>FSTY01000579.1_pt1 | contig 15242 bp, 12 predicted proteins | sample 1637021 | NCBI WGS metagenome assembly FSTY01 (sample SAMEA3914818, study PRJEB12502) | metagenome | biome: forest; material: soil | place: Canada | collected 2010-06-26 | depth 0.1 m
ACTCACCGCGGAGCAGGCCGTCGAGATCGCTGCCGCCGCCCGCGCGGCCGGCGTCTTCGCGATGGAGGCCCTGTGGTCCCGCTACCTGCCGCAGGCCGACGTCATCGCGCAGCTGCTCGAGCAGCGCGCAATCGGCGACGTGAAGCTGGTCACCGCCGTGCTCGGCTGGCGCTGGCCCTTCGACCCGGCCAGCCGCGGCTACGACCCGGCACTCGGCGGTGGGGCCATGCTCGACGCGGGCGTCTACAGCCTGTGGTTCTCGCAGTTCGTGCTCGGTGAGCCGACGCGTATTCAGGCGTCGGGCAACCTCGCGCCGACGGGGGTCGACAGTGACACGGTGGTCGCGATCGAGAGCGCGAGCGGCGCACTCGCGGCCGTCACCACGAGCATCGTGGCCGACACCCCGGTGGCCGCGGCGATCTATGGGACAGAGGGCAGCATCCGCTTCGATTCCGGCTTTGTCTTTCCTGGCTCCTTCACGGTGAAGACGGCGGATGGCGAGCAGCTGTACCGCGACGAGTCGGGCCTCGACGCCCGCGGCGGCCTCGCCTGGCAGGCGGTGGCCCTCGCGCAGTACGTGGCCGACGGATTGACCGAGTCGCCCGTGCACTCGCTCGATGACTCGATCGCGCTCATGCGCACCATCGACGAGGTGCGGCGGCAGGTCGGAGCGGTCTAGTCCGCGTCGGTACCAGTTGGTACCATCTCTGCATGGCGACGAATCTGCGACTGCTTCCCGAGACGGAGAAGGCGTTGCGCTCGGAGTCAGAGCGCACTGGCCGCTCGCAACAGGATCTCATCCGACGCGCACTCGACGAATACCTCGGGCTCGTTCCGTCAAGCACCGCGACTCTCGACGAGTTGATCTCGGCCGGGGTAGTCACTGCTCCACGGCCACTGCTCCCGATCCCTGCTCGTTTGACGCTTCCTCCCGGCATGACTAGCCAGGAGCTTCTCGACCGAGAGGATCGCTTCTAGGTGCGCTTCTATGTGGACAGCAGTGCACTGGTGAAGCGCGCAGTCGAAGAACCGCAATCGGCTGAGCTTGAGACAACCCTGAGGAAGCACCTCAACGACCGGGACATACTCTTTGCCTCGTCACTGGCAACGGTCGAAGTCAGCCGCATCGTTCGATCGCGCCTCGACGACGAGGCGCCCTCTGACGTTGGCAAGCTGATAGAGGTCGCTTTGGGCGGCATCGTCGAATGCGTTTTCTCGTCTCAGGTGGTGGGCGTCGCCCGACGGCTTGGACCTTCCTCCCTGCGCTCCCTCGACGCAATTCACCTGGCGACCGCATCGATCATGGCGGTCGACGTGATTATCGCCTACGACGGCGGGCTGCTGCGCGCGGCCGAGGAGCTCGGCTTTCGCACGCTCAGCCCGGGCGGAGCGGGATAGCGTCGAGCTATGCATTCTCTCGACGCCACCGACCCGCTCGCCCAGTACCGCGAGCTGTTCGTCAGCTCGCCTGACGTTGTCGCCTACCTCGACGGCAACTCGCTCGGCCGGCCGCTGAAGGCCAGCGTCGAGCGGGTGACGGCCTTCCTGACCGAGCAGTGGGGCGGGCGCCTGATTCGCGGGTGGGACGAGGGCTGGATGCAGCAGGCCCAGGCCATCGGCGACGACCTCGGCCGGGTGGTGCTCGGGGCGGCATCCGGCCAGACGACGATCGGCGACTCGACCACGGTGCTGCTCTACAAGCTGGTGCGGACGGCGCTCACCGACCGCGGGGACCGCACCGAGATCGTCATCGACCGCGACAATTTTCCGACCGACCGCTACGTGCTCGAGGGGGTCGCCGACGAGCTCGGGCTCACGCTGCGCTGGATCGAGCCGGGCGACGTGACCATCGACCGCATCCCGCTGTCGTCGAAGACCGCACTCGTGGTGCTCAGCCACGTCGCCTACCGCTCCGGCTACCTCGCCGACGTGGCGGGCATCACGGCTGCCGTGCACGACGCCGGCGCGCTCGTGCTCTGGGACCTCTGCCACTCTGCCGGAGTGGTCCCCACCCAATTGGATGCGTGGAACGTCGACCTCGCCGTCGGCTGCAGCTACAAGTACCTCAACGGCGGACCAGGAGCCCCGGCATTCGCCTACGTCGCGTCGCGTCATCACCACCTGCGGCAGCCGATCCAGGGCTGGCTCGGATCGCAGCAGCCCTTCGAGATGGGGCAGGGCTATGTGCCGGCCGACGGCATCCAGCGCTTCCTCAGCGGCACTCCGCCGGTGATCGGGATGCTGCCGATGCGCGACATGGTCGCCCTCATCGACGAGGTCGGCCTCGATGCCGTGCGCGCCAAGTCCGTGGCGCTGACGTCGTTCGCCCTGGAGCTCGTGTCGGAGCTGGACGTCGAGATCAGCACCCCGCGCGACGCCGCGCAGCGCGGCTCCCACGTGACCATCGAGCACCCGCGCTTCGCCGAGCTGATGCCGAGGCTGTGGGCGCAGGGGGTCATTCCCGACTTCCGGCGGCCCGGCGGCATCCGTCTCGGCCTGTCGCCGTTGTCGACAAGTTTCGACGAGGTGCAGCTGGGGGTCGAAGCAATCGGGCGCCTGCTCGGCAGTTAGAGGCGGTGTCGCTGGCGCTGCTCGACCTCCGATCGCCGCCGGTCGTCTTCGGTTGGGCACAGCTCGCCGGCCGCGTGCCGCCCCTGCCCGACGGGCGGCAGCATCCACCAGGGCACGTCATCATCTGCGCGGTGTCGGGCGGTCAGTTCTTGGTAGCGGGTTTCTAGGTTCGTCACGGCTCGGCTCCTCACGAAGGGTTCATGGCTCAGTGATGCCGGGGCACCCATCCCCGATGGGCACCCCGGCGTTCACTGCTGCTGACTACTGCTGCTGACGGCCCAGACGGCGGCCGAGGAGCATGAGGAGCATCGCCGCGACAGCACCGGCCAGAGCGGCGGCGCCGAACACGGCGAGGTTGATCGGCTGCGCCGAGGTGAGCTCGGTCGTGGCGACGGTCGGAACGACGGCGCACGGGTCGGTGATCCCCTCGGTGTCGTTAGTACCTCCGTTGTTGACGTCACCGTTGTCACCTCCCGGAACCACCGGCGTGGTGGGCGTGGTCGGGTCCTCCGGGTCGGTCGGGGTGTCGTCGATCGTGCTCGAGCCACAGTCACGCTCGTAGTCCGAGAGGATCGTGATCGTCACACACTCGAGGCTGATCGGTGCGAGGATCTCGCTGGTGATCAGCCCGCCCGTGAGCACCGAGAGGTCGATGGTCAGGTCGGGCACGATGACGACGCCGTTCCGGTCCGCACCGAGGATCGAGACCCAGGCGTCGGACAGATCGACCGGAGCGCCAACGAAGGCACCGAGCGCGTCGCCGACACCGAGGTCGGTCCCGAGGCCGGTGCCGGTGTCGCCGAGATCGACGAGCACGCCATCGTCACCGAACGAGAGACCGTCGCCGAGCACATCGCCGTCGAGCACGTCGAGCGACAGGTCGTCGACGTTGACCGGGAGGTCGCCGTTGAGCACGTCGCCCCCGAGGAGGTCGCCGCCCAGCAGGCCGCCGTCGCTGTCCCCGGGGGTAGTTGCTGCGCACTCGTTCTCGTAGTCCGACAGCACGGTCACCGAGGTGCACGACACGTCGATCGGCACGTCGACGATGCCGTCGAGCACGCCGTCAGTGACGGTGGAGACGCCGCCGTCGACGTTGGGCACGACGACGATGCCGTTGGGCTCGTTGCCGAGGATTGACACCCAGGTGTTCGACGCGTCGAGCGGAACGCCGACGATGGCGTTGAGCTGGTCGTTGTCGCCCACGAGGTCACTCGTGTCGATGCCGAGGTCGGCGAGGATGTCGGCGTTGGTCGCGCCGGTGTCGACGAGGATGCCGTCACCGAGCGAGAGCCCGTCGCTGCCGCCGAGAAGGTCGCCGCCGAGCAGCCCGCCACCGTTGCTGGGCAGGATGCCGACGTTGAGGTTGTCGACGTTGACCGGCAGGTCGACGAGCAGGTCGTCGAGAACTCCGCCGGTGCCGGTCGAGCTGCCACCGAGGTCGATTCCGGTGCCCAAGAGCCCGCCGTTGCCGAGCAGGCCCGTGCCCGAGTTGCCACCACCAAGGTCTGGAAGGTCGATGGCGTTAGCCGCGGTAGCTCCGAGGATTGTGAAGCCACCGGTCAGTGCCGCGAGGGCGAGCCCGCGCGTGATGTTCCTGTTCATGGTCTTGCTCCTATGTGATGAGTGATGTGACCCCGAGGCGGTAGCCCGTGGGGGTACTGCTGCGTGCTGCCAGCGCTGAAGCGCCTATGGGCAGGTGCAGCTCACTCAGTCAGGAGTGGTGTCGGAGGCGAAGGTCGGTGACGACGGAAGGTCGTCGACGCCAGCTCCGACGGTGCCGAAGGCACCGATACCGGCAGGAACGCCGGAGTTCAGCTCGCCGTAGACCGCTACGAAAGACGAGCCATTCGACCCCGTCGGCGCTGCCGGCGCGAGGGGTGCGTTGAGGGGACCGCGGTTCGGTGCGGTCGGCAGAAGCGGGGCGGCTGCTGCTGCGGCGAGCGCCCCGAGGAGCAGGGTGCCTCCGGTCTCGAGAATCGTGGAGTTGGGGGTGATGGCGGTCAGTGCCGGGATCGTCTCTACGAGGCCCGCAGCGGCATCCAGTCCTGTAGGGAGGGTGGATGAGAGCAGGGATGCGACGGCCGGCGCCAGCGTGCCGAGCACCGGCTGCAGGCTCGGGACGAGCGGGCTGAGGGGACTGGTGACCGCCACGACCGAGGGTGTCAGCGGCGCGATCACGTTCGTTCCGATCGGCGCGACGACCGTGCCGACCGTGGCGAAGATCGGTCCGGTGATCTGCGCGACGGGCGACATCACCGTGTGAATGGGTGTGAGGATCGGGCTGAGCGAGCTGCTGACCGGGGCAAGAATCTGCCCCGCCGGGGTGGTGATCGCGGTCACGATCGGCGCCACCGGGGTGACGACCGCGGTGATGGTCGGGGTGGTGATCGGTGCGACAACGGTCGAGACGACCGGGTTCACGACGGTCGTGATGACCGGCCTCACGGGCGCCGTGACGGTGTCGAGAAGGGTCGTGGTCTGGCCGAGGAGTCCGGAGACGAGGCCTCCGCTGGATCCGCCGATGTTGGGGATGAGGTCGCCCGTCTCAGCCGCGGCAGCAGGCTCAGCGTGGGCGACGAGGTCGATCGCGACCCACCCGAGGGTGAGGATTCCGGCGGCGAGAAGCGCGCGGATCACCCGCTTGGATGTGCCGGTTGCTGCACTCTCCACGATTCTCACCCCCTTGCGATACACAGTGACTACAACTCACGGTGGCACTTAAAGACCTGTCTGTCTACCCCCGGAGGGGCTGTACATGAAAGATTCAGCAAAGCGATCGCCGTAGCCTTGGCACATGAGCCTGACTCCTGAGCTGCTTGCCCGCATCCGAGGCCGGGCGGCCGCCTACGACCGTGACAACGCCTTCTTCGCCGAGGATCTCGACGAGTTGGGTGATGCGGGCTACCTCGCGTCACGCAGCCTGCTGCAGACCGCGCGCGACCAGCGCCTGCTCGCGGCCCACGCACCGGCCACAGCACTGGGAATCAACATGCACCTGGTCTGGACGGGAGTGGCTCGAGGGCTCCCCGAACGGGGGGGCAGCAGTCTCGACTGGGTGCTCGATGAGGCCGCCGCGGGCGAGGTATTCGCCTTCGGAAACAGCGAGCAGGGCAATGATCTAGTGCTCTTTGACTCGCTCACGAAGGCCGAAACCGTCGACGGCGGTTACGCGTTCACGGGCACGAAGATCTTCACGTCGCTGTCACCCGCGTGGACCCGACTCGGCATCTTCGGTCGTGAGGGGGATCAGCTGATTCACGGCTTCATTACCCGCGAAACGGCCGGATGGCGCTCCCTCGACGACTGGGACACCCTCGGCCAGCGGGCCACCCAGAGCCACAGCACCGCGCTCGAGGCGGCGGTGGTTCGCTCCGACCGCATCAGCCGAATCCTGCCCGTGGGGCCGAGTGCCGATCCCTTCGTCTTCGGCATCTTCGCCAACTTCCTGGTGCTCATCGCATCCGTCTACGCGGGCATCGCCGACCGCGCGCTCGAGCTGAGCGTCGAGGCCGCGCACCGGCGCACGAGCCTCAAGAACGGGGGCGCGGCCTACTCGCAGGATCCCGACATCCGCTGGCGGGTGGCGGATGCCGCCCTGGCCCTCGACGCGCTCGCGCCGCAGATCGAGACCCTCGCCGCCGATGTGGACAACCTCGTCGACCACGGTGCCGACTGGTTCCGCACGCTCACCGGCGTCAAGCACCGATCGACCGAGACGGCGCGCTACGTGGTCGATCAGGCGATGCGGGTGGGGGGTGGCGGCGCCTACCGGACGTCAAGCGAGCTCGCGCGGCTGCAGCGCGATGTGCTGGCCGGCATCTACCACCCGAGCGACACGGAGTCGGTGCACTCGACGGTGGCTGCCAATCTGCTGGGTCCGCTTAGCTGAGCTCGCTGAGCCACAATGCGCAGAGGGCCGTCCAGGCCTCGGCACCCGTGCCCTCAGCGAGCCCGAGGCCGTGCCGGCCGTGCTGGAACACGTGCAGCGCGTGCTTCACGCCGTTCGCGGCGAGCGCCTGGCCGAGCAGGTAGGCGTGCTCGACCGGCACGGCGGCATCATCGGCCGTGTGCCAGACGAAGAAGGGCGGGGAGGATGCGGTGACCAGCTTCTCGAGTGATGTCGCCGCCCGCAGTTCGGGGGCCGCATCCAGTCCGATGAGGTTCTCGCGCGACCCGGCATGCGTCTCGAGCAGCATCGACACCACCGGGTAGCCGAGAATCGCGAAGTCGACTCCGTCGACCGTCAGCGCGGCCTGGCCCGCGGCGTGGCCACCCGCCGAGAAACCGAGCAGGCCGATGCGGGTGGCACCCGCGGCCCGCACCCGGGCCACCTCGGCGGCGACCGCGTCGACGACGGCCGGGTGGCGGGTGAGCACGGGGTACTCGTAGACACTGGCCTCGAGCCCGAGCGTGCGCAGCCACGCGGCGACCGGCCCGCCCTCGTGCGGGGCATGACGGTGGTAGCCGCCACCGGGGAGGACGATCACGTGGGTGGTCATTCCCCCAGTCTTCCAGTGGTTAAGGTGAGGCTATGTGCGTACTGCCTGTCATGGGCTCTGATCCAAGCCCGTGGCTGCTGATCGGGATGATCGCACTCGTACTAGGCGCACTGCTCCTCGTGAGGACCCGCCGGGGTCGCGTTGGGCTCATCGCGATCGCAGCGCTGTTCAGTGCTCTGCTGGTGTCTGCTCCGCAGCCGGCGTCGGCGGCAGACTGCTCGCCCGTCGCGCCGCCGGTCACATCCACGCTTCTGGCGGTGAGCCCGGGCAGTTGGATCGCCGGATCGGCTGCGGGGTCGCAGGACTTTACCGTCACCAACGCCGGAACGGTGCTGACCGCGGTGAACGTCTCGACGGCACTCGCCGGCTCGACGGCCTTCTCCGTCACCGCTAGCACGTGCGCGGCGGCACTCGCTCCCGGTGCATCGTGCATTGTCAGCATCGCATTCGCCCCACCAGGCACCACTCTGGCGACCCTGAGCGCGACCCTGGCGGTCGCGGCCGATAACGCGGCGGCGGTCTCGGTTGCGCTCGAGGGCACCGATGGCGCCGTCGCACTCCTCGCAATGAACCATGCGGTCATGACCGTGAACCTCGGCGACACGCAGTTCGTTACCGTGACCAATACCTCGTTGACCACGGCGTTCAACCTCACTGTGAGTGAGCTATCCGGCCTCGTCACCCTCTCGACCAACTGCGGAGCGGCTCTCGCACCGGGCAGCTCGTGTGAATTCGGCGTGTACGCCCCGTTCACCTCGAGTCCCGGCGCGACGCAGGTGCAGATCGCGGGAGACAACACCAACGTGCTCCTGTTGCCGGTGACCGTGGCCTAGACGGCCACCAGCCGCGCGCCCAGCGCGACGCGCGTGTCGCCGTCGAGGCGCTCGTCGGCGTGGTGCGTCACGAGCACGACGATGCGGTCTGCCAGCGCCACGCGCAGGTCGCGCATCAGGGCGTCGGCGGCATCCGCGTCGAGGTGAGCAGTTGGCTCGTCGAGCAGCACGACGTCGGCGCGGGTGAGCAGGGCGCGCGCGACCGCGAGCCGCTGGCGCTCGCCGCCGCTGAGGTGGGCGCCGTGGTGTCCGACCCGCGTGTCGAGAACGAAGGAGCCGAGGCCGACTTCGGTCAGGATCGCGGTGAGTTCGGCATCCGTGGGCCTGTCCTCCTTCGTTCTCGCGAGCAGCAGGTTGGCGCGGATGGTCGAGTCGAAGAGGTGGCCCTCCTGCGGGCACCACGCCACGCGGGCCTGCTCGCCGCCGCCGTCGAAGAGGACAGCGCCGGATGAGGGCGCCACGAAGCCGAGGATCGTCGCGAGCAGCGTGGACTTGCCCGATCCCGACGCTCCCTCGACAACGATCCAGTCGCCGCGCTGGGCTACAGCGCTGACGCCCGCGAACGCGGGGGCGCTCGCTCCCGGCCAGGTGGTCGCAAGGTCGCGCAGCTCGAGGCTCTGCACCCGGGTCTTCGTCGGTGCGCCCGGTACCTCGGCGGAGCTGGCAACGGCCCCGACCTTGCGCAGCGCCGCAGAGAGGGCCGGCCACTGCTGCGCCGCGTCGACGAGGGCGATGAGCGGCTCGATGAGTCCGAGCGGCAGCAGCACGAGCACGGCAACGACCGCGTGGGATGCCCCCGTCGACGCCCCGAGCATGAGAGCGGATGCGACCGCGCAGGCCGCGATCACGACCGCACCCCCGGCCCCGAGCGCGATCGCGCTGCGCCGTGCCTGCGCGCCGGCGGCCGCGTCGAGCGCGGCGATATCGTGCCGCACCGCGTCGCCGACGCCGTTCGCGGCGAGATCGGGCGCCGCTTCGACGAGTGCGGTGAAGCGGCGCAGCACGGTCGAGCGGATGGCCGCCTCGTCCTGTGCTGCCCGCCGGTCGGCGGCGATCGCGACCAGGGCTCCGATCACCATGCCCACAGCAACGACGAGCAGCGCGGGCAGGGCCGGAGCGTGCAGCGCGGCGACGGCGATGACGATCGCGATCGTGGAGGCGACCGCGGTGACGATCGGCAACACCACCCGCGGAACGAGGTCGCGCACCCGGTCGGCCGAGGCGACGAGGTAGTCGAGGGCTACGCCGCCGGTGGTGAGCGCGCGCGAGGCGGGGCCGCGGGCGGCGAGGCCGTTCCACAGCCGCAGCCGCAGGTCGGTAACCGAGCCGAGCGAGGCGTCGTGGGTGAGCAGGCGCTCGCAGTAGCGCAGCACCGCGCGGCCGAGGCCGAAGAAGCGCACCCCGACGATGGCCACGAGCAGGTACATGATCGCCGGCTCTTCGCTGGCCCGCACGATCAGCCAGCCGCTGACCGCGAGCAGGGTGATGGCGAAGAGGGTGGAGGCGGTGCCGAGCAGCGCGGCGGCGGCGAAGCGCAGAAAGGTGGGCCGCAGGAAGGTGACGAGTTCGGGCAGGGCGCTCCCCGTGTGCGTCGAGCGTGTCGAGACGCTGTCAACGGTGTCGACTGGCTCGACCCGCTCGGGCGCGCGGAAGGTCGACGGCGCCAGCACGATGCGCCGGTCAGCGAGGCGCGCGATGCGCTCTTCGTGCGACGCGATCACCATCGTCACCCGTCCGCGCAGCAGCTCGAGCTCGCGCTCGACAAGCGCGGCAGTCGCCGCGTCGAGGTGCGCCGTGGGCTCGTCGAGCAGCAGCAGGGCGGCTCCGGCGTTGACCCGCAGTACGCCGCGCGCGACGGCGAACCGGCGCAGCTCGCCGGGGCTGAGCTGGGCCGGGTCGGTGTCGGGCAGCCGCAGGCGGTGCATGACGGCATCCACGTCATCCCCGTAGAGCGCGAGTTCGGCGCGCACCGTCTCGCCGACCGTGTGCGGGTGTTGCGGGACATAGGCGGTAGTGGTGATGCCGCGCAGCGTTCCGCTCTCGGGCTGCAGCACGCCAGCCAGCACGTCGAGAAGGGTGCTCTTGCCGCTGCCGCTCGGACCCTCGACGAGGGTGACCGAGCCGACGGGGAGGGTGAAGTACAGGCCGCGGATGCCGCGGATCGCGAGGTCGTCGGCGCCGGTCACGCCATCGGCGATGACGCGTTCCGGCACGGGAGCGTCAATCACCGAACGGGCGCGGCGCATGGCGGCCAGGCCGTCCTGTGACGCGTGGAAGGCGGAGCCGAGAGCACGGAAGGGAGCGAAGCACTCCGGCGCCAGCACGAGCGCGACGAGGCCGACCTCGAGCGAGAGGTCGCCGTTGATCAACCGGAGTCCGACGGCCACCGCCACGATCGCGACCGAGATAGTCGCGATCAGCTCGAGCACGAGGGAGCTGAGAAAAGCGGTGCGCAGGGTGCGCATGGTCGCGGCGCGGTGCGCCTCGCTGACGCGACGGAGGGCCGCGGACTGCTCGGCGAGGCGGCCGAGGCCGACGAGCACGGGGAGGCCGCGGGCGAGCTCGACCAGGTGGTCGCTGAGGCGCTGCAGGGAGGCCGAGGCGGCATCCGATCGCTCCTTGGTGTGCAGGCCGACGAGCGCCATGAAGACGGGGACGAGAGGAACGGTCAGCACGATGATGAGGGCGCTGAGCCAGTCCGCGGCGAGGATGCGCGCGCCGACGATCAGCGGAATAGTCGCGGTCGTGGTCATCGCCGGCAGCACGGTGCGGTACCAGGCGTCGAGCTCGTCGAGCCCGAGGGAGGTGGCGGCGAGCGAACCCGAGCGCCCGCCGCCGGTCTGGAGGACGCGCCCGGCCAGGTCGCGTCGAAGCGTCTCTTTCGCCCCGATGCCCGCGCGGGCCGCATAGGCCTGAGAACCCCAGGCCGACACAGCGCGGAGGATGCCGCCCCCGGCCAGCAGAAGAGCCGCAGCTTCCAGCGACCCACCGGCGATCGCCCCCGTGACGCCGCGCGCCACCCCTTCGGCCATGAGCACGAGCGCCACGGCCGTCGCCGAGCCGAAGAGCCCCATGACAACCAGGGTGCGGCGGCCGACGAGCCTCATCGGGCGACTGCTGGCTCGACCGGGTGCGGCTCGGGCAGGTGGCGCTCGCCGAGGCGCTTGCGGAACACCCAGTAGGTGTAGCCCTGGTAGAGCAGCACGAGGGGCAGGCCGAAGGCCGTGACCACGGTCATGACGCCGAGCGTGTAGTCGCCGCTGGCCGCATTGCTGACGGTCAGGTCGTAGGCGTGGTCAATCGTCGACGGCAGCACGACCGGGTAGACCGCGGCGAAGATGGATGCGGCGCCAGCGACGAGGAACAGCGCGATGCCCGTGAAGGCGAGCCCCTCGCGACCGCGGCGCACGCTCACGTAGCCGAAGACCACCGCGACCACCGCAACGCCGACGAGCGCCCAGGTGATGGGCGACCCCGATTGCACCTGCACCGCGAGCACCCACACCACGAGCGGCAGCAGCGCCACGACGGCCCATCGGCCCACGAACCGACGAGCGTTCTCGCGCACGGTGCCGAGCGTCTTGAGGCCGAGGAACGCGGCCGAGTGAACCAGGCAGAAGCCCACGACCGCGAGGCCGCCGACCACCGCCCACGGTGTGAGCCACGCGAACGGCCCGCCCACGCGGTCGCCGTTGGCGTCGAGGGGCAGTCCTGTTGTCGTGAGGGCGAGCATGGCGCCAACCCCGAAGGCGCTGACGAAGCTTCCCAGTCCGATCGCCCAGGTCCAGAAGGTCGTCCATCGCGCGGTGTGACCCTTGCCGCGCCACTCGATCGCGACCGCGCGGAAGATGAGTCCGAGCAGCACGAGCACCAGCGGAATGTAGAGGGCCGAGAACAGCGACGCGTACCAATACGGGAAGGCCGCGAAGGTCGCTGCGCCGGCGGTGATCAGCCAGACCTCGTTGCCGTCCCAGACCGGGCCGATCGTGTTGAGCATGAGGCGACGCTGGCCCTCTGTGCGGGCACTGACGAGCATGTGCATGCCGACGCCGAGGTCGAAGCCCTCGAGTAGCAGGTAGCCGATCCACAGGGCGGCGATGGCGATGAACCAGATGGTTTCCATGATCAGCTCCTAGTAGGCAAACGTGAGAACGTCATCGTCGGTGTCCTCGTGGGACTCGACCGGCATGGCCGCCCGCCACCCGCCGCGCACGAACCTCACCAGCAGCACAACCTCGACCACCATGAGGGCGCCGTAGACGAGGGTGAGCGAGATGAGCGAGAACAGCAGCTCACCGGCGGTCGCGCTCGGGCTCACTGCCGCCGCGGTGAACATGAACACCCCATCGACCCCACTGGGGTTCGGGTTGGGTGCAACGACGAAGGGCTGCCGGCCCATCTCGGTGAAGATCCAGCCGGCCGAGTTCGCGGCGAAGGGCGCGAGGATGCCGAACAGGGCGAGCCGCATAATCCACTTCGACGCGGGCACCGTGCCCTTGCGGGTGAGCCACAGCGCGACGACCGCGGCGAAGGCGGCGAGGCCACCGAAGGTGATCATCAGCCGAAAGCCCCAGTAGGTGACGGCCATGACCGGCACGTAGTTCACACCGTCGCCGTAGGCCGCCTCGTATTCGGGCACGAGGGTATTCACGCCCTTGATCTCGGTGTCGAAGTCGCCGTGCGCGAGGAAGCTCAGAAGCCCCGGCACTTCGAAGACACCGACGACCTGCGAGCAGTCCTGCGCCCCGACGTCGCCGATCGCGAAGAGCGAGAAGGCGGTGCCGTCGTGGCAGGCCGCCTCGGCGGCCGCCATCTTCATCGGCTGCTGGTCGAACATGAGCTTCGCCTGCAGGTCGCCGGTGATCGCGACGCCGCCGAATCCGAGGATGGCGACCACGGCTCCGATGCGCAACGACTTCAGCCAGACACTGTGGTCGGCGCGATCGCGGCCGGGAATCTCGGCGCGCTCGCCGATGATGACGCGGCCGGTCGCATCCACCGTGTCTATTCCGTCTTTGCGGCGCTGCCAGAGGTGGTACCAGCCGATGCCGATGAGGAACGCGGCTCCGACGCCGAGGGCGCCGAAGATGGTGTGGGCGTAGGCGGTGAGCGCGGTGTTGTTGGTGAGCACGGCCCAGATGTCGGTCATGACCGGGCGGCCGTCGACGAGTTCGACGCCGACGGGGTGCTGCATCCACGAGTTCGCGACGATGATGAAGTAGGCGCTGGCGACGCTGCCGGCGACCGCGATCCAGAGTGTCGCGAGGTGCAGCTTCTTCGGCAGGCGGTCCCAGCCGAAGATCCACAGGCCGAGGAAGGTGCTCTCGAAGAAGAAGGCGAGCAGGCCCTCCATGGCGAGCGGCGCGCCGAAGACGTCGCCGACGAAGCGGCTGTACTCACTCCAGGCCATGCCGAATTGAAACTCCTGCACGAGGCCGGTGGCCACGCCGAGGATGAAGTTGATGAGGTAGAGCTTTCCCCAGAACTTGGTCATGCGCAGGTACTGCTCTTTGCCGGTGCGCACCCAGAGCAACTGCATGACCGCGACGACCGGGCCGAGGCCGAGCGTGAGCGGAACCATCCAGAAGTGGTAGACGGTGGTGATGCCGAACTGCCACCGGGCGATCTCGAGCGGATCCATTGTGGTGCCTTTCTCTGCGGTGGACTCCAGCATCTCGGCCAGTCCACGGTGCCTCTAGGGTCCAAGGTCCCTAGCGGTCTTCTACGCTGTGTAGAACTATTTCTACTCTCTTGTAGAAAAGATTTCTACTTAGGGTAGAATTACTCGCATGGCAACACTGGGAGAACTCGAGCGGGCGGTCATGGAGATCCTCTGGGCGAGCGACGAGACGCTCTCGGCCTACGACCTGCAAGAGCGCCTCGCTGGCCGCGAGCTCGCGGCGACGACGATCCTCACCGTGCTCTCGCGCCTGGAGAAGAAGGGCTTCGTCGCCCGCACGCGCGACGCCCGCCCGCACCGCTACCGCGCCGCCGCCTCGCGCGAGGAGCACATGGCCGACCTCATGCACGAGGTGCTCGGCACCGCATCGAATCGCACCGCCGTGCTCGAGCGGTTCGTCGGCCAGGTCTCGCCGGAAGAGGCCGAGACCCTGCGCCGCTTGCTCGGCTGATGCTTCTCGCGTCGCTCGCACTCGCCGTGCTCGCGGCCCTGCTGGCCGTGCCGGTGCCGTTGCTGCTCGGTCGTGCGCGGTGGCCGGCGCGGTCGCCGGCGGTGGCGCTCATCCTCTGGCAGTCGATCGCGCTCGCTGGCGGACTCTCGATGATCGGCGCCCTGCTCGTCTTCGGGCTCGCACCCTTCGGCGACAATCTCATCGCGGGGTGTGTGGCCCTCGCCGGTTATCTTGCGGGCAATCCCTCGTCGGCCGAGGTCTGGCACCTGTTCGCGCTCTGGGGGGCCGTGCTGCTCTCGCTACACCTCGGCCTCACCCTCGTGCTGACGCTGGTGCGCTCCGAGCGCCAGCGCCGCCGGCACGCGCAGCTCGTCACCCTGCTCAGCTCGCCGCTGACCGCGACGACGCGGCTCATCGATAGCCCGACCCCGGTCGCCTACTGCCTGCCCGGGGCCCTCTCCTCGGTCACCGTGTTCTCGGCCGGACTCGTCGAGCTGCTCTCCGACGACGAGCTCCGCGCGGTCATCGAGCACGAGAAGGCCCACGTGGTGCAGCGTCACGACGTGGTGCTCGTCGCCTTCCGCGCCTGGCATGCCGCGCTGCCCTGGTTCCCCATCGCCTCCCGCGCGCAACGCGAGGTCGGCCTGCTCATCGAGATGCTGGCGGATGACCGAGCACGAGCACGGGTCGCCGACCCCGTGCTCGCCACGGCCATCACCCTCGTGGGTGGGGCCTCGACCCCGGATTCCGTGGCCGAGGCGTCGCGCCCCAGCGACATCCGCCTGCGTGTCCTGCGACTCGCGCTGCCGCCACTCCCGCTGCCCGTCGAAGCGCTGGTCGTGGGTGCCGCCGCCGCGCTGCTCGGGGTTCCGACGCTGCTGTTGGTTCTGCCCGCCCTCGTCTAGCGGGTGGGATCCCGGTCGCGCCCCTACCACCAGAGCGCGACCGGGAAGTCTTAGCGGCGCGGCGTAAGCCGCTCCAGCTGGGTGACGTGCCGAGGCTTGAGTTCCTCGATGCTCGCGACCTCGAGCAGCTTCATGGTGCGCACGACCTGGTCGCTGAGAATCTGCACCGCGCGGTCGACGCCGGCACGCCCGCCGGCCATGAGTCCGTAGAGGTAGGCGCGGCCGATGAGGGTGAACTTCGCTCCGAGGGCGAGCGACGCGACGATGTCGGCGCCGTTCATGATGCCGGTGTCGACCATCACC
>FSTY01000545.1_pt1 | contig 14710 bp, 13 predicted proteins | sample 1637021 | NCBI WGS metagenome assembly FSTY01 (sample SAMEA3914818, study PRJEB12502) | metagenome | biome: forest; material: soil | place: Canada | collected 2010-06-26 | depth 0.1 m
CACGGCGGTGTTCTCGAACTGGCGGGTCTCCTCCCACGGCTGGCCGAACATGCCGAGCTTGGCGAGGCCGTCGACGACCGTGCGCGGGAAGAACTCGGCCTTGGCCCAGAGCTCGTTCGCGTAGGGGCGCACCTCGGCGTCGAGGAACGCGCGAAGCTCCATGATCCTGTCCTTCTCCGGCATCGTCAGCGCGTTCTCGAAGCCGTAGAAGTCGCTGCTGAGTTGCTCGAAAGTCATATCAAATGCTCCATTGCTTGTCGGAAACCTCTGAAACTCTAGGCCGGTACCGCGGGGCCGCCGAAGTGCGTTGGTACTTTGGTCTAACCGACACAGCAAGGACGGGCCGGATGTTTGTAGCCATCACCAATACCCCGCGCGACTACGCGTGGGGCTCTGCGACCGCGATCGCCGATCTTCTGGGTACTCCGGCGACCGGTGCACCCCAGGCCGAGCTCTGGCTCGGCACCCACCCGGGGTCGCCGTCGCTCACCCCGTCGGGGTCGCTCGCCTCTGTCACCTCCCTGCCCTTCCTGCTCAAGGTGCTCGCTGCCGCCTCGCCGCTCTCACTGCAGGCGCACCCGACCATCGCGCAGGCCGTCGCGGGCTTCGCGCGCGAGAACGCTGAGGGCGTTCCATTGGATGCCGCCAATCGCAACTACAAGGACGAGCTGCACAAGCCCGAGATCATCTACGCACTGACGCCGTTCCGGGCGCTGTGCGGGTTTCGGCCGGCCTCGTCGACCGGTGCGGCTATCGAGCGACTGCTCGGCGCCGTGCCCGGGGACGCCCCCCTCAACGGCTGGCTGGACCGGCTGGGCAGTGATGACGACATCCGCCCGGTCTTCGAGTGGTTGCTGTCGCGCGGCCCGGGTGTCGACGAGCTCGTCTCCGCACTCGTCGAGGCCGCGGCGCACGTGGACGGCCCGCACTACACGTTGGTGGAGTCGCTGGCAGCCGCGTACCCGGGCGACCCGGGGATCGCGATCAGCCTGATGCTCAACCTCGCTGACCTGGAGCCGGGGGAGGTGCTGTTCCTGCCGGCCGGCAACATCCACGCCTATATCTCCGGCCTGGGCATCGAGTTGATGGCCGCCTCCGACAACGTGCTGCGCGGCGGACTGACACCCAAACACGTGGATGTGCCCGAGCTGCTGTCGGTGCTGGACTTCACCCCGCTGCCGGTGCCCTACCTCTCACCCGAGGTCTCGGGCGGGGTGTCCCGCTTCAGCCCGATTCCCGACTTCGCGCTGCTGCACGTCGTCGCCGATGCGTCGGTGCCGCTGCCCTCCGAGGCGATCGCGCTGTGCACAGCCGGCGCCTTCACGCTCAACGGCACGGCCATCGCGCGGGGCGAGTCGTTCTACATCGCCGACGAGCCCGCACTCGAGGTCACCGGCAGCGGCGAGCTCTTCGTGGCGACCCGCGGGTAGCGGGGCTGCCGAAAACGAAGGAATCGCGCTGCTCTTAGTAGCGCTTTGCAGGGTTTCGCCCGCAATCGTCGGCAGAAATCCTTCAATTTCGGCGCACACTTGTCCTGCACCGGAGGATGCGGCGCCCGCAGTGCGCCGATCCGCCCGCGCCACGGCTGCGCGGCCGCAATCGCGGCCACAGTCAGCGCATGCACTCCGTCGACCGTCACATCCGCCGCGCCGGGTGGTTCGTGCGCCGCCGTGACCTGCTCAGGGCGGGCTACACCGACGCCATGCTGCGGTCGGCGCTCGCCGGCAGGCGCATCTTCCGGGTGCGGCACGGGTGGTACTCGGTGCCGCTGGCGCCCGAGTCCGGGGTGCGCGCGGTGCGGGTCGGGGGCAGGCTGACCGGGCTGTCGGCGCTCGAGGCCTACGGCATCCCGGTTCCGCGGTCGCAGACATTGCACGTCGCCGTCCCCGGCAACGCGTGCCGTCTGCGCTCGCCGTCCGATCGGCGGCGGCGGTTGAGGATCGAGAACGTCGACGTCTCCCGGAGCGACCGGCCGCGCTCTGAGCACGGCAGCAGCTGGCGGGTGCCGATGGACGACGCGCTGCTCGCCGTGCTCGAGCACGAATCCCGCGATATCGCGGTCGCCTGCGCCTGCGCCATCATGCGGCGAAAACGCTGGTCGCGAGCGAGGATCGCGCGGGTGTTCGACCGCGCGCCGGCGCGCGCCCGGTGCTGGCTCAGCCTGGTCAGCGCGCTCGACGACTCGCACGGCGAGACCTTCGTGCGGCTGTGGACAGCGGATGCGGGAATCGCCACCGAGTCACAGCCCTACGTGCACGGCGTCGGCCACCTCGACTTCCGGCTCTCGCCCAACGTGTACCTCGAGATCGACGGCGCGCAGCACGACCCCACGTGGACGGGCGAATCCGAGAGCAGCTGGCACCGTGACCACGAGCGTGACGCGCTCGTCGCCGCGGAGGGCGGCACCACCCTGCGCTTCACGTACCGGCAGCTGTACGGCAACTGGACGGGATGCCTTGCCGCGATCGAGCGGGCCGTCGCCGACGACCGCGAGCTGGTCGCGCGCCGCCGTCGGGATCCGGTCGTGCCGAGGTCCGCGCGCCCGGTCGTGCGCCGAAAACGAAGGAGTTCGGGAGCGAATGACGTCGAAAAGGGTGTGTCGCCGCCGCAGTGACGAGCAACTCCTTCGTTTTCGGCACACCCCCGGCTAGGCCGAGAGCCTCGCCCCGAAGGTGCGGCGGTAGGCGGTCGGCGTGGTCTGCAGCACCTTGAGGAAGTGGTGCCGCATGACGGCCGCGGTGCCGAAGCCGGTCTGCTGCGCGATGTGCTCGAGCCCCGAGCCCGACGACTCGAGCAGCTGCTGCGCGCGGATGATGCGCTGGCGGTTGAGCCAGGCGGCCGGGGTCGTGCCCATCTCTGCGCGGAAGCGCCGCGCGAAGGTGCGTGACGACATGAGGGCCTTGCGGGCGAGCTGGTCGACGGTGAGGTCGTGCGCGATGTTCTCGAGCATCCACTGGGCGACGACGGAGAAGGAGTCGCTCGCGCACTCCGCCACGGGGGTGTCGATGTACTGCGACTGGCCGCCGTCGCGCTGCGGCGGTACGACCATGCGGCGGGCGATGACGTTGGTGGCCGCGGCGCCGTACTCCTTGCGCACGATGTGCAGGGCCGCGTCGATGCCGGCGGCGGTGCCGGCCGAGGTGACGACCTTGCGGTCCTCGACGAAGAGCACGTCGGCATCCACCGCGGTGTCGGGGTACATGCGGGCGAGCCGGTCGGTGTGCATCCAGTGGGTCGTGGCCCGGCGACCCGACAGGATGCCCGCGGCGGCCAGCGCGAAGGCCCCGCTGCAGACGCTGAGCACCCACGCGCCACGCGCCTCCGCCTCACGGATCACGTCGAGGTAGCGGGGGTCGATGCCGAAGATCTCGTGGGCGGGGACGGCGATGAGGTCGGCGTCGGCGGCGACATCCAGCCCGTCGACGATGTTCATGGTGAATCCGAGGCTGGTGCGCACCGGGCCGGGTTCGGCGGTGGCGACGGTGAAGTCGAAGCAGGGGCCGCCCGTCTCCGAGCGGTCGATGCCGAAGACCTCGCAGATGACCCCGAATTCGAAGGGCGCGACGCCGGGAAGGGCGAGCAGGACGACTTTATTCAGCATGGGGCTCCGTGGCAGAAATATTGTGATTGAGGTAATTCTGCCACCGGTGGGCGACAGGGGCAACCGGGCATACCGGTTCCAACACGCCGGGCGCGCCACGCCTCATTCCCGGGTCGAGGGTTTTATGATCCACGACTTGACTCTGGCTAACTACACCGGTGTAATTATCCCTAGCGCATTCAGTCAGCCGACTGAGCGGGAAGGGCCGGCAATGGCGAACAGCGAGTACCGCGCGTCGGCGTCCGTCCCGGAGAACTGGTTCGTCGATCCCGTCAAATTGGGTGTCCCGGGCCTGCGCAAGCCGACCAGCGACGACGACGCCCTCGCCTGGCAGGCCGACTCCCTCTGTGCACAGACCGATCCCGAGGCGTTCTTTCCCGAGAAGGGCGGCTCGACGCGCGACGCGAAGAAGATCTGCTCGTCGTGCGAAGTGCGCAGCAGCTGCCTCGAATACGCCCTCGAGAATGACGAGCGTTTCGGAATTTGGGGCGGACTCTCCGAGCGGGAGCGCAGAAAGCTCCGTAAGCGCGCTTAGTCTGCATTAGATGCAGGCACGGGTAACAGCGATACTTGTCGCCCGAAACGGGGGGCAGTACCTCGAGCGCACGATTGCGGCTCTGAGGTCGCAGACGCGCATCCCCGACGCCCTCGTGGTTGTCGACGCCGGGTCGACCGATGGCACGGCCGACCTGCTGATGAGCGCCGCGCCCACGCAGTTCGTGACAGCCCGCCGGGCAGGCTTCGGCGCCGCCGTGGCTGAATCGCTCAGTGCCGCGGACGGCGACTGGCTCTGGCTGCTCGCCGCCGACAACGCCCCAGCACCGGATGCCCTCGCCCAGCTGCTGGGCGCCGTCGAGATCGCCCCCTCCGTTGCGATCGCCGGCCCGAAGCTCATGCGCTGGGACCAGCCCGACACGATCGCCGCCTTCGGCGAGTCGATGACCTCGCGCGGAGCCAGCGTTCAACTCGTCTCGAACGAGCTCGACCAGGCGCAGCACGACCGCGGCAGCGACCTGCTCGCCGTGGCTGCCGGCGGCATGCTCGTGCGCCGCAGCGTCTTCGCCGCGCTCGGCGGCTTCGACCCGGGGCTAGCGACGGTGGATGCCGCCCTCGACCTCTGCGTGCGTGCCCGCCTCGCCGGCCACCGCGTCATCGCCGTTCCCGCCGCCCGCGTGGCCAGCGACGCGCAGCCGCCGCGCTTCACTGCCGTGCGCGCCGCGCAGCTGCACCGCCGCCTGGTCTATGCGCCCGGGATCGCGGTGCCGCTGCACTGGATCTCGCTCGTGCCGATCGCGTTCGCGCGCATCCTCTGGCAGTTGGCGGCGAAGCGGCCCGGGCGTATTCCCGGTGAGCTGTCGTCGGCGCTGGGCACGGCCTTCTCGCCGCGTGTCGGCGCGGCCCGTCGCAGCTTCGCCCGAACGCGCACCCTCGGCTGGGCGGCGATCGCGCCACTGCGCGTGCAGCCCGGCCAGGCGCGCGAGCTGGCCGCGAACCGTGCTGCCGTCGCGACCGGTGAGGCCGAGACCGTGCTGGCCCGCCCGGGGTTCTTCGCCGCCGGGGGAGCGTGGACGGTCATCCTGCTCGCGGCCGTCGGCGTGCTCGCCTTCGGCTCCTACCTCAACGCGACCGCGCTCGCCGGCGGGTCGCTCGCGCCGCTCTCGGCCAGCGTGGGCGACCTGTGGTCGAATCCGGCCAGCGCCGACCCCTTCAGCTGGGTGCTCGCCGTGCTCGGCACGCTCACCTTCTGGTCTCCCTCGAGCAGCGTCGTCGTGCTGTACCTGCTGGCGATCCCGCTCGCCGGTCTCGCCGCCTGGGCCTGCGCCGCCCGGTTCTCGACCCGCGGCTGGGCTCCGGCGGTCGCGGCGGTGCTCTGGGCGCTCGCGCCGCCCTTCCTCGCGTCGTTGCACGGCGGCCACCTCGGCGCCTCTATCGCCCACCTCGCACTGCCCTGGCTCGTGCTCGCGACCGTCAACGCGGCGCGCAGCTGGTCGGCAGCCGGCGCGGCGGCCCTGCTCTTCGCCGTGACCGTCGCGAGTGCGCCGGTGCTCGGCCCCGTGCTGCTCGTCGGCTGGCTTGCCTGGGCGATCGCGAACCCGCGGTCGCTGTACCGCACCTGGGTGATCCCCGTTGCGACCGCGGTGCTGTTCGCGCCACTTGTGGCCGCCCAGGTGGCGCGCGGGAGTGCGATCGCGATCCTCGCCGACCCGGGCGTGCCTTCTCTCTTCGGTGCGGCATCCGGCTGGCAGTTGGCTCTGGGGGCGCCCGCGGGCGGCTCCAACGGCTGGGGCGCGCTCGCGACCTCGCTGGGCCTGCCGCCGGCGACCACGCTCGTCATTGTTGCGGCCCTGCTTGCCCCGCTCGCGGCCCTGGCCGTGCTGTCGGTGTTCCTGCCCGGGTCGCGCCGCGCGATCCCGCTGCTCGCCGTCGCACTGCTCGGCTTCGTGACCGCCGTTGCCAGTGCGCACCTCGAGCTCAGCCACGTCGGGTCGGCGACCACGCCGATCTGGCCGGGTGCCGGGCTCAGCGTCTACTGGCTCGGACTCGTGGGTGCTGCCGTCGTCGCCCTCGAGGCCCTCGCGTCGGCGGTCGTGCTGCCGGCGCTGCTCGCGGTCATCGGCTCGGTCGCGCTGGCCGCGCCGCTCATCGTCGCGCCGCTGCTCGGCACCGCCACCGTCACCGAGACGAACGGACGGATGCTGCCCGCCTTCGTCACCGCCCAGGCGACGACCGAGGCCGACGTCGGCACCCTCGAGCTCACCGCCCAGCCCGATGGCAGCCTCGCCGCCGTCGTGCACCGCGGCGCTGGAACCGCCCTCGACGAGCAGTCCACCCTCGCCGCCACGGATGCGTCCGAAATTGAAGGAGATCTGGCCACGCTCGCGGGCAATCTCGCCGCGCGCAGTGGGTTCGACGCGGCTGCGGCACTCGAGAAGGCGGGGATCTCCTTCGTTTTGGTTGCGGAGGCGCAGCCGGGGGCCGCGGCCACCGCGCGTACCCGCGCCGCCGACGCGCTCGACTCCAACGCGCTGTTCGTCGCGGTGGGCCAGACCGACTTCGGCTACCTCTGGCGCTACACCGGCGCGGCCGACGGCATCGCGCCCGAGACCGCGCCCGCGGGGCAGCTCATCGCCCTCGGGCTGGTCTTCGGCGCTGCGGCGCTACTCGCGATCCCGACTGGCACCCGTCGCCGTCCGGTCGCGGCGGCCGACGGCGACGAGAACCCGGCCGACACCTTCGAGGAGGACGCCAGTGCCTGACAACAAGCGCGCCGTCATCGTCACCAGCCGCGTCGTGGCCGGGGTCATCGGCATCGCCGTGGCGGCAGCAACGATCGCGGCGGCCGCCCTGCTGCCGCTGCCCAGCATCCGCCTCGTGCCGCAGAGCGTCGCGGTCACCCCGGAGCCCGCCGCCCGACAGCTCGTCTGCCCTGGGGCCGTGCTGCAGCTCGGCGACGCGGGCGGCCAGAACGCGTCCGTGGCCAGCGCCATCGGCCAGCCGGTGGTCACCATCTCGGCGACGGCCGGCGGCTACGACACGACGAGCCTGCGGCAACAGGATGCCGCCCCCGACTCCGCGGGCGCCGCCCAGCTCATCACCGCCCCCGCGTCGGCCGAGAACGCCGCCAGCATTGCCGGGGCGCAGTACCAGTCCGTCGATCGCGGCGACTACCGCGGCCTCGCCGCGGCCGCCTGTGCGCAGCCGAGCAGCGACACGTGGCTCGCGGGCGGCTCCACCGCGGTCGGACGCACCACCCTCCTCACCCTCGCCAACCCCGGTGCTGTCGACTCGACGGTCGCCGTCGAGCTGTTCTCGGGCGACGGCGTGGTCGAGGCCTCTGGGCTGACCGGCATCGTCGTTCCGGCGAGCGGCCAGCGGGTCGTCTCGCTCGCCGGTTTCGCGCCGGGCGTCGCGTCGCTCGCCCTCCACGTGACGAGCCGCGGCGGTCCGGTGACCGCCAACCTGCAGGAGGCGATCGTGCGCGGCATCGAGCCGAGCGGCGTCGACGTGATCGGGGCGACGACGGCACCGAACACGCGTGCGGTCATCCCCGGGGTCGTCGTTCTCGGGTCAGAGGAGGTCGCCGGCCGGTTGGGCGAGAGCGGTTTCGACGACCTCGGTGCTGCGCTGCGGGTCTTCGTGCCCGGCGAGGCAGCGGCGCACGTCACGGTCAGCGTCATCCCGGAGGGCGACGAGCTCGCCGGTGCGTCCTTCGACCTGGTGCTCGACCCGGGGGTCGTCACCGACGTGCCGATCGAGGGGCTCGTCGACGGCAGCTACTCGGTGGTCGTCGAGTCGAGCGTGCCGGTCGTCACCGCGATGCGGGTCTCGACGGTCGCCGCCGAGAAGGTCGGCTCGGTGCCCGCGGGTGCCAGCGACCTCGCGTGGTTCGCTGCGGGCACCGCGCTCACCGACACGGCCTTCGTCACCATCGCGTCCGGTCCCGGTGCCAACCTGCACCTGGTCAACCCCACCGAATCGGCGGCGACAGTCACGATCGGAAGCGACACCGTCTCGGTGCCCGCGGGCGACAGTGTCACGGTCGGGGTGACGGGCGGCGAGAGTGTCGCCATCGGCGGCGCGACGGGACTCTACGCGAGCGTCAGCCTGCGGGCATCCGGCCGGCTCGCCAGCTATCTCATCAGCTCGGCGGCGAGCAGCGAGGCGCCCGTTACCCTCTACAGCGGCTAGAAGTGCCGGAAGCGCTCGGGCGCGAGATCCCACGGGTCTTTGCCGAGCAGCTCGGCGACCGCGCGAAACACGCAGGACTCGACCATCATGCGGCGGTGCGGCTCGTCGTACTTGTGGAGGCGCGAGAGCCGCTCGATCGGCAGCCGGTAGAGCACCACGCGGCGCTCGGCCGCGAAGACCCGCCAGCGGTCGAGGCCGGGGGCTCCGCCCAGCTCCGCGGGAAGGCCGGCGACCTCGAACGTGACGGAGGCCAGCTCGGCCGGCCAGACATCCTTGAGGTATTCCGCGGTGGCCGCAACAGTCATGTCGAAGAGGTCGGCGCGGCTGCGCAGCAGCGGCAGGTGCGGGCCGGTGACGGCGGCGCGGATGCCCCGGCCGTGCCGGTCGCGGTAGCCAGCGCGGGTCGGCACCGATGCCGAACTGCGTCGCGAGCGTGCCATACCGCCGATTCTAGTCGCGCGGCTTAAGCTGATGCCGATGAGCGAGAGACCCTGCAGCAAGGTGGCGTGCAACGCCCCGGCGGTCGCCACGCTGACCTACGTCTACGCGGATTCCATGGCCGTGCTCGGCCCCCTCAGCCGTACTTTCGAGCCCCATAGCTACGACCTGCGCGAGAAGCACGCGGAGCGCCTTTCGGCCCCCCAGGGCTGGCAGGTTATCCGTCATGTAGTTTTGGGTGCATGAGTTCACCGGGGGACCTCGCTAATTTCGTCAAGACCTACGACGTGCGGGGGCTCGTCGGCAGCCAGCTGACAGCCGAGGTGGTCACCGCCCTCGCCGCCGGCTTCGTCGACGAGATCGGGGCGGCAGGCACGGATGTCGTCGTCGGCCACGACATGCGCGATTCATCCCCGGGCTTCAGAGACGCCTTCGCCCGCGGAGCCCAGGCCCGCGGCGCCAACGTCGTCTCGATCGGCCTCTGCTCGACCGACGAGACCTACTTCGCCTCCGGATCGCTCAACGCGCCGGCCGCGATGTTCACCGCCTCGCACAACCCGGCCACCTACAACGGCATCAAGTTCAGCCGCGCTGGGGCCCAGGGCATCAGCGCCGATACCGGGCTGTTCGCGATTCGCGACCGCGCCATCGCGTTCTTGGAGTCGGGGATCGAGCCCGTCGAGACCCCAGGCTCCTACCGCGAGCTGGATGTGCTGGCCGACTACGCCGCGACGCTGCGCGATCTCGTCGACCTCACCGGCATCCGCCCGCTTCGTGTCGTCGTGGATGCGGGCAACGGCATGGGCGGAATGACCGTGCCGGCCGTGCTCGGCACCGCCGCGGGGCTGCCCGCGCTGCCGATCGAGATCATCCCGATGTACTTCGAGCTCGACGGCACCTTCCCCAACCACGAGGCGAACCCGCTCGAGCCGGCGAACATCGTCGACCTGCAGAAGGCCGTGCTCGAGCACAAGGCCGACCTCGGCCTCGCCTTCGACGGGGACGCCGACCGCTGCTTCGTCGTCGACAACCTCGGCCAGGCGGTCACCCCCTCCGCGGTCGCGGCGATCGTCGCGCTGCGCGAGATCCAGCGCGTGCGGGCATCGCAGCCCGAGGGCGAGATCGTGGTGCTGCACAACCTCATCACCTCGCTCATCGTGCCCGAGACCATCGAAGCGGCCGGAGCGGTCGCCGTGCGCACCAACGTCGGCCACTCGCTGATCAAAGACAAGATGCGCGAGACCGGCGCCATCTTCGGCGGCGAGCACTCGGCGCACTACTACTTCCGCGACTTCTGGGGGGCCGACAACGGCATGCTCGCCGCGATGCACCTGCTGGCCGAGTTCGGCCACCAGAGCCTGCCGCTGTCGGAGTTCGCGAAGGAGTACGACCCCTACTTCCTCAGCGGCGAGATCAACAGCACCGTGACGGATGTACCCGCCGCGTACGCCCGCATCGTGACGGCGTATACCGGGGTCGGCGAGTTCGACGAGCTCGACGGTCTGACCATCACCGGCGTGACCGACCAGGACGAGCCCTTCTGGTGGTTCAACGTGCGGCCATCGAACACCGAGCCGCTGCTGCGCCTCAACGTCGAGGCCGGATCGCGTGCCGAGATGGAGCGAGTCCGCGACGCCGTGTTGGCGATCATCCGGGCGTAACGAAAACGAAGGCGTTTCGCGGCTGAATGGCCCCGAACACCCTTTCGCGCACCCCAGCGTCACGAACTCCTTCATTTTCGGCGACGGCTGCGAGAATGGGGCGCATGCTCACGACATCCCTGCCGTTCAAGGTCGCCGACATCACGCTGGCGACCGCAGGCCGCCACCAGATCCGCCTCGCCGAGAACGAGATGCCCGGCCTCGTGGCGCTGCGCGAGGAGTACGGCCCCACGCAGCCGCTGAAAGGCGCGCGCATCGCCGGCTCGCTGCACATGACCGTGCAGACTGCGGTGCTCATCGAGACCCTCGTGGCGCTCGGCGCCGACGTGCGCTGGGCGAGCTGCAACATCTTCTCGACGCAGGACGACGCGGCGGCCGCCGTCGCCGTCGGCCCGCATGGCACCATCGACGAGCCGACCGGCGTGCCGGTCTTCGCCTGGAAGGGCGAGACCCTCGAGGAGTACTGGTGGTGCACCACCCAGATCTTCGAATGGGAGGGGCACACCGGCCCCAACATGATCCTCGACGACGGCGGGGACGCGACCGTGCTCGTGCACAAGGGCCGCGAGTTCGAGATCGCCGGAGCCGTGCCCGCCACCGCGCCCACCGACAGCCACGAGTGGAGCGTCGTGCTCGACACCCTCCGCGCCTCGCTCGCCGAGAGCCCCGACCGCTGGACGCGCATCGCCGCAGAAATCAAGGGCGTCACCGAAGAGACGACGACCGGCGTGCACCGCCTCTACGAACTGCACGAGAGCGGCGCGCTGCAGTTCGCCGCGATCAATGTCAACGACTCGGTGACGAAGTCGAAGTTCGACAACAAGTACGGCATCCGCCATTCCCTGCCCGACGGACTCAACCGCGCGACCGACGTGCTCATCGGCGGAAAGGTCGCCTTCGTCGTCGGCTACGGCGACGTGGGCAAGGGTGCAGCCGAGGCGCTGCGCGGCCAGGGTGCGCGCGTCATCGTCAGCGAGATCGATCCGATCAATGCCCTGCAGGCGGCCATGGACGGATTCCAGGTCACCACCATCGACGACGTGCTTTCGACGGTCGACATCTTCGTCACCGGAACGGGCAACCTCAACGTCATCACCGCGGAGCACCTGCAGGGCATGAAGCACCTCGCCATCGTCAGCAATGTCGGGCACTTCGACAACGAGATCGACATGGCGGGCCTCGCGGCGATCCCCGGTGTCGAGAAGGTCGAGATCAAGCCGCAGGTGCACGAGTGGCGCCTGCCCAACGGCCGCAGCGTGCTCGTGCTCAGCGAGGGCCGCCTGATGAACCTCGGCAATGCCACCGGGCACCCGAGCTTCGTCATGAGCAACTCCTTCTCGAACCAGGTGCTCGCGCAGATCGAGCTCTATGCCCACGGCGAGAACTATGGAACGCAGGTCTATGTGCTGCCGAAGCACCTCGACGAGAAGGTGGCGCGGCTGCACCTCGAGGCCCTGGGCGTGAAACTGACGACGCTGACGGCGCAGCAGGCCGCCTATATCGGCGTCGATGTTGATGGTCCTTACAAGCGGGACCAGTACCGCTACTAGCGCCTAGGGAATTTGTGCGGCAGGCCGGCGAGCACCGGCTTCAGCTGCTCCAGCCTGCGCTTCTCGAGCTGCAGTGCCGCGAACTCGCGGTCGCGCCGCAGGGAGGCGACGGCCGCGAGGAATAGCTCGGCATCCACCGTTGGAAGCGGAGACACGTAGATCGAGGCCTCGCTCGCGAGCTCGCGGCCGAGGCGCACCCGGGTCTCGGGGCTGAGTCCGCGCGCCTGGGCGAGGTACTGGGCGATGCGGCGGGCGAGGGCGTCGGGCATGCGCGCGACGTCGGCGGTACGCGCCCACTCGGCGAGGGGCAGGGGCACGCCGTACACGGGGGTGACGATGCGCGCGATGCGCTCGTGCTGGCTGTACGTGCCGGCGAGCAGGTCGCCGAGGCGCTTGGCGCGGCTGTTGAAGAGGCCGGTGATGAGGGCGGTGCCGCCGAGGGTTCCGTAGACCTCGAACAGGGCGACGACGCCGCGGATGGCCGCGTGGCGCAGCCCGATCGCCCCGCCGTCGTCGCGCACGATGCGGGCGCCGACGGCGAGCTTGCCGAGCGACTTGCCGTGGGAGAGCACCTCGACCGTGACCGGGATCACGAGGATGAAGAGGATGAGCCCGACGATGCTGACCGCGCGCGAGAGAGCGGCGTCGAGCTGCGCGCTCTGGGCCGCGAGCCCGAACAGGATCATGCCGACGAAGTAGCCGCCGAAATAGACGATCACGTCGATGGCGGCGCCACCGGCCCGCAGGATGAAGCCCGCCGGCCGCAGGTCGAGGGCGACCGCCTCGCCGGTGATGAGCTCGTCGTTCTGCTCCTCGTACTCAACCGAATCAGTCGGGGAGAGGGCGGCCATGCCATCATCTAATCAGATGGATATCGACGCATATACAGCCGCACACCGCGATGAGTGGGAGCGCCTTGCCCAGCTCGGCAAGCAGCACTCGTTCACCGGACAGGATGCGGACGAGCTGATCGACCGCTACCAGGCCGGCGCGGCCCAGCTCAGCGCCATTCGCAGCACCGCCGGGCAGTCGCTGCAGGGCGACCGGCTGTCGCTCTACCTGTCCCGCGCGCGGCTGCGGTTCACGGGGACCCCCGGCAATGTGGTCAGCAGAATCCCCGCCTTCTTCCTCCGGGCGATCCCGGCCGCGCTGTACCGCATCCGCTGGCTCTCGCTGGCGGTGACGCTGGCCACCATCGCCATCGCGGTTCTCCACTTCTTCTGGGTGTCAGGTGATCCGCGGGTGCTGGCGAGCATGGGATCGCAGGCCGACCTCGAGAACTACGCCAACGAGCAATTCATCGGCTACTACTCCGAGTACTCGGAGTTCTCGTTCGGGGCCACCGTGTGGACCAACAACGCCTTCATCGCGGCCCTCTGCGTCGCGACGGGGATCACGGGCTTCTACCCGCTGAGTATCCTCTACCAGAACGCGGCCTCGACGGGGCAGATGGCCGCCGTCATGAACGAGTACGGCCGTCTCGACGACTTCTTCCTCTACATCGCGCCGCACGGCCAGCTCGAGCTCTATTCGATCTTTGTCGCGGGGGCTGCGGGCCTCGCGATCTTCTGGTCGTGGGTCGCGCCGGGTCAGCGCAGCCGTGCCGCCTCACTCGCCGCCGGGGGGCGCTCGCTGATGACCGTCGCCGTCGGGCTCGCGATGTCGCTGCTCGTCAGCGGTGTCATCGAGGGCTTCGTGACCCGCCAGCCCTGGCCGTGGCCCATCAAGATCGGGATCGGCACGGTTGCGCTGCTCGCGTTCCTCGCGTACCAGTGGATCCTCGGCGGGCGGGCCTACCGCGCGGGCGAGACCGGCGACCTCGAGGAGTTCGAGGCCGGGGCGACGCAGATCGTCGCGGGGTAGGCGCAGCACGCAGAAGCGGCCGCCAGCCTGAGCTGACGGCCGTTCGTGGTTGGTGCGCTAGACGGCGATCTCGCGCTCGAAGAGCAGCTTGTAGGTGACACCGGCGATCGCCGCGCCGAGCAGCGGGGCGAGGATGAAGACGATGACCTGGGCGAGGGCATCCGGTCCGCCGTAGATCGCGGTCGCGATCGAGCGGGCGGGGTTGACCGACGCGTTGTCGATCGGGATCGCCACGAAGTGGATCACCGTGAGGGTGAGTCCGATGACGAGCGGCGACAGCGAGGTCGTGTTGCGAATGTCGGTGACGCTGAGGATCACGAACAGGAACAGAGCGGTCAGCACGACCTCGGTGATGATGACGGCGATGAGGCCGGCGTCGAGGGCGGAGTGGTCGCCGAATCCGTTCGAGGCGAAGCCGTTCTCGGCCGTCTCCCTGGCGAAGCCGTCGGCGAGGCCGGTGGCGATGAGGAAGAGGATGCTCGAGGCCACGATTGCGCCGACGAGCTGCGCGGCGATGTACTGCCAGACGCGGGCCCAGCCGAAGCGGCCGGCGAGGGTGAGGCCGAGGGTGACGGCCGGGTTGAAGTGGCCGCCGGAGATGTGCCCGAAGGCGTAGATCGCGACGAGCACCGAGAGGCCGATCGCGAAGGCGACCTTGAGGGCATCCCCGGTGAAGAGGGCAGTTCCGATTGTGCCGAAGACCAGAATGAAGGTTCCGAACGCTTCAGCGATGAGTGTTGCGATGAGTGAGTGCGGTGCAGTGATCGGGTCTGCGGTGCCAGTTACTTTAGCCATGCACCCCAAGCTAGCGGAGGTGCGGGGGTCAGTTACAAGCGCCCGGCGGCTTTTAGCGCAATGTAGCGGTCGGCCAGCGCGGGGGGCAGGTCGGCCGGCGCACCGGTGACGAC
>FSTY01000007.1_pt1 | contig 14543 bp, 13 predicted proteins | sample 1637021 | NCBI WGS metagenome assembly FSTY01 (sample SAMEA3914818, study PRJEB12502) | metagenome | biome: forest; material: soil | place: Canada | collected 2010-06-26 | depth 0.1 m
CCCAGCCGGCGGTCGCGGCCGTCGTCTCAGCCCGGGCGCTGGCCGCGCGGCGCCTGCGGCGCACGCGGGCGCTGACGTCCATGGTGCTGCTCGCGGCGGCGGTCACCGCCGTCGTGCAGCTCACCATCATGGCCGCGGCCGGGATTGCGGCCGGGGCGTGGCTCGTGCTCGCCTTCTCTGCGGTGGCGGCCGTGTCATCCTTCTCCCTCCTTGGACGGCTGGCCGCCGTCTCGCGCGCCCGGGCGGCACTCGTCGCCGAGCGCGCGCCCCTGCGACGCGCCATGTCGCGCTCGGTGGTCGAGCCTGCCGAGACCGCCCGCACCAGCTGGACCCCGATCCCCGTTCCGAAGCCCCTCTACCTCTCGCGCGCCGTCATGGACCAGGTGGTCGTCGAGGCCGACATCGCCGCCGAGCAGCTCAGGGCCGCTGCCGTCGAGGCGGAGGCGCGGCTGCGGGCTGCGCAGGCGGCGCTTCCCCGGGTGGAGCCGGTCGAGGCCAAGCGCACCCTGCGCGCCCTCGACCTCGACGAGGTTCTGCGGCGTCGTCGCGCGGCTGGCTAGAACTGGTAACGTAGACCTCGCCTGCTTCTAGCAGGCACAGCCGGGCCCTTGGCGCAGTTGGTAGCGCGCCTCGTTCGCATCGAGGAGGTCAGGAGTTCAAATCTCCTAGGGTCCACCATTGCGCAGCGCAAAGCCATCCGTTCGGGTGGCTTTCGCCCTTTAAGGCCTCGGCGGCAGCCGCCCGTAGCAACTGCGGCTAGCGGGCGGCGTACGCCTCCAGCGGCAGCCGGTAGGTCAGGTCTACCGCTGTCTCGATCGCCTCGTCGAGATCGAGGCGGTGCTCGGCGACGAGGCGCCCGAGGAAGCCGGAGTCAACACGGCGCGCGAGGTCATGGCGCGCCGGAATCGAGCAGAACGCTCGCGTGTCATCGACGAAGCCTGCTGTGTTGTAGAAACCCGCGGTCTCTGTGACTGCCTCGCGGAACCGGCGCATGCCCTCGGGGGCGTCGATGAACCACCAGGGAGCGCCCACGCGCATCGCCGGGTACACGCCTGCGAGCGGTGCCAGTTCGCGGGTGAAGACGTCTTCGTCGGTGGAGAAGACGATCACCCGGAAGGTGGGATGGTGTCCGAAGGCATCGAGCATGGGTCGCAGAGCTCGCGTGTACTCGACCGCGATCGGAACGTCATAGCCCCTGTCCGGGCCGTACTTCGCTGTCATGACGCGGGAGTGACCACGCTCAACCCCCGGGTGGATCTGCATAACGAGACCGTCCTCGGTTGACATCCTCGCCATCTCGAAAAGCATGTGTGCGCTGAAGGCGTGGGCCTCAGCATCGGAAACCGGGCTTCCACCGTAGGCCGATGTGAAGAGTCGTGCTGCATCGGCTTGATCCAGCGGCATCGTCTCGGGAAGGTACGGGCCGTGATCGGTGGCGCGACCGCCGGCCGCCTTGAAGCGGAGGCGCTGCGCCCGCAGAGCGTCGAGGTACGTCGCATAGTCAACGACCTCGATTCCCGCGGCCGCGCCCGTCGCGGCGACATCCGCCGTGAAGCTGGCGCTGTTGAGGAGGAACACCGGGTCGGGACGGAAGGTCGGCACGACGCGATCCCCCCACCCCTCGGTAGCGAGTCGATGGTGGTGCTCGAGGGATGCCCAGGCCGGGTCGGTCGTCGCGATCACCTCGATGCCGAAGCGGTCCAGCAGCGCCCGCGGACGGAAGGCCGGGCTCGCGATGACCTCGGCAATGCGGTCGTAGATGGAGTCAGCCGTCTCCGCTGACGGTCGTTGGGTCACCCCGAAGATCTCGACGAGTTCTGTCTCCAGCCAAAATCGCGTCGGAGTCCCGCGAAACGCCGTCCACTGGGCGCAGAATCGGCGCCAGATCGCGCGCGGGTCGGTCTCCACCTTCTCGGAGCCATCGAGAGTCGCTATTCCCAGCTCGTGCAGCTGTGCCCCCTGGGAGACCAGCATTCGCAATAGGTAGTGATCCGGCACCACCAGCAGCTGCGCCGGGTCCGGGAAGGGCGCGTCGTCGGCGAACCACTCGACAGGGACGTGGCCGTGCATGGAGACGATGGGCAAACCCTTGACCTGCTGATAGATCTCGCGCGCCACAGATCGAATCCCAGGCTCCGCTGGCAGTGCGCGGTCGTCGTGCAGCGTCCAGACTTCTTCCCCTGAGGCGTTGGTGGTCACCGCGTGGTACTCCTTCGTTCGCGCAATACTAACGTTTGCAGTCGGCGGGGTCGGTCTGGCCGCCGAGCACCTGAATTCACTCGGCACCGTCGTGTCGCTGACACATGCACTTCGCCGTGTCCAGTAGAACGCAAACCGAGCTGGCGAACCTCGAAACTTTCCAGCCGAAAACGGAATGGATCGAACCGATGATCTACTTGAAGCGCCTAGAAGCATCATCTTCACCCTGACCGAGGACCCCGCCCCATGAACCATCTCACGTCTATCGTCGACGAATCGAGCGCACTCGAGGTTGCGGTTGGCGGATTCTCGTTCACCGAGGGTCCCGTCTGGAATCCCAGAAGCCAGAGCCTCCTCTTCAGCGATATTCCCGCGAACCGCACCTACAGGCTTGCGGGAGGCCAGCTTTCGGTGGCGCGGGCCGAGAGCAACAAGACCAACGGAAACACGTATGACCGCGAGGGCCGGCTCATCTCGTGTGAGCACCTGACGAGCAGCGTCGTCCGGATTGAGAACGACGGCTCGCGAACAACCCTCGCCTCGCATTACCAAGGGCAGGAGCTCAACAGCCCCAACGACGTGATCGTGGATTCTCGGGGTGCGATCTATTTCACTGATCCTGTGTTCGGCCGCACCGAGGAGGCCATGGGCCAAACTCGCGAGATTCTGCAACCGGTGCGCGGCGTCTACAGGATCACGAATGACGCCCGGGAACCCGAGCTGCTCATTGCTGATCGTGACGCGCCTAACGGCCTGTGCTTCTCCGAGAACGAGCAGTTCTTGTTCGTGAACGACACCACGTCCAACGAAATCTGGCGATACGAGCTGAAGCACGGCTCTGTTCTCGCCGGTGGCGGCCTGTGGGCCCGGCCAACCGGCGACGCGAGCGGCTCAGTGGACGGGATGAAGATCGACTCAGACGGAAATCTCTACTGCACCGGCCCCGGAGGGGTCTTTGTGTACTCGCGAGACGCCAGTCTCATCGGCGTTATCGCGGTGCCGGAGCCGGTCGGCAATTTCGCTTGGGGAGGCGCCGACCTGCGCACCCTCTATCTATGCGCAAGCACCACGGTGTACTCCCTGAGGGTCAGGGTCGCGGGCATTCCACTGTTCTGATGGCAATGCTGCATCAGCGGTTGCCCGGAAACTTCCCTGTAATCCAAGGATTGACCGCGACAATTTGGCACGATATGGAAAGTTTTGGCAACTGTTTGCCGAACTCTTCGCCAACTGGGAGACTCATCTAACCCTGCAACAGCAACCCTCAATCAAGGGAGATTGAAATGAAGAAACCCGTCACCACAATGATGCTCGCGCTGGCGCTGCCAGCGCTCATCCTGACCGGATGCGCCACCTCCAACCAGCCCGGAACTGACTCTTCGACCGCCCCAGACGCGGCCGTGTCCGGGGAGACAACACTGCAGCCCACCACGAAGGACGGCCCGCTCAAGATCGCCTTCGTCCCCGTCGTGATGAACACGTCCTATGACATGGTTCTGAGCGGTCTCAAGGAGGAGGTCGAGCGTCAAGGCGGCGACGACTTCGCCGAGATCCTGGTCCAGGCCCCGTCGGGTAACACGTCGTCGCTCCAGGAGCAGCCCAACATCCTCGAGGGACTGATCCAGCAGGACGTCGACGCAATCGCGTTGGCCACGGAGGATCAGGGCGCCATGCTGCCCTACATCAAGGCCGCTGCAGACAAGGGCATCCCGGTGTTTCTGTTCAACATGGCCGAAGTCTCGGCTGACGACCCGTACTACGTAACCAATGTGAGCTTCGACCAGTACGAGGCTTCTCACCTCATCGGCGAGTGGGCTATTGACCACTTCGACGGGGCGGACACCCAGGTAGCGGTGCTCGAGGGATTCCCGGGACTCGTCAACTCGCAGCGTCTTGATGGATTCATGGACGCGCTCGCTGACCAGTCGAACTTCGACGTGGTCGCCTCGCAGCCCGCGGACTGGACTCGCGCAAAGGGGCAGTCGGTCACTGAGAACATTCTTCAGGCGAACCCGGACGTCAACTTCATCTACGGTCTGTACGACGAGATGGCCCTTGGCGCGGTCGCCGCTATCAAGGGTGCGGGCAAACTCGATGACATCGTTGTGGCCGGTTACGACAACACCCGCGATGGCTACGAGTCGATCAAGGCCGGCGAGCTTGCGGCAACGGTTGACACGGCGTCCAAGGCGATGGGTGTCGGGCTTGTCCTGGCCATCAAGGACTTCGTCGTCGATGGTAAGAAGATCCCGCGCTCGATCATGCAGGACCTCAAGGTCTACGACCAGACGAACATCGACTCGTTCAACACCGACAACTACACGTACGTGCCCCAGGGCTAGTAGCCGTCACTCTCGACGCTGAAAGAAAGAAACACATGAACGGCTCGGCCATCCTCGAGATGACGTCCATCGTCAAGTCCTTCAACGGAGTACCCGTCCTGAAGAACGTCGATGTTCGACTCGATAGCGGCACGGTAGTAGGACTTCTCGGCGAGAACGGTGCCGGCAAGTCCACCCTCATCAAGATTCTCTGTGGGGCATACCAAGCTGATAGCGGGATCATCGAGATGGATGGCCGGGTCGTCAGCATTCCCGACACCGCTCACGCCAAAGAACTGGGAATCCAAACGGTCTACCAGGAGCTGAGCCTCTTCCCCTCCATGAGGGTGTACGAGAACATCTTCATGAACGCGGAGCTGAGCGGTCGCAGTTCTCTGCTGCTGGCCCCGCTCCACACGGCTCAGATGATTCGCGAGGCGCACGAGGTGCTCGAGAACCGACTGGGCGTCTCCATCGACGTGAGGCGGCGAGTGGCGGATTTGACCCTTGCTGAACAGCAATTGGTCGAGATCGCGCGAGCAGTGCACGCCGACGCGAAGATCCTGGTCTTGGACGAGCCGACCACGACGCTCGAACAGCGCGAGAAGGAGCAGCTCTTCAAGGTCATCTCCGACCTCAAAGCCGGAGGAACCTCGGTGATCTTCATCTCTCACCACCTGGAGGAGATCAAAGAGATCTGCGACAGGGTGGTGATTCTGCGCGATGGCGTGGTGGTCACCGACAAAACGACCACCGATCTCGATGCGAAAGCGATGATCGCGGCCATGACGGGGAAGACTCCGGATGACCAGTATCCGAAAGAGCACATCCAGCTCGGCGAGACGGTTCTATCGGTGTCGGGGCTCACCTTGGCACGCTCGTACTACGACGTCTCGTTCGACCTCCAAGCTGGCGAGATCCTTGGGATTGTCGGACTGGTCGGGTGCGGCAAGAGCTCGCTCATCAGGAGCATCTTCGGGGCAGTGACCCCGGACAGCGGCGCAATACTCCTCAACGGGGAGATCGCGCCGATACGGAGCGTGCGTGCGGCCATCCGCCGGCGTTTGTCCTATCTTCCGTCAGACCGCAAGACCGAGGGCATCTTCTCTCCCCACAGTGTCGAGTGGAACATGACCATCGGCGTGCTTGGCAGTTTCTCGCGCTGGTTCGGCATCGATCGCCGGCGCGAGCGTGAGACGGTACTCGACCGGGTTAGGGCCTATGGGGTGAAGCTCGCCTCACCTCGGCAGGCAATCACCAGCCTCAGCGGCGGCAACCAGCAGAAGGTGCTTTTTGCTCGGAGCCTGATGAGCAATCCCAAGGTGCTTCTTCTCGAAGAGCCAACGCGAGGCATTGACGTCAACGCGAAGACCGACGTGTACCGCCTGATCACCGACTACGTGCGGGCAGGCAACTCAGTGATTCTCGTGTCATCCGAGGAGGGCGAGGTGCTGGGCATGGCCGATCGAATTCTGGTGATGCGCGAGGGCCGCATCCGCGCATCTCTGTCGGCCGATCAGGCCAGCCTCGATCAGATCAAGCTCTATTCAATGAGCAACGAGCAGTAAGGACCGAACCATTTCTACAATCCTGAACCCGGCGCGAGTGCGCGGGTTGTTCTCTCATCCGGGCACCGGAGTCGTTGTCGCCTACGTTGTGCTCTTCGTGGCTCTCAGTATCGCGAGCCCCAACTTTCTGACGCTCGACAACATTGCCGTTGTGCTCCGCCAGGCCGTCTTCGTTGGAGTGATGGCCATCGGCATGACTTTCGTCATCGGTATGGGCGGCATCGACCTGTCGGTGGGGGCGATCCTCGGACTATCCGGCGTCGCTGTGGCCGCACTCATCCAGGGCGGGGCAAACATCTACCTCGCCGTCGTGCTGGCTCTGGTGCTCGGTTTGGCGGTCGGCATCATCAACGGCGTCATCATCGCCTATTTCAAACTTCCGCCCTTCATCGCCACCCTCGGAATGATGAGCCTTCTGCGAGGAGTGATCCTGGTCTACACGGGTGGTATTCCCGTGTACGGACTGAGGTACCCCGAGTTTCAGTTCTTCGGCCAGGCCTTCATCGGGGTAGTGCCATTCCCGGTAGTAGTGCTCCTGGTTCTCGCCGTCGTGTTCGGCTTCATCCTGTACCGCACCCGACTCGGCCGCTACACGCTCTCGATCGGCAGCAACCAGAGCGCGGCTCGGCTGACGGGAATCAACGTGAGCCGCGTCAAAGTGATCGTGTACGGAATCAGCGGCCTTCTCGCTGCCGTGGCAGGCGTGCTCATCACCTCGCGTTCGGAGGCGGCCACACCGGACGCCGGCGTCGGCCTGGAGCTCGACGTTATTGCGGCGACCATCATCGGTGGAACCGCGATGACGGGCGGGCGCGCGGTGTTGTTCGGAACCATCGTCGGTGCCGTTCTCATGACTACGATCCGCAACGGCCTCAACTTGCTCGGAGTGAGCCCTCTGTGGCACCAGGTCGTGATCGGCGCATTCATCCTCGTCGCCGTCGTGGCGAGCAACATGTCCAAGTCCAAGACTGCTGACGACTAGTCGGCGAGGAGTACCGCTGTGAAGATTTCAAAAGCCGACGTCATCGTCACGAGTCCCGATCGAAACTTTGTGACGCTCCGGCTCGAGACCGAGGACGGGCTGGTAGGCCTGGGTGACGCAACGGTCAACGGCCGTGAACTCGCGGTAGTGAGCTACCTTCGTGACCACGTCGTGCAGCTGCTCATCGGCCGAGACGCGTCGAAGATCGAAGACACGTGGCAGTTCTTGTACCGTTCCGCGTACTGGCGTCGCGGGCCGATCACCATGGCTGCCATTGCGGCCGTCGACATGGCGCTCTGGGACATCAAGGGCAAAGCCGCGGGCATGCCTGTCTATCAGTTGCTCGGTGGCGCGAGTCGCAATGGCCTGTTGTCGTATGGCCACGCAAGTGGCAAGAGCACCGAAGAGCTATTCGACAGCGTTCGCCAGCATCAGGAGCAGGGATACAAGGCCATCCGCATCCAAGCCGCCGTGCCAGGGCTCAAATCCATTTATGGAATCGCGTCCAATGCGACGTTCGAAGCCAACACCGGCGTGCGCTACGACCACGAGCCCGCGCAGCGTGGTGCTTTCCCCGCGGAGGAGGACTGGGACACGCGTTCGTATCTGCGCCACATCCCCACCGTGTTTGAAGCGGTGCGGAACGAGTTCGGCCCGGAGATCCCGTTGCTGCATGACGGACATCACCGTATGACCCCGATCCAGGCTGCCAAGCTCGGAAAATCGCTCGAGCCGTATGACCTGTTCTGGCTGGAGGACGTCACGCCCGCGGAGAACCCCGAGGCACTGCGCCTCGTACGCCAGCACACGACAACGCCACTGGCGATCGGCGAGATCTTCAACACGGTTTGGGACTATCAGCAGATCATCCGAGAGCAGCTCATCGACTACGTGCGCGGTGCAGTCACCCACATGGGCGGCATCTCGCATCTCAAGAAGACGCTGGACTACGCCGCGCAGTATCAGATCAAATCCGGAATGCACGGCCCAACGGACATCTCGCCGGTTGGAATGGCTGCAGCGATGCACCTGGGGATGGCCATCCACAACTTTGGCATCCAGGAATACATGAAGCACGGCGCCAAGACGGATGCCACCTTCGAGCAGTCCTACACGTTCATCGACGGGATGCTGCACCCGGGGGACACCCCGGGCCTCGGCGTCGAATTGAACCTGGATGAGGCAGGTAAGTACCCATACGAGCAGGCATACCTTCCCTACAACCGTCTGGCCGACGGGACAGTCCATGACTGGTGAGCAGGAGAACCTCAGGCGCGCGGGCACATCGCGTCACGGTCGCTGGGAAGTCTCCATCGACGCCGATGACGCCAATTGGGAGTACTCCGGCATCGGAGTGCTGTCGCTAGCGGCAGGCGAGGCAGAGACGGTTAACACTCAGGATCGCGAGTTCATGCTCGTGCCTCTGTCTGGCTCGTTCGACGTAACGGTAGACGGGGTGCTGCAGACGCTGGTGGGCCGAGCGGCGGTGACGGCCGGAGCAACCGACGTGCTCTACGTTCCCCGTGATTCAGAGGTGCGCATCAGCTCGAAGGACGGGGGACGGATTTGCCTGCCCAACGCGCGAGCGCGCCGCCGGCTCCCAGTGCAGTATCTTGCGGCCAGCGACGTACCCACCGCCATTCGCGGTGCCGGCTCCATGTCGAGGAAGATATTCGATTTCGGTGGAGTGACTGCAATCGAAGCGGATCGCCTCATTGCGTGTGAGGTCATCACGCCGGGCGGAAACTGGTCTTCGTACCCGCCGCACAAGCATGACGAGGCTAGCGAGCATGAATCCCAGCTAGAGGAGATCTACTACTTCCAGATCGCCGATGGGCCATCCGGACCCGGTGTGGCCTACCAGCGTGTCACGAGCTCTGGTTCCGGTGGTAGTGACCTGCTCGAAGAGGTGCGCTCGGGCGACGTGGTACTCATTCCCTCGGGGTGGCACGGGCCCGCGATGGCTTCCCCGGGATATGACCTCTACTACCTCAACGTGATGGCCGGCCCCAGCGACGAGCGGGCCTGGCTGATCACGGACGAGCCGTCGACGGCGTGGGTGCGGGACTCCTGGGCGAACTTGCAACCGGATCCCCGACTGCTCTGATCATGCAGAACCGCCGGTGCGCGAGCACCATCCACCATCACGCAGCGAGGAGTTGAACCATGAGTCACGGTGATTCGATTCTGCGCGAATCCGGTGGAGAGGCACCTGCCCGGCGGGTGACGATTCGCGACATTGCCCGGGTGGCGGGTGTGGATCCCTCGACCGTCTCGCGCGCACTGAGGAATCCCGAGCGGATCAACGCCGCCACGGTCTCCCGAGTGGAAGCGGTGGCCCGGGAGCTGGGATACACGGTGAGAGAGAAGCAGGCGGCCCGGCCCTCGCAGCCGACCGACCGGCCTACTCGACAGGTCTACCCCTCTGCCGCAACCATCTACGACGTGGCCCGCCTTGCCGGAGTCAATCCGTCGACGGTGTCCCGCGCGCTCTCGAAGCCGGGTCGGCTCAGCCCCCAGACCGAGCAGAGGGTGCAGGCGGCCGCGAAGGAGCTCAACTACCGGCTGAATCCCATGGCGCGCGCCCTGCCCACCGGGCGAACATTCACGCTGGGCCTCCTCCTCGCCGACATCACCAACCCCATGTTCTTCGACGTGGTCCGCGGAGCAGAGCGCGAGGCTGCGGAACGTGGTTTCACGCTGATAATTGCCGAGTCGCAGGAGTCTAGCCAGCGTGAAGCGGAAACTGCATTCCGCCTGCTCCCGTCGATCGACGGGCTCATCCTCGTGTCAACGCGGTTGAACGACGAGCAGATTCTTGACCTATCCGAGCGGAAGCCGCTGGTGGTGATCAATCGCCGGGTCAACGGGGTGGCAAGCGTGGTGCCAGATCTCGTCGGTGGCATCGACCAGGCCGTCGCCCACTTGGCGAGCCTGGGGCATCGATCAATCGCGTTCCTCAGTGGGCCAAAGGGCTCATGGATGAGTTTCGCCAGATGGACGATTCTGAAGGATCGCGCCGCGAGCCGCGGCTTGGAACTCAGTTCGATCGGCCCAGGCGCACCAACCCTCGCCGGAGGCGCAAGCGCGCTCGCGAAGGTTATTGCCGCGGACGTGACGGCTGTTGTGGCGTACAACGATCTCATGGCGATCGGTCTTCTCCGGGCGGCGCAGGCCAGCGGTCTCGACGTGCCAACTCGCCTGAGCATCGTTGGATTCGACGACATCTTCGGCTCTGATTTCACCTCGCCGCCACTAACGACAGTGCGCACCCCTCTTGCGCTACTCGGAGCGAACTCTGTGCGTCGCGTGCTCGCCGACATCGAGCACGTCAAGCTCGCGCGCGCCAGCGGAGTGGCTGAGCCATTGGCCACGGAGTTGCTGATTCGCGGGTCGACCGCCACCCCGGCGGCCACGGTGAAATGAGGATCGGCTTCTGCCGTGAATCCGTGGGCACACAGTGCCGACCGGTCGATCGTCTAGAGCGCCAGGTGCTCACGGAAGCCAACTACGTCTGAGCCGCATGCGACTCGAATCACACAGTATTGAGGAAGGCAAAGTAACGTGAAGTACGAGTCGCCAATGGCGCTGTCACGATCCGCGCTCGCGGAGAGAACTGGCGCAGAGGTCGCTGCTGCCCCCGTTCGAATTGTGCACATCGGATTGGGCGCCTTCCACCGCTCGCACCAAGCCTGGTACACCGCCCGAGCGGATCCGTTAGGCGAGTGGGGCATTGCCGCCTTTACGGGTCGCAGCCCGAAATCAGCGCAGGTCTTGACGGCGCAAGACGGGCTGTACTCCTTTGTGGAAAGGTCTACGACCGGAGACACAATAGTCGTGGTCTGCAGCCTGTCAGAGGTCTGGGACGGCGCACGGGTCGACAAGCTCGAGGAGCTTGTCTCCCGACCATCGACAGCGATAGTGAGCCTTACCGTGACGGAGACGGGGTACGGGCTACTGCCCGATGGAACACTCGACCTCGACAGCCCAACGGTTGCACAGGACGTGAAGATACTCGCCAATCGTCTGGCGGGGCACGCCGGGAGGGCGAACCCCGCATCACCCCTGGCTCGCCTGGTGTGCGCGCTGCTGGCGCGACGTGATGCTGGTTCGGGGCCGCTGGCGATCGTGCCGTGCGACAACATGCCGAACAACGGTTTGATGGTCAGCCGGGGAGTGGCGGCGCTGGCGAGGATCCTCGATCCGACGCTCGTACCGTGGATCGAGTCGAACATCTCCTTCGTCTCGACCTCTGTTGACCGAATCACCCCACGGACCACGGACCACGATCTGCAGACGGTTCGGGAGTTGACCGGGTGGGAAGACGGCGCGGTGGTTGTCGCCGAACCGTTCTCGGATTGGGTGATGGCGGGGGAGTTCCCCGCGGGCCGCCCAAACTGGGAGGCGGCGGGTGCTCGCTTTGTCGAGGAGATCGAGCCTTTCGAGCAGCGCAAGTTGTGGCTACTCAATGGCGCGCACACGCTCCTGGCATTCGCAGGCACGGCACGCGGCCACACGACAATCGCGGATGCGATTCGCGACCCGCAGTGCCGGGGTTGGGTAGATCAGTTCTGGGACGAGGCCGCCACGCACCTGCCCCCCTTTCTGCAGGTCGACGAGTACCGCTCGGCGTTGGTAGCTCGATTCGAGAACTACAGGATCCGGCATGAACTTGAGCAGATTGCCATCGAGGGCACGAGCAAACTGAGATATCGGGTAGTTCCCGTTGCGCTTGCAGAACGGCAGGCCGGACGCTCCGCCGAGGCGTGCGCCATCCCGATTGCATCCTGGATTGCGTTGCTGCTGAGCGGTGGGCGCCCAGCTGACCGTGAGGAGGCGGCAATTGCCGTACTGCTCGCCGGCGACCGCGCGCAGGTTGTAGGTGGCCTCGTCTCCTTGGTCGACGCCCAACTGGGACTGGACCACGTGTTTGTGGATACCGTCGAGCGGACTGTGGCGATGCTCGCCGCCGAGATGACCGGAACTGTCTAGTGCGCCCCATCGCGATCATGGGAGTGAGCGGGGTCGGCAAGTCCCTGATCGGGGCGTCCCTGGCCGACCGATTAGACATGCCATTCGCCGACGCGGACTCTCTTCACAGCTATGCGAACCTCGTGAAGATGAGCGCGGGCATTCCACTAGATGATTCGGACCGCTGGCCCTGGCTCGATGACGTCGGTCGACGACTCGCCACACGGCCGTCTCCCATTGTGGCCTGTTCGGCTCTGCGTCGTGCTTACCGCGACCGCATACGCGAGCACTCTCCGGAGACCGTCTTCGTGCTGCTTACGGTTGGCGTCGAAGTGCTGCGGGAGCGAGTAGGCAAACGAGTGGGGCACTTTATGCCCCCATCGCTGCTCGCATCGCAGCTGAGGACGCTCGAACCGTTGGATGCGGATGAGATCGGCTGTGCTGTCGACGCTTCCGCTACTCCCGAAGTCATCGTTGCCCAGGTCGCCTCCGAGCTGCGCACTCTGGGTGCGGCTCCCGCGTGAAAGACCCCGCGTTCAGAGTGGCTTGTCGTCGCGTTCGACATTGCTATTCTCGAAACTCACAGCCCGCGCATCGATGATGAGCACGTGCCGTGACTTGGAGGTCTCGTGACGATCGAGCAGATCGCAATCATCGCCGGGCTCGCCGTGCTCGTCGTCGGAATCGTCGTGTACTTCCTGCGCCAGCGCGGGGGAGAGGGTCCGCCGGTCGGCGAGGTTCCGCGCCCCTTCCGCCCGTGGGTCAACGCCTGGCACGGCCTCAACCGCTGGCCGATCCCCTTCGACCGGGATGGTGAACTCATCCCGGTCGAGAGGCGCGAGCGCGCTAGCTGACCGCTGCCGCCTTCTTGACGGCCTCCTCGTACACGTTCAGCGGGTTCGCCCCGTTGAGGTACCAGTCGCCGATGATGCGCGCCTTGTAGACCCGGGGGTTGTGCGAGGCGAGCGTGCGGGCGTTGCGCCAGTGACGGTCGAGTTGCGTGGGGGTGGTCACCGCACTGGATCCCAGTGCGTCGTAGATGAGCGTCGTCGCGGCGAGCACGCTGTCGGTGACGGTGAGCTGCGCCTCGTAGGTGGCGATGGCGGCGGCGGAGGCGGCGGGGGCGTCATCCAGCCCGTCCCGCGCATGTTCGAAGGCGGTCTGGATGAAGCCGGCGGCACGCTGCACGCTCGCCTCGGCGGACGACACGAGCGCGCTGACGCGGCCGACCACCTCTTGCAGCTGGGCGTCGTTGCGGGGCACCGCATCCAGTCCGTGGGCGTAGTTGCGCACCCGGGCGATGACGGCCTCGACGAGCTCGGCGCGTGCCGACCTGCCCACGCCGACCAGCGCGGCCAGCAGGATCAGCTGGTAGAAGGACTCCTGGTAGAGCGCGCGCTCCTTGAATGGATAGATCGCCGCGTCGTCGACAGGCACCGCGAGAAAGCGGGTCGTGCCGCTGCCGGTGAGGCGCTGGCCGATGCCGTTCCAGTCGTCGTCGATCTCGACCTCGGGCAGCGTGGCATCGACGATGACGATGAGGTCCTCGTCGTCCGGGCCGGCGGCATAGACACTGATCCAGTCGGAGTAGATGGTGCCGGTGCTGTAGAACTTCGTGCCCGAGACGGTCGCGCCGTCGGCGGTGCGGTGCAGGCGGGTGTTGCTCGTGGCGCCGGCGACCGTGCCGGTCTCTGACCAGGCGCCGCCGAAGAAGGCGCCGGCGGCGACCTGATCTAGCCACGAGCGGTCGCCGCCGACGAGGCGGTCCTCGACGAAGGCGAGGTGGTTGCGCCAGATCTGCGGCTGGTTCGGATCGGCTTCGCCGAGGCGCACGAGCAGGTCGAACAGCTGCGGGATAGTGAAATCGGATCCGCCCTCCTCAACCGGTAGCCGCAGGGCCCCGAAGCCGGCCTCCTTGAGGCGGCGCACCTCATCGAAGGGCAGTTGTCGGTCGGCCTCCTGCTGCTTGGCCGCGGCGCCGATCGCCGCGAGCAGCGGGTCGAAGCGGCTCATGCGCCGACCTCCTGCAGGGTGTCCAACAGGGCCCCACCGCGGAATCGCGCCGCGGGGTGCCGCTCGGGCAGCCGCGGGCCGTTGCCGAAGACGCGCTCGCGCAGGGTCTCGCCGGGTGTGTACTCGGTGCGCAGCCGACCGCGCTCGCGCAGCACGGGAACCACGAACTCGATGAAGTCCTGCGCCGTGCCGAAGGAGTGGTACTGCACGAGGTTGATGCCGTCGATGTCGTGCTCGTCGAGCCAGCTCTCGATCTGGTCGGCCACCTGCTCGCCGGTGCCCACCGCGAGGAAGGGCTCGCGGTGGAAGCTGCCGAGCTTGGCCAAGAACTCGGCGACGGTCGTCGACGGGGGCAGCGATCCGAGCAGGGGAGCCGCAGCAGCGCCCTCGGCCGCAAGCACCTCGCCGACGGTCGTCGTGTCGGGGTAGGCGGTCGGGTCGAAGGGCAGGCTCCCGTGGGCGAGCACGCCGTCGATCGAGGCCTCGCGG
>FSTY01000678.1_pt1 | contig 14103 bp, 9 predicted proteins | sample 1637021 | NCBI WGS metagenome assembly FSTY01 (sample SAMEA3914818, study PRJEB12502) | metagenome | biome: forest; material: soil | place: Canada | collected 2010-06-26 | depth 0.1 m
AAGCCGATCGGCGTCTGCGGTGAGGCGGCGGCCGATCCGCTGCTCGCCGCCGTGCTCGTCGGCCTCGGGGTCGACAGCCTGTCGATGTCGGCGCGCGCCATCGCCCTGGTGGCCGCGACGATCGCGGGCCTCACACTCGAGCAGTGCGAGCTCGCCGCGGCGGTGGCCGTCGGGTCGTCCACGGCGGCGCAGGCTCGGCAGTCCGTTGTTTCGATCCTCGCCTGACTCGGAATAGGGTGAGTGCACCGGACGGTAGCCGAAGCCGTCCAGAACGGGGCACCATGTCGACACTGTCCACGAGACGCCGAGCGCTGGCAGGCATCGCCCTGACCGCGGCGCTCGCCACCACCCTCTCCGGCTGCTTCCTGCTTCCGACGGGCTCCAGCGACAAGCCGGACACCGAGGAGACCTCCGACGGCGCCTTCGCCGAGTACTTCACCCAGGAGCTCGAGTGGGACGACTGCGGCAGCGTCGAGTGCGCCACGATGAAGGTTCCCATCGACTGGGAGGACGAAGACAGCGACTCCGTCGAGATCGCCCTCGCCAAGCAGTCCGCCTTCGATGACGCGCAGGGCACGATCTTCGTCAACCCGGGCGGACCGGGTGGATCCGGCGTCGACTTCGTCGAGTACGCCGTCACCGATGACCTCGCCGACAATTTCGACATCATCGGCTGGGACCCCCGCGGGGTCGGCGCCTCGACCCCGGTTGAGTGCTACGACGCCGAGGAGAAGGACGAGTCGCTCTACGGCACCTTCGACGAGGACTACCAGACAGAAGGCTGGATCGACGAGCTGACTGACGAGCTCGCCGACTACGCCGAGGCCTGTGACGAGAACACCGGCGCGCTGCTCGGCAAGCTCGACACCGTCAGCACCGCCCACGACCTCGAGCTCATGCGCGCGCTGGTCACCGGCGACGAGCCGCTCGACTACCTCGGCTACTCCTACGGCACCTTCATCGGCGCCGTCTACGCCGAGCTGTTCCCCGACAAGGTGGGCCACTTCGTGCTCGACGGCGCCATCGACCCGCAGGTCGAGTCCTTCGACGAGCTCATCGTGCAGGCCGTCGGATTCGAGGACAACCTGCGCGCCTACATGGAGGACTGCCTTGCCGGCAGCGCCTGCCCCTTCACCGGCACGCTCGAGGAGGCCCTGCTGCAGGCGAGCACCCTCATGGGCAGCGTTGACGGCGCCGGCCTCGTGTCGACCGACGGCCGCGCGCTCGACTCCGCGACCGTGGGCACCGGCGTTGCGATGTCGCTGTACTCGTCGGACTACTGGCCCTACCTGACCGACCTCTTCAACGGCATCAAGGCCGGCGACGCCGACCCGGTGTTCTTCCTCGCCGATGTCTACAACGGCCGTGAGGATGACGGCAGCTTCTCCGACAACTCCGTCGAGGTCTACCAGGCAACTACCTGCGTCGACAACGACTGGACGGCAGACACCGAGTCCACTCTCGACCGCCTGCAGCAGATCAGCGAGGCAGCGCCGACCATCGGCCCGTACATCACGCTCGACGACTACGCCGTGCTCGATGTGCTCTGCAACAACTGGCCCTACCCGGCTGCCGACTTCCCTGACGAGTACGACGCCGAGGGCGCCGCGCCGATCATGGTGATCGGCACGACGAACGACCCGGCAACGCCCTACATCTGGGCGCAGGCACTGGCCAAGCAGCTCGACAGTGGCGTGCTGGTGACGGTGGAGGGCGACGGCCACACGGCCTACAACGGCGACAACGACTGCGTGAACAGCGTCGTCGACCAGTACTTCCTCGACGACGTCGTTCCCGATGAGGACCCGGAGTGCTAATCCTCCACTGAGAGAGTCTGCGTGGGCGGGCGGTTACTGCCGGGTAGTTTTGACCCGACATGAACCGCTCGCTCACTGCTCTGTTCGCGGCCCTCGAGGCGGTGCTCGTCGTCGGTGTCGGTGTCGGCATCCCGCTCGTGCCGCTCACCGTGCTCTGGGCTGTGCAGTACGGCTTCGCGGTCGACTGGGTGGTCTTCTGGCGCGCGTCGGCCGACACCTGGCTCGTGGGTCACGGTGTCGACCTGCAGGTCACCCTCGACAGCGTGCTCGCGACGAGCATCGGTGCGCCGGCCGAGACGGCCTTCCCCCTCACCATCGCCCCGCTCGGCTTCGCGCTGCTCACCCTGCTGCTCGCGCTGCGGGCCGGCCGCCGCGTGGGCGAGACGCGCTACCGCGGCCTCGGCGCGCTCGCCGGGCTCGCCACCTTCGTGCTGCTCAGCACCGCGGTGACCCTGACGGCGCTCTACCCGCTCGCCCGGCCCTCTATCGGGCAGGGCGTCGCCCTGCCCACCCTCGTCTTCGCACTCGGATTCGGTATCGGCCTGCTGCGAACCGCGCGGGCGGAGGGGGATGACGCCGGCAGCTCCCTGCGGGATTGGATCGCCGACTGGTCGCCCTCCGTTCGCGCGCTCGTGCGCACCGCCCTCCAGGGTGGCGGTGCCGCCGTCGCGGGCATCCTCGCGATCAGCGGGGTACTGGTCGCTGCGCTCATCGCCCTCAACTACGGCGAGGTCATCGCACTCTACGAGGGAACGCACGCGGGTGTCGTCGGCGGCTTCGCGCTGACGCTCGGGCAGGTGGCCTTCATGCCGAACCTCGTCGTGTACGCGGCGAGTTGGCTGGTCGGACCCGGCTTCGCGATCGGAGCCGGGTCGAGTGTCAGCCCGCTGTCGACGGTGCTCGGGCCCGTGCCGTCCATCCCGGTTCTCGGTGCATTGCCGACGGGCGACCTGGCCTTCGGTTTCGCGGGCCTGCTGGTTCCGGTGGTCGTCGCCTTTCTCGTCGGCGCGCTGCTCTACCCGCGATTCGCCCCCGAGCTCGAGGTCGACAACCGCCTGCCGTGGATCGTTGCAACAGGTCTCGCCTCAGGCCTGGTCGGCGGCGTGCTGCTGGGCCTGCTTGCCTGGTTCTCGGCTGGCGCTGCTGGGCCGGGCCGCCTCGCGCAGGTCGGCCCCGACCCGATTGCGGTCGCCGGCTTCGCCGCCCTCGAGATCGGGCTGGCGGCGGCGGCGGGGTTGCTCGCTGCATCGCGCCGCAGACTAGGCGCCAACCACTACGGTTGAGGCAGCCCGTACCACCCGACCGAGGAGCCTCTATGCGCCGCATAATCGCCTTCCCTCTTGCCGTTGTTCTCGGCGCCGGTATCGCCCTCACGGCAGCCGTGCCCGCGAGCGCCCAGACCGGCAACTTCCAGGACAACAACAGCCTGACCGGCTCGTACTCCACGACGAGCACCACGCGCGAGATCGTCGGCCAGACCTTCACGGCGCAGGCGACCGGCAAGCTCAAGTCGATCACGGTGTGGGTGGGCGGACACTCCAACGGTGGATACATGAACCTCACCGTCGAGAACGTGTCGGGCGGGCTGCCCAACGGCAGCGGCCAGCACACCTTCGGAATCATTCTGGGCAGCGACAGCACGTCAGAGCAGGTGTTCTACCTGCAGGGCAGCGACGGCGGTCTCGATGTTGTCGCCGGCCAAACCTATGCCTTCTCGTGGTACGCCTATGGCAACACCAAACTGGTGTCCACCACGAGCGGCGACGCCTACGGCGGGGGCAGCATGTTCCAGGGCATCGACAACTCCTTCCCCCAGGGCTACGAGGCAGCGTTCAGCGGTCAGGACTTCCGTTTCGTCACCTCCATCGACAGTTCTACAGTCACCAACCCGACCGTGGCGGGCACTCCGGCCGCGGCAACGACCGGCGCGGCCTATTCCTTCGCCTACACGCTCGGCGGCACGCCCATCGCCTCGAAGGCGCGGATCAGCGCCGGCGCCCTGCCGCCCGGGCTCAGCATCTCGAACGGTGGCGTCATCACCGGCACCCCGACCGCCGTCGGCACCTACACCTTCACCGTCGAGGTGGACAACGGCGCATACGCGACTGTCAACTCGAGCATCCTCGTGCGCAGTCCGCTGCCGGATGCCCCCACCATCGGCACGGCGACGGCGGGCTACCAGCAGGCCAGCGTCACCTTCACGCCGCCGCTCTATACCGGCAGTTCGGCGATCACGGGCTACACGGTCACGCCGACCGCCGGCGGGCCCAGCTGCACGGCAGGTCCCACGGACACCAGCTGCACGGTGACGGGCCTCACCGCCGGCAGTCTCTATCGCTTCACGGTGACGGCGAGCAATGCGTCGGGGGCCGGGGCGTCGTCGGCGCAGTCCAACCTCATCCAGCCCTATAGCGTGCCTGGATCTCCGAGCCCGGTCTGGACAGACGTGGGCGACGAGCAGATCACTGTCAACTGGGGGCCCGCCGCGAACAACGGCGGATCCGTCTCGTCCTACACCGTGCTGCTGAGCCCCGGTGTGCAGTCGTGCACGGTGGGCCTCGGCACCTACGCCTGCACCTTCAGCGGCCTGACGAACGGCGTGGCCTATACGCCGTCGGTCTATGCCACGAGCAACCGCGGAACCGGGACCATCAATACCGGAGCAACCGCCACACCCGGTGCACTCGCCACTGCGCCGACGCTGTTCACTGCCACCGCGCGCGTGCAGTCGGTCGACCTGAGCTGGGCCCCTCCGGCTGACAACGGGGGATTCCCGCCCTCCGGCTACCGGCTGTCGTACCGCGCTGACGCAGCCGACCCGTGGATCGACATCGACACGGGCCTCGTCTTCACCCACACCGTCTCGGGGCTGACGTCGGGCGAGGAGTACGAGTTCACGGTCGCCGCGATCACCGGTTTCGGCACCAATCTCGGCGCCTCCTCCGCGAGCGCGCTGGCGACGCCCTTCGGCACTCCCGCCGCCGTGCACCTGCTGACCGTGGTGCCGGGTCCGCAGCGCCTGACCGTCTCCTGGCTGCCGGGCTATGACTTCGAACTCCCGATTACGGGCTACCGCGTTGAGTACAAGGAGTCGTCATCGGCGACATGGCTCGGCTTGGCGACTGTCAACCAGTCGGTGCCGCCGCCCGGCCTGACCAATGGCGTCAGCTATGACGTGCGGGTGCGGGCGAACAATAGCGCCGGCGCCGGCGTCTGGGCGACGACGGTTTCTGGCACGCCGCAGGACACGGCCACCGCGCCCCAGTCCTTCAGCGCGACACCGGGTGAGGAGTCCGTCGAACTGAGCTGGGCGCCCCCGGCCGCCCTCGGCGGCTTCCCCGTCCTGTACTACCTCGTGTCCCACAGCACCGGCGGCACCTGGACCACCGAGAGCACCACGCAGCTCACGACCACCTTCACCGGGCTCGACAACGGCACCTCGTACTACCTGCGGGTCTACGCCGTCACCGCGGTCGGCGACGGCGCCATTGCAACCACCTCGGCCACGCCCTTTGCCGCGCCGGGCACGGTGGTGATCACCCCGACCAGCGACGACTCCGCGGTGGGGCTCAGCTGGACCGCCGCCGCGCCCAACGGCTCGCCGGTGACCGGTTACGAGCTGCAGTACAAGCTCAGCACTGACTCGACGTGGACGACGGCCCCGGCGCCCGCTGCCCTCTCGGCAACCGTGACCGGCTTGACCAACGGGCTGAGTTACGACTTCCGCGTGCGCGCCCACAACCTCGCGGGCAGCGCACCCTATGCCGTCGCGTCCGAGACTCCTGCTACGGTGCCGGGCGCACCTCAGGCCTTTACCGCGGTTGGCGGCGACGAGTCGATCGTTCTCGACTGGGATCCACCGCTCGCTGACGGCGGCTCACCCGTCACTGGCTACGACGTGGAGTACAAGGATGCGCTCGGCTGGGTCGACGCGGTCGGCGCCTCCACGATCACCGGCCTCACCAACTCGCTGCTGCACGATGTACGCGTGCGGGCGGTCAACGCGGTCGGCCCCGGCCCGTGGGTAACGCTCGGCGTGACGCCCTACCGATTCGATCCGAGCTTCTCGGTGCGCGCGGGCACCGTGCTCAAGCCCGGCGACTCCGTGACGATCTCGGGCGATGAGGCCCTGCCCGGTGAGACCGTCGACGCCGAGCTGCAGTCGACGCCGATCCCCCTGGGCAGCACGGTCGTGGCCCCCGACGGCAGCTACACGCTCACGGTGACGATTCCGAGCACGGCAGTCGGCGGCGCCCATCACCTTGTGGTGATGCTCAGCGGCGGCTCCAGCACGGCACAGCTGGCCGTCGCGGTGCTGGGCTCCGCGGCCCTCGCGCGCGGGGGCGTCGACTCCGGCGCCCCGACCATCGCCGTGGTCCTCCTCCTGCTCACCGGCAGCCTGCTGCTCTGGCGCTCTCGAAGGCTCGCCCACGCGCCACGGTAGGCTGTGCGGGTGCTCTCGCTCGTCGTGCTCATCTCCGGTGGCGGGTCCAACCTCCGCGCTCTGCTCGAAGCCTCGCAGGATGCCGAGTTTCCGGCCCGCGTGATCGCCGTCGGCGCCGACCGCGATGCCGAGGGCTTCGCGCACGCCGAGCAGTTCGGCATCCCCACCTTCTCGGTCGCCCTCTCGGCCTTCGCCGACCGCGAGGCATGGGGTGATGCCCTGCTCGAGCAGATCCAGGTCTGGGGCGCCGACCTCGTCGTGCTCAGCGGCTTCATGAAGCTGCTGCCACCGCGGGTCGTCGCCGCGCTGTCACCGCAGCTCATCAACACCCACCCGGCCTACCTGCCCGAGTTCCCCGGCGCCCACGGCGTGCGGGATGCCATCGCGGCCGGCGTCAGCGAGACCGGGGCCAGCGTCATCGTCGTCGACAACGGAGTCGACAGTGGTCCGATCATCTCCCAGCAGCGCGTGCCCGTGCTGCCCGGCGACACGGAGCACGACCTCCACGACCGCATCAAGATCGTCGAGCGGGAGCTGCTGCTGCAAGCGGTTCTCGACATCGCCAACGGACACGTCGACCTGAAGGAGCTGCCATGAGCGGACCCACCCACGACCCCGCCCTGTACCGAGTGCGGGACGTCATCCCGATCACCCGCGCCCTCGTCAGCGTCAGCGACAAGACCGGCCTGATCGAACTGGCACAGGCGCTGGCGGATGCCGGGGTCGAGATCGTCAGCACCGGCGGCTCGGCGTCCGCTATCGCGGCGGCCGGCATCCCCGTGGTGCAGGTCGGCGACGTGACGGGGTACCCGGAGTCCCTCGACGGGCGTGTGCGCACCCTGCACCCCGTCATCCACTCGGGCCTGCTGGCCGACCTGCGGCTCGAGTCGCACGAGGCCGAGCTCGCGGCGCAGGGCATCGCCCCCTTCGAGCTCGTCGTGAGCAACCTGTACCCCTTCGTCGAGACTGTCGCGTCGGGCGCGAGCAAGAACGACGCGATCGAGCAGATCGACATCGGCGGACCGGCCATGGTTCGAGCCTCGGCGAAGAACCACGCCAATATCGCGGTCATCACCTCGCCCGACTCCTACGACCAGGTGAAGAAGGCCCTGCTGCTCGGCGGCACGACTCTCCCGCAGCGTCAGCGCTTCGCCTCCGAGGCCTTCGCGCACACCGCGGCCTACGACGCTGCCGTGGCGACGTGGTTCGCCTCCTCGGTAGCGAAGCCCAGCGTCGCCTCGCTGCACGTCAGCGCCACCCTCGAGCACGAGCTGCGCTACGGCGAGAACGCGCACCAGGCGGCCGCCCTCTATGTCGAGTCGCAGGGCCACGGCATCGCCCAGTCGACCCAGCTGCACGGCAAAGAGATGTCGTACAACAACTACGTGGATGCCGACGCCGCCGTGCGCGCCGCCTACGACTTCGACGAGCCCGCCGTCGCCATCATCAAGCACGCGAACCCCTGCGGCATCGCCGTCGCCCGCGGAGCCGGCGACCCGGTTGCCAGCGCCCACGCCCGTGCGCACGCCTGCGACCCGCTCTCGGCCTTCGGCGGGGTCATCGCCTCGAACCAGCCGATCACCCTCGAGGCCGCCGAGTCGATCAAGGACATCTTCACCGAGGTCATTGTCGCACCCGCCTTCGAGCCCGAGGCGCTCGCCGTGCTGCAGACGAAGAAGAACCTGCGCCTGCTGCAGCTGCCCGCCGACTATGCGCGGGATGCGACCGAGATCAAGCAGATCAGCGGCGGCTTCCTCGTGCAGTCCGCCGACACCTACGAGGACTTCTCCTCCGAGGGGTGGACGCTGGTGGCCGGCCCCGCCGCCGACCCGGCCACGATGGCGGACCTGGAGTTCGCGTGGCGCGCGGTGCGCGCGGTGAAGTCCAACGGCATCCTGCTCGCCCACGACGGCGCCTCCGTCGGAGTCGGCATGGGGCAGGTCAACCGCGTCGACAGCTGCCACCTCGCGGTCAGCCGCGCGGGCGACCGCGCCGCCGGATCGGTCGCGGCGAGCGACGCCTTCTTCCCCTTCGCCGACGGCCCGCAGATTCTCATCGACGGGGGAGTGCGCGCGGTCGTGCAGCCCGGCGGCTCCATCCGCGACGAGGAGGTCATCGCCGCGGCGGCGCAGGCCGGCGTCACGATGTACTTCACCGGTGAGCGGCACTTCTTCCACTAACATGTGAGGCGAGTCAATCCCTGGGCTTTTCTGACTGGAGAAACCCTTGCGATCTGCTCTTCTGGCCACTGCCGCCTGCCTGCTTCTCGTGGGCTGCACCGCCGCGCCCGCACCCGCCGAGACACCAGACCCCCTGCCGCCGGCCCGGGTCGGCACCGAGGGCGTCTACGACCTCGACTTCGGTCAGTTCACCGGCGTCTACGTCATCGTCGACGGCGAGTTCTGGGGGCTGCACTTCTTGGGCGACACCCTCGCCGGGCATCCGCACGGCGCACTGTCGCCCGCCAACACCGCCCTCGACCGCGAGCCGATCGCCTGGGCCAACTTCGTCGACGACGGCCGCCGGGTCGGAACCATGGAGCAGGCCGGCACGATGGGCCGTACCTTCACGGCTGCGGATGTGACGGTCGCCATCACCGGATCCATGGGCTCCTTCTCGGCCAAGGCGACGGCCCAGCGGGCCTACGCCGACGGCGCGGCGATCTTCACCACTCCGCGCGGGGTCGACGGTGGCTACAGCGGCATCGTGCGCACCGTCGGCATCGACCACAAGCAGGAGCCCGTTGCGGGCGCCACGATCACCGACGGCCGCTTCGAGGCCGAGTCCGTCGGCTGCACCTTCGACGGCACGCTCACCGCCCACGCGGGCTTCTTCGACGTGACCGTCGAGACCGGCGGAGCCGACTGCCTGCTGCAGCCCGCCCTCGCCGGCATCGTGGTGCCGCTCGACGACGGCACCATCGCCGTCGAGCTCGACAGTGCGGACGCGGCGCAGAGCGCGGTCTTCATCCTCAGTCGAGGGTGATGCTCGCGATCGAGCCGTTGGTGGCCGTGTCCGTGCCGAAGGCGAGGGTCGCGGTCGCGGTCTGCCCGGTCGAGAGGGTGACGGTCGGGGCGGAGCTGTAGCCGTATCCCGCGTTCGTGATGGTGACGACGCCGTTGCTGACGGTCGCGGTCGCCGGCTCGTGCGGCCAGCTCTCGCCCGCGCTGCCGTTGTAGCGATAGAAATTGGATGCGGCATCCAGTTGGCCATTGCTGATTCCGTAGGGTGCGAGCACCCGCAACAGCGCCGCCTTGTTGGCCAGCGCCCTCTCGTCGGAGACGTCGTTGCCCGCCCCCGCGGGCGTCACCCCGCTGAAGGCCTCGCGAAAGACCTCCGTCGGCACGCCGAGGGCCGCGGCCACGAGCACCACGGGCCTGCCGCCGTCGACGGGGTCGGTTGTCAGGCCGCCGGTGATGGTGACCGTGGTGGTCGCGGCCGGTTCGACCGCCGCGCATCCGCTGAGCAACAGGATGATGACGAGAAGGGCGACGCTGCGGACTCTCATGCGCCCAGTAGAGCAGCGCCCGCCTCGCCGCGCCACCGAACATAGGGAAGACATAGGGGATGCCCGGCGCGCGCATAGTGCCTAGGCTCGGAGCATGTTCTCGAGTGCGCGCCACCTGCCCCCGTCCCGTCGCATAGTCGCGTCCCTGGTGACATCGCTGGCGGTCGTCGTGGTCGCCCACGTCGCCACCGTGCTCGCCTTCTTCATCTCCAACGACTTCGCGGCGAGCTCGTTCTGGCGCATTAACTCCTATTTCGTGCCGTCGAGCTTTGTCGCCTTCGTCGTGCTGGCCGCGCTCGCCTTCTTCGGCGTCTTCAGCCGGTGGTACCTCGCACTGCCGGCCGGGCTCATCGCCGCGATCGTCGGCGCCCTGCTCGGCACGCTGTTCTCCGTCGTGCAGTCGGGCGCGGTGCTGAGCGCTGAGTGGGTGGTCGCCGTGTTCAGCACCCTGGGCGGCTCCAACCTGTTCTTCGTCGTGTCGCTGGTCGTCTCTGCATCGACGCTGGGGCCGGTCGCGTGGCAGAAGGCGAGCGAGGCGAAGGTGGGGGCGCGCTCGCGCAGGGTGGCGCTGATTCGGCTTCCGGCATCCAATCTTTCCGACGGCCAGGTAACGCACATCGAGCGCAGCGCGATTGACGCCGACCTCGCCGACGAGCAGTGGGAGGCCTACGCCGAAGCGCTTACCGCCAACGGCTGGACCACCGTCGAGGTGCACCCGGCGCCCGACCTTGCCGACTCCGTCTTCGTCGAAGACGCCGTCGTGCTCTTCGGCCGCACCGCTGTGATCACCAGCCCGGGTGCGGAGTCCCGTCGTGCCGAGATCGACGAGGTCGAGCGCACGGTGCGCGAGCTCGGCCTTCGAATCGAGCGGATCAGCCTGCCGGGCACCCTCGACGGAGGCGACGTTCTCAAAGTCGGCACGACCGTCTACGTCGGCCGGGGTGGCCGCACCAACGCGGAGGGCATCCGCCAGTTGCGCGCCATCGTCGCGCGGCTCGGGTACAGCCTCGTCGCCGTGCCGATCACGAAGGTGCTGCACCTGAAGAGTGCCGTCACCGCCCTGCCCGACGGCACGATCATCGGCTACCCGCCGCTCGTCGACGATCCGAGCGTCTTCGGGCGGTTCCTCGCCATGCCAGAGGAGGCGGGGGCCCACGTCGTCGAGCTCGCCCCCGACACCGTGCTCATGGCGGCGTCCGCTCCGCAGAGCGCGCAGCTCATCCGCGAGCTGGGCTACACGGTGGTCACGGTCGACATCAGCGAGTTCGAGAAGCTCGAGGGCTGCGTCACTTGCCTCTCCGTTCGGGTGCGCTAAAAAAGACTTGCACCACGGTAAGCAATGCCCCTAGTCTGAAAGGCTCTGAAGACGACACCAACTCCCAGGGGGATGCAATGACAAAGACAGCACTCGCCACGGCCACGATCGACGCCGGCGCTGTCTATGCCGCCCCGCGTCGACTTCCGCGCTCCTGGTAGCGCCTCCCTCCACTTCGCACTAACCCTCTTCTCCCGCCGCGATTGCGGCTCTAAGGCTCTGTCATGACCTCTTCACCGACCTCTGTCGGCACCGTCCGCGCGCTTGCGCGGCTGTACTCCTTCGCTCGGCCCGCCATGCCGCGGCTCATTCTCGGCACGATCGCCTCGCTCTTGTCGAACGTCGTCGCGCTCGCCATTCCGCAGGTGCTGCGCGGCTTCGTCGACGGCCCGCTGTCGTCGGGTGACCGCTCGCTGATCTGGCCGAGCGTGGCGATTGTGCTGGTGCTGGGCGTCAGCGAGGCGCTGCTCTTCGCCCTGCGCCGCGTCTTCGCGCTCATTCCGACGACCCACGTCGAGGCGCGCATGCGCAACGCCTTCTACGCGAAGCTGCAAGACCTGCCGGTCGCCTTCCACGACCGGTGGGCGAGCGGGCAGCTGTTGTCGCGCATGATGAGCGACCTCGGGCTCATCCGCCGCTGGCTCGCCTTTGGCGTGATCCTTCTCGTCGTGAACGTGGTCACCGTCGTGCTCGGCCTCATCTTCCTCGTATCGATCTCGTGGGTGCTCGGCGTCATCTTCGTCGTCTGCTCTGCTCCGCTGTGGATCTTCAGCTACAAGTTCGAGTCGAAGTACTCCGAGATCTCGCGCCGCAGCCAGGACCAGTCGGGCGACCTCGCGACGGCCGTGGAGGAGTCGGTGCACGGCATCCGTGTGCTCAAGGCCTTCGGCCGCGGCCGCCACGCGCTCGCCAACTTCGCCACACAGGCCGACGAGCTGCGCCAGACCGAGATTGCCAAGGCCAAGGCCATCGGCAGCATCTGGCTGTGGATTGTCGTCGTGCCCGACGTCACCTTCGCCATCGGACTGTTCGCCGGCGTCGCGCTCGCGGTCAACGGCCAGCTGACCGTCGGCCAACTCGTCGCCTTCTTCGCGACGGCGACCGTGCTGCGCTTCCCGGTCGACTCGATCGGATTCCTGCTGTCGATGACCTTTGACGCGCGCACCGCGACCGACCGCTACTTCGAGGTCATGGACTCGGTCAACACGGTCACCGACCCCGTCGACCCCGTCGACATCGTCAACCCGGTCGGCCGACTGGTGTTCGAGAACGTGCACTTCCGCTACCAGGACGCCCCCGATGGGCAGCGCGATCTGCTCGACGGCATCGACCTCGCCATCGAGCCCGGCGAGACCATGGCCATCGTCGGACTCACCGGCAGCGGCAAGACCACCCTGACGGCGCTCGCCACCCGCCTCTACGACGTCACCGGCGGCCGCATCACGCTCGACGGCATCGACGTGCGCGACCTCAGCCGCGACCAGTTGCGCACGCACATCTCGATGGCCTTCGAAGACGCCACCCTCTTCTCGGACTCGGTGCGTGCCAACGTGCTCATGGGACGACCGGATGCCGGCGACGCCGAACTCGAGAAAGCCCTCGCGATCGCGCAGGCCGACTTCGTGCACGACCTGCCGCAGGCACTCGACACCACCATCGGGGAGGAGGGCCTCAGCCTCAGCGGCGGACAGCGCCAACGGCTCGCGCTCGCCCGCGCGGTGGCCGCCGACCCGGAGGTGCTCGTGCTCGACGACCCGTTGTCCGCTCTCGATGTCGACACCGAGGCGCTCGTCGAAGAGGCGCTGCGCCGCGTGCTCGCCTCGACCACGGCCCTCGTCGTCGCCCACCGCCCCTCGACCGTGGCGCTCGCCGACCGCGTCGCCCTGCTCGAGAACGGCCGCGTCACCGCGGTCGGCACCCATTCCGAGCTGCTCGCGAGCAGCGAGCACTATCGGCATGTCATATCCAGTCTTGATCCCGCAGGGGAGGTAATCCAGTGAGCATGCTCGGCACCGCGGATGAGGACCGCCAGAACCTCAGCAAAGAAGAATCCCGCGCGGTGCGGCAGCGCTCGCTGCGCCTGCTCGGCTCGCTGCTGCGCCCGCTGCGCACGCGCGTCATCCTGACCGCCCTTGTCGTTGTCGGCACCACGGCAGCCCAGGTCGCCGGCCCGGCGCTGATCGCCTACGGCATCAACAAGGGGCTGCCCGCGGCGATGAAGGAAGACTGGTTCCCCATCGGCCTGGCCGCGGGCTCCTTCGTTGCGACCGGCATCATCGGCGCGGTGTCGATGGCCTGGTACGTCGTGCTCACCGCGCGGGTCAGCCAGGCGGTGCTGCTCGACCTGCGCAAGCGTGTCTTCAAGCAGACGCAGGAGCTCAGCCTCGACTTTCACGAGAACTACACCTCGGGCCGCATCATCGCGCGCCAGACGAGCGACCTCGACGCCATTCGCGAGCTGCTCGACGGCGGCCTCAGCCAGCTGGTGCAGGGCGGCCTGTTCATGCTGTTCGTCGCCATCGCGGCCTTCATCGTCGATCCGATCAGCGCGGGCATCCTCATCGGCGCCCTCCTGCCCTTCGCCCTGCTCAGCCGCTGGTTCCAGTACCACTCGGCCAAGCGGTTCCGCCGCACGCGCACGGCGTCGGCGCGGGTGATCGTGCACTTCGTCGAGACGATGCGCGGCATCCGCGCGGTGCAGGCCTTCCGTAAAGAGAAGCGCAACGAGACGGAATTCGGCGACCACGTCGAGGAGTACCGCGCCGCCAACGCGCGCGTCTTCCGCCTGTTCAGCATCTACGAGCCGGGCATCGTGCTCATCGGCAACGTCACCCTCGGCATCGTGCTGCTCGCCGGGGGACTGCGCGTGGTCGACGGCGGCCTAGCGGTCGGCTCGCTGCTCGCCGCCCTGCTCTACTCGCGGCAGTTCTTCATGCCCACCTACGACATGGCGATGTTCTACAACTCCTACCAGTCGGCCGCCTCGGCGCTCGAGAAGATCTCGGGCGTGCTCGAAGAG
>FSTY01000660.1_pt1 | contig 13335 bp, 9 predicted proteins | sample 1637021 | NCBI WGS metagenome assembly FSTY01 (sample SAMEA3914818, study PRJEB12502) | metagenome | biome: forest; material: soil | place: Canada | collected 2010-06-26 | depth 0.1 m
ACGAGGCCGAGAACGCGCGGCTCGTCGCCAAGGCGGGGGACGACCCCAAGAAGATCAAGAAGATCGTGCGCAAGAAGGCGCCAGAGGGCTTCGTTTCGTGGGGAGAGCCGTCGTTCCAGCGGCTCATCGCCGCGGAGCCCGAGACCCTCACCTCGAGCATGCAGGTGAGCCATTCGATGATCCTCAACGTCATTGCCCGCAACGGCGATGCCTTCAACGACATGCGCGACCTCATCTTCGGCAGCCACGAGCCCTGGCTGCGCCAGCTCGCCCTCGCCCGCCGTGCGCTCGCGATCTACCGCACGCTCAAGGCGGCGGACATCGTCACCGAGGTCGATGGGCGCATCGCGCTCACCGTCGACCTGCAGCCCAACTTCGCGCTCAACCAGCCGCTGTCGCCGCTGGCGCTCGCCGTGATCGAGCTGCTCGATCCGGCATCCCCGTCGTATGCGCTCGACGTCATCTCGATTCTCGAGGCGACTCTCGACGACCCGCGTCCGGTGATCTCGCAGCAGCAGTTCCTCGCGCGCGGTGAGGCCGTTGCGGGCATGAAGGCCGAGGGCATCGAGTACGACGAGCGCATGGCGCTGCTGGAGGAGATCACGCATCCCCAGCCCCTCAAAGAGCTGCTGGATGCCGCCTACGAACAGTACGCGGCCACCCAACCGTGGGTGGCCGACTTCGAGCTCAGGCCCAAGACCGTCGTGCGCGACATGTACGAGCGCGCGATGACCTTCGCGGACTACGTGGGCTACTACAAGCTCGCGCGCAGCGAGGGGCTCGTGCTGCGCTACCTCTCCGACGCATTCCGGGCCGTGCGGCAGACCGTGCCCGACGAGGCGAAGAACGATGAACTGCTCGACCTCATCGAATGGCTGGGCGAGCTCGTGCGGCAGGTCGACTCGAGCCTGCTGGACGAGTGGGAGCAGCTGATCAACCCGGTTGCCGCGTCAGAGGCACCGGTCATTCCGCCGCCCCCGCCGTCGGTCGTCACGAACACCCGCGCGTTCCGGGTGCTCGTGCGCAACGAGCTCTTCCGCCGGGTGCAGCTCGCCGCCCTCGACGATGTCGCGTCGCTGGCCGAGCTCGACCCCGACTTCGACTGGGATGCGGCCCTCGAGCCCTACTACGCCGACCACGACTCGATCGGCACCGACGCCGACGCCCGCAGCTCGGCGATGCTCGTGGTCGACGAGGGTGCCTTCGCCTGGAGTGTGCAGCAGATCATCGCCGACCCCGCTGGCGACCACGACTGGCGCATCCACGCGACCGTCGACCTGGCCGAGTCGGCAGAGCGTGGCGTCGCGGCCGTGCGCATTACGGCCTTCGCGGCGCTCTGAACCCCTCGCACCCGTCAACGAGGGGTATTGCCCCGGGGGCGGCCCGCCTAGGCTCTGGGCGGGGGTATCAATGAGGATTGTTGGAAATCGACGTGCGATGGTGGTGATCGGCAGCGCGCTCGCGCTGGCCGTGGTTCTCGTCCCGGCATCCATGGCGATCGCAGCGACCTTCGAGTCCAACGACTTCAACGACCCCGGAGACCTCGCAGCGGGCTTCAACGCCTACATCGACTCGGGCACGGTCTCGCAGTCCACCAATGGGGGAATCTCGGACTCGGGGGCGATCAACGCGCCGGGAAGCGCCGACGCCGTCTTCAGCTCCAAGTCCGGCTACAGCATGGGCCCGGTCGGCAGCACCTACACCTTCAGCTCCTTCCTGCAGAGCGTCGGCAACTCGGGCTACAGCGGAATGGGCTTCACGTCGTTGACGGCCTCTGCGGCCACTGCGACGGGGACGCCCTACCGCCCGGTCGACGCGCTCGGCATCTCCGTGCACGGTGGCGGGTTCGTCTTCCACGACGGCGCCACCGACTACAACGGATCATGGGACTCGACCACCGATCCCGGGATCACGGCCATCACCCCCGCATCGATGTTCGACCTCCTCAACAACGGATCGCCCGACCAGTGGTACAAAGTGATCCTCGTCATCACCCGGGACACCGCGACGACTTTCGACATGCGCGTCGAGGTCTGGCCGAGCACCGCCGCGGGAGCCCTCCTGTACGCCTCCGCATCGGCGGTCTTCGAACTGCAGGACAGCACCAACACCACGATCCTCACCGCGCCCGTGATCCACAGCTACATCAACTTCTCGGGCGACCGGGTTCGCTACTTCGACGACTACAGCGTGGAGCTCGCGGGCGGGGCATCGGTCATCGACGAGGGGGCTCCGGTGGTGCTGACGACTAGTGCCACGGGATCCGCCGCCGTTGTCGCGCTGACGGGCAGCGTTGTCGACGAGGGAGACGACACGGTCACTGCTCGGGGCTTCGCCTATGCGCTGACCACCGCTCCGACGATCGCGGGATCGGTAGTGGCCGCAGGGTCGGGTGTCGGTGTCTACACGGGTTCAACGCCGGCGCTGCCCGCGGGCACGTACTACTTCCGCGCCTTCGCCACCAGCTCGATCGGCACCAGCTACGGCTCAGAACTGGTCGTGACGATAGGCGCTGCTGCGGCACCGGGGCTGGCGAACGGAGGGTTCTCCACCACGGAGATCACGAGCCTTGGCGTCACCGGATCAGCAGCGCTCATCGCGGGCGGGGTGCTGCTCGCCCTGTACCGGCGGGGCATCCGCCGTCGCGCCTAGACGTCGAGCGTGCGCGCGAGGTACTCGTTGCGGAACTTGCCCGTCGGATCCCACTCCTGCGCGAGGGCGCGGAAGTCGTCGAAGCGCGGGTAGAGCGGGCGCAATTCCGAAGACCCGGCGGCGAACCACTTGCCCCAGTGTGGGCGGGCGCCGAGGGGCAGCAGCAGCTCTTCGATCGAGGGCAGGATCGCGGCGACCTCCGTCGGCATCCGCTTCCAGGTGAAGTGGATGTTGAGGGTGTCCGTGTCGTACGCACCGCTCAACCACAGTGAGTCAGCGCGCATCGTGCGCAGCTCGGTGATGAGCAGCAGCGGCTCGATCCGCGCCGCCATAGAGCGCAGCGCCTCCAGCGCAGCAATCGCGTTGACCCGCGGCACGAGGTACTCGGTCTGGATCTCCTCGCCATTGGAGGGGGTGAACTCCATGCGGAAGTGCGGCAGCCGGTCACTCCACGGCCCGGGCACGCCACCCTGCCGTGTCGTGGGGGAGGCATCGATCTCGGGCAGCGGGTGCAGGTCGACCTTCTGGCGGGTGGCGTCGAACAGCTCGCCGCGCACGCGGCCCGGCACCAGCTGCTTGAGCCAGACGGTCGAGGGGTTCACCCAGTCGGTGAAGACGCTGACGCTGTAGGCGGCGGAGGTGACGGTGTCGAGGTTGGCGAGAAGGGCCTCCCAGCTGAGGCCCTCCCAGAGGTCCTGGCGCACCTCGAAGGCGGGCTCTACGTCGAGCAGCACCGAGGTCAGCACGCCGAGGGCGCCGAGCGAGACGACGGCGCCGTCGAACTCCTCGTCGACGGGCTGAAGCTCGCGAATCGACCCGTCAGCGGTGATGAAGGTCAGCCCGGCGACGGCGCCGGCCAGGTTGCTGTTGCGGTCGCCCGATCCGTGCGTTCCGGTCGAGATCGCGCCGGCGACCGAGATGTGGGGGAGGGAGGCGAGGTTGTGCAGCGCCAGGCCGAGTGGCTTGAGGGCGGTGGCGATCTCGCCGTACTTCATCCACGGGGCAACGGCGATGGTGTCCTCGTCGATGACCTCGACGGAGTGCGGCAGCTTCGACGTTCCGACCAGAGTGCCGGGGGTGTCGGCCAGGTCGTTGAAGCTGTGGCGGCTGCCGAGGGCGCGCACCTTCTCAGTGGAGGCCACCACATCCCGCAGCTCGTCCATGGACGTCGGCTCGACGAAGGTCGGCGCGGCGTAGGTGTGCGATCCCGCCCAGTTCTCGCCGGCGCTCACGGCAGCAGCACCGCGATGGCGACGACAGCGGCACCGATGAGCAGCGAGTAGCCGATGATGAGCAGGCCCTTGCGCTGGTCGGCGCGGCGCATCTCGGCGTCGACGACGTTCTCGTGCGCTCCCATCGCGCCGAGGTTGTAGAGGCCGCGCATCGCGAAGTTCACGCAGAAGTGCATGGCGTACTGCAGGAAGCCGTTCGCCGCAGTCACTGCCGGTATGGCGACGAGCACGCGCCAGGGGTCGGGGGTCTGGAAGACCACGAACGCGATGACCGTGAGCACGGTGACGGCCGCGCCGATCCAGCCGATCGTGATTCGCTGGCGGCGCTCCGCGGGACCGATGTTGCACACGCCCGGCGTGTAGCTCGTTGTCGACATGCTCCCATTCTCCGCTTCTAAGCTGACCTCATGGTGCGGGCGGCGAAACGGGCGATCTGGTTCCCCCGCGCCGAGGCCATCGAAGACCTCGGACTCGTGCTCAACCGCTTCAACCACGTCGATGTCGACGGCCGCAACTTCGTGATGGTGCACGGCCTCGGCGTCAGCCACGGCTATTTCGAACCCCTCGCCACAGATCTCGCGGATGCCGGCACCGTCTGGCTCGTCGACCTGCCCGGCTACGGGGCCAGTCCCAAGCCCGCCCGTGACGTGCCGCTGCGTGACCACGCGCGTGCACTCGGAGCCACTCTCGACGCGGCGGGCATCGAGAACCCGGTGCTCATCGGCCACTCGTGGGGCTGCCAGGTGGTGACCGAGCTCGCCGACCAACGGCCCGCGCTCTCCGATCGACTCGTGCTTCTCTCACCCACGATCAATCCCGCCCGCCGCGGCGCGTGGAAGCAGTTCTTCGACCTCCTGCGCGACTTCTGGCTCGAGCCGCCGCGCGCCGACGCCTTCGGGCTGTACAACTACTTCTTCACCGGGCGGGTGCGGTACTACATGCAGCAGATCCCGCACATGATCGCGGATGAGGTGGAGGGCAGACTCGCCCGCGTTGCCACGCCGACCCTGGTCGTGGTGGGTGAGCGGGATCCGATCGTCCCGCACGACTGGGCGTACCAGGTCGCGACGCTGCTCGAGAACGGCCGGCTCGAGATCGTACCCGGCGCGCACGTCATCATGTTCACGGCCGCGGAGCAGATCGCGGAGCTGATCGAAGACTTCGTTGATTAGTCCGTTCGTCTATCTCGCCGACTACGCCTACGCGCTGCGGCTGCTATCGCGCGGTCTGCTGACTGCGCGCGACGACTCGCAGTACCTTGGAGGCGAGCTAGCACCCGTCGTGCTGCTGCCGGGCGTCTACGAGCCGTGGACCTTCCTGCGCCCGCTCGCCCAGCGGCTGCATGACCTCGGGCACCCGGTGCACGTCGTGCGCTCCCTTGGCAACAACACCCGAGGCATCCCGGTGGCCGCGGGCCGCGCCGAGGCCTATCTCGACCAGCACGACCTGCGCGGAGTCGTGCTCGTCGCCCACAGCAAGGGCGGCCTCATCGGCAAGCACATGATGCTGGTCGACGACGCGGCGGGCAGAATCGACCGCCTGGTCGCGATCGCCACCCCGTTCGGCGGCTCCCGCTACGCCCATTGGATGCTGGACCCGTCGCTGCGCGCCTTCCGCCCCACAGAGAAGACGATGGCGATGCTCGCAGCGAGCGCCTCGGTGAACTCGCGCATCACGTCGATCTACGGCTCCGTGGATACGCACATTCCCGAGGGATGCGAGCTGCCGGGAGCGGTGAACCTCGAGTTTCCGGTCTCGGGGCACTTCCGGGTGCTCGCCGACGAGGGTGTGCTGGCTGCGGTGGACAGAGCGGTCGGCGAATGAGCCGTGATCGAGTCGCCCATGCGCGTCGGGCAGGGGCCGAGTCCGCGAGAGGGCGCGTGGGAGCGCTGCGGTGCCTCGGGTCCATGGATGCGCTCGGCGGGCTAGGCGCACGGCCCCACGGGCTGAAAGGCAGTGGGGCGCCCCGCGGAGCGCCCCACCACCCAGCACGCGCCTAGCTGATCAGCTTCCACGGCCCGTATTGCGCGCCCGGTAGCTGGTCGCGAGTCCACCACTGGGCTTCGTAGACGTGGCCGTTGTAGGTCACCCGCGCCCCGTACTCGTAGATGTTGCTCGCCGTCCACGCGGCCGGTCCGCCGCCTGGAGTCGGCGCACCGATCTCGAGCCACGGCCCACTCGTGCTGCCGGGCACCTGGTTGCGGGTGTACCACTGCGCGCGCCACTGCTTACCGTCATACGTGACGACGTCGCCGTTGGTGAAGATGCGCGACGCGGTCCACATGGCGCTTCCGTCGGGTCCGGTGGCAATCTGCTGCCACGGGCCGTTCGGGTCGCCGGGGGTCTGGTTCTGCGTCCAGTACGAGGCGAGGTACACGCCGCCGTTGTAGGTGACGACGTCGCCGGTGTTGTAGACCGTCGAAGACGCCCACGCCGGACGGATCTCGCCCGAGGTGTTGATCGCCAACACCAGCTGCTGCGCCGGCTCGAGGAGCGATTGGATGCTGCGCACCGTCGGCACGACGTCCGTTGTCAGCGCTGCCGCCGCATCCACTCGCTTGCCCTGGTTGAGCAACAGCGTGACATTGTCGAGCGCAGCGGTGAGCGTGCTCTTCTGGCTCGCGGTCAGCGATGACGCGGTGATGCCCGCCTTGAGCGATGCCACTTCGGCGTCGTAGCCGAAGTAGAACCAGCCGTCAGCTCCGCCGACGCCCGACTGCCCACCGGTGATCCCGTTGTAGCCACCCCAGTAGTAGTCGTACGGGCTCTGGGTCTGGCCGTTCGACACCGGCAGCGCGTAGGGGTCGGTGTTGAGGAACACCGCCTCCTCTGCGGTCAGAGTCGTCGTGCCGTAGAGCAGGTCGCTGAGGTACTTGCCCTCGGGTGTCGCTACGGCCTGGCCGTGGGGGTCGCCGCTCGGCTTGTACAACCCGCTGTTGAACTTCACGAACTGCGTTGGATCGACGCCGAGGTTCGCATAGGCACTCTTGGCGATCTGCAGGCTCATGTTGTCGGTCACGGCACCGTCGTTGAAGTCGTTGAGGTTGGTGTCGATGATGATCGCGCGGTCAGGCGCGAAGGTCGCGACGAGCAACGACTGGTCGAACGGGAGCTGGCTGTAGTTGCCGTAGGAGTACGACCCCTCCTGCTGGTCGTACATGTGGCCGTAGGGCATGAAGTGGCGGAACAGCTCCGTCTCACGCACCCGGTTGTGGCGGTAGCTGTTGCCGGCCCCCTCGGTTCCGAACGCGAGCACATACTCCGCGCCGGGCGCGTAGTACGGCGTGCCGACGAAGTTGAACTCCTGCCCGGTGGCGTTGTAGCGCCAGTTGGCCGGGCCGGTTGCGCCCGCTCCGCCGTTGACGACCGCCTTGACGCGCTCGTCGAAGAGCGCAGAGACGAACGCGATCTTGCCGTTGATCGAGAACCCCTTGGTCACCGCGACCGTCGGATCGATCTTCGCGCCGAGGCTGCTATTGGCGGCCACGGCGAGCTCAAGCGCGTCGAGATAGGCAGACACAGCCGTCGCGTTGGCGATGAGGATGCTCGAGTCGGCCGACGTGCTGTTTCTCGCGTAGGGGAACAGCGTGTAGAAGGTGCCAGAGCGGTTCGGGTTTCCCCAGGCCCCGGCATCGGTGCGGCTGTCGAAAGCCCATGACGGGTAGGCGATGTTGGCGATTCCGTTGGCCGTGTACCCGCCGCCGAATGCCACGGCTGCCTTCTGGCCGCCAGGTACGGATGCGGGCATCGCCACGGTAATGGTGATGTTCACCGGCACGCCGCCAGAGAAGTTGACATTCGTCGGCACGATCTGCGCGGTGACGGTCGCGTTGCCGGTTCCGGCGTAGGCGTTCGTCAGCAGGTTCACCGTGTAGTCCACGCCGAGCTGGGGCTTGTAGCCGTACTCGTAGAACTGGGCGAGGTCGAGAAGCTCCTGCTTGCGCTCGTCCCATTCCGCCGCGGTCGTGACCATGCCGTTAGTGCCCTTGGTCTCGTCGAAGAACGTGAAGGCATTGGGCAGCGTCTGCAGTGCGGGAAGGTCGTGCGGGTCTGGGTAGGTCGTGTCGGCCCAGCGCAGCGCGGCGAAGGCCGCGACGACCTCTTCGACCGCCGCCTCCTTGGCGGCACGGGTGGCGTCGGCCGCGAGTGCGAGGTAGGCGTTCTTGGCCGCGACCATGCGCGCTTTCGACTCCGGGGTCCACACGGTGCTGTTGTCGCCGCTGTTGGCGGCGCCGGTGCCGCCGGGGTTGCTCTTCGAGTTCCAGAAGCGAATGTCCTCGTCGGCGCGCCAGCCGCTGTAGGCGGCAACCGCGTCAGCCGGCCTGTCGGCGAGCGTGATCACTCCCCAGTCGCGGTTGCGCACGCGCTCGGAGTTCGGCAGGTTCGACCCGCCCTCGCGTCCGGCGTAGGCCTGCGTCTTGCTCCAGTAGGTGAAGCTCTGGCCCTGGTCGAAGATGCCGAGCTCGAGACCGACGGTGGTGCCGTTCGTGAGCGGGCGCTGGTAGGCGTCGCCCCATCCCTCCATCTGCAGTGCGATCTCGTAAGTGTAGCCGCCGTCGACGTAGCCCGACGACTTGAAGGCCTTCAGCCGGTTGGAATAGTCCTGGTGAGCGGGGTTGAAGAAGGAGCCCAACGACGGGATGCCCGCGTTGTTGAACGAGGTCACTGCCGTGAGAGCAGGGTTGGCCCCCAAGAAGAACACGCCCTGCGTGTCGGTTTCGAGCCCCCACTGGTCGTTGAACACATCCATGTTGACGAAGAGGCCGTCGGTGTTCGGCGTGTAGGCGCCCGTGTTCCAGTTGGGTGTTCCGGTGTCGCTCTTGGTGGCGTCACCCGCAACCTCGACGAGAACGTAGAGCACCGGGCCGTCCCACAGGGTGCGCATTGTTCCGGTAGCGGTAGCGAGCGGTGCGGCGTCCGTCATCGCAGTGTTGAACGTGTTGCCGATGGGGTAGCTGGTCGCGGCATCCCATGCGGCGTCCTTTACGCCGTCGACCGCGATGGCCTCCGTGGTGAAGGTCGCATTCGCCTGCGCGCGCGGCGCGGTGATCTCGAGGCTCGCGTTGTTGCCGAGCGTCGGGTGATAGCGCTCGAGGATGTTCGTGTTGCTGACGTTCTGCTTGTCGCCGGGCTGGTCGTACGGATAGCCGCCCGGGGCCGCAGCCGCCGGACTCGCCGTCAGCAGCAGCGCCAACGGCACTGCGGCGGCGAGCGGTTTGATCACTCTGTTCACACCTGTCTCCAATGATGGGTCGCCGACGCGGCCCGGTTTCGGGCAGCACGAATCGTGCGGTCGTGCGGGGGATGTTGATAGGGAAAGCGCGGCGGTGCCGCTAGCCCGAAGGCGGGTGTACTTCACTCATACGCGTCATTGCGCCTCGTTCTTCCGTGTGCGGTTGTGCGTCGGGAGGTAAACCACCAATGGCGAGACTCGCCACTGGCCGTTTCGTGAAACCGCTTTCTCGGAAACTAGCACCGCGTGCGAATTCTTGTCAACGGGTGACGCGTGGTGGCGCCCAATTGCCCCGATCGACCCCTCCTGACGACCGCAAGGGTCGATTGGGGCCGATGGATGCGGTCAGGCGACCAGCGCCGCCCCGCTCAGCGCCAGCAGCACGACATCGACTATCGCGGCGGCGATGATCAGGCGGAACAGGAGCCGGGTAGCGACCCCCCGCAGAACCAGCACGACGCAGGCAATGGCGAGGGCGACTCCCACCGCGAGCCCGAAGAGGTGCAGCACATCGGGCGCACCCACGAACAACAGAACGGATGCCGCCGCCAGCGACCCCGCGATCACCAGCCCCGAGACCCGCGGCCCCACCCGGTGGGGCAGCCCCCGCACGCCGGTGGCGCGATCGGCCTCGAGATCGGGCAGCACGTTGGCGAAGTGGGCGGCGACTCCGAGCAGCGCGCCGGCACCGAGGGCCCACCACGCGGCCCACGCGGGCAGGCAGAGCGTGACGAGCGCAGGCAGCAGGCCGAAGCTGATGATGTACGGCAGCACCGAGAAGGGCGTCTTCTTCAGCCAGGCGTTGTAGTGCCAAGCACTGAGAATGAAGACCGCGTGGGCCACGAAGGCAGGCCAACCGAGAAACACCGTGAGGGCCAGCGCCAGCACGGCTGCAATCCACGCCGAAGCCCGAACCACCGCAACCGAGATCGCACCGGTTGCAACAGGCTTATCGAGGCGGCCGGCTGCGCGATCGCGTGCCGCGTCGATCCAATCGTTGGAAAGTCCGACGGAGAACTGGCCCAGCAGCATCGCAAACCCCAGCACCGCGGTACGACAAGGACCAAGCCCGACCCCGATCGATAACACGACGGTAACGATCGTGACCGCAAACGCAGGTCCGGGGTGGGTGGAGCCGAGCCAAGCGCGCATGAGAAAACACTAGCGCGCAAGAATTTGCGTAAATTGCGCTACATTTTTCATCATGTCGAGACGACTTGCCGAAGTAGCCAAGAAGGTCGGGGTCAGCGAGGCCACCGTCAGCCGCGTGCTCAACGAGAAGCCGGGGGTGAGCGATGCGACCCGTCAAGCGGTGCTGACTGCCCTCGACGTGCTCGGCTACGAGCGCCCCACCAAGCTGCGCGGTGAGCGGGCGCGGCTCGTCGGACTCTTTCTGCCCGAACTGCAGAACCCGATCTTCCCCGCCTTCGGCGAGGTGGTCGGCGGCGCCCTCGCCCAGAATGGCTACACCCCGGTGCTCTGCACGCAGACGGCTGGCGGCATCAGCGAGGCGGACTACGTCGACCTGCTGCTGCAGCAGCAGGTGAGCGGCGTCGTCTTCATCGGCGGGCAGTACAGCGAGCAGAACGCCAGCCACGAGCACTACGAGCGCCTGCGCGACCTCAACCTGCCGACCGTTCTCGTCAACGCCCCCATCGACGAGCTGGGTTTTCCCACGGTTAGCACGGATGACGGGGTCGCCATGGAGCAGGCCTGGTCGCACCTGCGGCAGTTGGGCCACAGTCGCATCGGCCTGGTTCTGGGCCCGCGCGACCACATCCCGTCGCAGAGAAAACTCGCCGCCGCCAAGCGCGTCAGTGGCGGCCTGCTCGGGGACGAGTTCGTCGCCTACTCGCTCTACTCGCTCGAGGCGGGGCAGGCGGCGGCAGCCCGGCTGCTCGCCGTGGGCGTCACTGCGATCATCTGCGCCTCCGATCCGATTGCCCTCGGCGCCGTGCGGGCGGTGCGCCGTGCGGGGCTCACGGTGCCGGGCGACGTGTCGATAGTCGGGTTCGACGACTCAGCCCTGATGAACTCTGTCGACCCGCCGCTGACCACGGTTCGCCAGCCGATCGAGCCGATGGGGCGCATGATTATCGAACTGCTGGTGAACCAGATCACCGGCGCGGCGACCGCCACCGACGAGTACCTCTTCGAGCCGGAGCTCGTCGTGCGCGGCTCGACCGGTCCCGTAAACCAACGCAAGTGAGAGTAATTTTCTTGCTATTTGTTTAGTTCTTGCGTCAACTTGTCGAGAAAGCTACATTCGGTTCAAGCCGCCGATCTGGGGGCATGCCAACACCGGCGTTGACACGAAATGAGCCATGGTGCCCACACCACTCGCCCCGAGCGCGACCGACCCTCTGTGGTGGCGCGACGCGGTGATCTACCAGATCTACATCCGCAGCTTCGCCGACGGCAACGGCGACGGCACCGGTGACATCGAAGGCGTGCGCGCCCACCTGCCGTATCTGCGCGATCTCGGTGTCGATGCGATCTGGTTTACCCCGTGGTACCCCTCGCCGCTGGCGGACGGCGGCTACGACGTAGCCGACTACCGCAACATCCACCCCGCGTTCGGCGACCTCGCCGGCGCGGAGGCGCTCATTCAGGAGGCGCTGGCCCTCGGCATCCGCACCATTATCGACATCGTGCCGAACCACATCTCGAACGAGCACGAGTGGTTCAAGGCAGCCCTCGCGGCCGGCCCCGGCTCTCCCGAGCGCGAGCGATTCTGGTTCGTCGAGAGCGAGACGATGCCCAACCACTGGGTGTCGAACTTCCAGGGCGAGACCTGGACCCAGGTGCCCGATGGCGAGTGGTATCTGCACCTCTTCACCCCGGAGCAGCCCGACCTCAACTGGAACCACCCCGATGTGCGCCGCGAGCACGAGGACGTGCTGCGCTTCTGGTTCGACCGCGGGGTCGCTGGTGTGCGCATCGACTCCGCGGCCCTTCTCATCAAAGACCCCGCGCTGCCGGAGGTTCCAGAGAACCCGGGCCCGGGCGAGCACCCCAATACCGACCGCGACGAGGTGCACGATGTCTACCGCTCGTGGCGTGCCGTTGCCGACAGCTACCCGGGAACCCGCGTGCTCGTCGGCGAGGTGTGGATGCCCGACACCAAGCGCTTCGCTGACTACCTGCGCCCCGACGAGATGCACACGGCCTTCAACTTCGACTTCATGGCCCGCCCGTGGAACGCGGCCGAGCTGCGCGAGTCGATCGACTCGATGCTCGCGGCGCACGCCCCGGTGAACGCGCCGAGCACGTGGGTGCTGAGCAACCACGACGTGACCCGCCCGGTGACCCGCTACGGCCGGGAAGACAGCTCCTTCGCCTTCGCAGCGAAGCGATTCGGCACACCTACTGATCTGGTGAAGGGCACCCGTCGCGCCCGCGCTGCAGCCCTGCTCAGCGCGGCACTGCCCGGCTCGCTCTACATCTACCAGGGGGACGAGCTCGGCCTGCCCGAGGTGGATGACATCCCCCTGCGCGAAGACCCCATGCACTTCCGCTCCAACGGCGTCGACCCCGGACGCGACGGATGCCGCGTGCCGCTGCCCTGGAGCGGCGACGCGCCGCCCTACGGCTGGGGCGGCACCCCGTGGCTTCCGCAGCCGGGGGACTGGGCTCCGCTCACGGTGGACGCCCAGCAGCACGACCCGGCCTCTATGCTGTCGCTCTACCGCGCAGCCCTCGAGCTCCGACGCAGCACCGCTGCGCTCGGCGACGGAGACCTCGCCTGGACCGAGAGCGCGCCTGACGTGCTCGCGTTCCAGCGGGGGGACTTCGTCAACGTCACCAACCTGTCGGCAGAGCATGTTGCCCTACCGGCGCACAAGAAGCTCCTCCTCACCAGCGAGCCGCTGGTGAACGGCGAGCTACCCCCGGACTCCACAGCCTGGCTGCGGGTCTAGCACCAAGAGAAACCACCACCCAACGAAAGGCAAGACGATGAAGTCACCAAGAAGGGTTGCGACGGCCAGTTTCGTCGCGATCGCCATGGTTGCCAGCCTCGCGGCATGCAGCCAGGGAAGCGGGAGCGACGGCAAGATCGAACTGCGCGTTGCGACGTTCCCCCCGGGAACCGACGCAGCAGCCTATGAGGCGTTCGCCGTTCAGGAGGCCGCTTTCGAGAAGGCCAACCCGAACATCGACGTGATCGGTGAAGAGTACGAGTGGATCGGCACCACCTTCGCGGCACAGCTCGCGGGC
>FSTY01000550.1_pt1 | contig 12991 bp, 12 predicted proteins | sample 1637021 | NCBI WGS metagenome assembly FSTY01 (sample SAMEA3914818, study PRJEB12502) | metagenome | biome: forest; material: soil | place: Canada | collected 2010-06-26 | depth 0.1 m
CGCAACTACTCCTTCGAGGCGATCACCAAGGCGATCCGCCTCATCGGGGACGGGTCGCGCTTCATCGTCACCAACCCGGATGCGACCGGCCCCAGCGCCGACGGTCCCCTGCCCGCGACCGGTGCCGTTGCCGCACTCATCTCGAAGGCCACCGGCAAAGAGCCCTACGTGGTCGGCAAGCCCAACCCGATGATGTTCCGCTCGGCGATGAACAAGATCGGCGCGCACAGCGAGAACACGGCCATGATCGGCGACCGCATGGACACCGACATCGTCGCCGGCATCGAAGCCGGACTGCACACCATCCTCGTGCTCACCGGCATCAGCGACCAGGCCGAGATCGACCGCTACCCCTTCCGCCCCGACGAGGTGCTCAACTCGGTCGCCGACCTCGTGCGCGACCAGCCCGTCGAAACCGAGCTGTAGTTACGGGTCGTTGCCGGGAACCGTCGCGGTCAGACCCTCGACCGGCACCACGGCGTTCGCAACACTCGTCGTCAACAATTCGGCGGATGACCGGCTGACGAAGCAGTAGTAGTCGCGTTCGCCGGCAACCCACTCCTCCTCCGTGGCCGCGTAGCTCGCCGCCACCTGGATGTCGGAGAACTGGCTCGCGACCCCGTAGTTGACGGTGGTCGGGGTCGTGCACAGCAGGTTGATGCGCGACTTCAGCTCGGGCAGCCCGGGGAATGGCGCCCAGGCCTCGTCGGCAAAGTAGCCGTGGAAGACCATCTGCGCGGCATGCGGCGCGGCACAGTCCACCACGGTGTACTCCTCCTGCCAGGCCGAGACGTAGGGGTCGAGGCACTCGGTGCCGAGCAGGTCATTCCACGCGTGCGGGCCGGCGGCGACCGGGCCGAGAACGACGGGCTGGGCGGGCACGGGCGGGGAGGCCGTCTGGGCGGCCTCGGGCTCGGGCGCGGGCGGGAACAGCGCGGGCAGCTTGGTGCCGAGCATGAACAGGCCGACGAGGGCGAGCAGGCCGACGAGACCGCCGCCGACGGCGAGCAACACCTTCTGCGTGGTGCCGAGCGGCTCGCGCGGTTCCCGCGGGCGCGTCGATGCGAGCGCCGAGAGCCCCTCGGACGGGAACGCGCTGGCCTCGTACTCCTTGAACTGGCTCTCACCGAAGAGGGAGTCGATCGCGCTGGCCTGCTGAGGTCGGCGGCTCTCGTCGCGCAGCTCTGGCAGGCCGACCGGCTGGGCGCCGAGCACCTCGGTGGCTCCGCTGAGGGCGCCGTCGAAGGGGAAGGCCTGAGTCGCGAAGGGGTCGTAGCTGATGGCCTGGGTGGGCACATCCTCGTAATTGGGTCGCTGCGGCGGCGCGACCGGGGGCTGTTGCGTGGTGGGCGGGTAGCCGTAGCTGCCGGTCGGGAAGGCCGGGCCGCCCTGCGTGGGCGGGGCGGGCTGGGCCGGTGGCGGTGCGGTCTGCTGCGCGGGCGGCCACTGCGGCGGCGGGGCTTGGGGCGGCAGGACCTGGGGTGGTGACTGCGGTGGCGGCGCCTGCTGCCCGGCGGCCGGCCACGACGGTGCCGGAGGCTGGGCGGCGGCGGGCCACTGCGGCGGCGGCGCTACCGGAGGCTGGGCGGGCGGAAAGGCCGGCGGCTGCGGGGCAGCGTCGGCGGCATCCTCCGGCTTCTTCGGCGGGGGGCTCCAGTTGAATGGCTGTGGGGGGTTCGGATCGCTCACTCGAGCCCCAGGTCGCTGAGGCCGATCGCGTAGAAGTACGGATAGCCGGCTGCCTCGATCACGGCCCTCGCCTCGGTGCCGCGGTCGACGACAACCGCGACCGCGACCACTTCGGCGCCGACCCTCTTGAGCGCCTCGATGGCTTTGAGCGGCGAGCCGCCGGTGGTCGAGGTGTCTTCGAGCACGATGACCCGCTTGCCCTCGAGGTCGGGGCCTTCGACCTGGCGGCCGCGGCCGTGGTCCTTGGGCTCCTTGCGAACGACGAAGGCGTCGTAGGTCTTGCCGAGGGCGGCACCCTGGTGCAGAACGGCGGCCGCGATCGGATCGGCGCCCATGGTGAGGCCCCCGACGGCGGCGACGTCGTCGATATCCGCGATGAGGTCGACCATGACCTGGCCGATGAGCGGGGCGACGCGGTGGTCGAGGCTCACGCGGCGCATGTCGACGTAGTACGTCGCCTTCTTGCCGCTGGTGAGGGTGAAGTCTCCGTGGAACACGGCATCAGCCTTGATGTACTCGATGAGCTGCTGCTTCGCGTCGGTCACCCATACAGACTACCCAGCGCGTGGTGGTCACCGGTCGAAACTCCGGGTGGATGCGGAGCGCGGGGGTGAATAGCGGTTCGCCCACCTCATCCAGCCGGAATTTTCTACTGTGCCGTCGGTCAGGGAGCCGTCATACCCCGGTAGTACCGTGGAGGCATGCGCGTAGCGACCTGGAACGTCAACTCGATACGCTCGCGGGTCGGCCGCGTCGTCGACTGGATGGTGCGCGAAGACGTCGATGTGCTCGGCATGCAAGAGATCAAGTGCAAGCCGGAGCAGTTTCCGCTCGAGGCCTTCGAAGAGGCCGGCTACGAGGTCGTCGCCCACGGCCTCAACCAGTGGAACGGCGTGGCCTTCGCCAGCCGACTGCCCATGACGGATGTCGCCACCAACTTCGAGACCCAGCCCGGCTTCCTCAAGGGTGCCGAGGGCCCCGACCAGCCGCTCGAGGCCCGCGCGCTCGGCATCACCGTCGAGGGCATTCGCCTCTGGAGCCTCTACGTGCCGAACGGCCGCGCGCTGGGCGACCCGCACCTCGCCTACAAGCTGGACTGGTACGACAAGCTGCGCGAGAGCTCGCGCGTGTGGATGGCGGCCAACCCCGGCCACCCCTTCGCCATCATGGGCGACTTCAACGTCATCCCGTTGGACGAGGACAACGGCGACCCGGACATCGTCGTCGGCCTGAGCACGCACGTCTCCCCGGAAGAGAGGGCCGCCTTCGCCGCCCTCGAGACCGTCGGACTGCATGACGTCGTGCGCCCGCTCGTACCGCAGGGCTACACCTACTGGGACTACAAGCGCCTCAAGTTCCCGCGAAACGAGGGAATTCGCATCGACTTCGTGCTCGGCAACGACTCCTTTGCAGAGCTGGTGAGCGGCGCGAGCATCCACCGCGAGGAGCGCAAGGGCGACGCCCCGAGCGACCACGTGCCCGTGCTCGTGGATCTGGACGTCGAGACCGAAGACGAAGACGATAAGCCCATGTGGGCCTAGCCCTTCAACAGCAAGGCGATGGCGATCAGTACGGGAATGCACAGCACGGTCGTGATGAGGATCGTGTCGCGCGCGATGATGACGCCGCGGTCGTAGCGCGTCGCGTAGTTGAAGACGTTCTGCGCGGTCGGCAGGGCGGCGAGCACGACGATCGCGAACAGCTCGTGGCCTTCGAGGCCGAAGACGAAGGCACCGAGGGCCCACGCGATGAGGGGCATGACGATCAGCTTGATCACCGAGGCCAGGGCGACATCACGGCGTCCGGTACCCGCCTGCAGGATGCGGGAGCCGCTGAGCGACATGCCGAAGTTCATCAGCAGCACCGCGACCGCGCCGCCGCCGATCAGCCGAAACGGCTCGAACACGACCTCGGGCAGCTCCACCCCGGTGACCGCGACAAGCGTTCCGAGCACCGAGCCGATGATGAGCGGGTTGCGCACAGTGGTGAGCAGGATACTTCCCACCGTGGTGCGCCCCGTCGTGCTGGCCCCGAGGATCGCCAGTGATATCGGGGCGAAGATCAGCAACTGCGCGAGAACGACGGGGGCGGAGTAGGTCGCGTCGCCGATCACATAGACCGACACCGGGATCCCGATGTTATTCGCGTTGACGTAGCCGGATGCCAGCGATCCGACTACCGTCTCCGGCACCTGCCGGCGGAAGACGAAGACTGCGACAAGGGCGAAGAGGGCGAAACAGGCGATCGCGGCGATCGCCGAGACCACGAGACGAGAGGAGAACAGCACCCGCACATCGGCGTCGGCGAGCACGGTGAACAGCAGACAGGGGGTGAGAACGAAGAACACCAGTCGGCTGAGCACGTAGGGCGCGTGCTCACCCAGAAGACCGGTGCGGCCCAGCACATAACCCACGAAAACGATGGCCGCGATGATGGCAAAGCCCGCGAGAACGCCCAGCACTACCGGATCACCACATTGTTAACTGTACACAAGTACTTCACGCAACAAAGCTGCACTGCTCGCGCGGTGCACGCGCAATCCGGCAAGCCGATCGCAACTACGCGCCGCGATTGTGCGGATACCGTTGGAGTACCGAGACCTGAGGAGGTTGAACCATGTCTGAACTGTCGATCATTGGTGAGCCCGAGGTTCTCGAAGACGTCGCCGCCCACCCCTCCTGGGTAGCGCTCAAGACGGCCATCGCCGAGCTGCAGCCGCTGCAGAACCAGGACGGCTCGGTCGAGAGCGAGAAGCCGCGCGCTGTGCAGCTGGTCACCGCGATCATCGACTCGGTGGGTGCGCTCGCCCCCCTCTTCCCGCACGATGCCGCCTACCTCTCCGCGGTGTCCGTCGATTTCCAGCGCTGGGCGAGCCAGGGACTCGGTGTTCCCGACTTCCTCGACTCGCTCGGGCAGTTCCAGCCGCAACAGCACCGCACCGACGGATTGCGCCACCTCGTGGTCTTTCCGATGTACACCCAGAACGGCAGCACCAACCGGCTGGTCGAGGCCGTGATCGCCGAGGTCATCTGGCCCGAGTTCGTCGGTGCGCTCGAAGGGGGCGACTACTCGAACGCCCTGTTCGTGCCGGTGCGCTTCGTCGACTTCACCGCGGGCTACGACACCAACTCCGCAGTGCTGTTTCCCGAGAGCGTCGCGATGCGCAGCATCCCGACCTTCACCTGGGGGGCGATCTTCGCCGACCGCGAGGCAGCGCGTTTTCGCCGCGTCGTGCGCGAGGCGGCGGGCATTACCAAGCTCGACCTGCCCGAGGGCCTCGAGCGCCTGCTCGACGACCAGACGCTGGCCGAAGAGACCTTCGTCATGTGGGATCTCATTCACGACCGCACCCACATGCGCGGCGACCTGCCCTTCGACCCGTTCATGATCAAGCAGCGCATGCCGTACTTCTTGTACTCGCTCGAAGAGCTGCGCTGCGACCTGACAGCGTTCCGTGAGGCTGTTCGGCTCGAACGGGACGAGGCAACGGATGCCGTGACCCGCGACCGCGCGAAGCTGGTTCAGTACGCGGTCATCTTCGATCGCATCTTCCGCTTCGCTATCACCGGGCCGCGCGTGCGCAACTACGACGGCCTCGGCGGTCAGCTGCTGTTCGCGTGGATGCACCAGCACCACGTGCTGCACTGGACCGACACCTCGCTGTCGTTCGACTGGGACACCGTGGCCGACGTGGTCATCGCACTCGGCCACGAGATCGAGGAGCTCTACTGGAAGTCGATCGACCGCCCGAAGGTGGCGCACTGGCTCGCCGCCTACGAGATGGTGTCGCAGACTCTGACGCCGCACCCCGCGTCGAACTGGGCCGCCGGACTGTCGAACGAGACACTGTCGGGCGCGCCCAAGGGCTACACCGACGCCGTGCTCGACGACGAGTTTCCGCTCAGCATGTTCTACGAGGCGCTCTCGAAGAAGATGGCGGATGTCATCGAGTCGACGAAGGGGATCACGGCGCTGACTACCTAGGTAGTGGGCCGTGAGTAACTGAGTAGGGGCTGCTCAGGCGTGTTGAGCACGCTGAGCCAAAACTGGACGAAGTCGTCGACCGCGCAACCGCGGTCGCTCCCTTCGAACAGAAAGCACCACCATGTCCACTCGTTCTATTCGCCTGGCCTGCCTGACCGGTGTGGCCGCCATCGGCCTCTCGCTCGCAGGAGTCGCTCTTCCGGCGTCAGCCGCCGACCCGGTCGGCGTGGTCACCTACAGCGGATTCTCGACCGTGCAGTCGGGTGGCACCCTGACCATCGACATCGATTTCGCCCTGGCCGACCCCGCCGTGCCCGGCACCGCGCAGTTCTGGGTTCGCAACTACCTGTCGTGCGCCGATCACCCGAACTCGATGATCGTCGTGCCCGTGACGGCGAGTGGCCATTACCACAACGTCGTCGCTCTGCCCACGAACAACAAGACCTTCGTTGAGATCGACACGACCGACGGCGTATCGATGGTGGGCCACGAGGCCAACTACACGCAGGACTACTCGCTGCCGATCGACATGTCGGCGACCATCATTCCCGACGCTGACCCCGTGACCGGCAACGTGCAGGTCACCACCGGCATCACGTCGTGGAATGACAACTACAACATCGACATCGACGGCGTGGTCATCAAGCCCAACACCTGGTGGTACTCCTGCGACACCGCGCTTGTGCCCTACGCGGGCCTCGTCGAGGGTTCGACACTGAACGTTCACCAGCAGGTGGGCAGTGTGCTGCTCGCCAGCCTGACGCACGCGGCCGCCCCGGCGGTCGTGACGCCCACCGGGGGTCTCGTGCCACCGACCACCACCGGCTCCACGATCCCGCAGAAGCTCGACACCCTCGCCCTCACCGGCTTCGACGGCCGCCCGCTCGGCATCGCCGGCGGACTACTGACGGCCGCCGGCATCGGCTTCTGGCTGTGGGCGCTTCGACAGAAGCGCGCGCAGGTCAGCAGCTAGGCGGAGCAGTTCCCGGCAGCGATATCGGCGAGCAGGCCCTGGTGGGCTGATGTCCAGCCGAGTCGCTGCCGGGTGAGCTCGCTCGAGGGGGAGTGTCGGCGCCACAGATGCGGCCGATGAAGCCGAGCTGCTCGGTGAGCTGCTCGGCTGTCACCGACGCGGTTGGCACGCCGCGCGCGGTGCCGATCGCCTCCGCGATCTCACGAGTCGGGCTCCCCTCCTCGTCGGCGCGGTGCACGACGCGTTCGCCGGGTTGCGCGCGCTCGCCTCCGCCTGATGACGGATGTGCCGCGCCCCGCACGAAGCTAGCGTGGAGGCATGGACACCTGGGTACGACCGCGCCCCGGCCGCACCGGCTACAGCCGCGACCTCGCCCTCGCCGCGCTCATCGCCGTGAGCGGCGGCATCTCTGCAGCGCTGTACTCGCGCATCGGCATGTACCCGAACCCGGCGCCCGTCTGGCTGACCGCGCTCGTCGTTCTGGGCTACGCACTGCCGCTGGCGGTGCGGCGGCGCTTTCCCGCCGTCGTCGCGATCGTCGTCAGTGCCGCATTCTTCGTCGGCGGGCAGTTCAACGCCCCCGAGGCACTCTTCACCAACATCGCCCTGTTCATCGCGATCTACACCCTCGGTGCCTGGGGCCGCGACCGGCGGCTCGCCAACATCGTGCGGGCCGTGATCGTCGTCGGCATGTTCGTCTGGATCTTCGTCAATATCGCGATCACCACGGCCGATCCAGAGATGATGCCGGGCTTCTCGCGATCAGGGCTGTTCTCTGAGCTGGCGGCCTGGTCGGTCATCCAGATCATCACCAACCTGCTCTACTTCATTGGCGCCTGGGCCTTCGGCAACGCCATGTGGGCGTCGGCGCGGCGCAAGGCCGAGCTGGTCGCGCGCACCGCCGAGCTCGCCGACGAGCGCGAGTTCAGCGCCAGCCAGGCCGTCGCGCTCGACCGGGTTCGCATCGCCCGCGAGCTGCACGACGTCGTCGCCCACCACGTCTCGGTGATGGGCGTGCAGGCCGGGGCCGCGCGACGGGTGGTGCAGACCGACCCGGCGCAGGCCTCTGCATCGCTGGAGGTGGTGGAGCAGAACGCCCGCGAGGCGGTCGACGAGTTGCACCGCCTGCTCGTGACCCTGCGCGATAGCGACGGCGACCCGGCCTCGGCGAGCGCGAGCACCCGCGGCGTCGCACAGCTCGAGCAGCTGGTCGCCGCCACCGACGGGGCCGCCCTGCAGATCGTGGGCGAGCCACGGCCGCTCAGCGCGCTCGTCGGCTTCACCGTCTACCGCGTCGCCCAGGAGGCGCTCACCAACGTGCGCAAGCACGCCGGCCCGCGCGCCACCGCAGACGTGCGGCTTCGATACGACGTGGATGCGGTCGAGCTCGAGATCACCGACACCGGCACCGCGACCCCCCGCCGCAGCACCGGGGGCCTCGGCCAGCTCGGCATGCGCGAGCGGGTGGACGCGGTCGGCGGCACGCTGGAAGTCGGCCGCGGGACGCGCGGCGGCTACCTCGTGCGCGCGACGATTCCGGTGACGCAGTGATCCGCGTTCTGCTCGTCGACGACCAGGACCTCGTGCGCGCGGGCCTGCGCATCATCATCGGCAGCGAGCCGGGCATCGAGGTGGTCGGTGAGGCCTCCGACGGGGCGCAGGCTCTGGAGAAGGCCCGCGAACTGCGTCCCGACGTCATCTGCATGGATGTGCAGATGCCCGGCATGGACGGCCTCGAAGCTGCGCGCCTTCTCGCCGCCGACCCCGAGATCACCGGCGGCATCCTTATGCTCACGACCTTCAACCGCGACGACTACCTGTTCGAGGCGCTGCATGCCGGAGCGAGCGGATTCCTGCTCAAGACGGCGAGCGCCGAGAGCCTCATCGAGGCGGTGCAGGTAATCGCGCGCGGCGACGCCCTGCTCTCGCCCGATGTGACCCGTTCGGTGATCCAGCAGTTCGCCCGCCCGACGGCCGCGGTCGCCGCACCGACGGGGCTGACCGAGCGCGAGGCCGAGGTGCTGGCGCACGTGGCGCGCGGGCTGTCGAATGCCGAGATCGCATCCGCCCTGTTCCTCGGTGAGGCCACGGTGAAGACCCATGTGTCGAAGATCCTCATCAAGCTCGGCGTGCGCGACCGGGTGCAGGCGGTCGTCTACGCGTACGACAACGGACTGGTCGCGCCTCCGTCCTAAGGGGGATGCCCCACGGTGGATGCGGCGCACACGCGGCCTGCGTAGCGTCAGAACCATGAACTCCTCCCTTCTCGAAGTGCACAATGTCACTCGGTCGTACGGCAGTCGCGCGGTTCTCAAGGATGTCTCCTTCAGCGTTCGCGGCAGCCGCATCACCGGCTTCGTCGGCAGCAACGGCGCGGGCAAGACCACCACGATGCGCGTCATCCTCGGCGTGCTCGCGCCCGACTCCGGCTCGGTCACACTCGACGGCACCCCGCTCGGCGAGGGCCAGCGCACCCGCTTCGGCTACATGCCCGAAGAGCGCGGGCTCTATCCGAAGATGAAGCTCGCCGAGCAGCTCGTCTACCTCGGCCGCCTGCACGGCATGTCGGCCGAGCAGGCGAAGGCGAGCACCGATGCGCTGCTCGAACGGCTCAGCCTCACCGAGCGCGCCGACACCCTCATCGAGGCACTCTCGCTCGGCAACCAGCAGCGCGCGCAGATCGCCGCCGCCCTCGTGCACGACCCCGAGGTTCTCGTGCTCGACGAGCCCTTCAGCGGGCTCGACCCGATCGCCGTCGAGTCGGTTCTCGCGGTGCTCAAGGACCGCGCCGACGCCGGCGTGCCCGTGCTCTTCTCGTCGCACCAGCTCGACATCGTCGAACGCCTCTGCGACGACCTGGTCGTCATCGCCGACGGCGAGATCCGGGCGAGCGGGTCGCGCGAAGACCTGCGCCGCGAGCACGCGAAGGATCGCTTCGAGCTGCAGGTCGACGGCGATGCCGGCTGGCTGCGCAGCGAGAAGGGCGTCGAGGTTCTCGAGTTCGCCGGGGGCTACGCCCTCTTCGAGGTGGATTCCCCGGCGACCGCCCAGCGCGTACTGAAGTCCGCCCTCACGAAATCGTCCGTTCTGCGCTTCTCGCCCTCTCAGCCATCCCTTGCCCAGATCTTCAAGGAGGTCATCAAATGACGTACACCACCCCCTCGGTCACGACCGGCACCTGGCTCGTCGCCGAGCGCGAGATCCGCATGCGGCTGCGCAGCAAGGCCTTCGTCATCTCGACGATCGTGCTCATGGCGGCCGTGCTCGCATCCATCGTTATCGGAAACCTCGTCGGCAACAGCGGCGACCTGACGAAGGTGGCCGCCGTCGGCGGAGCCGTCGACTTCGCCGAGTCGTCGAGAGCGCTCGACGTGACCGAGGTCGCCGGTGTCGAACAGGCCAAACAGCTCGTCCTCGACGGAGAGGTGGATGCCGCGGTCGTCCCCGACACCTCCTCGCCCAGCGGCTTCAAGGTCTACGGCCTCGACGAGGCCCCGGGCGACGTGATCGGCGTCATGAGCCTTCCGCCGTCGGTGGAGCTGCTCGGCACGCCCGGCCAGAACCCCTTCCTCATCTATCTCGTGTCCTTTGGCTTCGGACTGCTGTTCTTCATGGCCGCCATCACCTTCGGCCAGATCATCGCGCAGAGCGTGGTGGAGGAGAAGCAGACCCGCATCGTCGAGATCCTCATGGCGACGCTGCCCGTGCGCGTGCTGCTCGCCGGCAAGATCATCGGCAACAGCCTGCTCGCCTTCGGTCAGATCGTGGCGGTCGCGGCCGTCGCCGGCATCGGCCTGCTGGCGACGGGGCAAGACCTCATCCTCGCTGAGATCGGGCCCTCGCTCGTCTGGTTCATCGTCTTCTTCGCCTTCGGTTTCCTCATGCTCGCCGCGCTCTACGCGGCCGCCGCGGCACTCGTGTCGCGCACGGAGGACCTCGGCTCGGCGCTGACCCCGGTGACGATGTTGGTGATGATCCCCTACTTCGGTGTCATCTTCTTCAAGGACAACGACCTCGTCCTCACGGTCATGTCGTACGTTCCCTTCGCGGCACCGGTCGGGATGCCGATGCGCGTCTTCCTCGGAACCGCCGAATGGTGGGAGCCGATCCTCTCGCTCGGCATCCTCATCATCACGACGGCCGTCACCATCGTGGTGGGCTCGCGCATCTATGCGAACGGCCTGCTGCGCATGGGCGGCAAGGTGAAGCTGTCGGAGGCCCTCGCCCGCACCTAGCCGTGCCTGAGTACCCCCTACTCGGAAGTGAGTAGGGGGTACCCATGTGCTGAAACGCCCGTGCTTCGAGACTGAATCCAGACATTCACCGCGCTCACCGAGCGCCACTCTCGAAGGAAGAAGACATCATGATCACCATCCCCACCCGCCTCAGACAGATCGCCGTCGCCGGTGTTCTCGGCGCAGGCCTTGCCGTCGTCGGCATCGCCCTCCCCGCGCAGGCCGCCGTCAACTTCGGCGCCGTGTCGTACAGCAACTTCTCTGTATCGCAGTCGGCCGGAGTCGTCACCTACGACTTCGACGTCGCACCCGCCGACCCGCTCGTGCCCGGCACGATCGAGATCTCGATCGACAACTACCTCGCCTGCGCTACGCCGACGAACGTCACCACCGAGTACGACGTCAGCGCCGCCAGCCACGTGCACTTCAGCCAGGGCGTCGCATCCAACGCGTACTCGACCGTGACGATCTCGTACACGGACGGCGCGAGCATGGTTCTCGGCCAGTCGAGCCGGGTGCAGGACAACGCGGGACCGTGGGGGGCGTCGGGCGTTGTCGTTCCCGATGCCGCAGACCCGTCCGCGGGCTACTACCAGGTGCAGACGGGCAACGAGCGCTGGGAGACCAGCTTCGCGATCGACATCGACGGGGTTACCGGCGCTACGCAGAGCCTGCCGGGCTGCGGCATCGTGTCCGTTCCCTTCTCGGCGCTTGCCGAGGGATCGACCCTGTCGGTCGTCGCCGTGAACCAGGGCGTCGTGCTCGCCAGCTACCTCAACCCCGTCACCGCGGTCGCCGCGCCGCTCGCCGCTGCCGGCACCAACCTCAACACGCTCGCCCTGACCGGCTTCGACGGCACCCCCTACGCCATCGGCGGCGGGATCGCACTGGCCCTCGGAGCAGGCATCCTGTTCTGGTCGAAGCGCCGCGTTGCGCACAAGGCCTCGTAATACGCAAAACTGAGCACATGAAGCTCCACGACGAGAACCTCCGCGGATTCGCCAGCGACAACTACGCCGGCGTGCTCCCGGAGGTTCTCGCCGCTGTCGCCGAGGCCAACGGCGGGCACACGATTTCCTACGGCGAGGATCCCTATACGGCTCGCCTGCAAGACGTGGTGAAAGGCCACTTCGGTGATCAGGCTGAGGCCTTCCCGGTGTTCAACGGCACGGGCGCCAACGTCAACGCGCTCACCGCGATGCTGCCCCGCTGGGGAGCCGTCATCGCGGCCGGCACCGCACACATCAACACGGATGAGGGCGGCGCCCCCGAGCGCGTCATGGGCCTCAAGCTGCTCACGGTCGACACCCCCGACGGCAAGCTCACCCCCGCGCTCATCGACCAGCAGGCCTGGGGCTGGGGCGATGAGCACCGGGCCCAGCCACTCGCCGTCAGCATCACCAACACCACCGAGTTGGGCACGCTGTACACGGTCGACGAGATTCGCGCGATCGCCGACCACGCCCACTCCCACGGCATGAAGCTGCACCTCGACGGCGCGCGCATCGGCAACGCGGCCGCAGCCCTCGGCGTTCCGCTGCGTGATTTCACCACGGATGCGGGAGTCGACATCCTCAGCCTCGGAGGCACCAAGAACGGACTGCTCGGCGCCGAGGCCGTCGTCGTGCTCGACCCCTCCGCCGCGGAGGGCCTCGTCTACCTGCGCAAGCTCACGATGCAGCTCGCGTCGAAGATGCGCTTTCTCTCTGCGCAGCTCGTTGCACTCTACGAGGGGTCGCTCTGGCTCGACTCCGCGACGCACGCCAACACGATGGCGCACCACTTGCGGCATTCGCTGGAGCAGGGGATCTCGACAGGCGCGATCACCGGCCTGGGCTTCAGCCGCGCGACCGAGGCGAACGCCGTGTTCGGCGTGCTCGACAACGACGCGGCCGACCGCATCCGCGAGCGTGTGCGCTTCTACGACTGGGACCGCGCCGCCGGCGAGGTGCGCTGGATGACCGCGTTCGACACCACCGAAGCCGACGTCGACAATTTCGTCGCCGCAATCACCGAGGAGCTGGCCCGATGAGTTCTACCCGTCCACAGACCCCGCCCCGCACGTGGGACTTCCTTCTCACCGGCTTCCTCGTCTTCGTCGAGCTGCTGC
>FSTY01000655.1_pt1 | contig 12845 bp, 6 predicted proteins | sample 1637021 | NCBI WGS metagenome assembly FSTY01 (sample SAMEA3914818, study PRJEB12502) | metagenome | biome: forest; material: soil | place: Canada | collected 2010-06-26 | depth 0.1 m
CCAACGGCTCGACCCCCGCGGCGGCCGCCACCGGGGGGCCCGCCGGCAACGTCAGCTACAGCTGGACGCTGTCGAGCAGCCTCGGCAGCGGAACCCAGGCCGCGCCGTACTCCTTCAGCGCAACGGGCGGCCCGAGCACCTCGTACACCTTGACCGTGACCGCGACGGTCAACGGCGTCAGCAACTCCGCATCGGCCTCGCGCACCACCCCCGGTGCTCCGGTCACCAGCTGGAGCGCCAACGCGGGCAGTGGCACCTGCCCAGAGCAGCGCGGCGGCAGCGGCCTCAGCGCGACGCACTACAACTCGTCGGGCCCGAGCTGCTCGTCGGCCCACGGCTTCGCCAACAACGCGATCACCGTCTACTGCTACAACAACTACTCGACCTCCAGCGGCACCGGCCCCTGGTACGAGTTCTCCGGCGACGGCTACACCCGCGCCGAGGGCTGGCTCGTCAAGGGCGACACCATCTCGATCAGCGGCTCGCCGCCGGTTTGCTAGACCCCTCTTCCCATCCACACCCAAGGAGCACCATGGCAGTCACCCAAGAGCAGGCGACGTGGTTCGCCGACGCCTTCAACAAGCTCGTCGGCAACGTGGATCAGGCGATCCTCGGCAAATCGCATGTGATCCGCCTCGTCGTGACGGCCCTGCTGTCGCAGGGGCACGTGCTGCTCGAGGACTTTCCGGGAACCGGCAAGACGGTGCTCGCCAAGGCCCTCGCCAACACGCTCGACGGCACGAACTCGCGTATTCAGTTCACCCCTGACCTGCTGCCCTCCGACGTCACCGGCGTGACGATCTACGACCAGGGCAAGGGAGTCTTCGAGTTTCACAAGGGGCCGATCTTCGCCTCCATCGTGCTCGCCGACGAGATCAACCGTGCCTCGCCGAAGACCCAGTCGTCGCTTCTCGAGGTCATGGAGGAGGGCGTCGTCACCGTCGACGGCGTCGGCCACTCGGTCGGCAGCCCCTTCATGGTGATCGCGACGCAGAACCCGGTCGAGCAGGCCGGAACCTACTCGCTGCCCGAGGCGCAGCTCGACCGCTTCCTCATCAAGACCTCGCTCGGCTACCCCGACCAGGCCACCTCGGTCGCCCTGCTCATGGATGCCTCCAACCGCGCCCGCGCCTCGATGATCAAGCCGATCATCGCCTCCAGCTCGATCCCGACCATGTCGGACCTCGCGGCCGAGGTCTATGTCGATGCCGCCGTCATGGAATACCTCAGCGAGATCGTGACTGCCACCCGCACCGACAAGGATGTGACCCTGGGCGTCAGCATGCGCGGCGCGATGGCGCTGGCCCGGGCCTCGAAGACCTGGGCCCTCGCCAGCGGCCGCACCTACGTCACGCCCGACGATGTGCGCGACCTCGCTATTCCCGTGCTCTCGCACCGCCTCATCATCGACCCCGAGTCGGACTTCGCCGGCGTCAAGGCAGAAGACATCATCAGCCGCATCCTGGCCACGATCGCACCGCCCACCTACCGCGCCGCATGACCCTCGCCGCCGATACGCAGCAGCCGGACGCGCCCTCCACGGGCGCGCCCACGCGTCTGCGCGTCTTCGGCTCGGTGGTGCTGCTCGCGCTGCGCTCGATCGGCCGCGTCTTCGCGCCGGTGGTCGGCGTCGTCAGCGGCACCGGCTGGGTGGTCCTCGGTTCGGCACTGCTCATCGGCACGGCAGGCTTTCTGCTCGGCTGGCAGGAGCTGGTCTATGTCGCCGTCACCCTGCTCGGCGGCATGCTCTTCGCCGTGCTGTTCATCTTCGGGCGCTCGGCCTTCTCTGTCGGCATCGAGCTGAGCCCGCGCCGGGTGGTCGTGGGGGAGCGCGCCTTCGGCCGCATGCTCGTCACCAACCTCGGCAGCCGCCGGTCGGCGCCAGCCCGCTTCGAGCTCGGGGTGGGCGCCGCCCTCGCCGAGTTCTCAGTGCCCTCGCTGGCGCCCAAGGCCGAGAATGAAGACCTCTTCGCCGTGCCTACCAACCGGCGCGCGGTGATCGTCGCTGGTCCGGCGGTGAGCGTGCGGGGCGACCAGCTGGGATTGCTGCGGCGCACGGTGCGCTGGACGGACCCCGTCGAGCTGTTCGTGCATCCGCTCACCGTCCCTCTTGCACCGTCGGCCGCCGGCTTGGTGCGCGACCTTGAGGGCGAGATCACCAAGACGATCACGAACAACGATATCTCGTTCCACGCCCTGCGCGCCTACGAGCCCGGCGACGACCGTCGCAACGTGCACTGGCGCACCTCGGCGCGCACCGGCCAGCTCATGGTGCGGCAGTTCGAAGAGACCCGCCGCTCGCAGCTGGTCGTGCTGCACAGCGCCGACCGCGCCAGCTACGACTCCGACGAGGAGTTCGAGGTCGCCGTGTCGGTGACCGCCTCGCTCGGGGTGCAGGTGCTGCGCGACGGCACGAAGATCAACGTGGTCAGCGAGCGGATGGCGCTGCGCACGACCACCCCCAGCTCGCTGCTCGACGACACCTGCCGCCTCGAGCGCGTGGCATCACCCTTCGCCACGACCCGGGAGTTCGCGCGCGTCTCGACCGCCCGCCTCGCCCACCCGAGCGTCGCCATGTTCGTCACCGGCTCGAAGCTGCCCGTGACCGAGCTGCGCGCCGTCGACACGCTCTTCGGCAGCGACACCCAGACCTTCGGATTCCGGGTCGAGCTGGGCGCCCAGCCGAAGATCTCGCGCGTGGCCGGCCTCGCCATCGTCACCGTCGGGTCGCTCGCCGACCTGCCGCGCCTCGTGCGGAGGGTGCGATGAGAATCTCAGGCCGCACCCTCGTCGACATCGGCGTCATCGTCGTCCTCTCGGCGATCGGTATCGTCGGCTTCAGCTCCGCCTTCGACGGCGGCTGGCTGTTGGCGGGCGGTGTGGGGCTGCTCGTCGGCATTGCCGCCGCGATCGTCTCGCACCTGCTGCGCATCGGCGTCATCCCGACCTTCCTGCTCGCCGTCGTGATGTACTTCCTCTTCGGCAGCGCGGCCGCCGTGCCAGAGCTGGCGCTCTACGGTGTCATTCCCACCCTCGACTCGCTGGTGAACCTCGCGGTCGGCACCGTCTACTCCTGGGCCGATGTGCTCACCCTGCGGCCGCTCGTCGAGCTGCCCGACTACGTGACCGCGGCCCCCTACGCGGCCACCTGGGCGGTCGGCCTCGTCTCGACCGTGCTCGCCGTGCGCTGGCTGCCGAAGCGCTGCCGCACCGCCTGGCGCGCCGGCCTGCTGCTGGCCGGGCCCCTCGTGCTCTACCTCGCCGGTGTGCTGCTCGGCACCGACGAGCCCGTGTTCGCCGCGGTGCGCGGCATCAGCTTCGCGGCCCTCGTGCTCGTCTGGCTCGGCTGGCGCCGCACGAGCGGGGGCGGCGCGACTGCCTCCGCCGACCGCGCAATGCTCGGCCGCAAGATCGCCGGCAGCACGCTCGTCGTCGCGGCCGGAGTGGCGGCCGGCATCTTCGTCGGCAGTGCCGTTGCCCCGGTGCCGAGCGATCGCTTCGTGCTGCGCGAAGTGGTGACGCCGCCCTTTGAACCCCTCGAATACCCCAGTCCGTTCACGGCCTTCCGCAAGTACACCAAGGTGCTCGAAGAGACCGAGCTGTTCACGGTCGAGGGGCTGAAGGAGGGCGACCGCATCCGCCTCGCCACGCTCGACACCTACGACGGCATCTCCTGGGGCGTCGCCGGATCGCAGCTGGCCAGCGAGGGCTCCGGCTCGTTCAGCCTCGTCGGCCAGACCATCCCCGACCCTCCGCTCATCACCCCGGCCGACGACAGCTCGCAACTGACGATCACCATCGGCGACTACGACGACGTGTGGATCCCGTCGATCGGCTACCCCTCGGCCATTACCTTCGACGGCGCCGACGCCCGCAGCCAGGCGGCCACGCTGCGCTACAACCCGGCCACGGGCACCGCCCTGGTCACCAGCGGGCTGAGCTCGGGAGACGAGTACACGGTCGAGGCAGAGACGCAGCAGGTCTTCCAGCCGGACGAGCTGACCGATGTGGGCACCGCGACCTTCCCGCTACCGCCGGTGAGCGTCATCCCCGACATCGTGGCGAGCACGGCCACCGACCTGGCCGGCGACGCGACGACCCCGATCGACCGGCTGCGCGCCATCGAGACCGCGCTGCAGACGACCGGCTACCTCAGCCACGGAGCAGCGGATGACGCCGTCGCCTCGCGCGCCGGCCAGGGCGCCGACCGCATGGTCGAGCTCTTCACCCGCACCCAGCTCATCGGCGACGAGGAGCAGTACGCCTCGGCCTTCGCGCTCATGGCCCGCAGCATGGACTACCCCGCCCGCGTCGTCATGGGCTTCGCCCCCGAAGTGCGCGAGGGGCAGGACTCCGTGGTCGTCATGGGCAAGGACGTCACCGCCTGGGTCGAGGTGGCCTTCGAGGGCGTCGGCTGGGTCGCGTTCTACCCGACCCCCGACGAGACCGACATTCCGCAGGACCAGACCCCCAAGCCGCAGTCGGAGCCGCAGCCGCAGGTGCGACAGCCCCCGCGCACCGAGAACGACGACAACGACCTCGTGGCCGGCGTCGAGGTGGATGACAGCTCCGACGACCCCGACGACCCGCTCGCCCTGCCCGAATGGCTCGTCGCCGTGGGCCTGGCGCTGCTCATCCCCGCCGCGCTCATCTTCGTGCCGCTCCTGGTGATCGGCGCGGTCAAGAACCGCCGTCGCCGTCGCCGCCAGCACGCCGCCCGCACTGACGCGGCTGCCGCCGGCGCCTGGGACGAGCTGCTCGACCAGTACTCCGAGCTCGGCTACAGCGTGCCCCACAACCTCACCCGCCTCGGCACCGCGGCGGGGCTGGAGCGGCAGCTGGCGCCCGCGACCGCCGGGCTCGTCGGCATCGCGCAGCGCACCGACGAGGCAGTGTTCTCTGGTGCCGAGGTGCCGCGTGCAGCAACCGATATGGTGTGGAACGAGGTGCTGGCCGCTGTGACCGTGGCCGAGGCCGGGCTCTCCCGCGCCAAGCGCTTCATCAGCAAGTACCGCGTGCGATCGCTGCAGTCCTGGGCGTCCACGATCACCGCGCGCGCCAGCGCACAGAAGTCCCGCACCACGTAGAAACCCGATAGAAGGAACCTCGATGCGTCTCAAACTCCGGCTCGTGCGCCCCTCTGGTATCGCCAGGGATGTCGTCGTCACCGCCGACGCCGTCGCTACCGTCGGCGAAGTGGCCAAGGCGCTCATCGAGAGGGACCCGTCGAAGGCCCTCGAGGCTGTGCCGTCGCCGACGCTGAGCGTCACCTTCCCCGGCAGCACCTCGCCGACGGTGCTCGTGCCGAGCACTCCCGTCAGCGAGGCGCGCATCGCCTCGGGCGCCGACGTCAGCGTGGTGAACGGCGACCTGTCGACCGGTGATGTCGTCGGGCCCGTGCTCGCGATCCTGCGGGTCGAGAGCGGCCCGTCGACGGGCCGCGAGTTCCAGCTGCGCGGGGGCACCTACTTCATCGGGCGCGACGAGGCCTCGGACTTCGTCATCGACGACCTGCAGGTCTCGAAGCGCCACGCCCGCGTCGAGGTCTCGCGCACCGTCGACTTCGTCGACCTCAACTCGGCCAACGGCCTCGTGGTCGACGGCGGCGAGGTCGCGCGCGTCAGTATCGAGTCGGGGCAGACCGTGCAGCTGGGCGGCAGCATCCTGCGCGCCCAGATCATGGGCGCCGTGCCGGCCACGGCCGCCGTCGAGTTCAACGGCCCGGTGGCCTTCAACCGCAGCCCGCGCGTCGAGGCGCGCTACCCCGGCGAAGAGCGCCAGGGCCCCGAGGTGCCTCGCGAGGTCGAGCCGACGCCCTTCCCGTGGATCGCGTTCATCGCCCCGCTCGTGCTCGGCGTCGTCATGTTCTTCGTGATGAACCGCAACCCCGCGAGCATTGCCTTCATCGCCCTCTCGCCGATTCTCATGGTCGGCACCTTCGTCACCCAGAAGCTGAAGAACAAGAAGCAGTTGAGCGACCAGGTCGCGCAGTTCGGCAGCCGCATCGACCGCCTCGGCGAGACGATGGACCGCGAGGTCTTCGCGGAGCGCCACGTGCGCCTCGAGGAGGCCGCGTCGACCGAGCAGGTGCTCTCGCAGGGCTATCACCTCGGTCCGCTGCTGTGGACGCGTCGCCCCGAGCACTGGAACTTCCTCAACGTGCGCCTCGGCGTCGGCGAGGCCCCCTCGCGCAACACCATCACCGGCAAAGAGGATGCGAGCGGCATTCCCGAGTACGCCGACAAGCTCACCGCGCTGGTCGAGAAGTACGAGAACATCTCGGGCGTGCCGATCGTCGACAACCTCGTCGGCGCAGGCGCGCTGGGCATCGCCGGATCGGTGACGGCATCGACCGCGACGGTCAACAGCGTGCTCGTTCAGCTCGCCGGCCTGCACTCGCCCCTCGAGCTCTCGGTGACCGCGATCGTCGGCCCGACCTGGGCCACCCAGTTCGAGTGGCTCAAGTGGCTGCCCCACACCGGCGCGCCCAACGCGCCCGTGCAGGGCACGCAGCTCGCCTCTGCGGCCGCGACCGGCAGCGCCGTGCTCGCCGGCCTGGAAGAGCTGATCGCCCAGCGCACCGCCAAGAGCAACAAGCGCACCGACCAGACGCGCGGCCCGATCGGACTCGACGAGTCGGTCATGATCAAGAGCGCCGTGGTGGGCGAGAAGACGAAGACCGATGAGGCGGTGGTGCAGGCCACGCCGTGTGTCATCGTTCTCATCTCCGACGATGCGCCGGTCAGCCGCGCACGCCTCGTGACGATGGTCGAGCGGGCGGCCGAGGCCGGCATCCTGCCGATCTGGGTCGCAGAGACGCCGGCGGCCCTTCCCGCAGCGTGCCGCACCTTCGTCGAACTCGACGAGACCGGGCAGAGCGCCACCGTCGGATTCGTGCGCACCGGACAGCGCCTCGAGCACGTCGCCGTCGAGACCCTTGGGGGCGATGTCGCCCTCGCCTTCGCGCGCCGCCTCGCCGCGGTCACCGACGCGGGCGCGCTCGTCGCCGATGAGAGCGACATCCCGCGCTCCGTCTCCTTCGTCGACCTCATCGGCGCCGATCTCAGCAAGTCCTCCGAAGCCGTCATCGACCGCTGGACCCAGAACACCTCCATTCACGACCGCGCCGCCGTGGCCCCCTTCACCCCCCGCAAGGCGGGGCGCCTTCGCGCTCTCGTCGGCCAGTCGGCCAGCGGCTCCTTCCACCTCGACCTGCGGGTGCAGGGCCCCCACGCCCTCGTCGGTGGCACCACGGGCGCTGGCAAGAGCGAGTTCCTGCAGGCCTGGGTGCTCGGCATGGCGGCGGAGTACAGCCCCGACCGCGTGACCTTCCTCTTCGTCGACTACAAGGGCGGCTCGGCCTTCGCCGACTGCGTCAACCTGCCGCACACCGTCGGCCTCGTCACCGACCTCAGCCCGCACCTCGTGCGCCGCGCGCTGACCAGCCTGCGGGCCGAGCTGCGCTACCGCGAGCACCTGCTCAACCGCAAGAAGGCCAAAGACCTCATCGAGCTCGAGAAGCGCGGTGACCCCGACAGCCCTCCGGCCCTCGTGCTCGTCATCGACGAGTTCGCGGCGCTCGTCTCCGAGATCCCGGAGTTCGTCGACGGCGTCGTCGACATTGCGCAGCGCGGCCGCTCGCTCGGCATCCACCTCATCATGGCCACCCAGCGCCCCGCCGGCGTCATCAAAGACAACCTGCGGGCCAACACCAACCTGCGCATCGCGCTGCGCATGGCCGACGAGTCGGACAGCCAGGATGTCGTGGGCGACCGCGTCGCCGCGAGCTTCGACCCGACGATTCCCGGCCGCGGCATCGCCAAGACCGGCCCGGGTGCGCTGACCGGCTTCCAGTCGGCCTACGCCGGCGGCTGGACGACCTCCGGCCCCGTCGCCGCGGTCGTCGAGATCGCCGACCTGCGCTTCGGCGCAGAGCAGGTGTGGGAGCCCGCGGAGGACTCGACCCCCGAGCTGCCCGTCGACCAGGGCCCGACCGACCAGAACCGGGTGGTGACGACGCTGGTCTCCGCGGCCAAGGTGGCGGGCATCCCCGCGCCGCGGCGTCCGTGGCTCGACGAGCTGGCCCCCGTCTTCGACCTCACGAAGCTGCGCCAGCGCACCGACTCCGAGCTCGCCATCGCCGTCGCCGACATCCCCGACGAGCAGCGCCAAGACGTCACCTACTTCCGCCCCGACACCGACGGCAACATCGCCATCTACGGCACCGGCGGCTCGGGCAAGACGGTTGTGCTGCGCACCCTCGCGGCGGCGGCGGGCATCACGCCCCGCGGTGGCCCGGTCGACGTCTACGGGCTGGACTTCGCCGGCAACGGCCTCAAGATGCTCGAGCAGCTTCCGCACGTCGGCTCGATCGTCAGCGGCGACGACCCCGACCGCGTGATCCGCCTGCTGCGCATGCTGCGCGACGAGCTGGCCACCCGCGCCGAGAAGTTCGCCGCCACCAACGCGGGATCCATCGTCGACTACCGCAAGCAGGCGAACGACCCGCTGGCGAAGCGCATCCTGCTGCTCGTCGACGGATTCCCCGCGTTCCGCGCGGACTTCGAGGCGTCCTCGGCGACCGCGGCCTGGTACGGAGTCTTCGCCAGCCTGGTGGGCGAGGGGCGCCAGCTCGGCATCCACGTCGCCATCACGGCCGACCGCGCGGCGAGCGTTCCGACGGCGATCAGCTCGGCGATCCAGCGCCGCGTCGTGCTGCGCCTCGCCGACGAGCAGGGCTACACGCTGCTCGACGTGCCGAAGGACATCCTCGGCCCGGAGTCCGTTCCCGGCCGTGCCATCATCGACGGCCTCGAGGCGCAGGTGGCCATCGTCGGCACCTCCGCGACCGTGGTCGACCAGTCGGTGGCGATGGGACTGCTCGGTGCCGCTATCGAGGGCGCCGGCCGCGAGAAGGCCACCGTCATCGGCACGCTCGCCAAGGAGATCGCCCCGGACTCGCTGCCCAAGTCGCTCGACGGACGGCCCGTGCTCGGCATCTCCGACGACGACCTCGGGCCGATCTCCTTCGACCCGACCGGTGTCTTCGTGCTCGGTGGCCCGCCGGCCAGCGGCCGCACGACCGCGCTGCGCTGGATGGCCGAGAGCGTCACCCGCGCCCTGCCCAAGGTGGAGTCGTACTACTTCGGCAACGCCCGCTCGGCCATCGGCAACCAGAAGGGCTGGAAGGGGGTTTACCGCACCGTCGAGGAGGTGGCAGAGGCCGCACGCGCCCTCGCCGCCACCATCGCCGAAGCACCGGACTCGCCGAAGATCTTCGTCGTCATCGAGGGCATCGCCGACTTCCTGTCGTCGCCCGCCGACTCGGCGCTTGTCGACCTCATCAAGGCGGTCAAGCGGTCCAACCACTTCCTCATCGCCGAGTCCGAGACGTCGGCCTGGGGTTCGTCGTGGCCGCTGCTCGCCGAGGTGAAGGGCGCCCGTACGGGCTTCCTGCTGCAGCCCGAGACGATGGAGGGCGACATGATCCTGCGCACGGCGTTCCCGCGTGCCTCGCGCGCCGACTTCCCGGCAGGCCGCGGCATGTACGTCGCCCGCGGCAAGGCCGTTCGCGTGCAGGCGCCGCTTCTCGAGGAGTGAGCACGTCATGGGTACCTCTCCCCATAGGCGGGCGCAGTGAAGTTCGATAGATTCTCAATGCCGGTACTCCGTGGCAACCGACAAAGGATTTAGTAGGCAGACATGACTGACATTGACTACGACGGTGAGAAGCTCCGCGGCGCTGGCACCTTTCTCGCCTCCAAGGTGGCAAGCATTCCCACGAGTTCCCCGCTGAACCTCAATGCGATCACCGAGGGCGACGTCACTGCCGCCGCGAACAACTTCAATCTCTGGCTCACCTACACCGGGCTGGTCTCCCGCGCCCAGCTCACCGCGCTCGCCGAGTCCATCGGTGCCGCGGCGGACGCGATGGACGCCACCGAAGAAGGGTTGGTTCCCTAATGGCCAGCTGGCAGGACCCCTCCGAGGGTTACACGACCTTCTCGGGCCAGCAGAGCGACCTCTTCTCGCTCAAACAGACCTACGACGAGGTCATCCTCGCTGCCGACGCGGCGAAGACCTTCGTTGCCAATGCCTGGGTGAGCGACGCCTCGACCGCCCTGCAGGCCAACGTGCAGGCCTACCGGGACAGCATCCCCGACATCAAGGCGGTGCTCGAGTCCGCGCGCCAGGCCCTCATCACCTACAAGGCGTCACTCACTGCGGTCGCCAACTCGCAGGGGCACTACCTCACCGAGTACCACACCATGGATCGCCTGCTCCAGCACACCGATCGCGACCCCTGGGTCGACCCCGTCGGTGCCGCGGACGACAAGGTCGACCGCGTCAACCACTGGTTGAGATTCGAGGCCGCAAAGTACGAGCTCGAGCGCCTCTACTCCCAGCGTCGCGAGGCCGATGGCGTCGTCATCGCCGCCCTCAGCGCATCGATGCCCGCCTCCTGGACCGACACGAGCGCCGCCTTCGCTGCTGCCGGGGTGACCCAGTCGGTCCTGCTCTCCTCGTCGCAGTCTGAAGACGCGATGCTGGACCTCGCCCAGCGCATGCTCGACGGCGACATGAGCGATGAGAATGTGGCCGCGCTCACCGGCCTGCTCTCCGTCTGGAGCGGAAGCTCCACCACTATGTCGACCTTCTTCAAGGACCTCGGCGGCGGCAATGTCGCTCAGCTCATCGACATGCTCGGCAACCGGATGAGCAAGGTCTCCGAAGCCTACGGGGAGCTCGACGACACCGATCAGGCCACGCTCACACTGGCCAACTACATTCGTGCGGGGCTCTCCAGCGGCGCCGAGGGCTGGGACCAGACCTACGCCAACGAGTTCGCCCGCGAGCTGCTCACGGGCAATTCGGACTACTTCGAGGGCCGGCTGAACTACGCGAGTGGAGACCCGAGCGTGTACTCCGCGCAGTACCAGGCGGTCTCGTTCCTGTTCTCCGACCCGCACGGCAACCCCATGCCGGAGGAGCTCTCACTCGGCGCAGCCATCATGGTCGATGAGCTCGAAGACAGGGGCATGGCCAACTCGTCGCAGCTCGTCAACTGGGTCAACCCGGAGGTGGGCGTCGGTGCGGGGGTGTTCGGCTTCTACACAGAGGACGGTGTCTACACCGGCGACATGGCGCAGATGGACCTCGCCGGCCGCGTTTTCGAGTCCCTCGGCCTCTACCCGGACTCCTCTCTCGAGTTCCTCACCACCGGCGACGGCCGTATCGAGTACTGGTTCGGCGAGCGCGACTGGTCCTACGGCGACGGCTTCGCCGGTCCTGGTGGCCTCTGGGCTGGCGCGGCCGCTGTCGACGGACCGGAGTCGGCACTCGCGGCCTCCGAGATCATGTGGGCCCTGTCCGAGAACCCCTCCTTCGCGTCAGAGAACGTTTCTGAGATGGGATCGGCCAAACTCGCGATCGCGATCTCGTACGACCTCGCCACCATGACGGAGTTCGCGACTTCTCCCCCCGAGAAATGGGATCCGGAGTCGGGCCAGTTCATGGTCACCCTCTTCGGCGAGGACTCCGCCACGGCCACCCCCGCAGTGGACGTCGGCGTGCTTGCGACGATTCTCGGAGTGACGGGTGCGCATGACACCGGCGCGGCGATCCTCCAGGGCGCGGCCTCCGACTACCAGCAGGGCTACTTCGACTATGGCATGGCCAACCCGGAGGACTTCCAGGAGGCCCTGCGCCGGGCGAACTCACTGCAGGGGGCCATCGACGGGGCAGGCATCGGCGAGCAGCTCGCCGCTGCCGAGCGCAGCGACACCCGCCGCGAAGAGATGATCGACTCCATCAGCACGCTGGTGGGAATCATCCCGCTGCCCAGCGTCGGCGGCCTCGTCGTCGAGGGAGGCTCCTTCGTGCTCGACCTCATCCAGAACTCCGTCGTCGCCGTCGGCACGGAGGGCATCACGGGCCTGGCGATGGGCGGGCCGGCAGACTACAACGCCGCGCTGCTGTCGACAGAGGTCACGGGCGTTGAGCTGAAGGACGCCCGCGCCTACGCCAACGGCGTCGCGCTATGGAACTACCTGCAGAGCCCGGCCGCCGCCGAGTACGTCGATGCGTCGGGCATTCCCACCCCCGAGGCGCAGCGCCCCACCGAGAGCGACGCGGCCTTCATTGCACGCTCCAACCTCTGGTACGAGACCAACAAGGAAGATCTCAACACCGCGGCCCGGCTGGCCTTCGAAGACGACAACTTCGAGCTGAAGATCGTGCTCGGCGCCTACACTGCCTACGCCGGTGACGCCGAGGGAGAAGTGAACAAGTGACCCTCCTGCGGCGGGCAATTGCGGGTGCTGCCGCTCTCGGCGCCAGTCTCATCCTCGTCGGGTGCACGCCGCAGGCCACCCCGATTCCAACGGTGGTCGTCGAGCACGCCGGTTCGTCCGCACTGGAGAACGACGAGAGCGTGGTCGCTCTGCGGGCGTCCCAGCTGGCAGAGGCCATGGCGTGGAACACCGGTGACTTCACCATCGCGCCCCTGACCGACTCGACCACGCCCGAGGGCATCGACTCGGTCTACGACCGCCTGTTCTCCTACACCTTCCGCGACTACGACCCCCAGGTGTACGTGGGACCCGAGATCTGGTCCCCCATCTCCGTCACGCCCACGGACGACGGATTCGACATCGTCGTGTGCCTGGCCGATCAGGACAGGATCCTCACCAAAGAGGACCCCGACGCCTCCTATGACCTCAGTGCGGGCCAGGTGGTCACCTGGGTCGTCAATGTGGGCGATCACGATCGGGTCGAGGTGGACCATGTCGACGGCACGGAAGACGAGTGCGACGCGTCCGCGGCCGAGGTGGTCAGTTTCGATC
>FSTY01000368.1_pt1 | contig 12535 bp, 12 predicted proteins | sample 1637021 | NCBI WGS metagenome assembly FSTY01 (sample SAMEA3914818, study PRJEB12502) | metagenome | biome: forest; material: soil | place: Canada | collected 2010-06-26 | depth 0.1 m
CCCATTGTGCGCTTCGTCAACCTGCTCATCAGCCAGGGGATCCAAGACAAGGCCTCGGACATCCACATCGAGCCGGCCGAGTACGACATGAAGGTGCGGTACCGCATCGACGGTGTGCTGCACGAGATGCAGTCCGCACCGAAGGCGATTCAGAACGGCGTGATCTCACGACTCAAGATCATGAGCGAGATCGACATCGCCGAGCGCCGCAAGCCGCAGGACGGCCGCATGTCGGTGAGCCACGGTGGCCGCAAGATCGACCTCCGTGTCGCGACCCTGCCTACCGTCTGGGGCGAGAAAGTTGTCATGCGTATTCTTGACAACAGCGCCTCGACGCTGGCGATCGAGAACCTCGCGCTGCTGCCTCGCAACTTCGAGGCATTCAAGTCCTCGTACACCAAGCCGTACGGCATGATCCTCGTCACCGGCCCGACGGGTTCGGGAAAGTCGACGACGCTGTACACGACGCTGCAGACGGTGGCCAAGCCGGAGATCAACGTCATCACGGTAGAGGACCCGGTCGAGTTCCGCATGTCCGGCATCAACCAGGTGCAGGTCAATCCAAAGGCGGGGCTCACCTTCGCCAGCGCGCTGCGGTCGATCCTTCGGTCGGACCCAGACGTCGTGCTGATCGGTGAGATCCGCGACCACGAGACCGCGCAGATTGCCATCGAGGCCTCGCTCACCGGCCACCTCGTGCTGTCGACCCTGCACACCAACGACGCGCCCAGCGCCGTCACCCGTCTCACCGAGATGGACATCGAGCCCTTCCTCGTCGGATCCGCACTCGACTGCGTGGTCGCCCAGCGTCTCGCGCGCCGGCTCTGCGACCGCTGCAAGCAGGCGTACCAGCCCAACCCGCACGACCTGATGAGCATGCGCGTCGGCTACGACGGCACGACGGCCGCGCCCATGCTCTACCGCCCGGTCGGCTGCACCAACTGCTCCAACACCGGCTACCGCGGCCGCATCGCCCTGCACGAGGTCATGCTGGTCTCCGAGGAGATCGAGCGCATGGCCGTCTCGCGCTCCTCGAGCGCAGACATCACCCGGGTCGCGATCGAACAGGGAATGGCTACACTGCGCATGGACGGATGGGCGAAGGCCCAGCTCGGCCATACATCAGTTGAAGAGATCTTGAGGGTGGTCGCATGACGAAGCCGGTCTACGAGCTGGGTGACCCAGAACCCACTCCATCGGCTCCGGCCGCGGGTGGCCGCCGCGCTGCTGCCAAGGGCTACACGGCCGACACCCCCGGCTACACGCCGGCCCCGTCGCAGATGGAGGGCGCCAACGCGCTCTCGTTCCCGCCGCCCAGTGCTGCCCCGTCGTTCCCGCCGCCCTCGGCAGCTCCATCCTTCCCGCCGCCCAGTGCGGCTCCGGCCTTCCCGCCGCCCTCGGTCCCGGGCAGCATGCCCGCGCCGACCCCGAGTTTCGCTGCCCCGTCTGCCCCGCTACTGTCTGACCTGAGCCCCTCGGTCGGACTGGGGCAGGCGGGCAGCGATCCTGACCTCGTCGCCGCACTCAACGCGGTAGTGACCTCGCACGGCTCCGACCTGCACGTCAGCGTCAATGCCCCGCCCTCGATTCGAGTGGATGGCGGACTCCGTGCCCTGCCGGGCACCGCACCGTGGGACGGCAACAAGGTCAACCAGGCCCTGCTCAGCATCATGAGCGAGGACCAGAAGCAGCACTTCACGCAAGAGCTCGAACTCGACTTCGCCTACACGTTGTCGGAGACCTCGCGATTCCGCGTCAACATCTACCTGCAGCGCAACGTCATGGGAGCGGCCTTCCGCCTCATCCCCACCGAGATCAAGCAGTTGGCCGCGCTCGGTGTGCCCGAGAAGATCGCCGCATTCGCCCAGCTTCCCCGTGGACTCGTGCTGGTCACCGGACCCACCGGTTCGGGCAAGTCGACCACGCTCGCCGCGCTCATCGACCTGGTGAATGCCACGCGGTCCGACCACATCGTCACGGTCGAGGACCCGATCGAGTTCTTGCACGGCAACAAGAAGTCCCTGGTGAACCAGCGCGAGGTGGGTCACGACACCCACAGCTTCAACAACGCGCTCAAGCACGTGCTTCGGCAGGACCCCGATGTGATCCTCATCGGCGAGCTGCGAGACCTCGAGACCATCTCGGTCGCGCTGACCGCTGCCGAGACCGGCCACCTCGTCTTCGCCACCCTGCACACGCAGGATGCCGCCCAGACGATCGACCGCGTCATCGACGTCTTCCCGCCGCACCAGCAGGGCCAGGTGCGCGCTCAACTCGCAGCCACGCTGCAGGGCGTCGTCTGCCAGACCCTCGTCAAGAAGGTCGGCGGTGCCGGCCGCGCCGTGGCCACCGAGATCCTCATGATGACCCCCGCTATCTCGAACCTGATCCGCGAGGGCAAGACCTACCAGATCCGCTCGATGATGCAGGCCGGCCGCGCGCAGGGCATGCACACGATGGACCAGCACCTCGCCGACCTCGTCAACGCCGGGCAGATCAGCCATCAGGCCGCGTATGAGAAGGCCCAGGACCTCGAAGACCTCAAGCAGCTGATCCAGCGCATGGGAGGCGGATCCGGCGACAGCGCCAACCGCCCGTCGGCTAGCGCCGGCATTGACTTCGGTGACTCGCACCTGACGAACGGACGATAGTGGCTACCGCACGACTCTTCGCCTATACCGCCCGCGGCTCCGACGGCAAGCTCGTCAAGGGCAAGCTCGACGCCTCGTCGGAGAGCGCGGTCGTCGCGAAGCTGCGCACCATGGGCGTCTCGCCCGTCTCGATCAACGAGACCTCGAGCGGGTCCGGGCTGCAGATGGAGCTGAGCATCGGCGGCCTGGGCAAGGGCGTGTCGACCCGTGACCTCGCGGTCATGGCCAGGCAGATGGCGACGATGATCACCGCCGGCCTGTCGCTCGTGCGCACCCTCGGCATCCTCGCTGACCAGACGGAGAACAAAGAGCTCAGCCGCGTGCTCGTCGTCGTGCGCGGTGACATCGAGCAGGGCCAGTCGCTCTCTGAGGCCCTGGCCAAGCACCCCATCGTCTTCCCGCCGCTGATGATCCACCTCGTGCGGGCAGGTGAGATCGGCGGCTTCCTCGACACCTCGCTGCTCGGCGCCGCCTCGACCTTCGAGGCTGACACCAAGCTGCGCGACACCATCAAGTCGGCGATGACCTACCCGGTGATCGTGCTCATCATGGCCGGTGTCTCGGTGGCCGGCATGCTGATCTTCATCGTCCCCATCTTCGAGAAGATGTTCGCCGACCTCGGCGGAGAACTGCCGTTGCCGACCCAGTTCCTGGTGCTGCTGTCCAAGGCGATGGTGTGGCTCGGGCCACTCATCGTCGTTCTGGTGATCGTGGGCATGGTCTGGTGGAGAAGGAATAAGAACACGGATGCCGTGCGGGCCTTCATCGACCCCCTGCGCCTCAAGATCCCCGTGTTCGGGGCCCTCTTCACCAAGGTCGCCGTCGCCCGCTTCGCGCGCAACTTCTCGACGATGATCGGCGCGGGCGTGCCTATTCTGCAGTCCCTCGGGATCGTCGGCGAGACCTCGGGCAACTACGTCGTCGAGTCCGCGCTCAAGAAGGTGCAGGAGTCCGTGCGCCAGGGCAAGAGCGTTGCCGGCCCATTGGCACTCGAGCCGGTCTTTCCCAGCATGGTCGTGCAGATGATCGCCGTGGGCGAGGACTCCGGCTCCATGGAGATCATGCTCTCGAAGATCGCCGAGTTCTATGAAGCCGAGGTCGAAGCGACGACCAAAGCCCTGACCTCGCTCATCGAGCCGCTGATGATCGCGTTCATCGGTGTCATCATCGGTGGAATGATCATCGCGCTCTACCTTCCGGTGTTCACGATCTTCGACCAGATCAAGTAATTGATACCCCAGATTTGGGGGCATCAAAATCACCCGATCCCCCCGATTGTGGGGTTACGCCGTGTGAAGCAGTACAGGACTATGGTGCTTGGGGGTCAGTACTTCATGGGGGCCACCTGTCCAACAACTATTGACATATAGACAGGATTCACAATGATCACAAGCATCAACAAGGCGCTCGGCGCCCGACGCAGCGAGGACAAGGGCTTCACGCTCATCGAGCTTCTCGTCGTCGTTCTCATCATCGGCATTCTCGCCGCGATCGCCATCCCGGTGTTCGTCGGCCAGCAGAACCAGGCCAAGGACGCCGCGGTCAAGTCCGACCTCGGCACCGCGAAGATCGCGTACATCTCTGCCCTCACCGCAGGCGGCACCTTCAACCAGGCCGCTCTCGAGTCGAACGGTTACACGCCGACCGCCAAGACGTCTGGCCTCAAGATCAAGACGGGTTCTGCTGGATCCTTCTGCATCGAGGAGATCTCGGAGACCAACACCACGTTCTCGATGACGGACACCGGTGGAGTCAAGACGGGTGCCTGCGACACGACGGCATTCGCGACGACGGTTCTCGCGTACACCTACGTCACGCCGTAACACCACAACACTAGGTATGGGGCACTGCTTCGGCAGTGCCCCATACTGAGTTTCACTAAAGAAAGACGGAGCACACAGTGCAGCGGATCATCAGACGAGCGAGATCGGGCGACGAGTCCGGTTTCGGCCTCATCGAGATCGTCGTTGCCATGTTCATCCTCGGCATCCTTGCCGTCGCGTTCCTGCCCATGCTGATTCAGGGCATCAAGCAGTCCGCCATCAACGCCACCCGCTCCTCAGCGAACCAGCACGCCAGCCAGCAGATCGAGCTCGCGCGCGCGCAGACCACCTGCTCTGGCCTCGCCAGCTACGCCGCCGCGGCCGCGCCAACGCTCGTGATCACCGATCCGCGGGGGATCAAACTGCAGGCCACGCGCACGGTCGGCCCCTGCCTGTCGACAGCCGCGTTCCCGACTACCGTCGCAATCACCACGACGGTCACCCGTGTCGACACCGGCAAGCAGATCATCAGCGTCAGCACCCGGGTTCTCATTAAGGCCTTCTCGTGATGCGCCCGGCGCGCGTGATGCGTCGTGTGAGCGACGACTCCGGCGTCACGATGATCGAGCTGCTCATGTACTCGCTGCTGCTCGGCCTGGTTATCTCGACCGTCGCATCCGTGCTGATCAGCTCGATGTTCGCCGAGCGCACGGTGCGCGAGGTGATCACGGCCACCACTAAGGCACAGCTCGCCGCCGACTCGGTCAACACCGGCATCCGCAACTCCTCCGCCTATGACGTGGTCGCGGTCGGCGCCGACCAGATGGTGCGCGCACGCGTGGCCCGCGGTGCGGGCACGACCACCGTCACCTGGGTGTGCGCGGCCTGGTACTACTCGTCGTCGCTCAAGACGATCAGCTACCGCGAGTCGGCGACCGCGATTGCCGCGCCGGCCACCACTACCGTTCTCAAGACCTGGACTGTTCTCGCCGACGGTGTCTCGCCCGCGAGCGGAACCACGATCTTTACCGACACCCGTCCGACGCTTGCAATCGCATTCCAAACCGCCGCGGGAGACGACCCGCCCGGATCCATCAAGACATCGGCAGTCAGCCGATCTGAAGCCTGGAAGAGTGACGTATGTTTCTAGCAATGAGACGGGTGCGCCGCGACGACCAGGGCGCAGCACTGGCAATGGTGATCGGTGTCATGGCGGTGGGCATGCTGCTCTCGGCGCTCATCCTGGCGGCGGTCATCAACGGTGTCGGCTTCACGTCTGCTACCCGCGCGGGCATCCAGTCCCAGGCGGCCGCCGAGGCCGGCGTGGCAGTTGCGCGCGCGAGCCTCATGCGCGGTGACTGCGTCACCAACAACAACGGCGTGTTCGTCTCGGCACCGGGCGACGTGCCCGCCTACGCATCGGCGATCTGGCGCAAGTCGGGCACTGCATGGGTACAGGGCTGCCCCCTCGCGAGCGAGCAGATCAAGATCTTGGCGACCGGCACGGCCAACGTCAAAGCCGTTGCCAAGCAGAGCGGTAGCGACTCGACCGTTGTCGAGGCTATCTACACCACGCCAATCGTCACGGTTCCGATCGTCGCGAGCGGCCCGGCGCTGTACTCCTACTCATCGAACGGCTTCGGCGGTGCCGGACAGCTGATCTCCTCCGACGGTACTGACGCCAACGTCTTCGTGAAGACAGGAAACGTCAGCTGCACCGGTGGCTCCTCCATGGACGGCGACCTCGTCGTCATCGGCGGCAACCTCACGCTCGGCGGCTCGTGCAACGTGCTCGGCAACGTCTGGGCCTCGGGCACGGTGACCATCAGCGGTGGCATCAAGGTCAGCGGCAACGTCGTCGGCTCTGCCGTTTCCATCAACAGCGGAACGGTTACCGGCTCGATCTGGTCGCCCGGCACCACTTCTCTTGCCAGTGCAACTATCGGAATGAACGTCTATAGCGGCCCCCTCACCCTGACCGACGGCTCCGTCGGCGGCGGGGTCTGGGCGACCGGTACCTCGACGGTGAAGACCAACATCGAGACGAATGTCGTCGTCACTGGTGGCGGTCTCACCATCTCGAACGGAACGATCAAGGGCAACGCGTGGGCGAGCGGCGCTTCCGCGATCACCGGTGGCACGCTCAATGGCGACTTCATCTCTGGCGGCCAGCTGAGCGTCACCGGCGGAACGCTCAAGGGTGACGTCTGGTCGGGCGGAACCGGCCTGATGGAGATCAAGATCAACATGCCGAAGAGCGTCTACGCCAACGGCAACATCAGCTTCTCCGGTGGCGGCAAGGTCACCGGAAGCGTGTGGACCAGCGGCAACGTTGCCGCAACCTGGGGACAGGACATCGGCGGCACACTGACGGCTGGATCCATCACGTACACCGGTGGCACGGTCACCGGCGCCACCTGGGTACTCGGCCTCTCGTCACTCAACAACAAGAACCTCGACGGAAAACTGACGACGAAGACCAAGAACGGCAGCGCCACCGCGAACGGCGGCATCACCTACCACACGTCAAACACCATGCCGGCGATGCCGACCGCTCCTGCGGCTCCCGCTGGTGCCGTGGCAGCACCCGCGGCGCCGATCGTTCCGGACTGGGTGGACTTCACCTTCAAGCCTGCCGACTGGACCGGCTTCCAGATCGTCACCACCCCCGGCACGAGCTGCACCTACACGCAGGTCAAGGCGCTCGTTGATGGATTCACCACCTCCTCGGGAACCGTCAAGGGCGTCATTGACGCGCGCCTCTGCACCAATGGCATCTCGCTCACGAGCGGTGACGATGTGATTACGACACGGAACGATCTGGTAATTCTCGCCAAGAAGTTCGACCTCGGCGGCGGAGGCAGGATCCAGGGAGACACCGGGTTCCACAAGCTGTGGTTGATCCAGGAGGACCTCAACCCCGACAAGATCCCCACGTGCGCGGCAGGAACGAGTTTCTCGATCTACGGTGGCTTCAAGTTCTATCCCGACGGAGCGACCGTTCCGAACCTCGACATTCTGCTCTACACGCCATGCCCGGTGACGATCAGCTCGAGCACCTACTGGCGCGGACAGCTCTTCGTCGGTTCCGCGACGGTAGACGGTGGCGCGAAGATCACCTACGTGCAGATCGGTCTGCCCAACGTCAACCTCACCACGGGGAATACCAGCACAGGCACGTCGTCCGGAGTCACCTACGAACTCGAGTCCACCCGCAACCTGGGCGGATAGTTGTTGTGACAGTTCTGCTTGCCGTCCTCGCGGGGGTCCTCGGGCTCGCCGTGGGGTCGTTCCTCAACGTGCTCATCTGGCGCCTGCCGCGCAATGAGTCGCTGAGCCATCCGGCGAGCCACTGCCCGCACTGCGACCACCCAATTCGAGGCTACGACAACGTCCCGCTGCTCTCCTGGGCACTCTTGCGGGCGAAGTGCCGGGACTGTGGTGCGCCCATCTCGGTGCGCTATCCGCTCATCGAGCTCGCGACCGGGCTGCTGTTCGCCGGTGTTACCGTGTGGGCCGTTCTCGTGGGTCCCGCTACAGCTCTCACCGGGTCGGCCAGTGCGCTGGAGGTCATCGCGGCGGTCCTCGCGCTGCTCGCCTACCTCTACCTCGGCGCGATCTCGGTCGCCCTTGCGGCGATCGACATCGAGCTGCACCGCCTGCCCGATCGCATCGTGCTTCCCTCCATCGTGGTCGTAGCTGCTCTTCTCTCCGCATCATCGCTGCTCAGCGGCGACGCCTGGCCCATTCTCTGGGGTGCGGTCGGCAGCGTCGGCCTCTTCCTGCTCTACTTCGTCATGGCCGTCGCCTACCCGGGGGGAATGGGGTTCGGCGATGTGAAGCTCGCCGCGCTGCTGGGCTTCGCCCTGGCCTGGCTGGGGTGGGCCGAGCTCGCGGTCGGAGCCTTCGGGGCCTTCGTTTTCGGCGGCGTCTTCTCGCTCATCCTGCTCATTGCGCGACGGGCCGGACGGCGGTCGAAAATACCGTTCGGGCCGTGGATGCTTGCCGGCGCTTTCGCCGGTATCGTCGTGGGAAGCGCAGTCTTCTCCGGCTATCTGCGCTTGTTCGGATTGGCATGATGACCATGCCGCTGGCAATAAGGAAAGTTATCTGATGGCAACTCGAATAGTCGGACTCGATATCGGCCACGACATGCTGCGCGCTGTCGAGGTCGAGAACGCTGACAAGGCCCGACCGGTGATCTCGCGGTACCACGAGATGGCCCTTCCTGACGGCGCAGTACGCAGCGGTGAAGTGCGCGAGGTCTACACGGTGGCTGCGGCGATCAAGCGCCTCTGGGCCGCGGGCGGTTTCAAGACCAACGACGTCGTGCTCGGCATCGGCAACCAGCGGGTGCTCGCCCGCGACCTCGTGGTGCCTCGCATGCCCCTCTCGCAGATCCGCGAGTCGCTGCCCTTCCAGGTGCAGGAGATGCTGCCCGTGCCGGTCAGCGAGGCCCTGCTCGACTTCTATCCGATCTCTGAAGCCACGAGCGAGAGCGGCCCGGTGATCAACGGCCTGCTGGTTGCGGCTATCAAGGAATCGGTGGTCGCCAACGTCTCCGCCGTGCGCCAGGCCGGGCTCTCGCCCGTGCACGTCGACCTCATTCCCTTCGCGCTTACCCGCGCGCTGATCCGCGGCCCGCTGGCGCGCGGAACGGTGGCGCTCATCGACATCGGCGCCAGCACGACCAATGTCGTGGTCGCGACCAACGGGGTGCCACAGTTCGTGCGCATGATCCCCACGGGCGGCAACGAGATCAACCGCGCGCTCGTGTCGCAGCTCGAGCTCTCTCCCGGGCAGGCGGAGAACGTCAAGCGCACCCGCGGCTACAACAGCGGCCCGGTGCGCGACGAGAACGAACGCCGCGTCTCCGAGGTCATTCAGAACTCGACCCGTGAGATTCTCACGAGCCTTCGCAACACCATCAACTACTTCACCAACATCCACCCGAACGAGCCCATTCAGGGCGTGGTGCTTTCGGGTGGCGGCGCACGGCTCGCCGGCTTCGGCCAGGCGCTGAGCGAGCTCATCAGAATTCAGGTGATACCCGCGGCCCCCTTCGGCGATGTCGAGGTGTCGCGGTCCGTGCGGAAGAACCAGGTCGACCCGCTCAGCCTCACCGTGGCGACCGGCCTCGCGATCGGAAGTGCAGCATGAGCCCCAAGGCCGACGACAACCGGATCGTGGTTGGCGGCGTACCGCGCGCCGACCTGCTGCCCCCAGAGATCAAAGAAGAGAAGGGACTGCGTCGTCAGCGCCGCAGCCTCGTCGCCGTACTGGTGCTATCGCTCGCACTCGTCGTGATCGCGTACGGCGGTGCCACCTTCCTCGCGGCCGCATCTGCCGTCGCGCTCGAGACGGCAAACCAGCGCACCGCCGACCTTCTCGCCGAGAAGGCCAAGTACTCGGCGGTGAGCGACATCAGCAACCAGATCACCAACGTCGAGAACGCGCAGCTCATCGGCACGTCTACCGAGGTCGACTGGACCAGCTACCTCTTCCTTCTCAACAGCACGCTGCCCGCGGGAGTGGGCATTGCGAATGTGGGAATCACCGCAGCAACCCCGCTCGCGCCGCTGCCCGCGACCGGATCCCTGCAGCTGTCATCGGTGGGCAAGCTCGAGATCCTGGCGAAGACGGGCGACTTCGGTTCGGTGGCCACCTGGTTGGAGTCGCTGAAGAGCCTCAAGGGCTACGCCGGCGCGGTGCTCTCGTCGATTGCATCCACCGATGGCGGAGTGCTCGACGTCAAGGTGACCCTCTACGTCAACACCGACGTGCTGCTCAACCGCTTCCTCAACGATGACACGGACACCACGACGGAAGATCCGGATTCCGCTGATCCCGGCACCTCCACCCCGACACCGGGCGCTACCGAAACTGACCTCCCGGTAGACGGCACAACGACCGACGGAGACGAGAATTGAGAACCACCAACCGCATCTGGGTCATCGCGACCGTTGTCGGCTCGCTCGCCGCGCTGGCCCTCGGGTGGTTCCTCGGGGTGTCTCCCCGCGTGACCGAGATCACTACCGCAGACGCTGAACGACAGAACGTCGAGGGGCTCAATGCCCAGAGTGAGGCAGAGATTGCCGCGCTGCAGGAGGAGTACAAGAAGCTCGACGACTACCAGTCGCAGCTTGATGTGCTTCGGGTGAGCATTCCGGACGACTCCGACCTCACGGGGTTCATCCGCCAGATCTCGAATCTCGCGGTCGTCTCGGGTGTGACCGTCTCGACGTTCACTCCGGCCGCGGAGTTGCCGTTCACTCCGGTCGGCTCCGATGGCGCCGCCACCGCGGAAGCCAGCACGAACTTCTTCCTCGTGCCGGTCTCGCTCTCGGTGAAAGGCTCGTACGGCAGCATCATGTCGTTCCTCTCGATGGTGCAGAACGGCGATCGGCTATTCCTGCTCTCGACCTTCACCTATAAGAACGACAGCATCGAGGGAGCCGACCTCTACTCGGCTCAGATCGACGGGTTCATCTTCGTGCTGCTGGGGCCGGCGTCGGCCGGTATTACCCCGAGTGCCCCCGCGGCCCCGGATCCCTCGACGGTCGCGACACCGACGCCGACTCCCACCGAGACTGCGCCGACCTTCCCGCTGTCGACCGCCCCGCCCGTCACCCCGTAACTGGGAGTTAGCTGGATGCGCTCTGAGCGTGGAACGGTAGAGTGACAGGGAAATCCGGATGCCCGCGAGGGCGAAAAGGAGTATCCCCATGGCTACGAAGAAGGCAGCACCCACCGAGGTCGTCGAGGTTGTACCCGCCGATGCGGTCGTCGTCGACGAGACGGCGGTCGAGCAGGTGCCCGTTGAAGAGGTATCGGTCGCGAAGGTTCCCGCGGCACAGCAGCCCGAGACCACCGTGCTCACCGAGACGACCCCGCCCGCCCACGAGATCATCGTCGTCGATGCGCCGGTCGCGCCGCGCAAGAAGGGCAACCGCGGTGTGGGCATCGTCCTCGCCCTCGGGGCGACGGTGGTCTTCACCGCGCTGCTGCTCGCTGCAGCGTTCGTTCTGTCGCTCGTCCTCGACAGCGGACTGGGCTTCCTCACCGACCCGCAGTTCTACTTCCCGTCGCTGTTCTTCTTCCTCGGGCTCGTGATCGTCACGCTGGTGCTCAACCGCGCGGGCTGGTGGTCGCACATCATTGGCAGTGTCGTGGTCGGCCTCATCACCTGGCTCGGCAGCGCCAGCCTCGTGCTCGTGGCCGCAGGCATGTTCTCGATGAACCAGGGCGAGGCGAACGAGGTCTTCTGGGCGGCGCTGTTCAGCCCGATCCTCATCATCGCCGGCCTCCTCGGCCGCGAGGTCGCGATCTGGACCGGCGCGATCCTCGCCCGTCGAGGCCGCAGCCTTCGGGTGCGCAACGCCGAGGCCCAGGAGGCCTACGAGCGCGAGCAGGCCGAGCTGATTCCGACCGCATAGCAACACCATGAGCAGGGCGCTGTGGCTGATGATCACCATCACCTACGGCGCCCTTCTCATTTGCGCGTGGGGCTTCACGAGCCTGGTGCGGGACGAGGATGTCGTCGCCTACTCCGACGCCGGCCCGCTTCTCGGCCCCGCGATGGCACTCGCGGCAACGCTCGCCGTCGGCGGGTGGATACGGCGGGCCAGCCGCTCCGGCGGCGTGTGGCTGTCTGCGGTGGGGGCTGCCGCATCCAGCTGGTTCACGCTTGTGGGTGTCGGGGCGCTCGGGTACACGCTGACGAGGGGATCGCCGACCTGGCTGCTGCTCTTCGCCGGCGACTACGCGACGAGCGCCTTCACCCTCGTGCCGGCAGCCATCGCCGGGGTGCTCGTGGGCGTGGTCGCGGCTCTCGCAGAGCGAACACGTTTGCACGGCCCAACCTAGGGGAGTAGTCTTTTGCAGGTGTGCGCTTTGTCGTGCGCTCGTGGCGTGCCCCGGCACTCCCGAGTAGCGATAGACAAACACTAGGGTGCATTCCTTCGGAATGACCCCCACGGCATACCTCCCATCGCAACGGAACGACATATTTGCATGTCGCGAGTTGGGGAGGTCTGGATGCGAAACATCAAACAGCTGTCACCGTGCAGCAATTACAAGGAGTTATTTAGTGCCCACCATTCAGCAGCTGGTCCGCAAGGG
>FSTY01000710.1_pt1 | contig 12034 bp, 13 predicted proteins | sample 1637021 | NCBI WGS metagenome assembly FSTY01 (sample SAMEA3914818, study PRJEB12502) | metagenome | biome: forest; material: soil | place: Canada | collected 2010-06-26 | depth 0.1 m
GGCTGCATCGCTGAGAAGGCCGCGACCAGCTCGGGAAAATAGCGGGTGAGCGGCTTGGAGCGGCCATGGATCTCGACGCCCGCAGTGGTGACGTGCACGATGGCGCGAAAGCCGTCCCACTTCGGCTCGAACAGCAGGCCGGGGTCGTCGGGTACCGCGTTGACAGCCTTGGCGAGCATGGGCGAGATGGGTTCCATGCTGTCGATCCTGCTCCGAGCGCGGCAGAATCGGAACATGCAGACGATCACCCCCTTCCTCTGGTACAACGACAACGCCGAAGAAGCCGTCGAGTTCTACCTCACCCTGTTCGACGGTGAGGTGATCGATATCAGCCGCAACGCCGACGGCGGCGCCTTTGTGATCACCTGGCGGATGGGTGGCGGGCAGTACCGGGCGATCAACGGCGGCCCGCACTTCACCCTGAGCCCGGCCTTCTCGCTCTATGCCGACGCAGACGACCAGGACCGAATCGACGCGCTGTGGAACGCCCTCACGGCCGACGGCGGTGAGGAGAGCCAGTGCGGCTGGCTGATCGACCGCTTCGGCGTCTCCTGGCAGATCGTGCCGATCAACCTCGGCCAGCTCATGCAGGGGCCGAACGGCGGTGCCGTGAACGCCGCCCTCATGGGAATGCAGAAGATCGTCATCGCCGAGTTGGAGGCAGCATCCCGAGCCTGAAGCGCGGGGTGCGCGTCGCGGTGGCCCGCTTCTCGCGCACCCTGTTCTTTCGGCGTGTCGGCCCCACGATCATGCCGCCGCTCGAGCGCGTCATGACCGTCGTCACCCGCGGCCGCGTGCCGCTCAGCGGCCTGCTCGTTCCCTCGCTCGTGCTGCACACCATCGGCGCGAAGTCGGGGATCGAGCGCGACACGACGCTCATGTACTGCCCGGAGCCGCAGGGCCGCATCCTCGTCACCGGCAGCAATTTCGCCCGCGACCAGCACCCGGCGTGGACCGCCAACCTGTTGAAGAACCCGGATGCGGCGGTCAGCATCAAGGGAAAGCGCACTGCGATCACGGCCACGCTCATTCCCGACGGCGAGCGCGAGGCGGTCTGGGCGTGGATCGAGAACCAGTGGCCCGGCTACCGTGGCTACGAGGTCGCCAGCGGCAGGGTGCTGCGTATCTTCCGCCTTACTCCTACCGAACCTCGGCAACGGTGACGTCGTCGCGCGAGTCCTCGAACGCACCCTTGGGCACGAAGGCCAGCAGCGCCGCGGCGACGAGGGCAGTGACGGAGCACACGATCCACACGACGTAGTAGCCCTCGATCGTGCCGGCGGTCTCCTCGACCCCGCTCGCGCTGATGCGAGTTATCAGCGCGATCCCGAAGATGCACGAGGCAAAGGCGCCACCGATGGTCTTAGTGGTGTTCGTGAGCCCGGTGGCGACGCCAGTCTGCGTTCGTGGCGCGACAGCGGCAGCCGCCGAAGGCAGCGCGGCCACGAGCGCGCCCGAACCGATGCCGGCGATACCGATGTTGACGAGCAACTGCGGGAGCGTGTCGTGCAGCGGCACGAACAGGCCGTACCCGACGGCGATGAGCGCGGCCGCGCCCATGAGCACCCGGCGTGGCTCGAAGCGCTTGGTGACCTGCGGGTACAAAAGAGCTCCGACCAGCAGCGTCACTACGTACAGGCCGATGAGGATCGAGGTGGTGCCGCCCGTTGCGCTGAGCCCGAATCCTTCTTCCGCGCGGTTGGTGCGCGCGAAGGTCGAGAGCGGCAGTTGGGCGCCGAGCACACTGACGCCGAAGAGGCCGGCCGTGACGAAGACGGGCCACATGGTGCGCTGACGGAACATGCGGATGTCGATGAGCGGGTCATCCTGCCGCAGTTCGTAGCGGACGAAGGGGATCACCAGCAGGATCCCGAGCACGATGGCCGCCCAGGGCAGCCAGCTCTCTGGGCCGGTGATGCGCATGAAGCTGAGCCCGGCAGTGAGCACGAGCAATGCGGCCGAGATGAGGGCGAGGCCCATGTAGTCCAGCTTGCCGCCGGTCTTCTCTGGCGACTCCTTGACGCCGAACAGGATGACGAAGAAGCAGATGACCACGGCGATCGCGGGCACGAGCAGAACAACCCACATGCTCTCGCCCAGAGCAGACTGCAGCTCGGCGGGTGACATGCCCTTGCGCTCATCGGTGGTGGGGAACAGCGCATCGCCCAGCGCACCACCGGCGAGGTTGCCTGCGATGACGCCGAACTCGAGTCCGGCGACGAGGAAGGCGGCGGCCTTGCGGGTGAGTGCTGCGGGGCTCACGCCGTCCCGGCTGCGGCTGAAGATGAGGGCGACCTCGAGGGGCAGCCACACGACGTAGAAGCCCTGCAGCGCCCAGGCGACGAGGAACACCCAGAAGACGGGGGAGAAGGCGAGGGCGATGCTAGCGACGGCAGTGATGGCAGTCGAGACCAGCAGCATGCGCTTGTGGCCGACCATGTCGCCGAGCTTGGCGAGGAAGGGCACGACGAGCGCGCTGACCATGAGCTGCGCGCCCTCGAAGAAGTTGGCGTCGCCATCACTGATGCGAAGGAAGCGCGCCACGTCACTGATGACGGGAAGGTAGTAGCCCTGCAGAATGCCGCTGGTGACCTCGACGACGACGAGGAATCCGACGACACCGGCCAGTGCGCCGAGGGGGACTTTGCTGGCCATGAGAACTCCTGTGTTCGGGTACTTGAGCAAACGTTACAGCGAACGGATCAGCGTCTGGAAGAAGCGCTCGCCGCGTTCGAGCGAGTCGACGGTGACATGCTCGTTGGCGCCGTGGATGCTGGCCCGCTGCTGAGCGGTCATGGCCAGGGGACTGAAGCGGTAGACGGCCGGCGCGAAGCGGTGGAAGTGCCGCGAGTCGGTCGCCGCCATCATCACGTAGGGCGCGGTCACGGTGCCGGGATAGGTGGCGTCGACGGCGGCGCGGATGAGGCCGAACTGCTCGTTGTCGCTGGCCGACAGCGGGGAGGGGGCGCTGTCCTCCAGCACCTCGATCTGCACGGCGTCGTCCCTGATCGCCCGCCGCAGTGTGGCGACGACGGTCTCGGAGGTCTCGCCCTGGACGACGCGGATGTTGAGCACCGCCGACAGCGACGACGGCAGCACATTGGCTGCGGTGCCCCCGTCGAGCATGGTGACGGCGATCGTCGTGTGCATGAGGGCGGCCGGCTCTCCACCCCGCGAGGCGAGGATTCGCCCTGCCGGCCCGTGGAGCGCCCGCAGCACGACCAGCGGCAGGCGGTATCGCGCACTCACGTGCGGCTCGAACTCGCGCAGCATCTGCCGGAACGGCCGGGGCATGCGAGCGGGGAAGGGGTTCTTCTCCAGCCGCCGGATTGCTCTGGCGAGACGCCCGGCCGTTGATGACGCGGGCGGGGCTGACGCGTGGCCGCCCGTGCCGGTGACGGTGAGCCGCGCGGTGACGATGCCCTTCTCGCCGACGCCGACCATGGCCGAGGTGACGGGCACGAACGAGAGGGGTGCGTCGACGACGGCGCCGCCCTCATCGATGACCAGCCAGGGAACGATGCCGCGCTGCTGGAACAGCGAAGCGATGGCGATGGCCGCATCGCCGTAGGTCTCTTCGTTGCCGCCGAACGAGAGGTAGACGTCGTGGGCGGGTTCGAAGCCGTCGGCCAGCAGATTCTCGACTGCCTCGATGACGACGAGCAGCGGTCCCTTGTCGTCGAGGGTGCCACGGCCCCACACGACACCGTCGCGGATGCTGCCGGCGAAGGGGTCCTCATCCCATCCCTCCACCGCGACGGGCACGACGTCGTAGTGGGCCATCAACACGACGGGGCGCTCGGATGACGCGCCCTTCCAGTGGTAGAGCAGGCCGCGGTCCGTCACTTTTTCGAGCGTCAGCGACGAGTGCACGAGCGGGTAGTCCGCGGCGAGCAGCGCCACGAAACGCTCGAAGGGCTCATCGCCGTTGGTCGCGACGGTCGGTACCCGCACCATGCGGGCGAGCCGCTCGTCGCTGCCCGGTCGCGCGGGGGAGAGCGATGGTGCCATTGCCTCAGCTTAAGCGCGCTTGGCGAGATACTGGGCAAGACGGCCCTCGAACTCGCCCATGGCGCGCTGGGCGATGTCGTCGAGGGCGGCCTGCTGCTCGTCGGCGACCTCGCGCGGCTCGAAGTCGAGCACGCACAGCACACCGAAATCGATGCCATCACTCGTGTGCATGGAAGCACTGGCATAGAAGTCGAGGCCCAGCTGCGCGGCGACTGCCGGGTCGGCCAGCACGCGGGGATCGGAACTCGCGCTCTCTTCAATCCACGCGGCCTGGTACAGGTTCGCGGAGGTGTAGCGCCCGGTCTCGCGGCCGATCGCCTCCATGTCGATGCCGTGCTCCCGTTTGAGCCACGCGGAGCCGGCGGGCCGCAGGGCCATGATCGCGATCGGGGCGTCGAGGGTGCGGGCGGCGATGGCGGTGAACTCGTCGAAGGGGCTGGCGGGCCTGGGGACATCCGCGGTGGGCTCGGGTCGCGGAGTGGGGATGCCGGAGAGGTCGTCGACGACCAGCGTCCGCATGAGGCTGACCACCTCCTTCGCCGTCGGCCGGTCCGCCGGGTTGCGTGAGGTCATGGCGCTGATCGCGCTGCGCCACGCCGGGCTGAGGGTGTCGGGAATCTCGGGGTCGCGCTTGATGCGCGCCACCGCCGAGTCGACCGGCTCGCCAGGAAAGGCGAGCGCGGTGGTGAAGCACTCGAGCAGCACGAGTCCGAGGGAGTAGATGTCGCTGGCCGGCCCGACGTCGTCGCGCAGAACCTGCTCGGGGCTGAGATAGGCGGCGGTGCCGGTCGTCGTGGTCGATCCGGCGGCTCCACGCTCGACGCCCCGGTGGGCGATTCCGAAGTCGGTGAGCTTGGCGCGCGCCCGCTCGCTGTCGTCGAAGTAGTCGACGAAGAGGATGTTCGAGGGCTTGATGTCGCGGTGCACGACGCCGCGGTTGTGCACGTACTGCAGCGCCTCGGCGACGTCGTAGCCGATCAACCCGACGACCCGGGAGCTGAGCGGACCGGCGCGGAGCGTCTGTCGAAGGTCGGCACCCGTGACGAGCTCCATGACGAAGAAGACCCGTGGCGGCTTGCGCCGGTCGCGCTCCACCCCGGCGTCGAGCAGGGTAACCAGGCCGTGGTGGCTGAGGCTCGAGAGCACGCCGACCTCGGCCTCCTGCCGCAGCAGGATGTCGTCCTCCGAGGTGGCCGTATAGACCTTGATCGCGACCTCGCGGCCGAGTTGGGTGTCGATGCCGGCGTAGACGGAGGCCATGCCGCCCGATCCGATGACGTCTTGCAGCAGATAGCGGTTGTTGAGAAGCCGGGTGCCCTTGTCGTTCACGAGAGTGCCCTATGCCGACGATCCGGATGCGGAACTGGAGCGCATGTTCGCGAGCCGCAGTTCGAGCTCGCTCATCACCATCGCACCGAGGTCGATGAGCGTCATGACCTCTTCTTCTGAGATGGTGCGCGGCTCGAAGTCGAGCACGCAGAGGGTGCCGAGGTTGTAGCCGTCGTGGCTGGTCAACGGAACCCCGGCGTAGAACTGCAGGCCGAACTCGCCGGCGACGAGGGAGTTCGAGATGGATCTCGGGTCGACGCGGGCGTCTTCGATGATCCACGGCTTGCCGTTGTAGACCGCTGAGGCGCAGAGGCCGTTCTCGCGCTCGATCTGGTCGAGCTCGATGCCGTAGTGCGACTTGAACCAGATGCGGTCGGCGTCGACGATGCTGACCACCGCGATCGGGGTGTTGAGCACCCGTGCGGCAAGGGCCGTGATGCGGTCGAAGGCGTTCTCGCTCGGGGTGTCGAGTACTCCGTAGCGGCGCACGGCCTCGAGCCGCTCAGCCTCATTCGCCGGGACGGCAAGCGCCTCTGGCACCCGGTGCCGCCCGGTCTCGAGGATGACGAGGTCGCGCAGCGCAAGTACGAGCTCGTTCGAGAGCGGCCGGTCGCGCGGGTTGCGCGCGGTCATCGCGGTGAGCAGCTGCCGCCACTCGTCGCCGAGGTCATCCGGCATCGCCGGGTCGGTGACGAGACGCGACATCGCGGAGTCGACCGGCTCTCCCGGGTAGGCGAGCGTGCCCGTGAAGCACTCGAGCAGCACGAGGCCGAGGGAGTAGACGTCGCTCGGGGCTCCGACTGGCTCGCGCCGCACCTGCTCCGGGCTGAGGTAGGCAGCGGTGCCCGTGGTGGTCGCGCCGGCTGCCTGGCGCTGCACGCCGCGGTGGGCGATTCCGAAATCGGTGAGCATGGCGCGCGCGCGGGAGTTGTCGTCCTGATAGTCGGCGAGCAGCACATTCGACGGCTTGATGTCGCGGTGCACGACTCCGCGGCGGTGAATGTAGGCGAGCCCCTCGGCGAGGTCGTAACCGATCTGGCTGATTTGGCGGCCGGTCAGCGGGCCGTTGAGCAGTGCACGCTGCAAATCGGGGCCGTGCACCAGCTCCATCACCAAGAACACCCGTGGGCTGTCGCGGTCGCTGCGGTCGACACCGGCGTCCAGCAGGGTCACCAGGCTGTGGTGGCTGAAGCTGGCGAGAACGTTGACCTCGTCCTCTTGGCGCGCTCCCTCGATGTCATCGCTGCTCGCGGCGAAGATCTTGATGGCTACGTCGCGCCCGAGAGCGGTGTCGACGGCACGGTAAACGACCGCCATGCCACCCTGCCCGATCGCCTCGCGCAGTGCATAGCGGTTCTTGAGGAGGCCTTCTGCTGTGGCGGCCACGGGTCCCCTTCTGCTGCTGTTCCGTCGATAATAATCATTCGAAACGGCGGGACACGGGGATTGACTTTCTACTAGAAGTTCGGGAACACCGCGGCTAGCATGCGGCGAGTTCAGTCGTGGTGACCCTCGCCCATGAGGCGCTCGATCGCCCGGCGGTCGCGCTTCGTCGGTCGCCCGGCGCCACGGTCGCGAACGACCGTGAGTACCCGTTCCTCCCTGGGCGGCTTGGGGGGAGTCAGGTCGAGGTAGCACTCGGCAGCGACCTGCGCACCGACCCGCTTGGCGATGAGGCGGGCGACCTGCAGGATTCGCTCCTCGCCGTCGAGCCGCACACGCACCACATCGCCGACGCGCACCGTCTGCGCCGGTTTGGCGCGCTCGTCGTTGACGGAGATGTGCCCGGCTTTGCTCGCGGCGGTCGCTGCCGACCGGGTCTTGAAGGCGCGCACCGCCCACAACCAGCTGTCGACGCGGCCCGTGTCGCTCATGAGGTCAGCGCGAGGTCGCTCTTCCACTTGACGAGTGCGCGCACCGTCTCGCTCTCGTCGTCGGCGAGGCGCTCCATCACGTCGGCGGGCACATAGAAGTTGAGGGCGAGAAAGCCGCGCACCGCCTCCGACTCGTCGTCGGCGAGGCTGCGCAGGATGTCGCAGGGCACCGTCTCGTTGCGGGCGATCCAGCTGCGCACCCCCGCATCCGGGTCCTTCGCCAGCGTCTCGAAGAGGTCCTCAGGGGCGTGGTAGCTGCTGGCCACGCTCTCGCGGATCTTCGGGTTCGGGCTCGTCGCCAGGATGCGCAGGCGGGTGATCTTGCTGTCCGTCACCGGGGGAGCAGGGTGCAGCGCCGCCGCCTCCTCCGCCGTGATCATCGACGGCGCCATCGCGGCCATCTGGCGGCGCTGGGCGGGGGTGTTGAAGCGGATGCACGACATGCCTCCACCGTAATCAGGCGATGGCGCGCGAGGCCTTAGCCGCGCGGGGAAACCACGGCACGATCGGCGAGGTCACGGCCTGGTAGTCGGCGTACTCCGGGTACTTCGACTTGGTAATGCTCTCGGTGAAGACTGTCGAGCCGACGAAGAGCAGGGTCAGCAGCAGCGGGCCGAGAACCGTCCACTGCAGAAGGGAGCCGGCGGCTACCGCACCGAAGAGGAACAGCGTCCACCACTGCGCCTGCTCGAAGAAGAAGTTGGGATGCCGCGACAGCCTCCACAGACCGGTCGTCAGAAAGCGCGACTCGGTCGCACCCGCGGCCTTCGCCTTGTGGAACACCCACTGCTGCTGGTCGGCCACCGTCTCGCCCACGAGCAGGAGCACGAACAGCGCCGCGACGAGAGCGTCGAGCACGCCGAAGCCGCCCTGGTTCTCATAGGCGGTGAAGGCGGCCAGCGTGATGAGTACGAGGATCGCGTTCTGGTACAACACGATGAAGAACAGGTTGAAGACGTCGAACTGCCACGTCTTCATGCGGCCGCGCAGGATCGCCCAGCGGTAGTCCTCGGTGCCGGTGTAGCCGCCCTTGCGCGCGAAGTTGAACGTGAGCCGCGCGCCCCACAGCGTGACCAGCACGGCCATGACGACGAGGCGTGCGTCGGAGAGGCCGGTGAAGCCGGCGAAGATCCAGACGTAGACGACGGGGACAATCGACCAGAGCCGGTCGACCCACGAGTGCTCGTGGGTGATGAGCGAGGTGATCCAGGTGAAGAGGCAGACACCCGCGGCAGTGAGGGCGACGACGATAAATGGGGACATATCCCCACCCTACGACCAGTTCGGCGTCGCTAGAATCGACGACTGTGACTGGGGCCGAGACCGCGAAAGTAAGCGACCGCGTGCTGACCGTGCCTAACATCCTCAGCTTCTTCCGGCTGCTCATGGTGCCGGTCTTCCTGTTCCTCATCATCGTCGGGCACGACCTGTGGGCACTGGTCGTACTCGTGGCGGCAACGGCCACGGATTTCCTCGACGGCGCCATCGCCCGTCGCTTCGCACAGATCAGCCGCCTCGGCCAGCTGCTCGACCCCGCGGCCGACCGCCTCTTCATCTTCACGGCGCTCATCGGACTCGCGGTTCGCGGCATCCTCCCGTGGTGGCTCATCATCGTCATCATCGGGCGCGACGTAGTGCTCGTGCTCATCGGCGTGGTGCTCGCCAATGTCGGCTACGGCCCCCTGCCGGTGCACCACCTCGGCAAGACGGCCACCTTCTGCCTGTTCTGGGGCCTGCCCGTCATCGTGCTCGGACACGCCTTTCCAATGCTGCAGATCGCCACTGACCCGATCGGCTGGGCCTTCACCCTCTGGGGTGCATTCCTCTACTGGTGGGCGGGGGCGGTCTACCTGCGGCAGGGGATCCGCCTCGTGCGAGAAAGCAGGGAGACGGGCGGGTCTGCGTCCGTTACTCTGGATGCGAAGGAGGGGTAGGTATGTCTGACTTGAACGACCCGCACGACAAGCCGACCCTGAGCTTCGGCGACGACTTCAGCGCCCAACTGGCCGCCCTCGAGGGCGCGGTCTCTATGGAGGAGCGCGAGGCCATCGCCGCCCTGCCCTCCGGATCGGCCCTTCTCGTCGTGCGCCGCGGCCCGAACGCCGGTGCGCGCTTCCTGTTGGATGCGAACGTCACCACCGTGGGCCGCCACCCCGACGCCGACATCTTCCTCGACGACGTCACTGTCTCGCGCCGCCACTCCGAGTTTCTGCGCGACGGCCAGCGCTTCCAGATCAAAGACCTCGGCAGCCTCAACGGCACCTACCTTGATGGCAACCGCATCGACATCGCGGACCTGGCCGAGGGCTCCGAAGTGCAGGTCGGCAAGTTTCGCCTGACCTTCTACGCGTCGCGCGCCGACGTGCCGGCGGCCAGCAAATAGTGGCGCGGCAGGCCCTCCAGACCCGACAGAGTTCCGCAGCACCGCTGCTCTCTATCGGACAGGTGCTCGCGAAGCTCAACCCGGAGTTTCCCGATCTCAGCCCGTCAAAGCTGCGTTTTCTCGAAGAGAGCCGCCTCATCACGCCGGCGCGCACCGAGTCGGGCTACCGCAAGTTCTCGGCCCCCGACCTCGACCGCCTTCGCTTCGTGCTCACCATGCAGCGCGACCACTACCTGCCCCTCAAAGTCATCAAGGGCTACCTCGACGACCTCGACGCCGGTCGCCAGCCCAACCTCCCCGGCGCTGTCGCGCAGCAGCCCTCGATGCTCTCGAGCGAGCGCAAGCTCAGCCGCACCGAGCTCGTGCGCGAGGCCGGTGCGAACGCGATGCTGCTCGATGACGCCATCGCCGCATCCCTGATCCTGCCGGCCGATCACTTCGGCGAAGATGTGCTCGCCGTGCTCCGCTCGCTCGTCGAGCTGCAGCGCAGCGGCATCGAGCCGCGGCACCTGCGCGGGTTCCGCGCCGCCGCAGAGCGCGAACTGGGCCTCATCGAGAGCGCGCTCATGCCCGTGGCCCGCAAGAAGGATGCCTCGAGTCGGGCGCGTGCGGCAGAGATGGCGCGCGAGATCGCGGGGCAGTTGGAGATTGTTCGTAGCAGTCTCATCCGATCCGCTCTATCGCGCCTCGATTCGTAGTACGGTCGAGAAGGCCCGACACGCCGACGCGCTTTCGCGAATGTCACGGACAGCGACGCGTCACGTGGGTACCGTTGGGGTAGACAAACACTAAGTGTCAACTTCAACTTGAAGGTTAGGCGACAGCCTGTGGAGGACAAAGCCATGATTGAGACAAACCGTAGCGAGGATTCCCGCTACGACCTCGGGCTGCTCTTCACCGACGGCATGGTCGACCTCGACGACACCTCCGGCTACCGCGGCGCCATTGCCGCCCGCGCTGCCGGCATCAGCTACCGCCAGCTCGACTACTGGGCACGCACGCAGCTTGTGGAGCCGACCGTTCGCGGAGCGGCAGGATCGGGCTCGCAGCGCCTCTACGGATTCCGCGACATCCTCGTTCTCAAGCTGGTCAAGCGCCTGCTCGACACCGGCATCTCGCTGCAGCAGATCCGCGTGGCCGTCAACCAGCTGCGCGAGTCGGGCATCAACGACCTCGCCCAGACCACGCTCATGAGCGACGGCGCCAGCGTCTACCTCTGCACCTCGAACGACGAGGTCATCGACCTCGTCAGCCGCGGCCAGGGCGTCTTCGGTATCGCCGTCGGCAAAGTGCTGCGCGAGGTTGAGAACTCGCTCGTCGAGCTCGACTCGATCGCGGGCGAAGACCCGGCCGACGAACTGGCTGCCCGCCGGGCGGTCAAGGCCTCCTAGGCCACCTCGATCACTGCGCGTGGATGCGATCGAGCTCCACCTGATCACGTGCCATCTGCGCGAAAGCAACATCATCGACGCATCAATTGCCGACGTCATCGACAGCGCAGTACTTCGGCAGTTCGCGATGGACTAACGCCATCGATTTGCGTCACCTGACAGCTCAACGCGGGAGCAACTCGTCATGTGACGCAAATGGATGGAAGGACGAGCAGCAGGGCTAGAACTGCTGCGTGGTCCCCGCGTACTCGCCGATGCGCGCCGTGCGCATGACGCGGTCGAGCAGCTGGTCGAAGTTGTGTGCCATCTCTTGAGCGCTCTCGCCCGGCCAGACGTGCAGCGGCTTTGCCGCGCCCTGCGCCTGTTGCAGTGAGGTGCGCTCGGGCAGCTGCGGGCTGAGCACGAGCGGCCCGAACATGTCACGCAGCTCTTTGATACGGAACTGGTGCTCGAGCGACTGCACGCGCGCGCGGTTGACGATGATGCCGAGCGGCTGGAGGCGGGGCGACAGCCCCCGGCGGATCTCCTCGATGGCTCGCAGCGCGCGGTCGGCCGCAGCGACGGAGAAGAGGCCCGGCTCGGTGACGACGGTGACGCGGTCGCTGGCTGCCCACGCGGTCCGGGTCAATGCATTGAGGGAGGGCGCACAGTCGATGAGAACGAGGTCGTAGTCGCGCTCGACGTTGGCGAGCGCCTCTTCGAGCTTCCAGATGTCGCGAATACTCGGGTGCGGGCCGTCGAAGTTGATGGCCGAGGGCGATCCGATGAGCACGTCGATCTTGCCGGGGCGGCCCCGGGTCCAGCCGCTCGGGGCGATCGCGGCGCGCACGATCTTCTCCTTGGGAGAGGCCAGCACATCGGCGACATTGAGGTACTTGCCGGGGTCGATGTCCATGCCGGTCGAGACGTCGGCCTGCGGGTCGAGGTCGACCACCAGGGTTCGGAGCCCCTTGGCAAATGCCGCCGAGGCAAGCCCGAGCGTCACCGTGGTCTTACCCACGCCCCCTTTGAGGGAGCTAACGCTCAGTACGTGCACGAGAGACCAC
>FSTY01000448.1_pt1 | contig 12016 bp, 9 predicted proteins | sample 1637021 | NCBI WGS metagenome assembly FSTY01 (sample SAMEA3914818, study PRJEB12502) | metagenome | biome: forest; material: soil | place: Canada | collected 2010-06-26 | depth 0.1 m
CCTCGCCGTTGAGCGAGCCGCTCTCGAGCAGGTCGTCGAGCCCGCGCTCGGCGGCGCCCATCGCGAGGCGCAGCAGCGAGACCGGGTAAATGACCATGTTGATTCCGACATCGGCGAGCTGCTGGTTGGTGAACAGCTCGCTCTTGCCGAACTCGGTCATGTTGGCCAGCAGGGGAACGTCGATCGCTGCCCGCACGGCCTCGAACTCGCTGAGATCTGCCATCGCCTCGGGGAAGATCGCGTCGGCTCCCGCATCCACCAGCTGCTTCGCGCGGTCGATCGCGGCCTGCAGACCGTCAATGGCGCGGATGTCGGTGCGCGCCATGATGAGCAGGTTCGGGTCGCGGCGGGCATCCGCGGCGGCACGGATGCGCTTGACCGCCGTGTCACCGTCGACCACCGCCTTGCCGTCGAGGTGCCCGCAGCGCTTGGGGTTCACCTGGTCTTCGATGTGCAGGCCGGCGACGCCGGCATCCTCTAGTTCCTGCACGGTGCGCGCGACGTTCATCGGCTCGCCGAAGCCGGTGTCGGCATCCACCAGTGCGGGAAGGTCGGTCATGCGCGCGATCTGCTTCGCCCGGAGAGCGACCTCGGTGAGGGTGGTGAGCCCGATGTCGGGCAGCCCGAGGTCGGCACTGATGACCGCGCCCGAGATGTAGACGCCTTCGAAGCCCTTGTCTTGGATGAGCTTGGCGCTCAGCGGGTTGAAGGCTCCGGGAAAGCGCTGCAGCACACCGCTCTCAAGCGCCTTCCTGAAACTGGCGCGCTTGTCGGCCGGGGTGACGTTCGAGTACAGCATTAGAAGAGGCCCTTCTTCGCGACCGGCAGGTTGTCGGCGGTGACGGTGAGGCCGCGCAGCTCGGCGGCGGTGAGCTCGGGCAGGCGCTGCACAAGGTCGAGGAACCGCTGGATCTCGACGGGCTCGATCCGCTCGGATGCGAGGGTCTCCAACTTGCGGATGTAGTCGGCCCGCGCGAAGGGACGCGCGCCGGCCGGGTGGGCATCCGCAACCCCGATCTCATCGACGATCGTCTCGCCCGACTTCAGCGTGATCTCGACGCGGCCCCCGAAGGACGGCTCGGGCAGGTGATAGCGGCGGGTCCACTCGGCATCCTCTGCCGTCACGACCTTCTGCCACAGCGCTACGGTGTCGGCGCGGCCGGCCCGCTCGGGCGCGTAGCTGCGCTCGTGGTGCCACTCCCCGTCTTGCAGGGCGACGGCGAAGATGTAGGGGATCGAGTGGTCGAGGGTCTCGCGGCTGGCCGTCGGGTCGTACTTCTGCGGGTCGTTGGCACCCGATCCGATGACGTAGTGCGTGTGGTGGCTGGTGTGCAGCACGATGCTCTGCACCTCGGCCACGTCGAAGGTGCCGTGCAGCTTGCGGGCGAGGTCGATCCAGGCCTGCGCCTGGTACTCGGCCGAGTGCTCTTTTGTGTAGCTGTCGAGGATGGCGCGTCGGGCTTCACCGCGCTCGGGCAGGCTGACCTGGTAACGAGCCTCGGGGCCGTCCAGCAGCCAGGCGATGACGCCGTCCTCCCCCTCGTAGATCGGCGTGGGGCTGGTCTGCCCGCGCAGCGCACGGTCCACGGCCTCGACCGCCATCTTGCCGGCGAAGGCGGGGGCGTAGGCCTTCCACGTCGAGATCTCGCCCTTGCGCGACTGGCGCGTGGCGGTCGTCGTGTGCAGCGCCTGGCCGATGGCCTGGTAGATCGTCTCTGTGTCGAGGCCGAGCAGGGTGCCGACGCCGGCGGCCGCACTCGGGCCGAGGTGGGCGACATGGTCGATCTTGTGCTTGTGCAGGCTGATCGCGCGCACGAGGTCGATCTGGATCTCGTAGCCGGTGACGATGCCTTTGAGGAGCTCTGCTCCGCTGCGCCCGGCGTGCTGCGCCACCGCGAGAATCGGGGGGATGTTGTCGCCCGGGTGCGAGTACTCCGCCGCGAGGAAGGTGTCGTGGTAATCGAGCTCGCGCACGGCGACCCCGTTGGCCCAGGCGGCCCACTCGGGGCTGTACGAACCCTCGGCGCCGAACACCGTGCTGCCGGGCGTGTACGGGTGGTCGAGGGCCTGGCCACGGGCGGCGGTGACCGGCGCCCGGTCGAGGGACGCGATCGCAACGCTCGCGTTGTCGATGATGCGGTTGATGACCATGTCGGCCACCGCATCCACCGGTTCGAGCTGTTCGGATGCGACCTCGGCGATCTTCCAGGCCAGCTGGCCCTCACGGGCCAGCTTCTCATCGCTGCGGTGCACTCGTAGGTCGTGGGTCTTCACCGCTCCAGCCTATGTGCGCGCGTGCCTTGACAACCCGGGCGCGACAGTAGACAGTGTTGCCTACCGATGGACGGAGGGGTCGTGGCATCACGCGAAGACATCCGTTCGGCAGCACTACCCCTTTTCGCGAAACAGGGTGTCGCACAGACAACGGCAGCGCAGATCGCCGAAGCGGCCGGCGTGACCGAGAGCGAGGTGCTCGCAGAGTTCGGCGAAGTGCGCACCATCCTCTTGCGCAGCGACCTCTACCTGCGCCTGCTCGATACCTTCCTCGAGGTGCCCGCCGAACTGTCGCCCTCTGCGGCCTGGGTCGTCGCCATCGAGGAGTCGGCAAAAGACGTGGACGCCGTCGAATGGCAGAACGACGCCACCCGGCAGGGCCTGCTCGCGAGCGATCCCATCGTCGGAGAGTATGCAGTTCCGATGGCCATGGGCGTCATCGCGCTCACCCGCGAGGTCGTCGCCAAGCGCACCGGTCTGCCGGTGGACTCCCCCAAGGTTGCCGCCTTTGCGGGTGCCGTAATCGGCCCGATGGGCACGATGCACAGCAGCGAGTTCGCCAGCCCCGCAGAGTGGGTCGCCGCCCACGCCGCCGCCGTCGAGGGGCTCGGCCCGTCGCTCGACGCGCTGCTGCGCTAGCTCTCGAGCAGCGCTCGCAGGGCGGCCGTGTAGTCCTCGAAGGCGCGGCGGCCCTTCTGGGTGAGCGCGAGGTAGGTGACCGGGGTTCTGCCCTGGTGGCCCTTCGAGACCTCGGTGTAGTCGGCATCCTCGAGTTTGCGCAGGTGGGTCGAGAGGTTGCCCGCGGTCATGTCGAGCAACTCCTGCAGCCGCGGGAACGAGATGCTCTCGCCGGGCTCCAACGTGGCGAGTGCGGCGGTGATGCGCAGCCGCGCCTGGGCGTGGATAACGGGGTCGAGCTCATCCATTCGCTGCACGCTTCTGGCTGACGCGGTGCAGGGCCGCGAGCACGAAGAAGCCGGCTCCCGCGGCGAGCGCGAGGAACAGCAGGTGGAAGGGCGCCGGGATGAAGAGCGAGACGACTGCGACGATCACCAGCTGGCCACCGGTGACAATGGTGAAGAAGGTGGGCCAGATGGCGCCCGCGACGATGTACATGATCCCGATGAAGAACAGGAAGATCGTCGGGTAGAAGTGCGACGCGAGCTGTTCGCTCATTCCGTTGTAGCTGAGGCCGCCGCCGATCGCGGCGAGCGCGACCGAGCCGAAGGACCAGGTCGAGCCGTAGACCGTGCCCGTGAACGAGCTCTGCCAGCTCTGGCGGATTCCACGTCCGCTGCGAATACCGAAAACGGTGGACACCGCGGCCGCCCCCAGCAACAGCGCGATGAAGACCACGATCCCAATCGGCATCGGGAAGCCGAGGATGGCCTGGGCGAAGATCGTGCCGAAGCCGAGCAGCCACGCGGCGCCCCACACGGCCGTCATGACCGGAACGAAGGCGCCCATCTGCGTTGCGACGCTGCGCTGCTGCTGTTCGAGGATCGCGAGCGCCTCCGCGGCGCCCAATCTGTCATCTGTCATGGTTAACTTTGTAATGCAAAGTAGTTTGTATGTCAATAGATTCGCCACACGTCGTCACGATGGAGTTTGCCGCGCTTGCCTTTGCGCTCCCCCACGTGCAGCGCGATCTGTGCGGGTACCTTCGTCCAGTCGTTGTCGCGAGCCATCACGCCGTACCGCCGCTTCCACCGCTCCTGCAGGTGCCGCACCTCGCTCTTCAGCCGCTTGAGGAAACGCGGGTCGAGACGATACAGCCGATTCACCCACTCTGCCCGCACGATCACTGCCTGGTTCTCACGCAGGATGCGCAGGTGCCGTGAGACCGCGCTCGGAGTTACCCCAAACTCCCCGACGATGCAATCGCTGAGCTCGCCCGCCGTGTGCTCACCGCTGGCGAGAATCTCGATCAGACGCCGCCGGATCGGCTCACTCATCAGCTGGAAAGGATGCACCCTCATAGCAAATGCCACTTGCGCGTCAATTGACGCTGCGCTCAAACAACTATGCACAACTGCCTCGGTCGCCGCTGTGGGAGGGAGGTGTTGGGGTTCGATCCGCGCAAGCAGTGCCTGAAACCCCTTGTTTGCGTTTCGAGTCAATTGACGCGCAAGTGGGATTTGATTTTCGTGAACCCGCTTGCCGCGCCAGCGAAGCGTCCAGGGAGCGCGGCGCCACGGCACCACGCGCGAGGCGGCCGCGACGGCGGGCTGCGAAGTACGATGGAAGGCTATGTCCGAGCCCGAGATCGCGATCACCTACCCCGCGGAGCTGCCCGTCAGCGCCATGCGGGACGAGATTCTCAGCGTGCTACGCGAGCACCAGGTCGTCATCGTCGCCGGTGCGACCGGGTCGGGCAAGACCACGCAGCTGCCGAAGATGCTTCTCGAGCTCGGCAAGACGAGCATCGGCCACACGCAGCCCCGGCGCATCGCCGCCCGCACCATCAGCGAGCGCATCGCCGAGGAGCTGGGCAACAACGAGATCGTCGGCTACCAGGTGCGCTTCACCGACACGGTCGGCAAGAACACCCGCATCAAGCTGATGACCGACGGCATTCTGCTCAACGAGATCCACCGCGACCGCGACCTCAAGAAGTACGACGCCATCATCATCGACGAGGCGCACGAGCGCAGCCTCACCGTCGACTTCCTGCTCGGCTACCTCAAGCAGCTCATGCCGAGGCGCCCCGACCTCACCATTGTCATCACCAGCGCGACCATCGACCCGCAGAGCTTCTCCAAGCACTTCAATGACGCCCCGATCGTCGAGGTCAGCGGGCGCACCTACCCCGTCGAGATTCGGTACCGCCCGCTCGTCGCCGACCGACTCGAGGACGACGAGGACGACCCAGGGGAAGACACCGACCCCCTCGACGGCATCAACCTCGCGCTCGACGAGCTGGCGCGCGAGGCGCCGGGCGACGTGCTCGTGTTCCTCAGCGGCGAGGCGGAGATCCGGGATGCGGAAGACGCCATCCGCGGTCGCAACCTGCCCAACACGGAGGTGCTTCCGCTCTACGGGCGGTTGAGCGCGGCCGACCAGCACAAGGTGTTCGGCCGCGGCAGCGGGTCGGGAAGACGCATCGTGCTGGCTACGAACGTGGCGGAGACGTCGCTGACCGTGCCCGGCATCCGATATGTCATCGACGCGGGTACTGCGCGAATCAGTCGGTACAGCGTACGGTCGAAGATCCAGCGGCTGCCGATCGAGGCGATCTCGCAGGCCAGCGCCAACCAGCGAAGCGGCCGAAGCGGTCGCACCAGCCCGGGCATCGCGATCCGGCTCTACAGCGAGCAGGACTTCGAGAAGCGCCCCGAGTTCACCGAGCCCGAGATTCTGCGCACGAACCTCGCGGCCGTCATTCTGCAGATGATCTCGCTCGGGCTGGGCGACATCGCGGCCTTCCCCTTCCTGCAGCCGCCGGACAGCCGTGGGGTCAAAGACGGCCTCGACCTGCTGCGCGAACTCGGCGCGACCAGCGGATCGAGCTCGTCGAGATCCAGCCACGAGCAACCCGCTGGTGAGGTCTCGACAGGCTCGACCCGCGGTCCTGAGATCACAAGAATCGGCAAGCAGCTTTCGAGCCTGCCGATCGACCCCCGCCTCGCCCGCATGGTCATCGAGTCGAAGGTGCACGGCACCACGCGCGAGGTCATGGCGATCGTCGCGGCGCTGAGCATCCAGGACCCGCGGGAGCGACCGCTGGAGAAGCGCACGCAGGCCGACCAGCAGCACGCGCGCTTCACCGATCCGACGAGCGACTTCATCGGCTACGTGAACCTCTGGAACTACCTCGAGCAGAAGCAGAAGGAGCTGAGCGGCAACCAGTTCCGCCGCCTGTGCAAGAGCGAGTACCTCAACTTCCTGCGGGTGCGCGAGTGGCAGGATGTCTACCGCCAACTGAGCCGCCTGAGCAAGCAGCTGGGCCTCGTGATCGGTGACCCGCACGTGAACCCGGACGGCATCCACCGCTCCTTGCTCGCCGGCCTGCTCAGCCAGCTCGGCCTGAAGAACCTGCAGAAGAAGGACTATCAGGGCGCGAGGCAGAGCCGCTTCGTCATCTTCCCGGGCAGCGCGCTCGCGAAGAAGCAGCCGAACGCGATCATGAGTGCCGAGCTCGTCGAGACGAGTCGGCTGTTCGCGCGGGTGAACGCGGCGATCGATCCGGCCTGGGCGGAGCAGATCGCCGGCGACCTCGCCAAGCGCAGCTATTCGGAGCCGCGGTGGGAGAAGAAGCAGGGCTCGGTCGTCGCCAACGAGCGCGTCACGCTCTACGGGCTGCCGATCGTCCCGCGGCGCACGGTGCAGTTCGCCCGCATCGACCCGGGCTATGCGCGCGACCTCTTCATTCGCAACGCCCTCGTCGACGGCGACTGGGACCTCTCGCGCACCGACCGCAGGATCACCGCCTTCGACCGCGCCAACCGCGCGCTGCGCACCGAGCTCGAGGAGCTCGAGGAGCGCACGCGCCGCCGCACCATCCTCTTCGACGACGAGGCCGTGTACCGCTTCTACGACGAGCGCATCCCGGCCGACGTCGCCTCGCTCAAGTCATTCGAGACCTGGTGGCGCAAGGCCCGCGCCGACACCCCCGACCTGCTGACCATGACGCGCGACGCCCTCATCGAGGAGGAGGCCGTTCCGATCGTCGACGAACGCGACTTCCCGAGCACGTGGCGGCAGGGCGAGCAGCAGCTCGACGTCACCTACCGCTTCGAGCCGGGCGCCGAGGACGACGGCGTGACCGTGCGCATCCCCCTGCCCCTGCTGCCCTCGATCAAGTCCGTCGGATTCGACTGGCTCGTGCCCGGCCTGCGCACCGAGCTCGTCGCCGCGCTGCTCAAGACCCTGCCCAAGCCGATTCGCCGCAACGTCGTGCCTGCCAACGACTGGGCGCGCAAACTCGTCGACGAGATACCGCCGGACCCCGACGTCGACGAGACGACGCTCGTCGAGTTCCTGGCGCGCCAGATTCGATCGCTCACCTACACCCCCGTCGACACGGAGGACTTCGAGCTCGACAGGCTGCCCGACCACCTGCGCGTGACCTTCGCCGTCATCGACGACCGCGGGCAGGTGGCCGCGCGTAGCAAGGACCTGTCTGGGCTGCGGCTGAAGCTGCAGAGGCGCACGCGCGAGTCGGTGGCCAAGGCGACCGTGGCGCCACGGGAGCCGGAGGCGCGTAACGCGCTCGAGAGGTCCGGCTTGACCACGTGGGACTTCGACGCGCTGCCCCGCAGCGTCGAGACGAAGCACAGCGGTGGAGTGGTGCGCGCCTATCCAGCGCTCGTCGAGTCGGGGAAGGCTGTCGACATCCGTCTGATGTCTACGGAGGCCGATCAGACCCGCGCCCAGCGCGCCGGAGTGCGGCGGCTGCTGCAGCTGGCGATCCCGTCACCGACCGGCTACGTGCAGGAGCACCTCACTGCGGCCGAGAAGCTGTCGCTGGCGACGAGCCCCTACCGCTCGAACGCGGAGCTCTTCGACGACTGCCTCGCCGCCTGCATCGACGCGGTCGTCGATACCAGCACGATCTTCACCCGCGCCGACTTCGAGGCCGCGCGCGCCACCGTCAACAACGGACTGGTGGATGCGATGTTCCAGGCCGTCAGCGACGTCAGCCGCGTGCTCGTGGCGGCCCGCGAGGCCGACCGCGCGATCAGCGCAGCGAGCAGCGTCGCGCTGATGTCGCCGCTCGCCGACGCCCGCGAGCAGCTCGGCGCCCTCGTGCACCCCGGCTTCGTCAGCCGCACCGGCCTCGGGCAGCTGCGCCGCGTGCCCGTCTACCTGCAGGGCATCGTGCACCGCGTGACCAAGCTGGCCGAGAACGTTGGACGCGACCGCACCTGGTCGATGGACGTCACCGAGGCCACCCATCGCTACATCAGCGCCGGCGGGGACTTGCCGCTGCAGCACGAACCGCCCGCCCACCTGCGCCACGCCCGCTGGATGCTCGAAGAGCTGCGCCTCTCGCTCTTTGCCCAGCACCTGCCGACGGCGGAGCCGGTGTCGCTGCAGCGCGTCACGAAGGTGCTAAGCGGCTCCTGAGGTGGCGCTGCTCCGCCGGGTTCGTCGCGAGCTCGAGCGCGCGCTCGAATGCCTCGCGGTCGGGCAGCCCGGCCCGGCGCAGCAGCTCGCCGCGCGTGGAGTGGTACAGGTGGTAGTCGTCGAGGCCGCGCAGCCCGTCGAGCATCGCGAGCCCGGCCAGCGGCCCGTCGGCCATGGCGACCGCGACCGCGTGGTTGAGCGTGATGACCGGGTTCGTCGTCATCCGCTCGAGCTGGCTGTAGAGGGCGGCGATCGACGGCCAGTCGGTGTCGGCCGCCGTGCGCGCGTTGGCGTGCTTCGCAGCGATGAGGGCCTGCAGCTGGTAGCTGCCCGGCGTCATCCGCTGCATTGCCGACGCGAGCAGTGCGTTCGCCGAGCCGATCGCCTCGAGGTCCCACGTGCTGCGGTCCTGCTGCTCGAGCAGCACGAGGTTGCCGTGGCTGTCCACGCGCGAGCCGAGCCGTGCCCGGTGGAAGGTCTCGAGGGCGAGTAGTCCCTCGACCTCGGCGTTGTCGGGCAGCAGCTCGCGGGCGAGGCGGGTGAGGCGCAGGGCCTGGTCGGCGAGGTCGACGCGGGTCGCCGCATCCGACCCTCCGCGTGCGAGGTAGCCCTCGTTGAAGACGAGGTACAGCACCGCGAGCAGCGCGTCGACGCGACTGCCGAGGTCCGCCGGAATGGAGAGCGGGATGCCGGCCTCGCGAATCTTGCGCTTCGCCCGCACGATCCGCTGCGCGAGCGTCGCCTCCGGAACGATAAAGGCCGCGGCAATCTCGGCGGTCGTGAGTCCGCCGACCAGCCGCAGGGTGAGGGCGACCTGGGTGTCGCGGTCGAGAGCGGGGTGGCAGCACAGCAGCATGAGGCGCAGCTGCTCGTCGCCGACGGAGGAGTCGTCGATGATAATGTCCTCGTCCTCCTCCCATTCGGCAGTCAGTTCGTGCGCGGACTTCGCGAGACGGCGCGCTTCAGACGAAGCGCGCCGCAGTCGGTCAATGGCGTTGTTGCGCGCGACGGTGTACAGCCAGGCGGCCGGGTTGTCGGGAATGCCGGCCGACCACGATTCGACCGCGGTAAGCAGGGCGTCTTGCACCGCCTCATCCGCGAGGTCTAAGTCTTTGAAGCGTCGGGCGAGGAGGGCGAGCACACGCCCACCCTCCTCACGCGACAGGCGGGTTACCGCCTCGGCGACGTCAATCGTCAAACGGCGTCCGGACGGTACGCGATCGGACGCACCTCGATCGAGCCCTCCCAGGCGGGCAGCTGCTTCGCGAGGGCGAGCGCCTCGTCGAGGTCGGCGGCCGAGATGACGTAGTAGCCGCCCAGCTGCTCCTTCGTCTCGGCGAAGGGGCCGTCGACGATCTCGGTCGTGCCACCGCTGGTGCGCAGCGTCGTCGCGGTCGATGTCGGCTGCAGGCTGCCGCCGCTGATCCAATGCCCGCCGTCGATGAGGATCTGGTTGTAGGCGAGAAACTTCTCGAGCATCTCGCTGGAGCCGGGCGTTCCGGGTGCGGGCACGAGGGTCTCGTCGCCGTGAATGAGAATCATGTATTCCATGGGAGCTCCTTAGAAGCCAAGGGTTGCGATTACGAGCGCCATCACGAGTGCGACGACGAGGTTGTGCCCCGTGTTGATGAGGAACAGTTTGACTGATGCCGCCTCGAACAGCGTCACGATCAGCGCACGCGCCGCCGAGAAGCCGGCCCAGAGGAACAGCGCGCTGAGCAGCGCGGGCACGACGTGTCCGTTGTCATTGGCGACCGAGCTGGCGCTCGTCACGTAGGCGAGCACGTAGGCGGTGACGAGGTTGGCCACGAAGGCCACCGGGTAGACGATGGCCGCTTTCGGCCGCGCATCGCCGGTCAGGGCGCGCCACCGCGTGCCGAACAGCGGGCCGTACCAGACCCAGCCCACGAGCATGGCAGCAACCGTCGCGAGAACGACGGCCAGGTAATTGATGGGTACCACGACTTCTCCTTCTGACAGGGCCGGGTGCCCGTGTCAGAGCGATGACGCAGCGGCGCGCCCAAATCGACAGCTATTCGCAAATAAGTTGCCGCCGTTTTTCACCGAAGACCGAGGCGAGCGGCCTGCCAAATGCAGGAAGAACGGTCATGCAGCACCACCGATCCACCTAGTCCGGCCGATCGAGTGATCGATCGCCTGCATTTGGCATGGGTCGTGCCGCCAGACCACGCCCCGTCACCAAATGAAGGAGATTTTGGCGCGCAGCGCACCAACGTCCCCGCAACTCAGGGCGTTCGCCGCGTCCGCTCCTTCATTTCGTGAAAGGTCAGCCGGACTGCGCGCGGTGCAGAGCGGCATATCTGCCGTCGGCGGCGAGCAGCTCGTCATGCGATCCGACCTCGGCAACGCGCCCCTTCTCGAGCACGACGATGCGGTCGGCCGAGCGGATGGTGGTGAGGCGGTGGGCGACGACCAGGGTCGTGCGGTTCTGCATGAGGCGGGCGAGGGCATCCCGCACTTTCGCCTCGGACTCGCTGTCGAGGGCGCTCGTCGCCTCGTCGAGCAGCAGCACCCGCGGGTCGCGGATGAGCGCCCGCGCGATCGCCAGCCGCTGCCGCTGGCCGCCGCTCAGCCGCGCTCCCCGCTCGCCAACCACGGTGTGCCAGCCCTCGGGCAGCAGGTCGATGATCTCGAGCGCGTTGGCGTCGCGCAGCGCGTCGAGCACCCGCTCGTCGCTGACGTTCGACAGCCCGTAGGTCACATTGTCGCGAATGGAGCCTTCAAACAGAACGGACTCCTGCGGCACCACCGACACGAAGCGCCGAAAGCTGCGCAGGTCGAGACCCTCCATATCGCGGCCGTCGAGCTCGATCACCCCGGAGCTCGGACGAATGAAACCCAGCACCAGGTTGAGCAGCGTCGACTTGCCACTGCCACTGGGGCCGACGAGCGCGATCGTCTCCCCCGCTGCGATCGACAGCGAGACGGCGTCGAGGGCGTGGGTCTGCCCGCGGTCGAAGCTGTGGCTGACCTCGGTGAGGGTGATGGCGCCGGTGACGGCATCCACCGGTTGCTTGCCGTGGTTCTGCTCAAGGTCGGGCTCCTGCATGACCTCGGCGATCGAGCGCACCGACTCCAGGGCCTTGCTGAAGATCGGGGTGAGTCCGAGCAGGTTGATCACGCCGCCGGTGAGCATCGTGAAGTAGGTGCTGAGGAGCACTACCTGTCCGGCACTGATCGGCAGCACGTGCGTAATGGATGCCGCCGCGGCCAGCACGAGCGTCGCGATCGCGAGCACCTGCATCGACACCCACGCCATGGCGCCGAAGCGCCCGTTGAGCCGGTCGAGGGTGAAGCCGGCGCTGCGCACGCCCTCGGCGCCGTCGGCGACACGGCTCTCGGCGATGCGCTCCAGACCGTGCGCGCGGGTGATCGGCATGAGCGTGGCCATCTCGCCCACGCGGGCGGAGAAGCGCTCGACCTGCTTGCGGAACTCCTCGTTGCGCCGCGTCATGCGACGGCGTACGAGGGTGACGAGCGTCACCGCGACCGGCACGGTCAGCGCGTAGACGAGCACGAAAGCCGGCACCTGAATGGCCGTGACAGTGATCGCGCCGATGAGGATGAACACCGTGGACAGCGCCGGCGGCACCGCCTGCTGCAGCATGAGCTCAATGTTCTCGACGTCACGCACGACCTTCGTCTGGATGAC
>FSTY01000409.1_pt1 | contig 11722 bp, 12 predicted proteins | sample 1637021 | NCBI WGS metagenome assembly FSTY01 (sample SAMEA3914818, study PRJEB12502) | metagenome | biome: forest; material: soil | place: Canada | collected 2010-06-26 | depth 0.1 m
GCGCCACGATGATCGTGAAGGCGATGCCAATGAGGATCTCAGTGGGGAAGACCCGCTGATAGCCGTTGAAGAAGAGATAGCCGAGGGTGGTGACGCCGATGACCGAGCCGACGCTGAGCAGGCTCACGGTCGAGACCGAGACGACGCGCAGGCTGGCCAGCAGCACCGGGCCGGCGAGCGGCAGCTCGACGCCCCAGAAACGGCCCCAGGCCGAGAAGCCGACGGCCCGGGCGGAGCCGACGACGTCTTTGGAGACGGATTCGAAGGCATCCGCTGATCCGCGCACCATGACGGCGACCCCGTAGATGCTGAGCGCCACGACGACGTTGATCTCATCGAGGATGCGCGTGTTGAGAATCGCCGGGAGCACGACGAATAGCGCGATCGACGGGATGGTGAAGAGGATGCCGCCCAGCGCCAGGAGGATGAACCGGATGACGCGGTTGCGGCTGGCCAGCCAGCCGAGCGGGATGCTGGCCATGAGAGAGACCAGAACCGGGATGACGCTCAGCCTCGCGTGATCGAGGGTGAGGCCGAGAACCAGTTCGAGGTTCTGCCATAGCCAGACCATCAGGCGTCCCCCGCCTGATCCGTCTTGTCACTGATGCTGTAGGCGAGCTTGCCGCCGGAAGCGTTGACAGCACTGGTGCTGTAGGCGATCTTGCCGCCGGGCGCGCTGATGACGCCGGCCGCGTAGCCGGTGCCGTCGACGAGCAGCACATCGTCGCCCTCGGCCTTCGACGCGGTCAGCCGGCGCTTTCCGCGCTGCGAGCCGATGAAGTCGGCGACGAAATCACTGGCCGGGTTGGCGAGGATGTCGCGCGGGTGCCCCTGCTGGGCGATCGTGGCGCCCTTCTCGAGGATGACGACCTGGTCGCCGAGCAGGAAGGCCTCGTCGATGTCGTGGGTCACGAACACCACTGTCTTGTCGAGCTCGCGCTGCAGCCGCACCAGCTCGTGCTGCAGCTCGGCGCGCACGATCGGGTCGACGGCGCCGAAGGGCTCGTCCATGAGCAGGATGTTGGGGTTGGCCGCCAGGCCGCGCGCGACTCCGACGCGCTGCTGCTGTCCACCCGAGAGCTGGCTCGGGTAGCGGTCGGCGAGGGCGCGGTCGAGGCCGACGGTGTCGAGCAGCTCGAGCGCGCGCTCGCGGGCCTCGGCCTTCGGGACGCCGTTGAGCAGGGGCACGGTGGCCACGTTGTCCACCACTTTTCGGTGGGGCAGCAGCCCGGAGTTCTGCATCACGTAGCCGATGCGCCGCCGCAGGGCCACCGGCTCGACGAGGGCGATGTCGTCGTCGTCGATGAGGATGCTGCCCGCGCTGGGATCGACCATGCGGTTGATCATGCGCAGCAGGGTCGTCTTGCCGCACCCCGACGATCCGACGAGCACGGTGGTCTTGCGCGAGGGGATTGTCAGGCTGAACGAGTCGACGGCAACCGTGTCATCAGCGAAACGCTTGGTGACAGAGCGGAACTCGATCGACATGCGCTCTTCCTCTTAATCGACTGACACGCGACCTTCACCTAAACACCATTCGGTGCTCGGGGCATTCCAGATTGCGTGAAGTTACAGTCGACCACGAGGGTCTGACATGGGTCAGGACTTGTGCGGCTCCCCGAAGTGGCGTACCAGCAGGGCGTAGACGGTGTCGCGACCGGCCTCGAGGAAGGCGGTCTCACCGGCGGGGTCGAAGGTGAACGCGCGTGACGCGAGGGCGTCGGAGACCTCGATCGACACCTCGAAGGCGAACCGGGTCTCGTCGGTCACCGGCAGGTCGAAGCGCTCGGCCAGGGCGTTAAGGATCGTCTCGGCGACCACGGAGTTGTAGGTGCGGTCGTTGGGGTTCGGCTGCAGGTCGATGACGTCGCCGACGCGCAGCGAGCGGAAGCCGGGCTCGTTGCGGAATGCCTCGACGAAGACGCCGAAGGCCGAGCTGAGGGCGTCGAGCCAGTTGTCGTGCGTCGACTCGGCGATCTCGTGCGTTACCTGGGCGAGCGTGCGCTCGAGGTTGCGGGCGGCGAGCGCCTGCAGCACGGCAATGCGGTCGGGAAAGTAGCGGTACACCGTGCCGATCGAGGCGCCTGCCCGCTCGGCGACCATCGCGGTGGTCAGCCGTTCGTAGCCCAGCTCGTCGATGACAGCCGCGGCAGCGTCGAGCAAACCCGCCAGTCGGGCGGTGCTGCGCGCCTGCACGGGCTCGTTGCGAAGCGATAGTGCACCGACCGTGCTGTGCTCTGCGATGCTGGATATCGACACTGGTGTAACTCCTTCATGATCCAGAGCGCATACTATCGCGCCCCCGATGCGGGGGCGCTGCGTACGTGGTGAGTCCCATAATTCTCCGGTTGAAGCAAATTATCGACAGCAATCTTCAGTTTTAGCTGAAAGTCGTCGATGCGGGTCTCCATGACAGACTGATTGGATGCCGTCGACCAGCCCGCCGCCGACCCTCACCGAGGCAGTCAGCGCCCGATTGCACCGCGCCGCCCGCGTCGAGGACTGGTTCCACGGGCTGCGCCAGCGGTGGGGCCGACGCCGCGGCCTGGTGCCCGGGGTGGTGCCCTTTACCGGCTATGGGTCGACCAAGTGGGTGCGTGTTCTCTGCCGCATCCAGCTCGGCCACCCGGCGAATGCGGCCTCCAAGCCCCTCGTGGGGCGGCGGGGATGGCGCAGCTTCACCGGCATCCAAGTCGCCCATGCGGCGGTCACCATCAAGGCCGGCCGCGCCACCCGCGAGGTGAAGGCCGACCGCGGCGGCGTCGTCGACGTGCGCATCGACGTGAAGCTCAGCCCGGGCTGGCACGACATCGCGATCTCGGTCGAGGGCTCTGACCCGGTGGTCGCCCCCGTTTTCATCGTCGACCCGGCCGCCGGCTTCGGGCTCGTCAGCGACATCGATGACACGGTCATGGTCACGGCCCTCCCCCGCCCCTTCCTCGCCGCGTGGAACACCTTCGTGCTCAACGAGCACGCGCGCCGCCCGGTGCCGGGCATGGCCGTGCTCTACGAGCGCATCACCCGCACCCACCCGGGTGCCCCCGTCGTCTACCTCTCCACCGGCGCCTGGAATGTCGCGCCCACGCTCAACCGCTTTCTCGAGCGCAACCTCTACCCGCAGGGCGCCCTGCTGCTGACCGACTGGGGGCCGACGCACGACCGCTGGTTCCGCAGCGGCCGGGAGCACAAGCGCACCACGCTCATCCGCCTCGGCGAGGAGTTTCCCGACCTCAAGTGGCTGCTCGTCGGCGACGACGGCCAGCACGACGAGGCGCTCTATGGCGACTTCGCGCACGACCACCCGAACAACGTGGCCGGGGTCGCCATCCGCCAGTTGTCGACCAGTGAGGCCGTGCTCGCCGGTGGCCGCAGTAAGGACGGCCCCGACGACACCGCCGGGATCGACTGGTACTACGCACCCGACGGCGCGGGCATCTCGGAGCAGTTAAGCGAAGCAGGCATCCTGCCCGAAGACTACTCACTGCGATATAAAAGCCAATAATTTAGCTATACAAGAGAAATTCTCTCTGTAAGACTATTTTTATGACTATTAACGCGAGTCATTTTTTCACCACGGATGAGTGGGAGACGACGATAGGCGAGCAATTCCGCCGCCTACGCCTCGCCCGCAACCTCGACCAGTCGCAGCTCGCCGAGCTCGCCGGCGTCAGCCTCGGGTCGGTCAAGGGCCTCGAGCAGGGGCGCGGCAGCACACTCAAGACGATCGTGCGCCTCGCCCGCGCGCTCGACCGCGAGGACTGGCTGCGCAGCCTCGCCCCGCGCGCCACGGTCAGCCCGATCGATGTGCTGCGCTCGTCGCGCACCGAGCCACGGCGCCGCGTCTACCGGGCACGGGGCAACTAGTGGCCTACGTTGCCGTCGACGCCGTCGAGGTTCGTGCCTGGGGCGAGTCGGTCGGCGCCGTGGCGCTCGACCCGGGCACCGGCTTCTACGCCTTCGAGTACTTCCCATCGTGGCGCGGCGACCTCGCGCCCGGGCTCATGCCGACGGGCGGCGGGCCCTACGTCTTTCCCGGGCTGCCGGTCGACACCTTCCACCGGCTGCCCGCGATGCTCGCCGACGCCCTGCCCGACGACTTCGGCAACGCGCTCATCGACGCCTGGCTCGCGACCCACGGCGTGGCGCGCTCCGCAGTCACCCCGCTCGACCGCCTCGCCTACATGGCGAGCCGCGGCATGGGGGCGCTCGAGTTCGCGCCCTCGCGCGGGCCGCGGCACCGCAAGCCCTCCGCCGTCGAGATGGGCAGCCTCGTCGAGGGGGCGCGATCGCTGATCGACGGGGAGTTCGGGGACGACAGAGAGACCCAGGCGGCGATCCAAGGCCTCATTCAGGTTGGCACCTCGGCCGGTGGCGCCCGCGCCAAGGCGGTCATCGCGTGGAACCGCACGTCAGGCGAGATCCGCAGTGGGCAGCTGCCCGCCGACCCCGGATTCGAGTACTGGCTCATCAAGCTCGACGGCCTCGGGCCCGATCGCGAGCTCGGGGCGAGCGGCACCTACGGGCGCATCGAGTACGCCTACCACCTCATGGCCGTCGCCGCAGGAGTGGAGATGATGGACTGCAGCCTGCTCGAAGAGAACGGCCGCGCCCACTTCGTCACCAAGCGCTTCGACCGCGGCGACGACGGCAGCAAGGTGCACACCCTCACGCTGTGCGGCATCGCCCAGCTCGACTTTCGCCAGCGCGGCACCCACGACTACGCCCAGCTCTTCCAGACCGCTGACGCGCTCGGGCTCGGCGCAGACGCGCGCGAGCAGATCTTTCGCCGCATGGTGCTCAACGTGCTCGCCCACAACAATGACGACCACACGAAGAACCACTCCTTCACCCTCGCCGGTCCCGCCGCGCAATGGCAGCTCTCGCCCGCCTACGACGTCACCTACGCCTACAACCCCGACGGCGAGTGGACCTACCAGCACCTCATGTCGGTCAACGGCCGGTTCCGGGGCATCACGGTGGATGACTTCCTGGCCGTCGCCGACCGCCACCGGGTGCCGCGTGCCCGCGCGTGCATCAGGGACGCGCGGGATGCGGTTGCCGCCTTCGGCGATGTCGCCGCGCAGGCCGGCCTCACGCCCGCGCAGGCCTCCTCGATCTCCGTAACCTTTCCGTCTGCCCGATAGCCTTGACCCATCATGAGTAGGTTTTCAGACGGCTCTGCGGGCGACGCCGACTATGGGGCAATCGGCACGGGCTATGCGCGGATCCGCCAGCCCGACCCCCGCATCGCCGCCCAGTTTCACGCCGCTCTCGGCGAGGCCCGCACGGTGCTCAACGTCGGTGCCGGTGCTGGCTCGTATGAGCCGACCGACCGCCTGGTGACGGCCGTGGAGCCGTCGGCCTCGATGCGCGCCCAGCGGCCGCCGTACTTGAGCAAGGCCGTCGATGCCACCGCCGAGACACTGCCCTTCGAGGCAGACAGTTTCGATGCATCCATGGCGAGCGTCACGATCCACCAGTGGCCGAACCCGGAGGCGGGGCTCGCTGGAATGCGGCGGGTGACGACGGGGCCGGTCGTCATCCTCACGTTTGATCCGGACCCCGTGCGCTGGTGGTACGACGACTACGTGCCAGAGCTGCTCGAAGTCGAGTCGAAGCGCATGCCCGCCATCGACGCGGTCGCCGCCGCCGCCGGCGATGTCGCCGAGGTGCAGACCGTGTTCGTTCCCAACGACTGCACCGACGGATTCGGCCAGGCCTTCTACGGCCGGCCCGAACAGCTGCTCGACCCCGAGGTGCGCCGCGCCATGTCGGCGTGGAGCTTCCTCGATGACGCAATCGTCGACCGTTTCGTGCACGATCTCAGCGCCGACCTCGCCTCGGGGGCGTGGGACGCCACGTACGGGTCGTTCCGATCACTGCAGTCGTTTGACGTGGGCCTGCGCCTCGTCATCGGGCGTCGCGCCTAGTTCACCCGCGCGTTGCCCGCCGTTCGCGGTGGTCGGTCATGCTGATCGGGTGATCTCGCTCGTCGCCCAGCTGCGCACCGCGCCCGGAGTCGGCTCCGCCGCGCTGCGCGACGTGAGCGCGCACCTGCGGTCGTTCGACCACCTGCTGTGCGCGCCCGGCCGGTACCTCGTGACTCTGCCCACTGGCACGGCGCTCATCGACGAGTCGCGCACCCTGCTGCGCGTTAACCTGGTCGTCGAGACGGAGGACGCCGCGGCGCGCGCCTGCGCCGCGCTCGCCCGTGAGGTCGCCACGGCGGTCGGCGGGTTCGGCGTCGTGATCGGCTGGACGCGGCACGAGGTCTCGGCTCTCGCGCCACAGGCCTGACGCTCGCTGATCGGCCCGGGCGCCTACTCGTGTCGCTGCGCGGCGGAGTCGCGCTCTAGACGAGGTGCTCCCCGAAGAAGGCGTTGATGCGCTGCCACGCATCCTTGGCCGACTCGGGCTCGGGGCCGAAGTTCATGACGCGCACGAGCGGGCGGATTACCGCCGGGCCGTTGAGCTTGTCATTCATGAACACGTGGCCGGCATTGGGGTACTCCTTGGAGTCGTGCGGGATTCCCTTGGCGGTGAGGACCGCATCCAATTGGCCTGTTGCATTCTTTAAGGTCACGTCGCGACCGCCGTAGCTGGTCACGAGCGGGCAGGCGCCGTCGAGGGCCGACTCGAGGTCTTTGGGCAGGATGCCGTAGTTGACGGCCGCGGCATCGAAGCCGGTGTCGGCGGTCATGAGGGCGAAGCCGCCGCCCATGCAGAATCCGATCGCCCCGACCTTTCCCGTTGACCGCTTGTCGGCCAGAAGGGTCTGGCGGGCCGACTCGATGTCGGCGTAGGCGCGGCCGGTGCCGCTCGAGAGGGCACGCATGGTGGCCGAGATGCAGCGGCGCATGCCGCCCTCTGTGAAGAGGTTGGGCATCAGTGCGAGATAGCCCATGCCTGCGATGTGCGCGACCTGTTTGCGATTCTCCTCGTCGATGCCGAAGATCTCATGTAGCACCACGACGGCGGGCCACGGGCCCTCGCCCTCGGGGATACCGAGCACGGCCTCGAGGTTCTTCGACATGCCGTCGACCTCGTACGTCAGGGTGATGTCCTCAAGAGTCATGCTGCACGGTAGCAGTGCCGGTGGCCGCGGCGATACTAGAGATGTGACCCGCGCCTACACCGCCTCCCGGCGCCAGATCGCCTCGCTGCGACTCGCGGCGCAGGGCATCGGCGCGGCCCCCTTCGCCACGCCCACCGAGGTCGTGCGACACATGCTCGCCCTGCAGGCGCAGGACTTCGCCGGGGCGAAATGGTCAATCGGCCTGCGAACAGCAACAGCGGTGGATGCCGATGTCGAGGCCGCGATCGCCGCCCGCGAGATCGTGCGCTCCTGGCCCATGCGCGGCACCCTGCACATTGTGCCCGCCGAGGACCTCCGTTGGATGCTCGGCCTCACCGGGGCGCGCACCGTGCAGTCCGCCGCGGGCCGGCACCGCGAGCTTGGGCTCGATGATTCAGCATTCGCGTTGGGGGCGCGCATCGCCGAGAAGGCGGTCGGCGATGCCGGCGTACTGAGCCGCCCCGGGCTGCTCGCAGCCTTCGAGTCGGCCGGACTCTCGACCGCGGGCCAGCGGGGCTACCACCTGCTGCTGTACCTCACCGTCACGGGCCTACTGGTCTTCGCGACCCGCGAGGGCAAGCAGCACAGCTACGCCCTGCTGCGGGAGTGGGTGCAGACGCGCCGCGAGCTCGGCGGTGATGAGGCCCTCGCGGAGTTTGCGCGGCGGTACTTCGTGTCGCACGGTCCGGCGTCCATTCGGGATTTCGCCTGGTGGTCGTCGCTCACCCTCACCCAGGCGCGGCGGGGGCTCGCGATGGTCGCCGACGAGTTAGAGAGGCTGGTCGTCGACGAGATCGAGTACTGGCACCGTCCCGGTCTCGAGCCTGCGCCGCCCGGCGTCGTGGCGCTACCCGGCTTCGACGAGTACGTGCTCGGCTACCAGAATCGCACGGCACAACTGTCGGCGGAGTGGTTTCAGCGCATCGTGCCCGGCGGCAACGGAATGTTCTTTCCTACGATCGTTGTCGACGGCGAGATCGTCGGCATCTGGAAGCGCGCCGGGTTCAGGGACTACTTCGCACCGCTGTCTGCGGCGAACCAGAGGGCGCTCGACCGCCAGATCGGGCGCAACGCTGAGTTTCTCGGGCTAGCGTAGGAGTGATGCCCCTCCTGCCCAGCCTGCGCTCGACCTCGCGGTCGCCGCTGCTGCAGGTGCTCAAGACCTCGGTGGCCGTGGTCGCGGCGTGGCTGGTCTGCTCGGCGGTCTTCACGCAGTCCGCTCCGATCTTCGCGGCGATCGCCGCCCTGCTCGTCGTGCAGCCGAGCGTCAACCAGTCCATCGCGAAGGGCCTCGAGCGCAGCGTCGGAGTGATCCTCGGCGTCGTGCTCGCCTATGGCATCGGCTTCGTCTTCGGCACGAGCGGCTGGGTGGTTCTCGTCGCGATCGTTCTCGCGCTGCTGTTCTCGTGGGTGCTCAAGCTCGGCCCCGGCTCGGCCAACCAGATTCCGATCAGCGCGATGCTCGTGCTCTCGCTCGGGGCACTTCATCTCAACTACGCCGTCGACCGCATTCTCGAGACGATCATCGGTGCCGCCATCGGACTCGCGGTCAACGTGCTCATCGTGCCGCCGGTGCTGCTGCAGCCGGCGCACCTGGCGGTGGCGCGGCTGGCCCGCGAGGTCGCCGCCGCCATGGAGCGCCTGGCTCACGTGCTGACCGTCGAGACGGGCGCCGACGAGCTTGAGGTGGTGCGCGGCAAGGCCCGCGACCTGCGCCGAATACGCGATACAGCGACGGATGCCGTCGCGCGCGGCGCTGAAAGCCTCACGCTGAATCCGCGGCGCGGCCGCAATCGCGCACTCCTGGAGCGCGATGCCGAGCTGCTCGAGCGTCTCGGCATCCTCGTGACCCGGGTGATGGGCATGACCCGGGCCGTGCGCGACAACTACCAGCCGTCGCTCATCCGGGATCCGGCGATCGTCGAGATCGCCGAGGAGCTGCGCCGCGCGGCACATGACGTTCGCCTGCTCGGCCGCGAGGACCCGTCTCCGACCGCGGAGTCGCCGCTGCTCACGGCTCCCCTACTGATATTGCGGCCCAATGCCGAGCACTGGATCCTCATCGGTTCGCTCCTGGAGGACCTGCGCCGCGTGCGCCACGAGATTCAGGGCTCCGAAGACAGCTAGCCGCGGGCCTCACTCCGTGAGTCGGGCCATAGGTCGCATCAAAGCCGGCAGACCTCCACATATGACCCGACTCAAGGTCGCGCCGTGCGCGCGTTCACGTTGAGTCGGGCCAAAAGTCGAACCAGATAGTCCTGGACGCGACGTATGGCCCGACTCGAACGGAGGGCTAGCCCTTCACCGCCCCGCCGAGGCCCGCACTGCGCAAGAAGACGCGCTGGAAGGCCAGGAACAGCACGATCGGGATGATCGTCGAGACGGCGAGCGCCGCGAGAAACACGTCGAGCTCGATCGTGTTCTGCATCGAGGGCAGGCGCACCGAGAGCGGCTGCAGCGCGGGCTTGGGCAGCACGAGCATGGGCCAGAGGTAGTCCTTCCACGAGGCGATGATCGCGAATACCGACACCACCCCGAGGATCGGCTTCGACATCGGCAGCACGATCGACCAGAACAGGCGGAACGGCCCCGCGCCGTCAGTGCGCGCCGCCTCGAAGACCTCGCGCGGCAGGTTGTCGAAGAAGCGCTTGACCAACAGGATGTTGAAGGCGTTCGCGCCCGCCGGCAGCCAGACCGCGAGGTAGTTGTTGAGCAGCGACTCGCCGATGATCGGCGGGTTGAGGATCGTCAGGTACAGCGGCACCAGCAGCACGATCGACGGGATGAACAGGGTCGCGAGCACGAGCCCGTTGAGGATCGGCGCGTACTTCGGCCGCAGCACCGACAGCACGAAGCCGGCGGTCGTCGCGACGAGCAGCTGCACGAACCACGAGCCCGCGGCGAGGATCACGGTGTTGAGAAAGTACTGGTCGATGTGGATCTCGGTCCACGCCCGCACGATGCTGTCGAGCGAGGCCCCGTTGGGGAAGAAGGCCAGCGGGGTCGAGATGGTGTCCTGCGTGGGAGTGAACGCCGACTTCGCGAGCCAGACGATCGGCCCGAGGCCGGCGAATACCAGCCCGCCGAAGAGGAAGACGTGCACGAAGCCCATGACGGCACGAACCGAGGGCCGGTGCCAGTCGAAGACCGAGAGGATGCCGCGGTCGCGGTCCTCATCCAACTTCTTCTTCGGCTTGCGGGTCGAGCGTGTCGAGACCGGGGTAATCGTGACCATCAGGTGGTGCTCCAGCGGTTGGTGAGCTTGAAGTAGGCGAAGGAGAGGAGTGCGAGGAAGACGGCGAGCATGAGGCTGAGCGCCGTCGCCTCGCCGTAGTGCGAGCCGAGGCTCGTGCCGAAGGCGTACTGGTAGATGAGCAGCAGCACGGTGATGGTCGCGTTGTTCGGCCCGCCGGCGGTGAAGAGGAAGGGCTCGAGGAACACCTGTGAGGTGCCGATGATCTGCAGAATGAGCATGACGAAGATGACAGTGCGCAGCTGCGGCAGGGTGACGTGCCAGATCTTGCGCCAGATGCTGGCGCCGTCGACCTCGGCGGCGTCGTAGAGCTCCGGGGGCACGCTCACCAGGGCGGCGAGGTAGATGATCACGGATCCCCCGGCGCCCGCCCAGGTCGCCTCCAGCACGAGCGATGGCATCGCCGTAGCCGTGTCTTGCAGCCACGGCTGCGGTGGGAGCCCCACCCAGCTGAGGAACGTGTTGAAGACACCCGTTGGCGAGGCGTCGAAGAAGAACTTCCAGAGCAGCACGGCCACGACGGGCGGCACCACCACCGGCAGGTAGGCGAGGGCGCTGTAGAGGCCCTTGCCGCGACGCACCTCGCTCATGAGCACGGCGAGCAGGATCGGCACCGGGAATCCGAAGAGCAGGGCGAGGCCCGCGAAGTAGAGGGTGTTCAGCACGGCCTTGGGCAGGCGCGGATCGGCGAAGACGTGCTGGAAGTTGTCGAGCCCGACCCAGCTGGTCTCGATGAGGTTGGTCTTCTGCAGGCTCATCACGACGGACTGCAGGATGGGCGACCAGCTGAAGAAGACGAACACGATGAGCATGGGGAGCAAGAAGAGCAGCGTGCTCAGGCCGCCGCCACGCATCCAGGTGCGGATGCTCGTGCGCGGGCGGGTGGGGGTGATGGCCACGTTCTCTCCAGTGAGTGCGTTGGTAGAAAGGGTAACCGTGGGGAGGACGGTGCAGCGCCCTCCCCACGGTGATTGGTGCTAGTTAGCCAGCGTCCAAGATCGCCTGGGCGTCCTTGTCGGCCTGCTTGACCAGTGCGTCGATGTCGGCGTTCTCATCGGTGAGCACGGCCTGGATGACGGTGTCGAGCAGCGCATAGATCTCCTGCGTCTTGCCCTTCGCCTCGCCAACCGGCTTCTGCGTGAAGATGCCGTCGAAGAAGCCCTGCATCTGGTCAACGGGAACGTTGACGTAGGGCTCGATCCAGGTCAGCGACTCCTCGTACTGCTCCTGCGAGAGCACGGGCAGCACCGGGGTGCCGACGGCCTGGTCGGCGGCGACGAGAGCCTCGGCGTCGACGATCGCGGCATCCTTGTTGAGCAGCTTCTGCATGTAGTAGTAGTCGATCCACTTGACGGCAGCGGCCTTGGTGTCCGCGTCGATCGTGGGGCTGACCA
>FSTY01000396.1_pt1 | contig 11653 bp, 8 predicted proteins | sample 1637021 | NCBI WGS metagenome assembly FSTY01 (sample SAMEA3914818, study PRJEB12502) | metagenome | biome: forest; material: soil | place: Canada | collected 2010-06-26 | depth 0.1 m
TCACGAACAGCGGAATGACCTTCTCGGGGAAGTGGTACGGGCCGTAGTTGTTCGAGCAGCGCGTGATGGAGAGGTTGAGCCCGTGGGTGCGGAAGTAGCTGCGCGCGAGCAGGTCGCTGCCGGCCTTGCTCGCCGAGTACGGCGAGTTCGGCTCGAGCGGCCGCGACTCGTCCCACGAGCCCTCGGCGATCGAGCCGTAGACCTCGTCGGTCGAGACGTGCACGAAGCGCTGGAGGTTGTTGCGCAGCGCGGCGTCGAGCAGGCGCTGGGTGCCGAGCACGTTGGTCTCGACGAAGATGCCGCTGTCGCGCACCGAGCGGTCGACGTGGGACTCCGCGGCGAAGTGCACGACGGCATCGACCTCGGGGAAGAGCTGGTCGAGCAGCGCCGCATCGCGGATGTCGCCCTGCACGAAGCGGTAGCGCGGGGAGTCGGACACCGGGGCGAGGTTGGCGAGGTTGCCGCTATAAGTCAGCGCGTCGAGCACGACCACCTCAGCACCCTCGAGGCCGGGGTAGGCGTCTTCCAGGGTGCGTCGAACGAAGTTGGAGCCGATGAAGCCTGCTCCGCCGGTGACGAGTATCTTCATGCTTCTGTTCCCTGCTACCGCTGACATTGCCAGCGTCGAGTCTAGCTAGTGGCCAAGTTTTCTCACGACGAGCGCGGATCGCACTCCCAGCCCCAGCCGCAGACCCGCACGGATCGGCCAGAGCATCACCCCCGCGTACTTCTTGCCGAGGAAGCGGCGGGCGCTCTCGTGGTGCGTCGTGATCATGCGTGCGGAGTCGGTCGTGGTCGAGTGCGCACCCGAGTGGATGACGACGGCGCCGGGCTCGTAGACGTTGCGGTATCCCGCTTTGCCGAGGCGGTAACCGAGGTCGACATCCTCGAAGTACATGAAGAAGCCCTCGTCGAAACCGCCGAGCTCGCTGAACGCGGAGCGCCGAACCAGCACGCACGCGCCCGAGAGCCATCCGGTGTCCCGCCGCTGCTCCGTCGCCTCGGTGTCGCGGCGGTAGGCGCGCGTCCACGGGTTGGCGGCCCACAGGTTCACGAAGAGGGCGTGGCCGACGCCGGTGCGCAGCGAGGGCACCGCGCGGGCCGACGGGTATACCGTGCCCTCGGCGGTACGCACCTGGGGACCGACTGATCCGATGCGCTCGTCGCCGCCGGCGGTGGCGAGAAGCGTGTCGATGCTGCCGGTGCCGAGCACGACATCGGGATTGCTGACCAGCACCCACTGCACCGACGCGGGCAGCACATCGACGGCGGCATTCACCGCGGCGCCGTAGCCGGGGTTGCCGGGCACGGGAACGTACTGCAGCCCGCGCTTCTCGGCGAATTCGCGCACGTCGCCCTCGGCCCCCGCCTTGTTGTCGGCGACGACGATGGCGACTGGTTCACGGGAGGCGGCGGCGACCGACTCGACGAAGGGGGCGAGCACGCGCTCCGACCCGAAGCTGACCGTCACGACCGCCAGCGAGGGGGTCGAGGGGGTCGAAGACGGAGAGGCCATAAGGTATCTGATTCTAGTTCTAGAGTAGATTGACTCCCGGCCTCACCGCCCTTTACCTGCGAGGTTGCATGCGCTACCTGAGAGAAGTGTTCGCCGCGCGCGAGCTCCTCGTCAATTTGACCCTGCGCGAGATCCGGGGCAAGTACAAGCGAACGGTATTCGGGCAGCTCTGGTCGCTGGCCAACCCGTTGGCCCTCATGCTCATCTACACCTTTGTCTTCGGGCTCATCTTTCGCGTGCAGCCCGCGGCGGGCGATCCGAGCGGCGTCGACGTGTTCGCACTGTGGCTGCTCTGCGGCCTGCTGCCCTGGGTGTTCCTCTCCACGGTCGTCAACCTCGGTGCGAGTGCGCTCGTCTCCAACGCCGGGCTGATCCAGAAGGTCTACTTCTCGCGGATCGTTCTGCCACTGTCGCTCGTTGCCTCGAGCGCCTACAACTGGCTGTTCGAGATGGCCGTGCTGCTCGTGGCACTGCTCATCGCCGGGTCGTTCGTGCTGCCGTGGATTCCCCTGCTGCTCGTCATCATGCTTCTGCTCGTGGTCTTCGCGGCGGGGCTCGCGCTTCTGCTCTCGGTCGCTAACGTCTACTTTCGCGACACCCAGTACTTCATCACCATCGCGCTGCAGCTCTGGCTCTACCTCTGCCCGATCATCTACCCGGTCTCGCTCGTCGAGGACGCGTCGAAGGACATCGGCGGGCTGGCCGGCACGGTCATCACCCTCGAGGGCGTCTACGGGATCAACCCTATGGTGCACTTCATCCAGGTGTTCCGGAACCTGCTCTACGACAACCGATTCCCCGACCCGGCCGAGTGGCTCATCTGCCTTGGATGGGCTGTCGGCACGCTCATCCTCGGCATGATCGTGTTCCGTCGCAACGAGAAGAACCTGGCGGAGGCACTGTGAGCAACGTAGCGGTCAAGGTCAACCACGTGAGCAAGAGCTTCCGGATGTACCAGGAGCGCAACCAGACCATCAAATCGGCCGTGATGCGCGGCCGCACGTCGGTGCACGAGGACTTCTGGGCGCTCAACGACGTCGACTTCGACGTGCCGGCGGGATCGACCTTCGGCCTCATTGGCAGCAACGGCTCTGGCAAGTCGACGCTGCTCAAGTGCCTCGCGAAGATCTACTTTCCCAACAAGGGCACGATCAGCCACTACGGGCGGCTGGCGGCGATGCTCGAGGTCGGCTCGGGCTTCCACCACGAGTTGTCGGGTCGCGAGAATATCTTCCTCAACGGCTCGATCCTCGGAATGACCAAGAAAGAGATCACGCGCAAGTTCGACGAGATCCTCGACTTCTCCGGCGTGGAGCAGTTCATCGACCAGCCGGTGAAGAACTACTCCTCGGGAATGTACGTGCGTCTGGGCTTCTCGATCGCCGTGCACGTGGACCCCGACATACTCGTGGTCGACGAGGTGCTCGCTGTCGGTGACGCGGAGTTCCAGGCGAAGTGCCACCAGAAGTTCCGCGACTTCAAGAAGGACGGCCGCACCGTCATCCTCGTCAGCCACGACATGCCCACGGTCAAGACCATGTGCGACGACGTGGCCTGGTTGAACCACGGCGACCTCGTCACCGTCGGCAAGGCGTCGTCGACCATCAAGGCATATACGGATTCGCTAGCTGACTAGAATCTAGGGCGTGCACCTACGTGAGCTGAAGATCCCCGATGCCTACGAGGTGACCCCGAAACAACTCGCGGACGACCGCGGAGTGTTCTTGGAGTGGTACCGATTCGACCGTCTCGAAGAGACCCTCGGCTACTCCCTTGACCTCCGGCAGGCCAACACGTCGGTCTCGGCCCAGGGCGTCGTGCGCGGAATTCACTTCGCTGACGTACCGCCGAGCCAGGCCAAGTACGTCACGCTGGCCAGCGGCGCGGCCATCGACTACATCGTCGACCTGCGCGTCGGCTCGCCGACCTTCGGCACCTGGGATTCGGTGCTGCTCGACACTGTCGACCGCCGCGCCGTCTACATCAGTGAGGGCCTCGGCCACTGCTTCGTCGCCCTCCAGCCGGGCACGACCGTCAACTACCTGGTCAGCCAGGTCTACGCCCCCAACGTCGAGCACGGGGTCAACCCGCTCGACCCGGATATCGCGCTTGCCTTGCCGACAGACATCGGGGAGCTGCTGCTGTCGCCCAAGGACACCGGGGCCCCGGGCCTCCACGAGGCTGTCGAGCTGGGCATCCTGCCCACCTGGGACGAGGCACGCGCGTACTACGACTCGCTTCGGCAGTAAGGAAAGCAGCAACGTGCGCGGAATCATTCTTGCGGGAGGCTCAGGCACCCGTCTCTGGCCCATCACCAAGGGCATCTCGAAGCAGCTCATGCCGATCTACGACAAGCCGATGATCTACTACCCGCTGTCGACGCTCATGCTCGCGGGCATCCGCGAGATCCTCATCATCACCACCCCGGACGACGCCCCGCAGTTCCAGCGCCTGCTCGGGGACGGCAGCGCGCTCGGCATCGAGATCAGCTACGCGCAGCAGCCCAGCCCCGACGGACTCGCCCAGGCCTTCATCATCGGCGAGCAGTTCATCGGCGACGAGAAGGTCGCGCTCGTGCTCGGCGACAACATCTTCCACGGCGTCGGCCTCGGCTCGAGCCTGCAGCGGCACGTCGACGTCGACGGCGCGGTGATCTTCGCCTATCAGGTCGCGAATCCGCGTGCCTATGGCGTCGTCGAGTTCAACGAGGACGGCCGGGCCATCTCGATCGAAGAGAAGCCCCTCGAGCCGAAGAGCAAGTTCGCGGTTCCCGGGCTCTACTTCTATGACAACTCGGTCGTGCAGGTCGCGAAGACGATCACGCCCAGCGATCGCGGCGAGCTCGAGATCTCTGCCGTCAACGACCACTACCTCGGTCAGGGCGAGCTCAACGTCGAGGTGCTCGACCGGGGTACCGCCTGGCTCGACACCGGCACCTTCGACTCGATGATCCAGGCGACAGAGTTCGTGCGGGTCATCGAAGACCGTCAGGGCGAGAAGATCGGCTGCATCGAGGAGATCTCGTGGCGCAACGGGTGGATCAGCGATGACCGCCTGCGCGAGCTGGCGGCACCGCTCGAGAAGAGCGGCTACGGCACGTACCTGAGCAACCTCCTGGTCGGCTAGGACGGCGGATGCGGGCGCGCATTGCGACGCTGCGGCGATCCGTGCGGCTGTTCCTCCACTACTTTCGCCGCGGTGGACTCCGGGCAGTGGTCGCCAAGCTCCGGACCCCGGCCGAGCCTGATGACTTCTAACCCGCGGGCCTCGGGAGAGGATGGGCTGTGATGTCTTCTGCCACCGCACCCGAGCAGTCGCGCCGCGCCCTCCGTCCCGAGATTCAGGGTTTGCGGGCCGTCGCCGTGCTGCTCGTCGTCGGCTACCACCTCTTTCCGGCCCAGCTGCGCGGCGGGTACATCGGTGTGGATGTGTTCTTCGTCATCTCGGGCTTTCTCATCACCGGCCAGATCACCAAGGAGATCGTGGCGACCGGCGGCCTGTCACTCGTGCGGTTCTGGGGACGTCGCATCCGGCGACTGCTTCCCGCGGCCATGCTCGTGCTCGCGGCCTGCCTGGTGGGAACCTGGCTCATTGCGCCGACCACCCTGTGGAACCAGTGGCTGCTGCACATTGCCGCGAGCGCCTTCTATGCAGAGAACTGGGCGCTGGCCGCGGACGCGGTGGACTACCTCGCGCAGGGGACCGCGCCCACCATCGTGCAGCACTACTGGTCGCTCTCGGTCGAAGAGCAGTTCTACATCGTCTGGCCGATCATCGCCGTCGTTGTCGTACTCGCCCTCAAGCGCGCCGGGCGGCTCGCCCAATCGCGGCGCGTGCTGCTTGCCGTGCTCGCGGCCGTCACCCTGCTCTCGTTCGCAGTGTCGGTTCTGCAGATGGTGTCCGACCCCGGCATCGCGTACTTCTCGACGCTCACCCGCATGTGGGAGTTCGGGGCAGGGGCGCTGCTGGCCGTGCTCGGTGCCTCGCTCAGCCACCGCGTGCTGCGGCTGGTTCTCGGCTGGGCGGGGCTGGCGGCGCTCGCCGTTGCCGCGCTGCTGTTCGATGCGGCAACGCCCTTCCCCGGCTACGCGGCGCTGCTTCCGGTTCTCGGTACCGTCGCCGTCATCCTGGCGGGCAGCGCTCAGTCACGGGCATCTGCCGCCAGCCTGCTCTCCCTGCGCCCCGTGACCTTCGTCGGTGATATCTCGTACTCCCTCTACCTCTGGCACTGGCCGCTTATTGTTCTCGCGCCCTACCTCATCGGAGCTGCGCTGACCTTCCCCGCGAAGGCGGTCGTAGCGGGACTCGCACTCGTGCTGGCCTGGGCCACGACGCGGTTCGTCGAGAACCCGCTGCGTCATCTGCCGGCGCTCACCGTACCGAGCTGGCGCTCCTTCGCGGCGGCCGGCGTGGCCATGGCGATCATCCTGTCGGGCTCGCTCGCCCTCGACGGTCACCTGGCCCGCCAGCGGGACGAGGCAGCAGCGGCGGCCACCGCAGCGGCGCAGGCAGCGGATGACGCAGCCGAGGAGGCGATAGCCGCCCTGATGAGCGGAGTGGACGGAGCAACTGCGGCGACGCAGCCCTGCCTCGGTCCGCTCGCCCTCGACCCGGCGGGTGCGTGCGCAAGCCCGACGGGATCCGGCGGCTATCTCGTGAGCCCGGACATCGTGGGCAGCCGCACCTTCGAGGAGCTCTACCCCGACTGCCTCGGTGGGCAGGACGACTCGCTGCTCACCGTCTGCGAGCTCGGTCAGCTCAGCGGTGCCACGCGCACCATCGCGGTGGTGGGCGACTCCCACGCGACGCAGTGGCTCGGCGCCTTCGACCTGCTCGGCCGCACCCTGGGGTGGAAGGTGATCGCCGCGACCAAGGCCTCGTGTCCCTTTGCTGACACCGTGCGCGTGCTGCCCGACGAGACCGCGGGACGCGCAGAGCACTGCACCGAGGTCAATGACGAGCTGGTCGCGATGCTGGAATCACGCGGCGATCTCGACGCGGTGTTCGCGTCAGCCTTCGGCAGCGCCTACACCTGGGACGGCGACCTGGCGGCAGGAATCGAGGCCTTCGGATCGCGCCTCGATGCCGCGGGCATCCCCTTCGCCGTTATTCGCGATGTTCCGCTCGTGAAGGACCGCGCGGACTCGCCGACCTGCCTCGAGAGCATGGCCGACCCGGTCGACTGCGCGCTTCCGCGGTCGGAGGCTTTGGTCGCCGATCCCTACGCGGATGCGGCGGCGTCGCTCGGTCGTCCCGTGCTCGACCTCTCCGATCAGTTCTGCGACAGCTCCTGGTGCTACGCGGTGGTCGGGGGCGTCGTCGTCTATGTGGACTACAGCCACCTCACCGCGGAGTACTCGTCGCTGCTGGCCCCCGCCATCTACCGGCAGCTCCGGGCGATCGGCACGGTCATCCCCGGGCTATAGGCGTATTGCAGCCGGGTCGGGGCCGCTGCGGCCCCCGGCGATGGCCGTCGCGTAGCATCAGAGGGCGGAGGTGGTGAAATGCGTATGAGCAGACGGATGAGGCTCGTCGGTCTCGTCAGCGTTCTCGCGGTCGCGCTGTCCGGCGTCGCGCTCACCCCTCCCATCACGGCCGATGCGGTTCCGGGGGCATCGTTCACCGCGGGCACGATCATCACCGACCAGAACTTCTACAACGGTGCGGCGATGAACGCCGCACAGGTGCAGAGCTTCCTCAACGCCCAGGGCGGCACCTGCGCCGCCGGCTACACCTGCCTCAAGTCGTACACCCAGGCTGTGCCGAGCATGGCAGCCAGTTCCTATTGCTCGGCGGTGACCGGCGGCACGATGACCGCCGCCCAGCTCATCACCGTGATCGGTGCAGCCTGCAACCTCAGCCAGAAGGCCATCATCGTGCTTCTGCAGAAGGAGCAGGGGCTCGTCACCGCTACCGCCCCGTCGGCGACGAAGTTCGCCCACGCGACCGGATTCAACTGCCCGGACACCGCCCCGTGCGACCCGGCATTCGCCAACTTCTTCTATCAGGTCTACTACGCGGCCCGGCAGTTCCAGGTGTACCGCCAGAAGCCGGCGTCGTTCAACTTCCGGGTCGGCGGCACCTACCAGATCCTCTACCACCCGAACGCCGCGTGCGGCCGCAAGACCGTGACGATCACGAACGAGGCCACGGCCGGGCTCTACAACTACACGCCGTACACCCCGAATGACGGTGCGCTGGCGAACCTGTACGGCACCGGCGACAGCTGCAGCTCCTACGGCAACCGCAACTTCTGGCGCCTCTGGTGGGACTGGTTCGGATCGCCGACCTTCATTCCCGGCGACGTGCAGATCGCGAACCTCTACGCGGCCGAGGGCGGCGCGACGGGCTGGCTCGGTCCGGCGACGAGCGCGGTGACGAGCGTCTCCGCAGCCGGCGGGGGACTACTGCAGACCTACCAGTCGGGCGCGATCTACTGGTCGCCCAACTGGGGGGCGCAGACCATGTCGGGCGTGGTGCTGGCGAGCTACCAGTCCCGTGGGGGCCCGGCCAGCAACCTCGGATGGCCCAACGGGCCAGTAGTCCCGCTGAGCCTCAACGGCACCACCGGCTCATCCGGGACATTCGCGAGCGGATCGATCTACGCGTCGACCGCGGGCGCATTCGCCGTGTACGAGCCGATGCGCGCCGGGTACTGGTCCGCCGTCGGCATCGACCCGAGCTTCGGCTGGCCGACCGCCGAGCCGGTCTGCGGTCTGCCCTCCGGCGGCTGCTCCCAGGCTTTCGAGGCGGGAGACCTGTTCTCCAGTTCGGTCAGCGGGGTGCGGTGGCTGTTCGGCGACTTCGCCACGCAGTACCGGTCTCTCGGTGGCCCGGCTGGCAGCCTCGGCTGGCCGACCGGCACGGGATCGGCCACCCTCGGGGGATCCATCGCATCGGCCGAGTCGTTCCAGCGGGGAACGATGTACAAATCAGAAGCGGGGCTGTACACCGTCGCGGAGCCGATGCGCGGCGCCTACTGGTCGGTCCTCGGTGCCGGACGCCTCGTCGGCTTCCCGACGGGCAACCAGGTCTCGACCAGCGCGCGCGGCGGCGGCGGGTATCAGCAATTCCAGAGCGCAACGGTTTTCTGGAGCTCGGCGGGCGGTCCCGCGGTGCTCACCGCTGCCGCCTTCGCCGAGTTCGTCAACGCCGGCGGGGTGGAGAGCCTGGGATGGCCGCTCGGCTCCGACTCCCCGCTCACCCTCAACGGCACGGCCGGATTCGGACAGGGCTTCCAGAGCGGCTCGATCTACGAGTCCGCGTCGGGCGCCTTCGCAGTGGTGGGCGCGGTGCGCAATGAGTACTGGGCATCGATCGGGGCGGGCAAGCCCATCGGCTGGCCGACGTCGGGTGTCGTCCCCGTGGTGCTGGGAACGATGGCCGGATCTGGCCAGGCCTTCCAGGGCGGGTCGATCTACCAGTCGCCGGTGGGCACTTTCGCCGTGCTGGAGCCGACCCGGCTTGCCTACTGGATCGCGCTCGGCGCGAACGTGCCGCTCGGCTGGCCGGTCAGCGGCGATGCAGCTCTGACCCTCAATGGCACGGCGGGGTCGGGCCAGGCCTTCCAGGGCGGGTCGATCTACCGATCGGCCGCCGGCGCCTACCCGGTGGTCGGCACGACGCGCGACGCCTACTGGGCCGCGCTCGGCCAGGGTCGGCCCGTGGGATGGCCGACCGCCTCCGCGACCTGCTCCGCAGGCAGCGTGTGCCAGCAGGAGTTCCAGGGGGCGACCATCACCACCCAACCCGGACAGCCAGCCCAAGTGGTCGAGAAGACTCCCTTTGCTGCGGCCTACGCCCTGCTGGGCGGCGCTTCGGGACCCCTCGGGCCGTCTGCCGGCGGATCGGTGAGCCTGTCGCTCGCGGGTGAGACGGGGCTCGCACAGGCCTTCAAGAACGGCTCGATGTACCAGTCGACCGCGGGCACCTTTGCGGTGCTGGAGCCGATCCGCGCGGCCTATTGGACCGCGCTCGGTCAGGGACGGCCGCTGGGATGGCCCACCACCAACGCGGTGTGCGATTCGGCGTCGGTCTGCCAGCAGGAGTTTCAAGGCGCGACGATAACCAGCCGGCCGGGTCGGGCGGTGGAGGTCATCGACAAGACGCCGTTCGCGAGCGCGTATGCGCTGCTCGGCGGGTCGACCGGCCCGCTGGGCCCGATCGCTAGTGGCGCGACGAGCCTCTCGCTCAACGGCGAGACCGGTTTGGCGCAGGCGTTCAAGAACGGCTCGATGTACCAGTCGACGGCCGGCACCTTCGCGGTGCTCGAACCGGTACGGCAGACCTACTGGGCGCTGCTCGGTGCCGGCACGCCACTCGGCTGGCCGACCGCCGACCAGGTGAGCGTCTCCGGCGGCGTCGTGCAGACCTACCAGGGCGGCTCGATCTACCGCCGCACGGGAGCAGCGGCCGTGGGAGTGACAGGCGCTTTCCTCACCGAGTACGCGCTGCGCGGCGGGCCTAGCGGCGCCCTCGGGTGGCCGACCGGTGGGCAGGGTCAAGCGACGCTCGGCGGAGAGGTCGGTGTCGGACAGAACTTCCAGTTCGGCACGATCTACACCACCGCGAGCGGGGCGTACACCCTTGTAGACCCGATCAGGTCGGCCTTCTGGACCGCGCTCGGACAGGGCAAGCAGCTCGGCTGGCCGACGAGCGCCCAGGAGTGCGGCCTGCCCAACGGCGAGTGCCGGGTCGTATTCCAGCACGGCACGATCTACTCGACCGCGACGGGCGGCACGCGGGTCGAGTACTAGCGCGGGGTGTCGAGCGCGGCGATCTGCTGCGCGAGGGCCGTGCGGAACAGTGCGGCATCCACCGTGAAGTCCGACTGGATCAGCCACTGGTTGAGGTCGGGCGCGTCTTCGAGAGTGCGCGTCGGCTCACCGGTCAGGTAGGTGAAGCTCGCCCCGGCTACGGCGGCCAGGGCAGCCGGCAGCACGAAGTCCCGCAGCCCGTCAGAGCTCAGCGCGAGGATTCGGCTGCCGGGCGACATCGTGAGGTAGTTGGCCATGACGGCACCGCTGGCGCCAACGAGCAGCTCGGCAGAGGTGAACAGCTCGAGCTGGTCGGCAAAGGTCAGGCTGCCGGGATCAACCCTCTCGAGACCGGCGAGCGCGGCGATCTCGGCGAGCTCGTGCTCGTTGGCGAGCCCGCGGTGCCGCGAGTTTCTTTCGAGGAAGATCCGCCGAGTGGGGCGCTCGGGCCGCGGCGTTGTCAGGGCGGCCTGCAGCAGCCTCAGAGCTGACTCGTTGAGGCTGAGCCCGTCGATCCAGGGCACGCCGGTGGTGTCCAGCACCTGAACCGGGGGTGCGAGCACGTGCAGCGTGGAGACCCGCTGGGCGACCTCGTAGTCGATCTCGATGACCGGCCGGTTCGAGACCAGCGCGAGTGCCTCCCGGCCCGTGGGCGGGGTGCGCGCGGTGACGAGAACGGGCACGTCGGGGGCGATGGCGCCTTCGGCCATGAGAACCCGGGGAAGGTACTCCACCAGCCAGTGGAACCAGTTGAAGTCATTGCGGCCGGCGAGCAGGATCCCCTCGGGGATCACCGTAGAAGACTCCGGCCGCACCTGCAGCAAGACCGCTTCCGGGTGCGCGCGCGAGCCGAAGACGGTCATGAACTGCCCCGACACGAAGTCGCTCGCCGGGTGCGCGGACGCCTCGTAGACCACGAGGCCCTCTGCCGTTCGAACGGTTCCCCCGTCTTCGACGGTGGCGTCGGAGAGCGACAGCCAGTCCGCGTTCGGAGAGGGGATGCGCTTGCTTCTCTGGGCGAAGGTGACCACCGGCCCGTCGTCGACGGGCTCGGGCACGATGAAGGAGTGTGCGTCGGTCGCGGGCGTGGGGTTGGGGGTGAGAACGCGCAGCGGCACGAGGTCTGAGCGGTAGACCCCGTCAGCACCGTGCGCTGTCAGCGCGAACTTGTCCGCCCAGCGCGCGTTCTCGGGGTAGGTGGCGAGCAGGAGGGCAACCTCCGCCGCGAATGGCTGCCCAGCGTGTGACTCCAGCAGGTCTCGAAGCTGCTGTGGGTGTCGATGTGCGAGCTCGGCGAGCCACGTAGTGGGCTGGTCGTCGTCAGCGCGAGGGATGACGGCGATCTGGTCGACATAGCCGACCGGGGTGGCGCCCTCGTGCA
>FSTY01000032.1_pt1 | contig 11394 bp, 10 predicted proteins | sample 1637021 | NCBI WGS metagenome assembly FSTY01 (sample SAMEA3914818, study PRJEB12502) | metagenome | biome: forest; material: soil | place: Canada | collected 2010-06-26 | depth 0.1 m
CCGCGGCACGGCGAGCCGCCACTGGGCGGAGCAGGTGTGCCGCTCGGCAGGCTTCGAGCCGGACGTGCGGTTCGAGACTGCGGATTTGCAGGCCCACATCCGTTTGATCGAATCCGGTCATGCGGTCGCGCTGCTTCCCGACCTCGTGTGGGGCGGCCGGGCGCCTACCGTCGACCTCGTCCCGCTCAACGGGCAACCGACCCGCGAGGTGTTCACCTCGGTGCGCGAGGCTAGTCGAGACCGCCCGGCCATCGTCGCGCTGCGTCTTCTGCTCGAGAGATCGGTGGACTTTCTGTGACCCCCTGGACCCCTGCCCTACCCCTGCTGACCGAGCGCCTTCTTCTTCGGGTGCACGAGCTGCGTGACGTGGACGACATGCTCCAGTTCCGCAGCGACCCCGAGGTGGTGCGCTACGTGCCGTGGCCGGTCAGCACCCGCGCTGACGTCGAAGAGGCACTGCAGAAGCGGCTCACGGCCGGCCGGGTCGACGCGGTCGGCGACTGGCTGATCCTCGCGATCGTGTTACGCGAGACCGGACAGGTCATCGGCGAGGTGCTGTTGAAGAACAGCGGTGAGGATGCGGCCGAGCTCGGCTACGCCCTGCACCGCTCATTCCACGGCATGGGCCTCGCTCGCGAGGCCGCCGAGGCCATGCTCGACCTCGGCATCCGCGGGCTGGGTCTCACGCACATCACCGCGGAGCTCGACGAACGCAACACGGCCAGCGCCGCGCTGCTCGAGCGCCTCGGATTCACCCTCGCCCGCCGCTACCCCGAGGTATTCAAGGATGAGGAGTGCTGGGCGCTCGAGTACGAGCTCACTGTCGTACCGCCGACCACCGCCACGGGACCGGAAGGCTAGTCGATCACACCTGCCGAGCGCGCTTCGGGATCTGGGCCATCACCAGATCGAGGGCGCTACCCGGGTCGTGCACCGAGGTGTCGACGACATCCAGCGAGTACGCAGAGGCCACCCGCCGGTAGGCGAGAAGATTGCGCTCAACGTGATCACGCTCGTAGAACGACTCCCGCGCGTCGACGCGCGCAGCAATTCGAGACACCACGAGATCGGCTGGCGCGTCAGTGATCACGGCGACGTCGGGGGCGAAAACGTGCGGATAGAGCTGAAGCATCCAATCCTCGTCGCTATGCCCCCGAGTGACAGTTGTCACCATCTGGGTAAAGATATAGCGGTCGCACAGCACCGTCTCCCCGCGGAGCAGCGCGGGGCGGATGGTCCTGAACTGGTGCTGAAGTCGGTCACCGATCATCAGGCAGAGCAATGCGCGATAGTCGATGCCATCCCGGGACTCTGGTTCGAAGAGATAGTCCTTGAACGCCGCGGACTCGCGAGCCTCGGTAGTCGGCTGGCGCGTTCGCACCACACGGTGGCCCTCGGATTCCAGCGCTGACTCGAGATTGGCCAGCAGCGTCGTCTTCCCGGTTCCATCGCTCCCGTCGACGACAACCAGGTATCCCGGGAGCCCGTGCTGCGTGAAATCGACTCGTGGGATGCCAATCCCCTCCACAGACACTCAGTCCCGTCGGTAGTTGGGTGCCGCGAGAATCTGGAGGAGGTCGTGCGGGTGGGATTCCTGGAGTCCGGCCGGGGTGATTCGAACGAATTCACCCAGATCGCGAAGCTCCTCGATGGATCGAGCCCCGACATAGAACATCGACTGCTTGAGGCCGCCGACGAACTGATGCACGACCGCGCCAACCGGGCCGCGATAGGGAACGGTGCCCTCGATCCCCTCCGCGATCAGCTCGGTGTCGGGGGTGTCGTCATCGATGAAGTAGCGGTCCCGGGAATAGGACTTCTTGTTGCGGGCCGACATCGCGCCGATGGATCCCATGGCACGGTACTGCTTGACCTGCTTTCCGTCGAGGAAGGCGATATCTCCGGGGCTCTCATCCGTTCCCGCGAACAACGAGCCAAGCATCACCGACTCGGCTCCGGCGACGAGGGCCTTTGCTACATCCCCGCTCTGACGAAGTCCTCCGTCGGCGATGATGGGCACCCCGGTCCCCTCGAGGCCAGCGGCGGCATTGGCGACAGCGGTCACCTGAGGAACTCCGACTCCCGCAACAATCCGGGTGGTGCAGATGGAGCCCGGCCCCACGCCGACCTTCACGGCGTCAACTCCCGCATCGGCGAGCGCACGGGCGCCGGCCGCGGTTGCGACATTCCCGCCGATGATCTGAAGGCCGTCGAAGTGCTTGTCCTTGCGGATGGCGCGCACCATGTCGAGAAGGAGGCGAGCGTGACCGTGAGCCGTATCGAGCACCAGAACGTCCACGTCGGCGTCCACGAGGGTGGCCGCACGCACGATCGCGTCACCGAAGTACCCAACCGCTGCAGCGACGAGCAACCGCCCATTCGCGTCCTTGGACGCAAGTGGGAACTGCTCAGAGCGCACGAAGTCTTTGACGGTGATGAGACCGGCGAGCTTGCCGCTCGCATCGACGAGCGGGAGGCGCTCTACATGGTGCTCGCGCAACCGTCGCAGCGCGTCGTCGCGAGAAATGTCAGCGTCCGCCGTGATGATGTTGCTTGTCATGACGCTGGAGACCCTGGTCGACCCCCAGTCAGCCGAGGGAACGAACCGCAAGTCGGTATTTGTGACGATGCCGAGCAGGAATCCGTCGTCGGCGACAACCGGCAGGCCGCTGACGCGGTAGCGTCCGCAGATAGCGTTCATCTCGGCCAGCGTGGCGTCCGGTCCGATGGTCACCGGACGGTCGATTATGCCCGTCTGGGATCGCTTGACCACGTCGACTTGGTATGCCTGCTCTTCGATCGACAGGTTGCGGTGCAGCACGCCGATTCCGCCAAGCTTCGCCAGGGCGATCGCCATCCGGGACTCGGTGACGGTGTCCATGGCACTGGACACGAAAGGCGTTCCGATTCGGATCTCTCGGGTCAGCCGCGTTGAGGTGTCGATTTCGCCCGGGTCTACGTCCGTCTCGCCGGGCAGAAGGAGGACGTCATCGTAGGTGAGTCCCAGATTGTCAAAATTCTTGACCATGAACCAGTAGTCTCGCTCTCTTATTTACGCGAAAGCCGCGCGAAATGCCAGGGGGTTTTCTTGTGCGCACGTCAAAGGACCGCGCCAATTCGTTGTCTCTGCTGCGATCTCGACGCCACGCGCGAACACCTCGCTGATGTGCTCGCGCACCAACGCGGCAGCGCCGACGCCGCTGGCCTCGGCGTGCCCCAGCGCGGCTGTCAGGTAGCCCACTAGCGCGTCTCCCGCTCCGATGTAGTTCTCCGTGTTGTCCAGGTACGTGGGAGCGGGGGCCACTGACCTCACCTCGACATTGCCTTCGCGTGTCGCGAATGCCGCAACCGCACCCTTCACGCCTCGACAGTACATGAAGGCCAATCGCGGACCGCTCAGAGACCAGAGCGCCTCGGCCACGGCCTCTGGACTGCTCGGCATCGCAATGCCGCGCTCCGCAAACAGGTGCTCGGCTTCCACCTGGTTCGCCACGATAATGTCGGCTTTCGAATAGAACGCCGGATCTATTCGCCGAACTGGTTCAACTGCCTCTGGTGCAGCTGCGAGGACAACGAATGTTCCGCGCCCGGCAGCCTGCTCGATAGCGAACTCGCCTGCCGACGCAATGACTCCCTGGTTGACCACAACGAGGTCGGCGCTCTCCCAGACCGGCGCAAGCTCTGGCCGCTCGACGAACTCGCGGTCGACGGCAAGATTGGCTCCGCGATGGATCTCCCACGAATCGCCATCGACTCGGTCCCATCCCGTCTCTGAGCCGACCTGCAGTACTCCGCGCGTATCCACGCCCAGACTTCGCAGGGTCTCGACGACGAGTTGGCCATGGGGGTCGTCCCCCACTGCTCCGATCACGCTCGCGGGTACTCCAGCCAGCGATTGTGCGGCCGCGTAGAGTGCAGCCTTGCCTCCTGGATGACGGCGGTCGTCGAAGATGTCGACCATGAGGTCACCGAGATTGACGATCAACTGAACTCCCCCGCCATGCCTCGTAGTGCCCGCGACCACTTGGCGACATTTTCTGGACTTTTCCTTACGAGCTGCGAGTAATCGTTGATAACGCGGTAACGCCATCCTTGCTTGGGATATTCCAAGGAGTTCTGCGTATCGATGCCGCAGACGCGGACGCCCAGGGCCGCGATGCGATTTCTCAACTCTACGGCCATCTCTGGCGTGCCCTCGTACGCCAGAAGTACCTCGGCGTCGAGGCTCACGAGGTGCGCCGCGATCATCTCCACGTCGGGCACCACGCCGCTGTGCTGAGCTCCGTGCTCTATGAGGTGGGGTTGGTGGGAGGAGAAATCCAGAAGGACCTTGTCGGTGCTGGACAACGTCCCGAGCGCCCTGCACACGTCGCCCACGTGCGGGTCGTCCGCGCCGACTGCGACGATGATTCCGGAAAAGCCGAGTGACCGGTAGAGCGCGAGATCCCGCTCGGTGACAGAGCACTGGAGCTGGAGAACGGTCTGCCCCAATGCCAGGCCGTAGAGACGTACGATCTCTGTGAGATCGCTCGGCGCCAGATTCTGCTCAACGACAACAACAAAGACACAATCGGGCGGGGCACCCGCTGTCATTGCACGAATGGACTCGACCTCCCCACTCGAGATCGGCAGGGAGTCGTGAATCGCCTCGAGTCTGGCCCCCCGATCGCGCTGTGCTCGGTCGTAGGCCTCACGATCGCTGGCGACCGCGTGAATCCCGAAGGTCCGCACTCCTTCTCTGTAGAGCAGTGCGAGATCGACCAGATTGTGAACCCTGCACGCCTTGAGCGGAATGCTCGGTGCTGATGTCGCGAAGTCCGGCTCAACCTGGACGGGCACGGTGCCGAACCTCTGGTGAAGCTCGCGCGTCTTCTCTGATGATCCCCAGGTCGAGAAGGCGGTCACATACTCTGCGATGGGCGGGAAATCCAAGACGTCTCCCCACCGGTCGACGAGTCCTTCCGCCTGCTCGTCACCGCTGAGCGTCGCCTCGAGGTTGCCTCGGTGGATTTGCACCGCGGCCGCATACACGTCCGGCCGCTGCAGCGAGCGCTTTCCCGCTTCCAGTGTCTTGAACGTCGTTACGTTGTTGTCGAAGAGCAGGATTGCGCCCGGCTCATCCAGAATGCGGCTGAGCGGCTCTCGGGAACGCGGCGGCACCTGGCGCACGAAGTCAGATCTGTCCTCAGGCAGCCGGCCGACTCTGGGATCACGCGCATTGCCCTTCGACGAATACACGACATGGAAGACCTGGGGGAGGTCTAGGCCCAATATCCCGCATATCGCCCGGAGCGAGGGGCCGAGCTCGATACCTCCTGAGACGAAATCGCAGACCGCAGTGAATTGTGTTTCGTCACGGGCCGAGTAGTCGAGGATACTCGCGCACGAATCGAGTATCGCTCGCTGATCGTCGAGCTCCCTCATCGTCACCTCGAACGGCTCGGTCGAGTCCAGCTCGCGTAGCACCGCGCGCCAGTCGCTGGCCGGAAGGGCCAGCGCATCGCCGGCCAGGAATGTCCAGTAGGCCGCGTATAGATCATCGAGCCACGTCTCCACGGGCTCGGCCACAATCGTCCGGTCCTCGATCACTTCTCGCCGAAAGACAACATCAGAGACGTGGGTCGCGACGTTCTTGAAGCCGTCAAGTATCGAGCCGATTATTTGCCGGCCAGCACCGTCTAGCTCAAGATTCGCTTGCGCCGCGTCGAGAAGAAAATCCCCGATGGTGCCGAGCGCTTCGTCAGCGCGCACAGCAACCCGCTCCTTCGCCGGGAAGACATACGGTGGGCATGCGAGATAGAAACCCGAACCGCGCATCAGGAAACCCTCACCCGCTGCTACCCAGAATCGATTGCGAATGTCGCGGAATGCTGAGCCCAGCCCGGGGCCAAGCTGATCCTCTAGTGCGTGCACCTGACTCGTCGATGCAAACGGGATCCCCGCGCTGCCCACGACGTCTGCGATGTTCGGGGCCAGTCGGACTAGAGGGCTTCGGTCGTAGCCTGCGGAAAGTCCCGGTGCGACGTCAGTCATCCACAGCTCCGTCCCAGGGGTCGTGGTTCTCGCCTCGGTAGGCGATCTTGAATATCTGGCCCCCGAGATCCCGCACCCGGTCGAAGGGAAGAATGTCGTGATGCTGGTCATCGGCAAGCAGCTCGATGCGGGTCCCGGTCTCCAACTGTCGCTCGATCCAGTCCGCTTTGGCAGCTCCATCCATGAGCGCGGAGGTACGCCAGCCACTCGCGCCAGACGTCATGGTGGAACCCACGATCGAGAAGGGGACGTCTTCGGTGTAGGTCCGCCGGCGAATGTCGTCGACTACGCCCGCGATGAACGGGGTCCATCCCGATGTGAGATACACGACCTCCGTGACCAGATTGGCCCGCCAGAGCGAATCGACCAGGCCCGCCGGCTGCGGATACGCGTGCATTCCCGCGGCGGCTGCCTTCCCCCACGCGAACATCGCCGCTTCCGCCTGATCGGCTGAATCGCTCATGTCGAGCAGCCGAAGAACAGCATCCCGATACTCGATCTCCGAGACCCGCGGCGGGACTTGCCCATATCGGCGCCAGTCGAGGTCCTCGAATGCGGCGCGCGCGACCGCTGTCAATGGGGAATGTGCTCCCCGAAGAAAACGCGGCCATACTGTGCCGGCGATCAGAGTTCGGTCCACGTCGAGGACTGCAAGCCGCCTCGTCATCGGGAATGGAAGACGTTCAGCTCGGCACCCCTGTGTGTCCGGATCGTTGATCCCGGCTCCAGGATCACGACGGGGTCGACTTTTATGACGTTGCCGACCGGTCGCAACTCGATCTCTACGCGCGCGCCGTCCGCGGCCGTTACATCTCGAAGGTGCGCGACGTGTCGAACCTTGCCCTCCGTATCGAGAATCGCACAGTGGAAATGCCCCCTCGCCTCGTAGGCCTTGCCGCTCCTCAATCGCTGCCATTCTTCTTCGATCCGGGGGTAGTAGGTGCCGAATGCCACGAGTCTCTCGCCGCGAGAGATCTCGGTAACCCTCTCCGCTCCGAGCTCCGCCGCGTCGCGGACATCGTGAATCGGTGCAGTAGGAAGGTGGCGCAATGTTCTCGTGACAGCGCGGCACGGCCGATCTGCCGGTGACAAGCGGATCGCGGTTGCGTAGGCGCGTATTCCAGAATCGCTTGCGAGCTGGGTCACGAGATCGAGCAGCGACACAGCGCCAGACACGGCCAGGTCTCGGGTTATGAGCCCCGCCTGCTCGCCATCCTCTGGCCACAGGGCCGTATGGGAGTAGATCGATCGTCGATCACGTGCGATTCCCCCCGAGCGAACGAGCGCCACCCCGGTTCCCTGATCATGCTCGTCCCTCATGAATCCCGCGACCGTCCAGGCCTCACCTCGGGAACCGCCGACGCCGACGCGCAATCGCTCATCTACCAGGACCTCGCCGCCTGGGAAGTCGAGCTCTGGTGGCGCACCGGCCACCCCCTGCCGCCGAAGAGTGCTGCCAGAACCGACACGGCCGAGAAACCGGTTGAGGATCGTGCCAGTGAGGGAATCATCGAAATGCATTCGAGACGCGCTCACCATGGTGTCCATCCCTTGGAGGTCCAGAATTATCGCGTCGGGATCTGATTCCCGATTCCACGGCCCGGCCGACTTCATGGTTGCGAGCCACAGGTCGTCTCCCCTGGCCACCAGGACTCCCTCTGCGCCGACATCGCTGACGGACATCTCGGAGAGGGCCGCCCAGGTGATCTGACACGCTGGGTGGGCTTCTTCAATACTGATCAACTCGTGCCGTCCTGCCTACCTGCCAGCAGCGCGAACGCGCAGATTCCGGCGAGCGCTGAAGCGGCGGCAAAGTAGAGCCATCCGATCGCGCCCTGGGACAGTGCGGCGGCTACCGCCAGGGGGCCTACGGCCGCCACTATCTGATAGTTGAGCGAGAAGAACGAGAGGTGCTCGTTGCGCACCGCTGCCGGTGCCAGCTCGTACGAGACCGTCCACCACGCTGCCGACTCGAGAATCTCGCCCGCGGTGAAAAGCACCGTGGCGACGACGACACCGAGGAAGGCAAGCAGCCCAAAGCTGTCGATTCCGAACATCACGGCATACGACGCCACGAAACACGACGCCGAGAGCACTAGCCCGAGCCGCGCACGGCGAATTGTGTTGGAGAGATTCGCCGCGTGTGGCTGGGCGATGATCACCAGCAGCGTGTTGACGATGAGGGCCGCCCCGGCAAGGTAAGTGGGGACGGACTCGGAACGCGTCAACCACAGGGGAAAACCGATATCCAGAATGATCGTCCCGAATGCGAAGACGGTACTGGCCAGCATCAAGCCGACATAGCTGGCGCTGATTCTCGGGCGCCTGCCCTCTGTGGGCGCGTCTCGGGGCGCGCGCGCCGGCATAGTGACTCGGCCGTAGACCGCCGCGGAAACCAGATACGAGAAGGTGGCAAGACCAGCAACCAGGAAGACTCCCGGTCGAGCTGGCATCCAGATCGCCAGACCGATGATCACGCCCGCCAAGGCATAACCGATGTTTCGCACGGATCGAAGGGTGCCGAGCACTGTCGTCCGATTGTCGGAGGCGATGGACCCGATGACCGATTGCAAGGCGGGCCAACCCGCCGAGAAGGCGCCTCCCGCCACACCGAGGGCGAGCGCCAACGACAGGACCGAATTGACAAGCGGCACCGTGGCATAGGCAGCCGCGCTGACGAGAGATGCGCAGACCAAATAGGCCTTCGGGCCGATTCGATCAATGAGGCGCCCGAGAGGCACCGTGGAGAGAATCGTGACCGCGCCGCTAATGGATAGGCCCAGTCCCACTTCCTCGAGCCGCATGCTCGTCGTCCTCAGAAGCAGGACGGTGATGCTCCCAGAGAATGCTGCCGCAGCAGCCGCGTCAATCAGCGCGAGGACGAGAACTGGGCGCAGCGCTGGCACGTCGGCCCAGATACCCACCGCGGGCAAAATCGCCCGTACTCGAACGCCAGCGCTCATTCGTCGGTCACGACTTCAGCGAACCCTCGCGCAAGAAGGTCGTGGAGGAAGTCGGCCAAGTCCGCTCGAGCGGTCGCCCGGTCTACATCGAATTCGGAAATGACTATTTCGACGAGGCCCGCGAAGTCGAGGCGACCGCTCAGATTCTTCCAAACGACCGCTGCGACGTCCTCGAAATAGACCACGTTCTGCTGTGTACGCACTTGATAGCTGCCCCCAACCATCCGCCGAAACTCGGCAACGCGAGCGCGTCTGATCAGGGCATGGTCGTCAAAGCTCAAGGCCAAGCTCCCGTGCTCGGTCAATCACGTGGTAGATCCAATCCGGAGAACCATCGAAACCTCGAAACTGCGTGATCGAGCGATACTCCTCAACCGCGATCGGGCCCGCTGCCTCGATGGTCAACTGCCGATCTCTCCACTTGGATGACGGGCAGATTCGCCCCGTCTTCGCCAACCAGGCGTCGGTCATGTGCTCAAAGGCGAGACGCACGCAGTGCGCCGCACTCTGCACATCTGAATACTCGAGGAGACCGAGCGCGTCGTCGAGAAGACCGTCGGCCAAGGAATGGTGCTTCTCTACGACCGCATCGAACAGGTTGCTCTGCCGGATTGCCGCTTGTGTCTCTGCAAGCCATGCCTCGCCCTTGATGGGCACTCCAACTAGGCATCGGTAGGCGAGGTCCTGGTCCCCATAGCTCAGAGAAATTTCTAGGGGATCGCCGAACAGTCGATCGACGAGCTTGTCCATATCGTCGGATGCGACATACTCCACATCCCATCGGACGTGCCCCACATAGAAGGCGAGGACACTCGCGCCGCTCATCGGGTCGGACTGAGTGTCCGCGCCCCGCGTAGCCGCGTCACCCGGCAGGACCACGTACACATCGACGTCACTGTTCGCGTGACCCAACCCGGCCACCAGGGAACCGCTCAAGAATATCGCCGCAGCCTCGTCGGCTAGAGGGATGCGAGCGGCAATCTCGTCATCGTTCGGGAGCAGTATGCCGAAGCGCTCTTCACGCTCCGGGGTTTCTTCGAAGCCCAGGGAGTCCTCGCCGACGTTCAACCATTCCTCCAATAGGGACCGCAGTCGGCTTTCTCCAAATGCATCCAGGACCTGAGCCACCAGACCCGCATGCCCGACGGATTCAATCCCGCCTCGGCCCGCGATGTAGCCGACGGCATGGTCTTCGTAGACGCTATCGAGAATCCCGTCCGGGGAGACGAGAAGCCATTCATGATCGTCAGCGCGAGTACGCAGAGCTGCGGCGAGCGAGGTCTCCCGCCACGCACGCTCGAGGTGGCCCGGCTCGCCCGTCTCTATCTCGATTCGCAGCTGGCGGCCAAACAGTGCGCAGAATGCATTCTGGGCCGCCATACGACGGACCTCTTGTCGTATCGCTGGATCGTGGCTGCTCGCCTCGAAAGCCATTTCAGCCGCATAGGCAATGCACTCGCCTGCGGCGGCGGGCATGAGGCTGGTGTAGGCCGCACCTTGATCGAAGGCAATCATGCCCGCGTAGGTGTGCCCCTGCTCATGGGCTTCCGCGACCACGTCTCTGACAGTGCCATGGGGCCTGACGTACCAGCAGGGTGCGCCAAACCTGCCGAACTCGTAGGTGCCGGCTTGGTAGTCGACTCCGCTCGCGCTGGGAAGACGCGACGCCCGCGTTCGCGTCAGATGATCCTGTTCGCCGAAAGACGGCGGCAACTCGACCGAGTCGTGCTCGGACTCCAGCCACCCGACGGGGACGAATACGTCGATGGCGTCGGATATCCCGTATTCGGAGACGTACTCGGCGACAACCGCGCGCAACGCTCCTTCGGAGGCCCGAAGGCTGCGATCGGAGCCCGCCAGCGTCGACGTGATGTCGTCCGCAGTAGCAATCACGACAGAACCGATCAGGCGCGTCCGATCGCGCACGGCTGTCTTCCATCCGACTGGCTCCGTAAACCCGTCCGCAGCGCTGTACGCCGAACGGGAGCCGGCGCTCAGCAAGGACGCTAGCGCGTATGCGCCATCCGTCTCGCTTGCGCGCTCGACGCGGTCCCAGAGGCACTGCGCGAGGAATGGCGAGTCGCTTGCGGCGAGAACAGCATCAGCCGCGGCGGCAAGGTGCGCGCTCTCGGCAAGCAACTCATCGAGCTGGCGACTGGGAAGCACCACCTGCATATTCGAGGCCGCCTCGACTATTTCGAGCAGATCGAGCGCCTCAGATTCCGAGGACACGGTCGCCAATGCCGACTTGACTCGCAGCTCTGCTTCCACGCGCGCCCGCGCCCGTACGAGTTCGGGCTGCGGCATGCGTCTCCAATCGAAGCTGATGGGCGCCGCAACGAACAACGGCACCCATCAGCGGACATTCTTTCTCGGGCAAACCCTACGTACGCGTACG
>FSTY01000449.1_pt1 | contig 11252 bp, 11 predicted proteins | sample 1637021 | NCBI WGS metagenome assembly FSTY01 (sample SAMEA3914818, study PRJEB12502) | metagenome | biome: forest; material: soil | place: Canada | collected 2010-06-26 | depth 0.1 m
ATCATCATCAGCCACAACCTCGTCGACGTCTTCAAGGTTGCGGACTACATCGCCGTGCTCTATCTCGGCACCATGGTCGCCTCGGTAGCGACCAAGGACACCAACAGCGACGACGTTGTCGGCTACATCACCGGCAGCAAGACCTACGAGGGAAAGAACGTATGACCAGCACGCCAGCCACCCCGCCGCCTACCATCGGGTCGGGCCACGAGGGCAGCATCAGCGAGCAGTTCACTGCCTACTTCCGCGGCATCCGCCAGGGAGACATGGGCGCCCTGCCCGCGATCGGCGGCTTCGTCGTTCTGCTGATCCTGTTCAGCTTCCTCTCCGGCTCGTTCCTCACCCCGCTGAACATCGCCAACCTGCTCACCCAGGCCGCGACGCTCATGATGCTCGCGATGGCCCTGGTCTTCGTGATCCTGCTCGGTGAGATCGACCTCTCGGCCGGTGTCACCTCCGGTGTCGCCGCCGCGCTGTTCGTCGTGCTCGTGCACAACTACAACGTCAACTGGATCGCAGCGCTGCTCGTCGCGCTGGTGACCGGCTTCGCCATCGGATTGTTCATCGGTTTCTTCGTGGCGCGGGTGGGCATCCCCTCGTTCGTCGTGACCCTTGGCCTGTTCCTCGGCTTCCAGGGCCTGCAGCTGATCATCATCGGCACCGGCGGCGTGTACCGCGTCGAGACGCCCGAGATCTCGGCGATCATGAACAAGAGCATGCCGATCTTGTGGGGCTGGGTCGGGCTCGCTATCGCGATCGCCCTCGCCGTGCTCACCGCCCTGTGGGACCGCGCCCGTCGCACCCGCGCCGGTGTCGCCAACCGCCCGGCCCTGCTCATGTGGGGGCGCCTCGCCGCGATCGCCATCGCGGGCGGCCTGTTCGTGGCGTTGCTCAGCATCGACCGCGCGCCCAGCCGTGGATCGCTCAACGGCGTGCCGATCGCGCACAACGCCATCGAGGGTGTGCCGATCGTGGTCCCGATCGCGGTGGCCATCCTGTGGGTGGGCACCTTCATCCTCGACCGCACGCGCTTCGGCCGTCACCTCTACGCAGTCGGTGGCAACCCCGAGGCAGCGCGCCGCGCGGGTATCAAGGTCGCCAGCATCCGCATGATCGCGTTCGTGACCTGCTCGACCCTCGCGGTCGTCGCCGGCATCTTCGACGCCAGCCGCATCGGCGTCGTGAGCGCGGCATCGGGTTCGCAGATCGTGCTGAGCGGTGTCGCTGCAGCGGTCGTCGGTGGCGTCAGCCTCTTCGGTGGCCGTGGCCGTCTGACGCACGCCGCCATCGGCGCGCTCGTCATCGCGGTCATCGCCAATGGCCTCGGCCTGCTCGGCCTGCCGGCCGGTGTGAACTTCCTCGTGACCGGTGGCGTGCTCATCCTCGCCGCCTCCTTCGACGCGGTGTCGCGTAAGCGCGCCGGCGGAGCTCTCACCCGATAACAGTGTGATCCAGAGATGCCCGCGCACGTTCTGTGTGCGGGCATCTCTCATTAACAGCTCAAAGGAGAGCCATGACCACCCCCTTCGACCTCACCGGCCGTGTGGCCCTCGTCACCGGCGCCGCCCGCGGACTCGGCCGGGCGATCGCCGTCAGCCTCGCCGAGGCCGGCGCCGACGTCGCCATCGGGCTGCGTGACGCCAGCCTCGACAACGGCCTGGTGGCCGAGGTCGAGGCCCTGGGCCGCCGCGTGCTGCCCGTGCAGCTGGAGGTCACCGACCTCGCCGCGGGGCGCGCCGCGATTGACCGGGTGGTGCGTGAGCTCGGGCACCTCGACATCCTCGTGAACAACGCGGGAGGCGGCATCGGCGACGCGGCCATCGACGTGCGCGAGGAGGACTTCGACGCCGTTCTCGCGCTCAACACGAAGGCACCCTTCTTCCTCTCGCAACACGCCGCGAAGTACATGCGCGACCACTCCGGCGGATCGATCGTCAACGTGGCCTCGCAGGCCGGCCTGGTCGCGCTGCCGGGCGAATCCTCGTACTGCATCAGCAAGGCGGCGCTCGTGCACATGACCCGCTGCCACGCGGTGGAGTGGGGCGAGTACGGCATCCGGGTCAATGCGGTCGCGCCCACCTTCATCGAGACGGACGGCACGGCGGCGGCCCTCGCCGACCCGGTGTTCCGTGCCGACACCGTCGAGCGCATCGCCGGTCTGCACCGCATCGGGGTACCGAGCGAGGTCTCGGGCGCGGTCGTCTTCCTCGCCTCTCCCGCGGCGTCGCTCATCACCGGGCAGACGCTGGCGATCGACGGCGGCTGGACTGCCCGCTAGAGCGCTGCCACCAGGCTCTCGAGCGACGTCTCTTTCGCGATGACGTCTACGCGCAGTCCGCAGGCCCGGGCCTCAGCAGCCGTGCGCTCGCCAATACACGCGACGCGGGTGCCGGGCGGCAGGGGCGCGAGCTGCGCGGCGACCTGCCGCGCGACGGAGCCCGACGTGACGAGAATCCAGTCCACCGGCGCGCGGCCCTCGGGTGTCACCCCGACGGCTACCGTGCGGTACGCGACGACGGTAGTCACAGCCAACCCCTGATCGCTCAGGGCGGATGCGAGGGCCGGGTCGGCGAGATCGGACTGCGGCAGCAGCACCCGCGCCCCGTCCTCGCTGCCGGGCCACTCATCCGCGATGCCCGTCGCGGAGCTGTCACGCGGCACGAAGTGCACGTCGACCGACGCCGCGCGCAACGCCGCCGCGGTCGCCTCGCCCACCGCGACGATCCTCGTGCGGGCGGCAACGGCGCCCAGCGCCCCGACCGTGCGGGCGCTGGTGACGACGAGCCAGTCGTAGTCGCCACGAGCGAGCCCCTGGGGAATCGTCTCGCCCGCCTCGTAGGCGATGAGCGGCACGATCACCGGCGTCATCCCCCGCTGCTCGAGAAGCCGCGCCGCGCGGCTGCCCCACTCCCCCGCGCGGGGAACGAGCACCCTCATGCCGCGGCTGCCGCCTTCGCGGCCGCGGGCAGCGCGTCGAGCACCCGGTTGACCGCTGCGTCGTCGTGCGCCGCGGAGACGAACCACGCCTCGAAGACGCTCGGCGGCAGCGAGACTCCGGCGTCGAGCATGGCGTGGAAGAAGGGCGGGTAGCGGTGCGCCTGCTGCGCCCTCACCTGCTCGTAGTTCACCGGCGGCTGAGCGGTGAAGGCGAAGGAGAACAGGGTGCCGGCGCGCTGCACGCTGTGCTCGACGCCTTCGGCCGAGAACGCGGCAGAGGCGGATGCGGCGATAGTGCCGGCGACGGTCGCGAGGCGCTCGTAGACAGCGCCATCCGCGTTCTGCAGGGTGGTGAGGCCCGCGGCCACGGCGACCGGGTTGCCGCTGAGCGTGCCCGCCTGGTAGACCGGGCCGAGCGGTGCGAGCAGTTCCATGATCGCGGCACTTCCGCCGATGGCGGCGAGCGGCAGCCCGCCGCCGATGACCTTGCCGAAAGTCACGAGGTCGGCCGCGTAGGGCACCGGGTCGATGCCTGCCCAGCCGGTCGCACTCGCGCGGAAGCCGGTGAGCACCTCGTCGCTGATGACGAGCGCGCCGTGCGCGTGCGCGATCTCGACCAAGGCCGCATTGAAGCCCTCGGAGGGTGCGACGACACCCATGTTGGCAGGGGCCGCCTCGACAATGATCGCCGCGAACCGCTCCCCATCAGAAGCAAAGAGCGCCCGCACGGCGTCGAGGTCGTTGTACGGCAGCACGACCGTCTGCGCTGCGATCGCCGCCGGCACGCCCGCAGAACCGGGGATAGCGAGGGTCGCCAGCCCGGACCCCGCCTCGGCCAGCAGCCCGTCGGAATGCCCGTGGTAGTGGCCGGCGAACTTGACCAGCAGGTCGCGCCCGGTGGCCCCGCGCGCGAGCCGGATCGCGGTCATGGTCGCCTCGGTGCCGGTCGAGACGAGCCGCAGCCGCTCGATCTGCGGGGCGAGCCGGGCGATGACGAGCTCGGCGAGCTCCGTCTCGCCGGGCGTCGAGGCGCCGAAGCCCAGGCCGCGCGCGGCGGCCTGTTGGACTGCCTCGACGACACGGGGATGGGCGTGGCCGAGAATGGCCGGTCCCCAGGAGCAGACGAGGTCGACGTAGTCGCGGCCCTCGACATCCGTGACGTAGGGCCCGGTGGCGCTGGTGAAGAAGCGGGGCGTGCCGCCGACGGAGCCGAAGGCTCTGACCGGCGAGTTGACTCCACCCGGAATAGACCGCCGGGCCCGGTCAAACCACTCCGCGTTACTCACGCAGCCACCCCGCCAGCTCGGCGGCGAAGTAGGTGAGCACGGCGCCTGCTCCGGCGCGTCGGATGCTGACCACCGACTCCTCGATGGCACGACGGCGGTCGATCCAGCCGTGCGCCGCGGCGGCCTCGATCATCGCGTACTCGCCGCTCACCTGATAGGCCCAGACCGGCACCGGGCTGCGGTCGGCGGCATCCGCAAGCACGTCGAGGTAGCTCGTCGCCGGCTTGACCATGACCACGTCGGCGCCTTCGAGAACGTCGAGGTCGATCTCGCGGGATCCCTCGCGGCGGTTGGCCGGATCCATCTGGTAGGTGCGGCGGTCGCCGACGAGCGAGCTCTGCACCGCCTCGCGGAAGGGGCCGTAGAAGGCACTGGCGTACTTCGCCGCGTACCCGAGGATCGGTGTGCCGTCGAAGCCGGCGCCGTCGAGGGCGTCGCGCACGGCGGCGACCTGGCCGTCCATCATGCCGCTGAGGCCGAGCAGCTGCGAGCCCGCCTGTGCCTGCGCAACGGCCATGTCACGGTACCGAAGAAGGGACGCATCGTTGTCGACAGAGCCGTCGGCCGCCAGCACGCCGCAGTGGCCGTGGTCGGTGAACTCGTCGAGGCAGAGGTCGGTCTGCACGACGAGAGCATCCCCGGCCTCGGCGACGGCGGCCCGGGTGGCCACGGTGAGGATGCCGTTCGGGTCGGTGGCCCCCGATCCAACGGAGTCCTTCGTCTCGGGCACACCGAAGAGCATGACGCCGCCGACGCCCAACGAGGCTGCCTCGGCGATCGCGCGCCGAAGCGAGTCAAGCGAGTGCTGCACGACGCCGGGCATCGACGAGATCGGCATCGGTTCCGTCGCCCCCTCGCGCACGAACATCGGCAGGATCAGCTCGGCCGGGTGCAACCGGGTCTCGGCGACGAGGCGGCGCATCGCCGGCGTGGCGCGCAGCCGGCGCGGACGCTCGATCACGCCATCAACCCGGCGGCGCCGAGCTCGAACAGCTCGGTCGATACCCGCTTGGCCAACTCGCCGGCCGGGTCCTTCGCGTCGTTGACATAGAGCGCGTGCGAGCTGGTGAGGTACGACGACCCGTCGGCCGCATAGACCCGCGCGTCGAGAAAGAGCATGCCGTCTTCCGCGAGGGCGTGCACGCCGACGGGGGCCGCGCAGCCCGCCTCGAGCAGCGCCAGCGTCTGACGCTCCGCCTCGACCAGCAGACGGGATGTCGTGTGATTCAGCGCCGACACCAGCTTCTCAGAGCCCTCCCGCACCTCAATCGCGAGCGCCCCCTGCCCGGCGGCCGTGGGCCACCCGGTGAGGTCGAGGTACTCGGTGACGGAGTCGAGCCGTCCAAGCCGATGCAACCCCGCCACGGCGAGCACCACCCCGTCGAGGTCGCCACCCGCCACGAAACCGAGACGCGTGTCCACATTGCCACGAATGTCGACGACGTCGAGGTCGGGGCGCCGCGATCGCAGCTGGGCGGCGCGTCTAGGCGAGCCCGTGCCCACCCTCGCCCCCGCCGGCAGGGTGTCGAGGGTGAGGGAGTCACGGGCGATGAGGCCGTCGCGGGCATCCACGCGTTTGGGCACGGCACCGATCACGAGGCCGGGGTGCGCCGCGGTCGGCAGGTCTTTGAGGGAGTGCACGACGACGTCGCACTCCCCGGCGAGCAGCGCCTCGCGCAGCGCGCTGGCGAAGACGCCGGTGCCGCCGAGGCTGGCCAGCGACTCGGTGGAACGGTCGCCCTCGGTCGAGATCGTGACGACCTCGGGCTCCTCTCCGGTCTTGGCCGCGATGGCCCGCACGATTGTCTGCGTCTGGGCGAGGGCGAGGGCACTGCCCCGCGTGCCGATACGAAGTAGTGGCACCATCAGCACAGTCCGATCATTATGGGGCAACCCCGCACAGCGCCGGCTTGAACCCCGCGCGCACATTCTCGCAGCAGCCAGGTCGGCACGTGTCGTACCACGGCCCCATATCGGTAACCGCAGGTCTATCTTCGACGGGCACCCCGTCGCGCCGCTCGAGCACGAGGTCGATGAGCGCGTCGACGTAGGCGGGGTGGGTGCCGGGCGTCGCCGTGCGGATGTAGCGCAGGCCAGCCTCCTCGGCGGACTCGGCGGCCTCGGTGTCGAGGTCCCAGAGCACCTCCATGTGGTCGCTGACGAAGCCGAGCGGCACGACGGCCACAGCGGTCACGCCCTGCTCGGGCAGGGAGGCGATGACGTCGTTGACGTCGGGCTCGAGCCACGGCTGCGTCGGCGGGCCGGAGCGCGACTGGTAGACCAGCTGCCACTCGACGGTCGAGCCGAGATCGGCCATGATGCGCGCGGCGACCGCCAGGTGCTGCTGCTCGTAGGCGTGGCCATCGGGGCCGCTGCGCTCGGCATCCGTCGAAGGAATGGAGTGGGTAGAGAACAGCACCCGCACGGTCTCGCCCTCGAGGGCGGCCAGCGCGTCGCGCAGGCCGTCGGCGAAGGGCTGCACGAAGCCGGGGTGGTCGAAGAACTGGCGCACCTTGTCGATCTGCAGCTGGCCGTCGAGCCCCGTGGCATCGAGGGCCATCGCGTAGTCCTCGCGGTACTGGCGGCACGACGAGAAAGAGCTGTAGGCGCTCGTGCCGACGGCGATGAGCGTGCTGAAGCCCTGTCTCTGCGCCTCGCGGAAGGCGTCGGCCATGTACGGGTGCCAGTTGCGGTTGCCCCAGATCACCGGGAGGTCGATGCCGCGCTCGGCAAGACGGGCCTCCATCGCGGCCTTGAGCTCGCGGTTCTGCTGGTTGATGGGGCTGATGCCGCCGAAGTGCCGGTAGTGGTGCGCGACCTCCTCGAGGCGCTCATCGGGGATGCCGCGACCGCGGGTGACGTTGCGGAGGAACGGGATGACGTCATCCTGCCCTTCCGGCCCGCCGAAGCCGGCGAGCAGGATCGCGTCGTAGGCGACCGGTTCGGTGACGTGGGCTTCGCCTGCCGCGGCCTGGGCTGACCCTGCGGCCCTGACCAACTGCCCGTTGCTGATCGTCACGCCAGCACCGTCGCAACCTCGGTGACCGAGATGCGTCGACCCGTGTAGAACGGCACCTCGCCGCGCACGTGCAGGCGAGCCTCCGTGGCCCGAAGAGCCCGCATCATGTCGACGAGGTCGGTGAGCGAGTCGGACTCCATGGGCAGGATCCACTCGTAGTCGCCGAGGGCGAATGCCGAGACGGTGTTCGCGACCACGCTGGGGAATGCGGCGCCCGTGCGGCCGTGGTCGGCGAGCATGCGCCGGCGGTCGTCCTCCTCGAGCACGTACCAGTCGTAGGAGCGGTCGAAGGGGTAGACCACGAGCCAGTCGCGGGCGTGCTCGCCACGGAGGAATCCGGGAACATGCGAGCGGTTGAACTCCGCATCGCGGTGCACGCCCATCGCGCTCCAGGTCGGCAGCAGGCCCGGCAGCGCGCGCCGCAGCACCCGCAGTGCCGACTGCAGTACCTCGGCCGGAGCTCCGTGCAGCCAGATCATGAGGTCGGCGTCGGCCCGCAGCCCCGAGACGTCGTAGAAGCCGCGGATGGTGACCCCGGCAGCCTCGACCTCGGCGACAGCGCTCTCGAGCGCCTCCGTCGAGGCGGCCGCCGCCGGGTCGCGCCGCAGCACCGCCCAGAGGGTGTAGCCGCTATCAGAGACGGTGGGCTCGTGGCTCATGCTTCTAGGCTATGCCCATGAACTTGACCATCCGCCCCACGACCGAGGACGACTGGGAGTCGGTGCGCGCGCTGCGGCTCGAGATGGTGCAGGACACCCCGATGGGCTTCGCCGAGACCTACGAGACCGCGCTCACCCACGACGAGGCGGCGTGGCGCCTGCGCGGGGCACGGGGCACGGCAGCTACCTCCATCTCCCTCGCCGCGATCGTCGACGACCGCTGGGTGGGAACGATGGGCGGCTACCTCGAGAACGGCCTACCGCTTCTCGTCGGCGTCTATGTCACCCCCGACTTCCGTGGCGACGCCGGGGTCGCCGATGCGCTGCTCGCCGGCGTCGAGCACTGGGCCGGCCAGCACGGAGACACCCTCACGCTGCACGTGCACGCCGACAACGCGCGCGCCCGCCGCTATTACGAGAAGAAGGGCTATGCCCTTACCGGGGTCAGCGTGCCCTACATCCTCAACGCAGCCGAGACCGAGCTAGAGATGGCCAAGGACCTCTAGCATCCCCTCGGCCGTCTCCGTCGCGTGTGAGACCACAGCCGCGAGGCCGGTGCCCGAGATCGCCTCGCCGGTGATCCAGAATCCCGCGGGAATCTCGGCCTGCAGCGCCGGCCGCTGCCACTCGACGACGGCGAAGTCGACGACCTGCTCGACGTGCACGCCCAGCAGCTCCTCGGCATCGGCGACCGCCTGCTGCTGGCCCACCGACGACGAATACGAGAGTCGGATGACGTGGCGCCCCGCGCCCGCCCGCTCGGCCAGCCACGGCCACTTCGCCGTCGCGTGGGTGAGCGCCCGCGGCGAAGAGCCGCCCGTGAGCACCCCCGTTCCCCGGGGCGCGGCGTCGAGCGCCGCGCAGTCGACGACGAGCGTCGCGAGCGTGGTCGCCTCGACCTCGTTCTCGCCGACCACTCCGGCGGCCGCGATGAGCACCTGCCCCTCGAGGCGTTCGTCGCCGACATAGACCGCGTCTACCTCGGCAGAGGTCACCCGGCTGTTCAGTCGCACATCGACGCCGAAGCGCTCCAGGTCGGCCGCCAGCTCGATGACGAGGCGGTGCACGCCTCCCCGGATACCCTGGACGGCCGATCCGGCCGTGGCGCTCGTGCGCAGGTCGCGCACCGCCCTCGCCAGCGAGCCCTCGCGCAGCAGCGCCTGCCGCAGACCGGGGGCGATGCGGTCGAGGTCGAGCTCGTCGGGGTGCCGCGAATGGATGCCCTGCACGACCGGGGTGACCAGGGCGTCGAGGAGGCCCTGCCCCATCCTCGTGCGCACTAGTTCTCCCAGGGTGCGGGATCGCGCGCCGACCGTGCCCGGAATCAGCTCATCGAGCATCGCCCGCCACGCGGCCCGTGGTCCCACCACCGCGAGCACGTCGCTCGCGAGCGGCACACCCGGGATGCCGAGCAGGCTGGTCGCCGGCAGCGGCACGGCTGAGCCGTCGGCCCGCCGCAACCACGCCCCCGCGGGGCTCGGCTCGACCACGTCGTCCGCGAGGCCGAGGCTCGTCGCCAGGCGGGCGACGGTGCCGCGACGCGTGGCGAAGCTCTCGGCTCCCTTGTCGAGGATGAGACCGCCGACCACGTGCTCCGTCAGCGTGCCGCCGAGGTGATCGGATGCCTCGAGCACTGTTACCCGCTGGCCGCCGAGTACGAGGGCACGGGCGGCAACGAGCCCGGCCACTCCCCCGCCGACGACAAAGATCACAGCGAGTGCACCAGCTCGACGACGCGGGTCAGAACATCGGGGTCGGTCTCGGGCGGAACCCCGTGCCCGAGATTGAGCACGTGCGAGGGCGCCGCACGGCCACGGTCGATGACGTCGAGAACGTGCGCCTCGAGAATCTTCCACGGTGCGCCGAGAATGGCGGGGTCGAGGTTGCCCTGCAGCGGCACGGTGTTGTCGAGGCGACGCGAGGCCTCGTCGAGCGGGATGCGCCAGTCGACCCCCATGACATCCGCTCCGATCCCATGCATGGCGGCGAGCACCTCGTTGGAGCCGACGCCGAAGTGCACCTTCGGCACGTCGAAGCCGCGCAGGTGCGACAGCACCCGCTTCGAGTGGGGTGCCACACGGCGCACGTACTGCTGCTCAGAAAGCGATCCGACCCAGGAGTCGAAGAGCTGCACGGCCGAGGCCCCCGCCTCGACCTGGGCGAGCAGGAACTCGCCGGCGACGTCGGCGCACCAGTTGAGCAGCGTCGCCCAGCTCTGCGGGTCGGCGTACATCATGGTGCGGGCGCGGGCCTGGTCTTTCGAGGGTCCGCCCTCGACGAGGTAGCTGGCGAGAGTGAAGGGCGCACCCGCGAAGCCGATGAGCGGCGTGGCGCCTAGCTGCGCGACGGTCTGGGCGACGGCCTCGCGGATGGGGTCGAGGGAGGCGGGGTCAATCGGCCGAAGCGCGGCGACATCCGACGCGGTTCGAATCGGGTTCTCGATGACCGGGCCGCGGCCGGGCACGATCTCGACCCCGACACCCGCGAGTTTGACCGGAATCACGATGTCGCTGAAGAAGATCGCCGCGTCGACCTGGTGGCGGCGCACCGGTTGCAGCGTGATCTCGCTGGCGAGCTCGGGAGTGAGGCACGCGTCGAGCATGGCGGTGCCGACGCGCAGCTCGCGGTACTCCGGCAGGGAGCGGCCGGCCTGGCGCATGAACCAGACGGGCGGGGTGGGCTGCCGCTCGCCACGGTAGGCGCGGATGAGCGGTGACTCTGCCGTCCGCCCGTCGAGGAGCGGATGAGCAGGGGTAAGGGGCACGAACTAACATTAGATCGTGCTCCTGTGCCTCAGTTCGAACCACCAGAACGCGAGCCTCGAGCTACTCGAAAAACTCTCAGTGATTGCCATGGACGCGACCTCGCGTCTGGTCACATCGTCAGACTTCGTCACCGGCGCCGTCGTTCTCGCCACCTGCAACCGCTTCGAGGCCTACCTCGACATCGACGAGCCCCTCACCGCGGCGACCGCGACCGCCCTCGCCGCCACCATCGACGCACTGAGCGCCGCAAGCCATATTCCGGCCGACGAGCTGCGTGCCTCCATCGCCGTGCACGAGGGCGACGACGTGGCCCAGCACCTCTTCGCCGTGACCTCGGGCCTCGAGTCGGTGGTCGTCGGCGAGGACGAGATCAGCGGCCAGGTGCGCCGCGCCCTCGATGCGGCGCGCTTCGGCGGCACCACCAGCCGCGACCTCGAACGCCTCTTCCAGCGCGCCACCCACACCAGCCGTGGAGTGAAGAATGAGGCCGGACTCGGCGGCGCCGAGCGCTCGCTGGCCCGCCTCGCGCTCGAGCTGGCCTCCAGCCGCGTCGCCGACTGGCGCACCGCGAGCGTGCTCGTCGTCG
>FSTY01000416.1_pt1 | contig 11204 bp, 12 predicted proteins | sample 1637021 | NCBI WGS metagenome assembly FSTY01 (sample SAMEA3914818, study PRJEB12502) | metagenome | biome: forest; material: soil | place: Canada | collected 2010-06-26 | depth 0.1 m
CAGCGGCGGCATCGGACTGGCTGCCTCGGGCAACATCAACCCCGACCGCACCTTCCCCAGCATGTTCGAGCCCGTGCACGGCTCGGCTCCGGACATCGCCGGACAGCAGAAGGCCGACCCCACCGCGGCCATCCTCTCTGTCGCCCTGCTGCTCGACCACCTCGGTCTCGCGCAGGAGGCGGCACGGGTGACCGCGGCAGTCTCGGCCGATCTGGCCACCCGTACGTCAGCTGCCCGCACCACCTCCGAGATCGGCGACGCGATCGCGGCGGCGCTGGCGTAGCGTTAACACGACTTTCGACTAAGGAATGCTGTTGAAGAACCTCCTCGCACCACAGACCCTGCAGTTCACCCGCACCGCGAACGAGAACGCCGCGGCCGAGGCCGACCGCACCGCGATCCTCGCCGACCCGGGCTTCGGCAAGCACTTCACCGACCACATGGTCGACATCTGCTGGTCGAAGATGGGCGGTTGGCACCGCCCGCGCGTGCAGCCCTACGGACCGATCTCGCTCGACCCCGCGGCTGCCGTGCTGCACTACGGCCAGGAGATCTTCGAGGGGCTCAAGGCCTACCGCCACGCGGACGGCTCGATCTGGAGCTTCCGTCCCGAGGCCAACGCGGCACGACTGCAGCGCTCGGCGGTGCGGCTGGCGCTGCCCGAGCTGCCCACCGAGTACTTCCTCGACGCCCTCAAGGAGCTGATCGCCGCCGATGGCGACTGGGTGCCGTCTGCTCCTGACACCAGCCTCTACATCCGGCCCTTCATGTTCGCCAAGGAGGCCTTCCTCGGGGTGCGCCCCGCCGAGAAGGTCAACTTCTACATCATCGCCAGCCCGGCCAGCGCGTACTTCAAAGGCGGGCTGGCGCCCGTGTCGATCTGGCTCTCGACCAACTACTCCCGCGCGGGCAAGGGCGGCACGGGGGCGGCGAAGACCGGCGGCAACTACGCGGCGTCGCTCGTCGCCCAGGCCGAGGCCTATGAGCAGGGCTGCGACCAGGTGCTGTTCCTCGACTCGGTCGAGGAGAAGTACCTCGAAGAACTCGGCGGCATGAACATCGTGCTCGTGAAGAAGGACGGCACGCTCGTCACGCCGGCCAGCGACAGCATCCTCGAGGGCATCACCCGCGACTCGATCCTGCAGCTCGCCGAGGACCGCGGCCACGTGGTCGAGCGTCGCCCGATCACCCTCCAGGAATGGAGGGACGGCGCGGCCAGCGGCGAGATCGTCGAGGCCTTCGCCTGCGGAACGGCCGCTGTCGTCGCCCCGATCGGCCGCCTCAAGGCAGCCGACTTCGAGATCGTGCACGCGCAGCCAGCCGAGAGTGTCGCGCTCTCGCTGCGCGCGCAGCTCACCGACATCCAGTACGGCCGTGGCGATGACACGCACGGCTGGATGATGCGCCTCGACTCGTGAGAATCGCCCGCTTCGCCAGTCAGGGCCACGATCCCCGCTACGGAATCGTCGACGGCGACGAGCTCGTCGTGCTCGTCGGCGATCCGATGTTCAGCGGATTCGAGACCCTCGACGAGCGGGTGCCGCTCGCCGAGGCGAAGCTGCTGGCGCCGGTCATCCCGCGGTCGAAAGTGGTCTGCGTCGGCCTCAACTTCATCGACCACCGCAATGACATGGCGACGCCGGCGCCCGATTCGCCGCTGATCTTCTTGAAGCCCAACACGTCGGTGGTGGGGCCGGGTGACGACATCCGCATCCCGCCGGTTGCCGGACGCATCGTGCACGAGGGCGAGCTCGCCGTCGTCATCGGCACGATTGCCAGCCGCGTGCCCGTCGCGAGCGCACTCGACTATGTCTTCGGCTTCACGATCGCGAACGACGTGTCGGCGCGCGACGAGATGTTCCGTGACGGGCAGTGGGCGCGGGCCAAGGGCTACGACACCTTCTGCCCGACCGGCCCGTGGATCGAGACCGAGCTCGACCACGCGAACCTTGAGATCCAGACCTATGTCGACGGCGAGCCCCGCCGCCACGGCAACACCCGCGACATGGTCTACAGCGTCGAAGAGATCATCGCCTTCGCGTCGGATGTGTGGACGCTGCTGCCCGGCGACCTCATCCTCATGGGCACGCCGGCCGGCCTCGGCGGGTTCGTCGACGGCCAGACCGTCGACATCACTATCGAGGGCATCGGCACGCTGAGCAATCCGGCGCGCAACCGCGGATAGTGCACAATGGCGACATGAAGAAGCCTCTTGTTCTCGTCGTCCTCGTCGCCGTCGCGCTCGCGGGCTGCACCGCCGGTGGGCCGACCCTGAGCAAGAGCGACGCCGAAGACGTGCTCTTCACCGCTGACGATGCGCCGCACGACGCGGTAATGAACGAGCTCGGCCAAGAAGACGACATGGACATCGAGGACTTCCTCGACGACACGACCGACGACGTCGACATCGAGTTCGACCCGGAGGAGTGCCTCAACTCGACCTTCCCGCTCTTGCTGCTCGACCGCGACGAAGACGGCCCCGCTGGGCGGGTGTTCCGCGGCGACTCGATCACGACCGCCCTCGACTCCGACCAGGGCGGCTACGCCACGCAGTGGCTGCGCTGGTTCGAGACGCCCGGCGAGGCGGCGTCATTCTTCAGCCAGTACCGCTCGGAGCAGGCGAAGTGCACAGAGTTCACCGTCGACACCGATGACGGAGACGTCGAGGTGGAGGCCGACGTGGAGGACGCCGCGGGCGGCGACGAGGCCTACGTGCTCAACACCGAGGCCGACTACGAGGATGATGACAACCGCTCGGGACAGCAGTACGTTATCCGCGCCGGCAACGTCATCCTCATGATCAGCGGTGCAGCCGACACGAAAGACCAGCGCAACGCCCTTCAGGACCTCGTCGATGAGGCGGTCGACCGCCTCGAGGACGCCGCGGAGGACGCGGCTAAGTAAGCTTGGCCCCGATGTCTGCCCCATTCTCCACTGCCACCGGCAGCGACGTACGCGTTCGCTTCTGCCCCTCGCCGACCGGTACGCCGCACGTCGGCCTCATCCGCACCGCGCTGTTCAACTGGGCCTACGCGCGCCACACCGGCGGCAAGCTCGTCTTCCGCATTGAAGACACGGATGCCGCCCGCGACAGCGAGGAGAGCTACCTGCAGTTGCTCGACGCGCTGCGCTGGCTCAACATCGACTGGGACGAGGGCGTCGAGACCGGCGGGCCGCACGCGCCGTACCGGCAGTCGCAGCGCACCGAGATCTATCGGGGCGTGATCGAGAAGCTTCTCGCATCCGGCCATCTGTATGAGTCCTTCGTCACCCCGGACGAGATGGAGGCGCGCAACGTCGCCGCCGGCCGTGACCCCAAGCAGGGCTACGACAACTTCGAGCGCAGTCTCACCGAGGCGGAGAGAGAAGCCTTCAAGGCGGAGGGCCGCCAGCCCGCGCTGCGCCTCACGGTGCCGGACGGCGACCTCAGCTTCACCGACCTGGTGCGTGGCGAAATCACCTTTCCGGCTGGTTCGTTCACTGACTTCGTCGTCGTGCGCCCGAACGGCGCCCCGCTCTATACCTTCGTCAACCCGGTCGATGACGCGCTCATGGGCGTGACCCACGTGCTGCGTGGCGAGGACCTGCTCTCGAGCACGCCGCGCCAGATCGCGCTCTACACGGCGCTGATCGAGATCGGACTGACCGAGTTCATTCCGCAGTTCGGGCATCTGCCCTTCGTCATGGGCGAGGGCAACAAGAAGCTCTCGAAGCGCGACCCGGAGTCGAATCTCTTCCACCACCGCGATCGCGGCTTCATTCCCGAGGGGCTGCTCAACTACCTCTCGCTGCTCGGCTGGTCGCTCACCCACGACCGCGATGTGTTCTCGAGCGACGAGATGGTCGCCGCCTTCGACGTCGTCAACGTCAACCCGAACCCGGCGCGCTTCGACCTCAAGAAGGCGGAGTCGATCAACGGCGACCACATCCGGCTGCTGAGCGTCGACGACCTGGCGACCCGTCTCGAACCGTACCTCGCCGACCTCGTCACGACCGACGACGACCGCGCGCTGCTGCGCCTCGCGACCCCCCTCGTGCAGGAGCGCATGCAGCTTCTCGGCGAGGCCCCCGACCTGCTCAGCTTTCTCTTCACCGACACCTTGGAATACGCAGCGGATGCCCTCCCGGGCGACGAGGCACCCCAGGTTCTCGACGCCGCGATCGCCGCACTGTCGCCCCTCGGCCACTGGGAGCACGAGCAGATCGAGGCGGCCCTGCGGGTGGCGCTCATCGAGGAGCTCGGCCTCAAGCCCCGCCTCGCCTTCGGCGCACTGCGCACGGCTCTCTCGGGCCGCCGCATCAGCCCGCCCCTCTTCGAGTCGATGGAGCTACTCGGCAAGGAGCCGACGATCGCCCGGCTGGAGCGTCTGCGGGCGTTCGTCAACGCCTGAGTCATGCGCTAAAGTGGACAGTCGGCTGAGCTTCGGTTTAGCCCATTGGGGTATGGTGTAATTGGCAACACGGAAGATTCTGATTCTTTTGTTCTTGGTTCGAGTCCAGGTACCCCAGCGTTGACTTAGCTCTCACCCGCGTTCATCGCGGGTGTTTTGCTTTAACGTGCCGGTGCTGAGGCGAGGCCTCAGGAAGCAAACGGGGTGAGGGTTTCGCGCACGATGTCCGCGGCTCCCCAGTCGGGGTCGAACTGGGCGATCACGGCCAGGTGCTGGCGCAACTGCAGGATCGGCATCCGCTCTCTCCAGCCCGGGTCGAGCGACGTGAGGTCGGCGTAGAGGTCGAAGAACGCGGCCGATTCCGGTGGCGGAACAGTGGTCCACAGGTGGGCGAGGTCGACCTCGGCCCAGGTGTACGAGACGGCGGGGTCGATGAGCGCGGGTTCGCCGGAGGCGGTGGCCATGACGTTCTGCATCCACAGGTCGCCGTGGGTCAGCACCGCGGGCTTCTCGGGCAGCAGCTCGGGCAGCCGGTCGCAGAGGCGTTCGAGTGCGCGGGCGTCGACGACCTCGCGCACCCGCGGCTCCTCGAGCCAGCGCAGCAGACGGTTCTGGGCGAAGAACTCGTAGCCGTTGTCGTTCCAGGTGTTCACCTGCTGGCGGCGACCCAGCCAGTTGTCGCGGTGCCAGCCGAAGCGCGGGTGCTCGGTGCTCGTGTGCAGGCGCGCGAGGGCGTGGGCGAGCTGCTGCCAGAAGTCCTCGGTGGTAGGTCGCGGCTGCAGCGTCGAGAGCACGAGTAGGTCGGGCGTCGCGAGCACGACCTCGGGGGTGGCCACGTGGTCGCGCAGGGCGGCGAGCCCTTCGGCCTCGGTCTCGAAGGCTCCGGTAAGAGGCTCGTCGAAGGCCTTGACGAAGAGAGTCGTGCCGTCGGCAAGCCGGGCGAGACCGGCGGTAGCCGCGAGCCCGCCCGTCGCGGGCGACACCTCGGCGACGTCGACTCCCGCGGCGCGCAGGCGGTCGAACAGCAGTCCAGTCATGACCGATAGGTTATTCCTCGTGCCACAGATCGCAGTCATGGACGTCGGCGGCAGCCACGTCACCGCCGCCCTCGTCGAGGGCGACCGGGTCGCAGCCAGGGCCGACGCCGACATCGACCCCCACGGAACCGCCGACGAGATCCTCGGGGCGATCGCCGACGCGGGCCGCGAGCTTGGTCCTCAGAAGCGCTGGACCCTCGCCTTCCCCGGCCCCTTCGACTACGCCCGCGGCATCGGCACCTTCGAGGGTGTCGGCAAGTTCGGCTCGATCGCCGGGCTCGACCTGCGCCGCGAGTTGGGCGAACGACTCGACGCATCCGTGAGCTTCATCGACGACGCCGACGCCTACATCATGGGCGAGTGGAGCGCGGGGGCCGCGCGCGGGCACGCCCGCGTCATCGGTGTGACGCTCGGCACCGGGGTGGGGGCCGCTTTTCTCGTGGATGGGCGTCCACAGGCGGGTGGGCCGGGAGTGCCCCCGGGGGGCAACCTGTATCCGGAGCTCTACCTCGGCGGCCCGATTGAGGACACCGTGTCGACGCGGGCACTGCTGGCGTCGTACGGCGCTGACGGGGTGAGCGTGCGCGAGGTCTTCGAGCGCGCCCGGGCCGGGGAGGCGTCCGCGCTGTCGGTCGTCACCAGCACCATGGAGCACCTCGGCCGCTTCGTGGCACCCTTCATCGCCGGCTTCGGCGCGACGGTGTTCGTGGTGGGCGGGTCGATCTCGCGGTCGTGGGACCTCATCGAGCCGGCCCTGCGCCGCGGCCTCGGCGACACGGAGGTCGCCATCGCGCGCAGCGAGCTGCTCAACGACGCGCCCCTGCTCGGCGCCGCCCTCGCGGCCCGCCGGATGTCGTAGGTACGCACCACGCTGGGCAGATGAGCGACTTCGACTTTCTGTACGGCAGCTGGACTATCGAGAACCGACGGCTGCGCGAGCCGCTGACGGTTTCTGACGACTGGTACGAGTTTCCGAGTACCAAGACCTGCTGGCCGCTGCTCGGCGGGGTGGGCAACATCGACGAGATCGACTTTCCTGAGACCAACTCGAAGGGCATGACCCTTCGCCTGCTCAACCAGCAGACCGGACTGTGGTCGCTCTACTGGTCGAACAGCGAGACGGGCGTGCTCTTTCCGCCGGTGACCGGCCGCTTCGACGGCGGCCGCGGCGAGTTCTTCGGCGACGACACGCACAACGGTGCACCGGTGCGCGTGCGCTTCACCTGGTCGGAGATCACGCAGACGTCAGCGCTGTGGCAGCAGGCCTACTCGACCGACGGACAGACGTGGGAGACGAACTGGGAGATGCGCTTCCGCCGCGTCGCCTAGAGGTCGAGCGTCTCGCCCGGCTCGAGCACGAAGTACTCGCCGCCGCCCTGGTGCGTGGCCCAGCTGAGGCGGTCGTTGCCCATGCCCTTGCCGGCCACCGAGAGCACCATCTCGTGCACGGGGAAGGCGCGCTTCGGGTTGACGGCGACCACGTAGTCCATGGCCTCGCCGATCTTCAGCCAGGGGGCGCCGACCGGGGCGGCCAGCGTCTTCACCGGCACGGGCGGCACGACGAGCGCGTCGCCGCCGTAGTACAGCTCGTCGTTCACGAGCACGCCGACGTTGTCGATCACCGGGATGGAGTCGTGGATGACGGCGTGCTTCTCACCGAAGAACTTGAGGGTGAAGGCCCCGGCCTCAATCACGTCCCCGTCGGCCACGGCGGTGACGGCGATCTCGCCGGCAGCCGCGACAACCCCCGCCGGACCGTAGATGACGACATCCGGGTTGCGCTCGATGATGCGCTCGAGCTGCTCCGGCGTCCAGTGGTCGCCGTGCTCGTGGGTCACGACGACGGCGACCACCTCGCCGAACTCGCCGAGGGGCATCGTGAAGACTCCCGGGTCAATGATGAGGCGCTCGTCGGCAACCTCGAGGATCAGGCAGGAGTGCTCGAATTTCGTCAGCTTCATGGTGCAACACTATGGCGGAGAATACCCCCGGGGGGTATGCTCTTGACATGATCGACGAGCTGAAGAAACGTGCGCTGCACCGCACCAAGATCCTCGAGGGGCAGATGCGCGGCCTCGAGAAGATGATCGAGGGCGAGGAGTACTGCATCGACATCATCACGCAGTCCCTCGCCATTCAGAAGTCGCTGCGCAGCCTCAACAAGCTGCTCGTCGAGAACCACCTGCGCACCCACGTCAGCGACATGTTCGCCGCCGGGGGAGAGCAGAAGAGCATGGCGGTCGACGAGCTGCTGCGCGTCTACGAGATCGGTAACAGGGAATGACGATGGACCACGAGCACATGCACCACGACGAGCACGCGGGAATGGACCACAGCGCGCACGACCCCAACCAGTTCAAGCGCAAGTTCTGGATCAGCCTCGCGCTGACGATTCCCACCCTCGTCTTCTCGAGGGGCCTGCAAGACATCCTCGGCCTCAGCGGCCCGCGCTTCGCCTACAGCGACTTCATCCCCGCGGCCTTCGGCACGGCGCTGTTCTTCTACGGCGGCCTGGTGTTCCTGCGCGGAGCCGTCACCGAGCTGCGCGCGAGACAGCCCGGCATGATGACCCTCATCTCGCTGGCGATCGTCGTCGCCTTCGGCTACTCGATCGCGGTGCTCGTCGGATTCCCCGGCATGGACTTCTGGTGGGAGCTCGCCACCCTGATCACCATCATGCTGCTCGGCCACTGGGTCGAGATGTCGGCCGTCATGGGGGCGCAGAACGCGCTCGGCGAGCTGGCGAAGCTGATTCCCGACGAGGCCGACATGGTGCACGGCGACCACGTGATGGTCGTGCCCGTCGCCTCACTGAAGGTCGGCGACCACGTGCTCGTGCGCCCCGGGGCCGCGGTGCCGGTCGACGGTGTCGTCACCGACGGGGAGTCCGACGTCGACGAAGCCCTGCTCACCGGCGAGTCGACCGACGTCGCCAAGAAGAAGGGCGACCTCGTGGTCGCCGGCAGCATCAACCGGGCCGGCTCGCTCACCATCGAAGTGACCAAGACCGGACAGGACACCGCCCTCGCGGGCGTCATGAAGCTCGTCGCCGACGCCCAGGCCTCCAAGTCCGCGGTGCAGGTGCTCGCCGACCGGGCCGCGTCGTGGCTGTTCTACGTCGCCCTGGCGGCCGCGCTCATCACCCTCGCCGCCTGGTGGCTCATCGACCCGAGCGACCCGGCGTTCGTGGTCGAGCGCGTCGTCACGGTGCTCGTCATCGCCTGCCCGCACGCACTCGGCCTCGCCATCCCGCTGGTCGCCCAGATCTCTACGTCGCTCGCTGCCCGCAACGGAATCCTCGTGCGCAGCCGTGCCGCGCTCGAAGACGCCCGCCGCATCCAAGTCGTGCTCTTCGACAAGACCGGCACCCTCACCGAGGGCCGCCAGGGCGTCACGGGTGTCGTCGCGACCGCGGGCGTGGACGAGAACGACGTGCTCGCGCTGGCCGCTGCCGTCGAGGCGAAGTCCGAGCATCCCATTGCCCGGGCGATCGTCGCCGAGGCAAAGACTCGCAAGCTCAAGTCGCAGCGGTCGAGCAAGTTCCTCGCCCTCGCCGGACTCGGGGCCGAGGCCACGGTGGCCGAGAAGCGCGTCACCGTCGCGAGCCAGCGGCACGTGACGGCACGGGGGCTGAGTGCGCCCTCCGACCTCGTGCACGCGGCCGCTGCCGCGCGGGCCGCGGGTGCGGGCTACGTGTTCGTCGTGGTTGGAGCGCAGGTTGTCGGGGTGGTGACGCTGGCGGATGTCGTGCGCGCGGAGTCCGCGCAGGCCGTTCAGAGGCTGCAGAAGGCGGGCATTCGCGTGGCGATGCTCACGGGCGACTCCCACGCGGTGGCCAACGCCGTCGCGGCGCAGCTCGGCATCGACGAGGTCTTCGCCGAAGTGCTGCCCGGACAGAAGGCGGATGTCGTCGCCGGACTGCAAGAGGACCACACCCGGGTGGCCATGGTCGGCGACGGCGTCAACGACGCCCCCGCGCTGGCCAAGGCGGACGTCGGCATCGCGATCGGTGCCGGCACGGATGTGGCCATCGAGTCCGCGGGAATCGTGCTCGCCTCGAGCGACCCGCGCGCCGTTCTCGACACCATCACGCTGAGCCGCGCGACCTACCGCAAGATGCAGCAGAACCTATTCTGGGCGACCGGGTACAACGTCGTCGGCATCCCGCTGGCGGCCGGCGTGCTGTTCGGCGCGGGCGTGCTGCTGTCGCCCGCGCTGGGCGCGCTGTTCATGTCGGTGTCGACGATCGTCGTCGCGCTCAATGCACAGCTATTGCGCCGTCTGCGTCTGGGCGCCTAGAGCCGTCATAATGAGCGCATGCCCGCTGCAAAGAAGCCGCTCCGCCTAGTCGTCGCGATCAACCCGTCCGCATCGTTCGGCAATCGCAAGAGCGTCGGGCCCGCGCTCGTCAGCACCCTGCGCAGCCTCGGCCACGAGGTCACCTCGCTCACCGAGCCGAGCTACGCCGAGCTGGTCGAGGCAGGGCGCAAGGCGGTCGCGGCGAAGCCCGACGCCCTCATCGTCGTCGGCGGCGACGGCATGGTGAGCCTCGGCGTCAACCTCGTGGCGAAGACGAAGGTGCCCCTCGGTATCGTGCCGTCGGGCACCGGCAACGACATGGCACGGGTGCTCAACATTCCCCACGACAACACCGAGGCCGCAATCGACTCGCTCGTCGCGTCGCTGGCGGCCGGCCCGCGCACCATCGACCTCGCCCTCATCACCCACCAGGATGACGACGGTGGGCCCAAGGAGACCTGGTTCGCCTGTGCCATCTCGGCAGGTTTCGACGCCATCGTCAACGACCGCGCCAACCACATGACCTACCCCAAGGGTCCGAGCCGCTACATCATCGCGCTCATGATCGAGCTGGCCAAGCTCAAGCCGATCGAGTACAGCCTCACCCTCGACGGTGTCGTCACGAAGACAAAGGCGGCGCTCGTCTCGATCGGCAACGGCGTCTCGCTCGGCGGCGGCATGAAGATCACCCCCGATGCCCTCGTCGACGACGGCCTGCTCGACGTTCTCGTCGTCAAGCCGCTCTCGCGCTTCGCGTTCATCCGCATCTTCCCGCGAGTGTTCAAGGGGGAGCACGTGACCGACCCCCGGGTCACCATCACGAGGGCGAAGCGGGTGAGGATCGAGTCGACGGGCATCGCCGCATTCGCCGACGGGGAGCGCCTCGGACTGCTGCCGATCGACGTGCAGATCGTGCCAGGAGCCCTGAGGGTCTACTCGCCCCTGCAGTAATTGGCGAGTCGCGAATCCGTATGGCATACTCGTAAAGTTGTCGTGACGGCCCCATCGTATAGCGGCCTAGTACGCTGCCCTCTCACGGCGGTAACACCGGTTCGAATCCGGTTGGGGTCACGAACAAAAGCCCGGCCTCCATTTTCATGGGGCCGGGCTTTTTCTTGGCTCTACAGGCTTGAGCCGCGCTGCTGCATCCGCTCGACCTCGCGGTCGATGTCGGCCTCGGTGATGCCGCGCTGGCCGGGGCCGTAGGCGTCGAGTCCGATGAAGAAGGCGGCGACGCCCATGCCGCCGATCGGCCAGGCCGGCCAGAAGTAGAGCAGCTTGCCGGTGCTGAACGACGTGAAGGCCCAGATCGCGAGCAGCAGCAGCGAGACGCCGAGCCAGACTCCTAGGAAGTGCTTGAAGTCTTGCTGCGCCTTGAGTCGCTTCTTGGCCAGCTTGCGGATGTCATCCTGCGGGGTCTCGTTCGTCATGCCTCCACGGTAGGTCGGCCACCGCATCCACCGCCTCAACCGGTCGG
>FSTY01000404.1_pt1 | contig 11163 bp, 13 predicted proteins | sample 1637021 | NCBI WGS metagenome assembly FSTY01 (sample SAMEA3914818, study PRJEB12502) | metagenome | biome: forest; material: soil | place: Canada | collected 2010-06-26 | depth 0.1 m
CGCCGTGCAGACCGCGCGCGAGCGCGCCCCACGGGCGACCGTCGAGCAGCGCGACGTCACCACCGACTACCCGCCCGGCAGCTTCGACCTGGTGGTGTTGAGCGAGGTGGGCTACTACCTCTCCGAGTCGGTGCTCGCGCGGCTGCTCGCGGCGATTGCGGCCTCGCTCTTAGAGGGCGGAGTTCTCGTCGCGTGCCATTGGCGGCATCCTGTCGTCGGCTATCTGCAGTCTGGCGATGCCGTGCACGCCGCTATTGGCGAGCTGGGCCTGCACCGCCTCTCGCGCATCGAGGAGGAGGATTTCGTGCTCGAGGTCTTCAGCCGCGACCCGTCGTCGGTCGCCGCTCGGGAGGGACTGCTGTGAGCGTCGCCGTCGTCATTCCCGCACGCGATGAGGCCGAGCTCATCGGGCGCTGCCTCGACTCGATCGGTGACGCACGGGTCATCGTCGTCGCCGACAGCTGCGGCGACGACACCGCGGCCATCGCACGCGACCGGGGTGCCGAGGTCATCGAGATCGACGAGGCCAACGTCGGACTCGCCCGCGCCATCGGCTGTGAGGCCGCGCTGCGCGACCCGCGCGTCGACTGGCTGGCCTGCACCGACGCGGACTCCGTGGTGCCGTCGAACTGGCTGACCGTGCAGTACAAGCTCGCCGAACAGGGAGTGGATGCCGTGGTCGGCACCGTGCGCCCCGACTTCGCCGACCTCACCGCGCTGCAAGCGCGGGCCTGGCTCGCGACGCACCAGTTCGGCGTGGCGAACGGCCACGTGCACGGTGCGAACCTGGGCCTTCGCGCCGCTGCCTACCTGCACGTCGGCGGCTTCGCCCCGGTGTCGGAGCACGAGGACAACGACCTCGTGGCCCGCCTCGCGGCCGCAGGATTCACCGTCACCCCGACAGCCGCGATCGAGGTCTCGACCTCCGGACGTACTTTCGGGCGAACCCCCGGCGGCTACGCGCGCTATCTGCGCGATGACTTGATCGGCTCATCCGAGCTGATTGCTTAAGAAAGGAACACGATGAACGACCACGCTGCAACCCTGCCCGCCGGTGGCGGAGCCAAGACGACCCGCAGACAAAATGCCGAGAACGGCTTCAAAGCCTCGAAGCAGCTGACCGACAACCTGCAGGCGGTGCTCGTCGACCTCACCGAGTTGCACCTGCAGTCAAAGCAGGCGCACTGGAACCTGGTGGGCCGCAACTTCCGCGACCTGCACCGCCAGCTCGACGAGATCATCGAGGAGGCCCGCGCCTTCAGCGACACGATCGCCGAGCGACTGCGCGCTCTGCACGCGATGCCCGACGGCCGCAGTGACACCGTCGCAGCGACGACGACCCTGCCCGAGTTTCCCAATGGCGAGATCGAGACCTCGAAGGCCGTGGATCTCGTGACGGAGCGCCTGGATGCCACCGTGGCCACCTGCCGTCGCGTGCACGACGAGGTGGACGAGGAAGACCCGACGAGCGCTGACCTGCTGCACGCGATCATCGCGCGCCTCGAGCAGTTCTCGTGGATGGTCTCAGCCGAGAACCGCACGGCCCGCAGTAGTTAGCCGAAGCGGAAGGGCTGCCGTCCCCGGGCGTCGACCTCGATGGCGAAGACCGACCCTGAGAGCGGGTAGTCGACGAGCTGCTGCTCGGTGAGCTTCTCGCGCGCGCTCGCCACGAGCAGCGTAGAGAGCTCGGGGCCGGCGAAGGCCACCGAGGTCACGTTCGGCGCCGGAAGCCGGATGCGGCCGAGCTCCACCCCCTCGGGCGAGAAGCGAACCACGCAGGACTCGCCATAGAGGGCGCTCCACAGGCAGCCGTCGAGGTCGATCGCCAGGCCGTCGTGGGGAGCGCCGTGATGGAAGACCTCGACATCCGTCACCTCGCCGGAGGCGCTGTAGCGGCCGTGATAGATGGTGCCGACGGCGGTGTCGGTGAAGAAGATGCCGGTGCCGTCGAGCGACCACTCCAGACCGTTAGCGGTGCCGATGCCGCCGGTCAGCACGCGCGAGCCCTCGGTAGTCACCGTGTAGAAGGCACCGTTGGGCTCGTCGCCGACGAGATTCATCGAGCCGGTGACCCAGCGCCCCGCCGGGTCGACCTTGCCCTCGTTGAGGCGCATGCCGTCATGGGCGTGTTCGATGGCCGCGAGTTCTGCGGTGATCTGCCACGCGGTGTCACAGCGCACGACGCGGTCGCCGAGCGACACCACGTAGCCGCCTTCCGCGAGACCGAAAGAGGCCAGCGGTGCCGGCAGCCCGAACTGCTGGTCGCTCGCCCCCTCGGCAACGCCGAACCAAGGGCTCACGTGCAGCAGTCCGGAGCTGATGTCGCACCACAACACGGCGGTGCTGGCGGCGTCCCACACGAGGCTCTCGCCCAGAATCGAACGGGAGTGGCGAAAGACCCTCACGTGCGTCATGCCTCCAGCCCAGCACTGGCCGCGGCAGAAGTACAGGGCTGTCAACCCCGTGAGAACTCAGGTAGGCCTTCGTAGCGTCGAAGCATGGATCTCGGAATTGCAGGCAAGACAGCACTCATCAGCGGTGGCGACTCGGGCATCGGCTGGCAGACGGCGAAGCTCTTTCTCGCCGAGGGCGTGACGGTGGTCATCACCGACAAAGACCAGGCGAAGCTCGACGAAGCGGCCGCGAAACTCAGCGGACCGGTGCACGCCTTCGCAGCAGACATCACGAGCACGGAATCGATCGCCCACCTGCACGAGCAGGTGATGGGCACGGTCGGCGACATCGACATCCTCGTGCAGTCCGCCGGCGTCACCGGCGCACAAGGCCTCTTTCACGAGGTGGACGACGCCGGCTGGGTCGACACCATCACCGTCGACCTGCTGGGGCCGGTGCGCCTCGTCAGCGCCTTCCTGCCCTCGCTGCGCACGGGCGGGTGGGGCCGCATCGTCTTCCTCGCGTCGGAGGACGGCGTGCAGCCCTACGACGACGAAATTCCCTACTGCTCCGCCAAGGCAGGCGTGCTGGCGCTCATGAAGGGACTCTCACGCACCTACGCGCTCGAGGGCCTACTGGTGAACGCGGTCTCCCCCGCATTCATCCACACGCCAATGACCGACGCGATGATGCAGAAGCGCGCGAAGCAGCGCGGCACCGGCGTCGAGGAGGCGATCCAGAGCTTCCTCGACGAGGAGCGGCCCTACATGGCCCTCAAGCGCCGCGGCGAGCCGGAGGAGGTGGCGAACGTCATCGCCTTCCTCTGCTCCGACCGTAGCGGTTTCGTCAACGGCGCGAACTACCGCGTCGACAGCGGAGCCGTGGCCTCTATCTAGACAGAAGCTATTTGATGAGTGCCTTGCGACGCGAGACCCAGAGTACGCCCGCAGCCGCGGCCGAGATCACCAGCGTGATGAGGATGATGTAGAAGGCGACGGTGACATAGCCCTCATCCGAGTTGTTTGGGTTGAGGAAGGGGTAGGGGTACCAGTACGCGTTGCCGTACACCGTGTCGGCCACCAACGGACCGCGCACGAGCGTGTAGATGCACCAGACGAGAGGGAACACGAGGATCTTCCACAGCTGGTTGTTGGCGATCGGCGCGCGGCCAGGGGCGAACAGCCAGTCGATGAGCAGCCAGAGCGGCGCGATGACGTGCAGTACCTCGTTCGACCAGCCGAGCGTGGAGCCCTGCGGCAGGTCGATGCCGCGCAGCAGCAGGTTGTAGACCACACCCGTCGTGATCATGTAGGTCGCGACGGCCGCACGGAAGAGGTTGTAGCGCGCCGGGTTCTGCCCCTTACGGAAGATGAGGAAGTAGGCGCCGAGAGCCAAGGCGACCACCGACAGGATGTTGGAGTCGATGGTGAAGAAGCTAAAGAAGTGCACGGTATGGGTTGCGACATCCACCCCGCCCTTGTCGGCCCAGTAGCCAAGTGAGGTAATGAGCTGCCCGACAATGGCAGCGACGATCAGTGCGGCGACGGCGATGCGCAGCACCGCGAAAAGAATCCTCATGGGCCTCAGCGTATCGGGGACTCCACCTGCTCGGTGAAGAATCCGAGCAGCTGCTGCCAGCCTTGGCTGTAGCCTCCGAGGCTGTCACGCGCGTCGTCTCCGAGCGACTCCCAGCCGCCGTGGGTGATGTGAACGAGAGTGCCGTCGCCGTCGGCGGTGAAGGTCACCGTGACTGTGGTGACCTGGTCAGGTGTCCAATCTGCCTGTCGCCAGGTGTACTGCAGAAGCTCTCCGGGCTGCCATTCGCTGATCACGCCGACCTCGAAGGCGCCGGCTTCATAGACCTCGTGCAGTCGCCCGCCGAGGCGCGGCTCGAACTCGTAGCGCAGACCGCGCTCGCGGTCGTTCCAGAAGGGGGTGCCGCGTCGCCACCAGGTGCCGATATCGCCCGTGAAGATCTCAAACGCGCGGATGGGACTGACGCCCACCCGCACACTCGTCTGCGCTTCCAAGCTCACGACCGCTCCAATCTCTCCACGTGCTCGGCGAAGGCGCCGAGTTGATCCCGCCACACGGCCTGCACCTGGTCGACCCACGCACCCAGGTGCTGGAACGGCTCCTCACTCAGCCGGTATACCCGTGCGCGCGAGTCCCGCTCGTCGCGCTGCTCCTCGATGAGCCCGTGTGTTCGCAGCACCCGCAGGTGCCGGCTGATGGTCGGAGCCGCCACCGGGAACGCGGCCGCAACCGCGCCCGCCCGCTGAGGCGACTGGCGCAGCAACTCGACGATCGCGCGTCGGGTGGGGTCGGCGAGCGCCACGAGGATCCCGTCGATGTCTGTAGCCATGCGGTTAATATATAGCTATACGGCTATTTAACACCAGTGCTGATCTGAATCGCACACGCGGTGGACCGCCCAGGCTACGAGGCAGCGCTCAGCTCCGGGCTCACCGGGATCGCCTCCTGCTCCGAACTCGGCAGCAGATAGGTGAGCTCGGGGTTCACCGTCATCTTCACGCGGGTCCCGGGGGCGAGAAGAGTAGCGGGGTTCGGGCTGGGCACCGACACGAGCACCGTGCCCAGCGCGGTGTCCACCTGGTACTCGGCCGCTCCCCCGAAGTACATCGTGCTGGCCACCGCGCCATCGGTGTCTCCCTTCGCCTCAGCAACGGAGACGGCCTCGGGGCGCAGCACGAGAAGCCCGCGACGGGAACCGCTCACGTCAGGATGCGCCGCGATCGAGACCTCGCGGCCGAAGAGCGAGATACGCGCGCTCGTCGACGTGCCCGATCCCTTGACCGTGGCGTCCACCGGCACGAAGCTGGCGCGGCCGATGAAATCGGCGACGAAGGCGGTAGCGGGGCGGGTGTAGATCTCCGCCGGCGCGGCAGCCTGTTCGATGCGCCCCTTATTCATGACGACAATGACGTCGCTGAGGCTCATCGCCTCGCTCTGATCGTGGGTCACGTAGATGCTGGTCGTTCCGAGGCGCTGCTGCAGGTCACGAATCTCGTTGCGCATCTGGTCGCGCAGCTTGGCGTCGAGGTTCGACAGCGGCTCGTCGAAGAGCATGACAGTCGGGCGCAGCACCATCGCCCTGGCGAGCGCCACTCGCTGCTGCTGACCGCCGCTGAGCTGGCCTGGAGCACGCCTCTCGAAGCCGGCCAGGTTCATGCTCGCGATAGCGACTGCGGCCGCATCCTTGATCGTTGCGTCCTTGCCGCGCTTGGTGCGCAGTCCGTACTCGACATTCTGCTCGACAGTCATGTGCGGAAACAGCGCGTAGTTCTGGAACACCATCGACATCGGCCGCTTATTGGGCTTGACGAAGGTCATGTCCTTGCCGTCGAGCGTGATGGAGCCCGACGTGGGCTCTTCGAAGCCGGCGATCATTCGCAGCGTCGTCGTCTTGCCGCACCCAGAGGGGCCGAGCAGCGTCACGAGCTGCCCGTGACCGACGGTCAGAGACACGTCGTTGACCGCGGGCACCGTGGAGCCCGCATAGGTCTTGACGAGGTTGTTCAGGTGCAGCTCACCGGTGGTGACTGCGCGCGGGATGAGGGGTGTGGTGGTCATGGAACGAGATCCTTTACGAGTTTCGAGCTATCGCGCCGCACGCGGCGGGGGGCGAGTTTGTTGAGGAGTTGGACAATGCCGATGAGGGTCAGCACGATGATCATCAGCACGACGCAGTAGGCAAACGCGTTGCCGAACCTGCCGGAGTCCACCTCGGCCAGAATCTGCGAGGTCATGATCTTGATATCGGGCGTCGTGAGAAAGATGATCGGCGACAGGGTTGTCATCGACCGGGCGACGGCGAAGGTGAGTCCGGCGACGATCGATGGCGCGATCAGCGGCACCGTGACGCGGGCAAAGGTCGTGGCCTCCCCCGCCCCCAGGCTCGCGGATGCCTCATCGAGACTGCCGTGAATCTGCCGCAGGGCGCCCGTGCTCGTTCGCACCGCGGCAGGCAGGCTGCGAAGCACCAGTACGAGCACGATTGCGATCGCGCCGCCGGCCAGCGACGAACCACCGGCCAGCGACGGGATCACGACGATCCCACCCACCAGGTTGTCTGGACGGAACGCCAGCAGCATTCCGATTCCCAGCACCGTTCCCGGAACGGCTATACCGAGCATCGATAGGAAGTCGAGGCCTGCGGCTGAGACCCTGCCGAGCTTCTTGGTGACGAGCCAGCCGATCATTATGCCGAGGAGCGCCGCGATCGGGGCCGCGACGATGGCCAGGATCGTCGTGTCGATCATGGCCTGGGATCCAATGCCGGCGAGAACGAATGCGAAGTGATCGAGCGTCAACTCGTTGTTCACCCCGGGCACTCGCATAAATGCCCCGAGCACGATCGTCGAGTAGATGGTGATGATGAGCAGCGCGATGAACACGACGACGCCGTACGCCACCCAGCTGATCGGTCCACGGGTGAGCTGCACGGTGCCACTCGGCTTGCCCGTGACGGTAGCCACCGACTTGCGCTCGACCCAGTACTTCTGCAGCACAAAGACGAGCAGCGCCGGAACGAGCAGCGACAGCGAGTACACGGCGCCGCTCACCACGTCGAACTCGCCGGTGATGGCGAGGTAGGCGCGGGTCGACAGCACGGTGAAGTTGCCGCCGAGCACGAGCGGGTTCGCTAGGTCGGCGATCGCCTCGACGAACAGGAGCAGGAATCCGCTCGCCAGCCCCGGAATCATCAGGGGCAGGGTGATGGTGCGGAATATCCGCACCGGACCCGCACCGAGGTTGGTGGCCGCGGCATCCAATGACGGATCGAGGCGCTGCAGCATTCCGAGCAGGCTGAGGTAGACCACCGGGAAGAAGGACAGCGCGAGCACCAGGGTGAGGCCGTCGAGGCCGTAGATGTCGTAGGGGACTCCGAAGATTTTCTTGGAAATCACACCATTGCGCCCGAACAGCACGATGACGGACGTCGCGAGGGCGAACGGCGGGCTGACCACCGGCAGGATCGCGATAACGTGCAGCACCCGCTTGAACGGCACCGCAGTGCGGGCCTGTACATACGCGAACAAGAATGCGACCGCTACTCCGATGGCCGCGACCGTGACGCCGAGCACGATGGTGTTGACAATGATCTGCAGGTTGACGGGATTGGTGAGGAGCCTCGTGAGCGCGGCCTGCCCTTCGGCAGAGAACGCGGTGGAGAGCAGCTTGCTGAGGGGCAGAATGAGCCCGACGGCAAGCACGATGACGGCGACGGTGAGCGAGACCGTGACAGTGGCAGACGGGCGCCGGAAGAGCGCCCGCCTGCCCGCTCGATGAGCGATGGTTGTCAACTGCTACTCCGTGGGAGCCGTTGCGATCTCGGTGTCGAAGCGAGCAACGAGCTCGGGCTTCGCCAGACCTGCTGCTACGGCGTCGTAGTCGACCAGAGTCACATCGGACTCCTTGATCGACTTCGTCGGCACCTTGGCACCCGGGTTGGTCGGGATCTGGTACGAGCCGACCGTCGGGCCGATCTCCTGACCCTCGATGCTCGCAGCGAAGTCGATGTACTGCTCCGCTGCGGAGGGGTGGTGCGCGCCCGCGATGGCCGCGACGCCGCCGATCTCGTAGCCGGTACCCTCACTCGGAGTGGTGACGACCAGCGAGGTGAGCCCCTCATCCTGGTACTTCACGCAGTCGTGAGTGAAGATGACGCCGACGGCGACCTCCCCGCGTCCCGCCTGCTGGCCGGGAGCCGAACCCGACTTGCTGTACTGCAGGACGTTGGAGTTGAGCTCGCTCATGTATTCGAGCGCGGCATCCTCGTCGCCGCCGTTGAGCAGCACCTGTGTCCACAGCGCGGTATACGAGGTGCCCGACGTGCCGGGGTGGGCAATGCCAACCTGCGACTCGAGTGCCGGGTCGAGCAGGTCTTCCCACGACTCGGGGGCGTCGATGCCGAGTTCCTTGAGAACGTCGGTGTTCGAGCAGAAGCCGAGTACGCCGATGTAGACACCGGTCCAATAGCCTTCGGAGTCGCGGAAGCGCTCCGGGATCTGCTCGGTGGTCTCCGACGTATACGGAGCGAGCAGGCCCGCCTCCTTCGCCGCCGAGTAGCCATCGGCCGGCCCGCCGTGCCAGACGTCGAACTCCGGGTTGTCCTTGCTCGCGTCGAGTCGGGCAACCGCCTCGCCGCTGGAGAGCCTGACGTAGTTGGTGTCGATACCGGTCTTGGCCTCAAAGGCCGCGGTCATGGCCTGGCACCAGTCTTCTTGAGCCCCGCAGGCAACAACGAGTGCCTTGTCGCCGTCTGCCTCCCCGGTGCTCTGCGCTGCCTGCTGTGAACAGGCAGACAGCAGGGAGAGCGCAACAACCGCTGCCCCCACTGTCATCATGCTGCGACGTGATCGCATGTAACTCCTCCTTGAGTACTGTGATTCTCGGGTTGAGGCCACGGCAGTGGCCCCACGAGAAACGCTACGAGCGGCTCCTCGAGTCAATAGCGTCGCGGAGTAACCGCTGGTAAGAGTTCTGTTACCTGAACCTCTCCTCTGGATTGGATCGCAGCCGGTAGCCCTCGCCGCGGACGGTCTCGATGTGCGCTGCAGCCTCAACACCAAGCCGCTGGCGAAGCCGGTAGACCGTCGCCTTGACCAGTTCACGGCCGCCAATCCACTCGTCGGTGTCCCAGGCCTGCGCCAAGAGCGAGCGCCACGACACGACGTCGTCGACACGCTCTGCGAGGGCAGCGAGCACGCGCCACTCGACGACCGAGGTCGAGACCGCGCTCCCTGCCGTCCGAACCGTGCGCGCCGCCAGGTCGACCACGAGCTGGCCGACCTCCACGGTCGACTTGCTCAGCTGGCCGCCGCGGCGCATCGCATGCTCGACCCGCGTCGCGAGCACGCGTGGATCGAAGGGCTTGCTCACGTAGTCGTCGGCACCGGCCTCGAAACCGGCGAGGATGTCATCGGCCTCTCCGTGCGCGGTCACGAGCACAATGGGCACCTCGCTCTCGCGCCGGATGTTGCGGCACACCTCAAGCCCGCCCATGCGCGGCATGGTCACGTCGAGCAACACGATGTCGGGCTGCCGCTCGCGGAACAGCTCGAGCGCCCGCACGCCGTCGCGTGCCACGACAGACGCGAATCCCTTGCCGGCGAGGATGTACTCAATGATCATGGTCATCTGCGGCTCGTCCTCGGCGATGAGCGCCAGCGGATGGGCGGCCGTCACTTCTCCTCCTTCGGCAGGGTGATCATGATGGCGGTGCCCTCGCGCAAGCGCGTGTCAACGAGGATGCGGCCGCCGTGCGCCTCGACGAGCTGACGGGTGATATTCAGCCCGAGCCCGGTGCCGTCGCCGAGCAGGTCGCCCGACTCGAACGGTTCGAACAGGCGCCGGCGCTCGTCCTTCGACATGCCATCGCCGTCGTCGAGCACCATGAGCACGATGGCGCTCGAGTTGTCGCGCACGCGTGTGGTGATCGTGCGCCCCTCTGACGTGTGGCGCACGGCATTCATCAACAGATTCGACAACGACTGCCGAACCGCCCGCGGGTCTAGGCGCACCGCGGGCATGTACTGCGGAAGGTCGAGCATGAGCTGCTGGTGCCTCTGGCTGGCGATGGGCCGCATCGCGTCCACTACTTCGCGCACCAGCTTCACCAGGTCGGTCGGCGTCGGGGAGATCGCGAACTTGCCCGCGTCTATCCGAGCCTGCACCAGCAGGTCGTCAGCAATCGAGATCGCCTGGCCGGACTGCTGCAGGACGACGGCGAGAAACTTCCGCTGCTGCTCGGTGAGAGGGTCGTCACCGTCCTCGAGCAAACGCGCAGAGGCCGCGACCATGGTCAACGGATTTCTGATCTCGTGGCTCGCTGCGGCGACGATTGTCGACTGGCGGCTGGCCAGCGCGAGCGCCGCCTCGGCGGCAGGACTGCCCGGGTCGCGAAGGGCCTGGCGCACAGCCAGACCGGCGGCACCTGCTGCCGCCACAACAAGAAGGATCGATACCAGCGCGGCCCGGCCGCTGACAAGCACCGCCAGGGCGGCGAGGAGGCCGCATCCGATGCCGACCAGAAGCCAGCGGTTGCTGCCGAAACGCCGCATGAGCTCCCCCGTGACTGTGTCAGCGCACGGCACCGTGCGCTGGGGACGATAGTACGCGGCCCGTTAGAAGTCGAAGCCTCCGCCGAAGTCCCCACCGAAATCGCCGCCGCCGAAATCGCCGCCGCTGTCGGCGCCCGCGTCGCCGGCATCCGCGCTGTCCGTGCTATCGGAGGCATCGCTGTCGGAGCCGAAATCGTTGGGAATGAAGGCACTAACCAGCGCGGAGCCGATGACGTAGCCGGCGACCGTGCCGAGCAGCGAGCTGGCGACGGTGCCACCGAAGCCCATGCCGCCGCCGCCGAAGGATCGCTCCATCGTCCCGGGGTTGCGCAGCTCCTGCCGCGTGGCAGAACTGGCGAGCGCGGCCGGGCTGGTGTCGCGCGGCGCCTCGCTCGCATTCTCGCTCAACTGGGCGAAGAGCAGGTCGCGCTGCTGCTGGGTCAGCTTCGAGAAGGCCTCGGCGTGCACCTGCTCGATCGTCTCGGGCGGGGCGGTGCGCAGCAGGTAGCGGTAGCGCTCCACGGCGATCTCGTCGTCGGAGCGCGCAGCACGCTGCTGCGGCTGCTGGTAGCTGTCGTCGGTGCCGAAGAGGCGGTCAAAGAGTCCCATGAGGCAACGGTACGAAGCGCGGCTGTGGCAGTGCTGTGCGCGCCCTTAGGATACGGAGCATGTTCATCCTCGC
>FSTY01000491.1_pt1 | contig 10957 bp, 7 predicted proteins | sample 1637021 | NCBI WGS metagenome assembly FSTY01 (sample SAMEA3914818, study PRJEB12502) | metagenome | biome: forest; material: soil | place: Canada | collected 2010-06-26 | depth 0.1 m
ATTTCGGGGGAAAGCGCGTGAGCGACGAAAACATTGGCACCGGGCCGGGCGAGCCCAAATCTGCTCCGCATGACCGCGCAACGAACGGACCGCTCGACGAGGGCGAGGCGAATGCCGTTCGCCCCTACGTCGACCTCGGCGGCGTGAAGATCCTTCCGCGCACCGACCTGCAGCTGCGGCTCGAGGTCGAAGAGGGCAGCAAGCGCGTCGTCGCAGTCGCCCTCGACTACGCGGGATCTACTCTGCAGGTGCAGCCTTTCGCGGCACCGCGCAACAGCGGCCTGTGGCACGAGATCCGCCAGCAGATCGTCGACCAGATCCACAAGCAGGGCGGCACCACCCGCATCGTCACGGGCACCTTCGGGCCCGAGGTGCAGGCGCAGATCCCCGTGACCACGCCCGGCCAGCCGCAGGGCAGCCGCCTCGCCCGCTTCATCGGCGTCGACGGCCCCCGCTGGTTCCTCCGCGGCGTCATCGCCGGCGACGCCATCATCAATCCGGAGGCCGCGGCCAAGGTCGAAGAGCTCTTTCGCAGCATCGTCGTCGTGCGCGGCGTGACGCCCATGCCGCCGCGCGACCTCATCCCGCTGCACATGCCGAGCGCGGGCGCGGCCAACTCGTGACCGAGAACCAGCCCGAGCCCAGCTTCAAAGAGGCGATGGCCGATGCGATGCGCAAGACGCGCCTGGCCAACGGGGTCGCCGATGACGCGCACGTCGGCACAGCGCTTCTCGGATCGGTTGGCGGCATCCGCGGGATCGTCGAATCGGTGCTGCCGACCCTTGCCTTCGTCATCATTCGGCTGCTGTTCCCCAGCGAGCAGATGGGCGACATCGTTCTCGCCTCCCTTGCGCCGTTCGGTGTGGCCGTGATCTTCGTCATCGCGCGACTGATCTCCACGTCGCCGGCGAGCCCCGCCATTGTGGGTGCCGTGCTGCTCGGCGTCACCGCGCTTCTCGCCATCGGAACGCGGGACGCGACCAACAACTTCCTACCCGGAATCCTCATCAACGCCGCCTTCACGGTGGTCTTCCTCGTCAGCCTCATCGCGCGCTGGCCCGCCGTGGGAGTATTCGTGGGGCTGTTGCTCGGCGAGCGGGTCGAGGGGTGGCGCGAGGTGCCCGCGCAGCGCGCCGCGTTCACCATCGCAACCTGGGTATGGACGGCGATGTACGTGCTGCGCGTCGCGATCGAGGTGCCGCTGTACATCGCTTCCAACGACGCCGGTCTCGGAATCGCGAAGATCGTGCTCGGAGTGCCGCTCTACGCACTTGTGCTGCTGGCGACGTGGTTCCTCATCCGCTCGGTGCTGCCGCAGAAGCCCGAAGCCGCCGAGGGCGAGTCGTCAAAAGTATCTTGATATCAAGATATATACTGAGGCTGAACAATCCCGCGCAGGCTTAGGCTTGCCTTGCTGGCAGGGTGGCCTGCTGGCGATAAGGATTGAGCGCGCACCCCTCAAAAGGGCAAGTCAGCTAAGGGAGACGGCACATGTCCGCAATTGACAGCTTCGGTTCGAAGCAGACGCTCACCGTCGGGGGAGCCGACTACGAGGTATTCCAGGTCGACAAGGTCCCTGGTTACGAGAAGCTGCCGTTCAGCCTCAAGGTGCTGCTCGAGAACCTGCTGCGCACCGAGGACGGCGCGAATGTCACCAAGTCGCAGATTGAGGCGCTCGGCTCGTGGGTTCCGACCGCGGAGCCCGACACCGAGATCCAGTTCTCGCCGGCCCGCGTGGTCATGCAGGACTTCACCGGCGTCCCCTGCATCGTCGACCTCGCCACCATGCGCGAGGCGGTCGTCGAACTCGGGGGAGACCCCACCAAGATCAACCCGCTCTCGCCCGCAGAGATGGTCATCGACCACTCTGTGATTGCTGATTTGTTCGGCACGGAGAACGCCCTAGAGCGCAATGTCGAGATCGAGTACGAGCGCAACGGTGAGCGCTACCAGTTCCTCCGCTGGGGCCAGACCGCCTTCGACGACTTCAAGGTCGTTCCCCCGGGAACCGGCATCGTGCACCAGGTCAACATCGAGTACCTGGCCCAGGTCACGTTCACGCGCACCGTCGGCGGCGTACTGCGCGCCTACCCCGACACCTGCGTCGGCACCGATTCGCACACCACGATGGTGAACGGCCTCGGCGTGCTCGGCTGGGGTGTCGGCGGCATCGAGGCCGAGGCGGCCATGCTCGGCCAGCCCGTCTCCATGCTCATCCCCAAGGTCGTCGGCTTCAAGCTCAGCGGAGCGATTCCCACCGGCGTCACCGCGACCGATGTCGTTCTCACGATCACCCAGATGCTGCGCAAGCACGGAGTCGTCGGCAAGTTCGTCGAGTTCTACGGCGAGGGCGTCGCCCAGGTGCCGCTCGCGAACCGCGCCACCATCGGCAACATGAGCCCCGAGTTCGGCTCCACCGCCGCCATGTTCCCCATCGACGACGTCACGCTCGACTACCTGCGCCTCACCGGCCGCAGCGAGAGCCAAGTCGCCCTCGTCGAGGCCTACTCGAAGCTGCAGAAGCTCTGGCACGACCCCGCCGTCGAGCCCGTCTTCAGCGAGTACATCGAGCTCGACCTCTCGACCGTGGTGCCGTCGATCGCCGGCCCCAAGCGTCCCCAGGACCGCGTCGAGCTGAGCAACGCGAAGAGCCAGTTCGAGATCGACCTCAACGCGTACGCGTCGGTTGACCACTCCAAGGTGGATGCCGCCATCGAGGGATCGTTCCCGGCATCCGACCCCATCGGCCTCACCCCCGAGGATGAGGAGTCAGCGCACGAGATCTCGCACGTGAGCCACAGCCCGAGCACCGTCTCGCACCCCTCGAAGGTCGTGCTTGAGGACGGCACCACGTTCACCATCGACCACGGCGCCGTCGCGATCGCGGCCATCACCAGCTGCACCAACACGTCGAACCCGAGTGTCATGCTCGCCGCCGGCCTGCTCGCGCGCAATGCCAGCAAGAAGGGCCTCAAGTCGAAGCCGTGGGTCAAGACCACGCTCGCACCGGGCTCGAAGGTCGTCACCGACTACTACGCCAAGGCGGGCCTGACCGGCTACCTCGAAGACCTCGGCTTCTACACCGTCGGCTATGGCTGCACGACGTGCATCGGCAACAGTGGACCCCTGATCGACGAGATCTCGACCGCCGTCAACGAGAACGACCTCGCGGTCACGGCGGTGCTCTCGGGCAACCGCAACTTCGAGGGCCGCATCAACCCCGACGTGAAGATGAACTATCTCGCGAGCCCCCCGCTCGTCATCGCCTACGCCCTCGCCGGGTCGATGAACTTCGACTTCGAGAAGGACGCCCTCGGCGTCGACAACGACGGCAACGACGTCTACCTCGCCGACATCTGGCCCGACGCGGCCGAGGTGCAGGCGACGATCGACTCGTCCATCGACACCGACATGTTCACCCACGAGTACGCAGGCGTCTTCGACGGCGACGAGCGCTGGCGCTCACTGCCGACGCCGACCGGCGCGACCTTCGAGTGGGACGCCGAGTCGACCTACGTTCGCAAGCCCCCGTACTTCGATGGCATGACCATGGAACTGACCCCGGTCACGTCGATCATCGGTGCCCGCGTTCTCGCGACGCTCGGCGACTCGGTGACGACCGACCACATCAGCCCGGCCGGCAACATCAAGGGCGACACCCCCGCGGGCAAGTACCTCGACGCCCACGGCGTGGCGCGCAAGGACTACAACTCCTACGGCTCGCGCCGCGGCAACCACGAGGTGATGATCCGCGGAACCTTCGCCAACATCCGACTCAAGAACCAGCTGCTCGCGGAGTTCAATAGCGGCAGTGGCGTCGAGGGCGGCTACACCCGCGACTTCACCGTCGATGGCGCCCCCCAGTCGTTCATCTACGACGCCTCGCAGAACTACCAGGCCGCGGGCACGCCGCTCGTGATCCTCGGCGGCAAGGAGTACGGCTCCGGCTCGTCGCGCGACTGGGCCGCGAAGGGAACCTCGCTGCTCGGCGTCAAGGCCGTCATCACCGAGAGCTTCGAGCGCATCCATCGCTCCAATCTCATCGGCATGGGCGTGTTGCCACTGCAGTTCCCGGCGGGCGAGACCTGGGCCTCGCTCGGGCTCGACGGCACGGAGCAGATCACGATCACCGGCGTCGAGGAGCTCAACGAGGGTCGAACCCCGAAGACGCTGCACGTCGTCGCCGAGCCGACCGCGGACTCCGCGGAGGGCAAGCAGACCGTCGAGTTCGACGCGGTTCTGCGCATCGACACGCCTGGTGAAGCCGACTACTACCGCAACGGCGGCATCCTGCAGTACGTGTTGAGGTCGTTGGTTTAGGCTCGCAGTATGGGCCTGCTCGAGAACATCCACGGTCCCCGCGATCTGGATGCACTCTCGTATGACGATCTCGTCGAGCTAGCCGCCGAGATCCGCCAGTTCCTCGTCACCAACGTGTCGAAGACGGGCGGGCACCTCGGGCCAAACCTCGGCGTGGTCGAGCTGACCATCGCGATGCACCGCGTCTTCCAGTCGCCGCACGACGCGATGGTGTTCGACACCGGGCACCAGACCTACGTGCACAAGCTGCTGACCGGGCGACAGGACTTCAGCAAGCTGCGCCAGAAGGGCGGGCTCGCCGGCTATCCGCAGCGCAGCGAGTCGGAGCACGACATCGTCGAGAGCTCCCATGCCTCCAGCTCGCTCAGCTGGGCCGACGGCATCTCGCGGGCCTTCACGATGAGCGGCCAAGACGACCGCCACGTCGTCGCGGTGGTCGGCGATGGCGCCCTGACCGGCGGCATGACGTGGGAGGCGCTGAACAACATCAGCGACGACAACAGCCGCAACCTCGTCATCATCGTCAACGACAACGGGCGCTCGTACGCGCCGACCATCGGCGGCATGGCGCACTTCCTCAACGATGTGCGAACGCGGCGGTCGTATCGCAACCTCTATTCGACGAGCCGGCGGGTGTTCCACGCCTTCGGTGCGCCGGGCCGGGCACTCTACCGCGGCATCCGCGGTGGCACCCACGGATTCCTCGCGCGCCTGACCAACAACGAGGCGCTCTACAGCAACCTCGACATCAAATACCTCGGGCCGATCCACGGCCACGACCTGCGCGCCCTCGAAGAGGCCCTGCGGCAGGCGAAGAACTACGGCGCTCCCGTGATCGTGCACGCGATCACCGAGAAGGGCCGCGGCTACGAGCCCGCGCTGCTCGACACGGCCGACCAGTTCCATGCCGTCGGCCAGATCGACCCGGAGACGGGTGAGCCGATCGAGGTCGCGAGCAAGCCCTCGTGGACCAGCGTCTTCGCCGACGAGATCGTCTCGATCGCCGAGCAGGATGAGACCGTCGTCGGCATCACCGCCGCCATGCTGCGGCCGGTCGGGCTGCACAAGATGGCCGAGCGCTTTCCCGACCGGGTGCTCGACGTCGGCATCGCCGAGCAGCATGCCGTCACCTCGGCGGCGGGGATGGCCTTCGGCGGCATGCATCCCGTCGTCGCGCTCTATGCCACCTTCATCAACCGCGCCTTCGACCAGGTGCTCATGGACGTCGGCCTGCACAAGGCGGGCGTCACCTTCGTGCTCGACCGCGCGGGCGTCACCGGACCGGACGGACCCAGCCACCACGGCATGTGGGACCTCGCCCTGCTGCAGGTCGTGCCCCACATCCGGCTCGCCGCCCCGCGCGACGCGACGCGTCTGCGCGAAGAGCTGCGCGAGGCCGTCGCCGTGCGCGACGCCCCCACCGTCGTGCGCTTCTCCAAGGGCGAGGTCGGTGCCGAGTTCGACGCCGTACGCCGCACCGACGACGGCGTTGACGTGCTGCGTGAGGCACCGCACCGCGACGTGCTTATCGTCACCGTCGGCCCGATGGCGAAGCTCGGGATGCAGATCGCCGAGCGTCTTGCAGCCCAGGGCATTGGCGCGACAGTCGTCGACCCGCGCTGGGTCGTGCCGGTGCCCGAGAGCATCGTCGAGCTGTCCCGTCAGCACCGCATCGTGGTGACCATCGAAGACGGCGTGCGCGTCGCCGGCATCGGCACTCGTATTCGCCAGGACCTCCGTGCGGCAGGCGTCGACACCGCTGTGACCGAGCTCGGCCTGCCCGACGAGTTCATCGACCACGCCTCACGCGACCAGATTCTCGAGAGCGTCGGACTCACCCCGCAGCAGATCGCCCGCGACCTCGTCTCGCAGGTGCTCGGCAGCAAGATCCCGATCGCCCGGCCGCTGCCCGATGAGTCCGGCCTTCGCATCAACGAAACCATGGGGGAGGACCGATGAGGCGCGCACTCGTCGCAGTGGCCGTGCTCGCGGCCCTCACGGGCTGTTCCGGCGGGGGAGACCCGGCACCGGTTCCCTCATCCTCCGCGTCGGCCGTCAGTCAGGAGAAGCAGGCGACGGTCGACGGCGAGTGGGTTCTGACGCGCACTGTCACCACGTCCGATGACGTCAACAACCCGGCCCACGCGGTCGGCGCGGTGTCGACCCGCTACCTCAAGTTCGGCGACGTCTCGTGCCCCGTCGGCGCCTGCACCGGTGCCGTACTGAGCGGTCCGACCCAGGCGGTGCGCGACGTGTCAACCTTCAACTCGTCGGCCGATACGATCACCTACGACTTCAGCGGCTCGATCAACTGCCTCCGGCAGGACACCGGCGCGGTGCTCGTGCCGAACGGCTACACCTACACGGCGCACGTGGTGCTCTCGCTGGTTTCGACCGACGCGGTCGACCCGACCAAGGCGAGCACCCTCGAGGGCACGCTCACCTACAGCGACACCGTTACCAACGAGGCCCTGACCGCCGGGTGCTCGCGGGAGCCGGTCACGGCGACGACCGAGTACGCGCTGACCGCTGTGCGCGGCGCGCTCGCCCCGGTTACTGGGAGTACGCCGACTCCGGCCCCGTAGTTTGACTTAGAGCGCGCTCTAAGTTCTAGCCTGAGATCAATGTCGTACTCGATCTCTGAAGTCGCCGAGAGCACCGGTCTCTCGGCTCACACGCTGCGCTATTACGAGCGTGCGGGGCTCATGCTGGCGCCGGTGGAGCGGGGATCGTCCATGCATCGCGCGTACACGGACGCGGATGTCACCTGGGTGACCTTTCTCACGCGGCTGCGGTCCACATCCATGCCTATTGCCCGGGTGCGCGAGTACACCGAGCTGGTGCGATCAGACACCGACACCATTCAGGACCGCCTGGAGCTGCTTCTGCGCCACCGCATCACGGTGGTCGCGCAACTCGATGAGATGACCCGCGCCCTCGAGGCCATCGACTACAAAATCGGGCTCTACCAGAAAGAAGAACAGTCATGAAGCAGATCACCCTCGGCACCGACGGACCCGTCATCGGGCGCATCGGCCTCGGCCTCATGGGGATGAGCGCCTTCTACACCGGCGCCTCCAGCGACGACGCGGCGTCGGTCCGCACCATCCACCGCGCGCTCGAACTCGGCGTCACCCTGCTCGACACCGCCGAGATGTACGGGCCGCACCTCAACGAGGAGCTGCTCGGCAGGGCGCTGGCCGGGCGCCGATCCGACGCGGTCATCGCCACGAAGTTCGGCACCTTCCACAATGCGGGCGACGGCTCCTACGGTCTCGACGGCACCGCAGCCAACGTGCGCGCCTCGGTCGAGAACTCACTGCGCCGACTCGGCACGGACTACATCGACCTGTTCTACCAGCACCGCATGGACCCGAGCACGCCCATCGAGGAGACCGTCGGCGAGCTGGCCGCCCTCATCACCGAGGGCAAGATCCGCGGCTACGGACTATCGGAGGCAGCCCCGGCCACCATTCGCCGTGCGCATGCCGTTCACCCGGTGACCGCGCTGCAGACCGAGTACTCGCTGTGGACCCGCGACCCCGAGGCCGAGATCCTGCCAACCGTGCGCGAGCTCGGCATCGGCTTCGTGCCCTACTCGCCGCTCGGCCGCGGCTTCCTCACCGGCGCCATCACCTCGGTCGACCAGCTGGCCGACAGCGACTTCCGCCGCAGCAACCCCCGATTCCAACAGTTGGATGCGAACCTCGCCATCGTCGACGAGGTGACCGCCATCGCCGCAGAAGTCGGCGCCGCGTCCGGCCAGGTCGCTCTGGCCTGGCTGCTCGCCCAGGGGGACGACATCGCGCCGATCCCCGGCACGAAGCGCGTCAGCTACCTCGAGCAGAACGTCGGTGCGGACGCCGTGACGCTCACCGCCGCCCAGCTCGCCGCCCTCAGCGGCCTGCAGGCGCCCGTCGGAGACCGCTACGCGGACATGTCCACGGTCAACCGCTAGCGCGCGCTGAAAACGCAGGACGTCTGCGCTTCGATCGACGATTTCGTCGCGCAGAGTCCGAACGCGGCCGATAGTCCTGCGTTCTCGGCGCTGCTCCTCCGGAGCGGCTGCGTCGGCACAGGCACCCGGCGGTGGGCCCGCCGGGTGGTCCGGCGCTGCAGTGTTCTCGGATGGCATCCATTGACCAGGCGATCCTCGTACGAGCGCGATCACGATCCGGACACCACGGTGTGCATCGACGGTGGGCGGGTGCAGCGGTTCACGTACCGGCAGCTCTACGCCGACTGGCCGCGCGTGCTCGCAGCGATCGCGCGCGATTGTCGACGACCTGGCACTCACGACTCTTCGCGCACGCCGGCCCTATCGCCCGGATAAACGAAAACGCAGGAGATCTGAGCCGTTGCCGGGGGTGTGAGCTCGAAAAGCCCTCTCGGCGGCGAGATCTCCTGCGTTTTCGGCAGGCTACGAGACGCCCTTGATCTGTGGGTCGTGGAAGGTCGTGCCGAAGACGCGCTTCGATGCTCCGACGCGGTCGAGATAGGGGGTCGCGCCGCCCATCTGGAAGGGGTAGCCGGCGCCGAGGATGAGGCAGAGGTCGATGTCTTCCGGGGCTTCGACAACCTTGTCCTCCAGCATCCGGTGGATTTCGTCGGCGAGGCCGTCCTCGATGCGCGTCTGCAGCTCGGGGGCGGTCATGGGCGTGGTGCCGCCCGCGACGATCGCGAGCGCCTTCTTGTCGATTCCCTTGACGTTGCCCTTCGAGTCACGCTCGAAGATGTGGCCGAGCTCCGCGAGCTTGTGCAAATTCGAGCTGTCGAAGAAGCGGTCGGGGAAGGCCTTGTGGTGCGTGTCGAGCACGTGCGCGCCGACCTTGAGGCCGACGAGCTCGAGCAGCTCGAAGGGGGTCATCGGCAGGCCGAAGGGGCGTGTCGACTCCTCGACGACTTCGAAGGGCGTTCCGGTGTCGACCGCGTGCATGGCCTCGCCGAGCACCTTCGCGAGGATGCGGTTGACGACGAACCCGGGGGTATCGCGCGTGATGACCGCGTTCTTGCGCAGCTTCGCCGCGGTGACCATCGCGGTCGAGAGCGACTCGTCATTGGTGAGCGGCGTCTTCACCACCTCGATGAGCGGCATGACCGCGACCGGGTTGAAGAAGTGGAAGCCGACGACACGCTCGGGGTGCTTGAGCTTGGAGCCAATCTGCTCGACTGATAGCGAGGAGGTGTTCGTGGCCAGGATGGCCGTCTCGCTGATGTACTGCTCCACGTCGGCGAAGACCTCCTGCTTGACCGAGAGCTCTTCGAAGACGGCCTCGATGACCCAGTCGCAGTCGGCGAAGTCGGCCTTGTTCGTCGTGCCGGTGACGAGCGCCTTGAGGCGGTTGGTCTCATCCGGGCTGATGCGGCCCTTCGAGAGCAGGGTGTCGATCTCGTTGTGGATGTACTCCACGCCCTTGTCGACGCGCGCCTGGTCGAGGTCGGTGATCACGACCGGCACCTGCAGGCGGCGCACGAAGAGCAGCGCGAACTGGGAGGCCATGAGGCCCGCGCCAATGACGCCGACCTTCGTCACGGGACGAGCCAGAGCCTTGTCGGGTGCCCCATGAGGCTTCTTGGCGCGCTTCTGTACGAGGTTGAAGGCGTAGATGCTCGCGCGGAACTGGTCGCCGGCGACGAGGTCGGCGAGCGCCTCGTCCTCGGCCCGGAAGCCCGTGTGCTTGTCGGTGTTCGCTGCGGCCTTGAGCAGCTCGATAGCGGCCCACGGCGACTTCGCGACGCGGCCGATCTTGCTCTCGATGCTGTCCGAGGCGATCTTGATGGCGATCGGCCACTTGGCCTTGCGCTCGATGACACCGGGCTCGGTAGACCGCTTGACCTTGATGGCGCCAGAGAGAACGCCATCGGCCCACTTAATGGAGTCCTCGAGGAAGTTCGCCGGTTCGAAGATCGCGTCGGCGATGCCGTAGTCGAAGACCTGCTGGCCGGTGAGGGTGCGGTTGTTCTTCAGCGGGTTCTCGAGCACGACCTTGAGGGCGTTCTCGATGCCGATGAGGTTGGGCAGCAGCCAGGCGCCGCCCCATCCGGGGATGATGCCGAGGAAGACCTCGGGTAGGGCGAGGGCGGGAATAGCGCGGTCGACCGTGCGGTAGTCGGCGTTGAGCCCGATCTCGGTTCCACCGCCGAGGGCGAGCCCGTTGATGAAGACGAAGGACGGCACGCCGAGCTCGCTCAGCTTGTTGAGCGTCCAGTGCCCGAGTTCGGCCATCTTCTTGGCCGCGGCGCGCGACGGAACATCGCCGACCTTCGAGAGGTCGGCGCCGGCGGCGAGGATGAACGGCTTGCCGGTGACCGCGACACCGGCGATCTCACCGGCTGCGGCGCGCGCCTTCTGCGCGTCGAGAACAGCGGCGAACTCGATCATGGTGACCGGGCCGAGCGTGCTCGGGCGGGTGTGGTCGCGGCCGTTGTCGAGCGTGATGAGAGCCAGGGTGCGCCCTCCCGACAGAGGGATGTCGCGCACGAAGGAGTGCGTGACGACCTCGTCGTCAGAGAAGGCGAGCAGCTCGTCGAAATGCGAGGCGTCGAAGTCGTAGGCCATTACTTTGCTCCCTTGTAGTGCGGGTTCTCCCAGATGACCGAGCCACCCTGGCCGAGTCCGACGCACATGGCGGTGAGG
>FSTY01000612.1_pt1 | contig 10911 bp, 13 predicted proteins | sample 1637021 | NCBI WGS metagenome assembly FSTY01 (sample SAMEA3914818, study PRJEB12502) | metagenome | biome: forest; material: soil | place: Canada | collected 2010-06-26 | depth 0.1 m
ACACCGTTGGATGCCTCGCCCACCACCTCGAGGTCGGCCTCCATGTTCACGAGAGCGATGAGCCCGGCCCGCACGAGCGGCTGGTCGTCGGCGATGAGCACGCGGATCATGTCTGGTCCCTCGTGATCGTGAGCTGCACTCGCCAGCCGCCGTCGTCTGTCGCGCCGTAGGTCAGCTCGCCGTCGACGAGGTCGGCGCGCTCTTGCATGCCGACCAGGCCGAAGCCGCTGCCCGGCCCGGGGTCGGGGGCGTGCTGTCCATCGTTCGTCACCGTGACCGTCAGCTGCTCCGCCTGGCTGTCGTCGATCTCAACCTCGCAGTGTGCGCCGGGCGCGTGTGTCGCGACGTTCGCGAGCGACTCCTGCACCATGCGGTAGGCGACGAGTTGGGCGAGGGGGCCGATGCCGTGGCCGAGCTCGTGGTCGCCTTTCTGCACGCTCATCAGCACACCCAGGCGCTGAAGTTGCTCAATGGAGGCCAGCGTCTCGACCAGCCGCGTACCTTCGGCTTCATCGCGCAGCAGCCCGATCACGCGGCGCAGATCGTCGAGCACCGTGGTGCTCTGCGCGCGCACCTGCTGCGCGCTGACCTTCGCCGCCTCGGGGTCGAGATCGACTTGCTTGTAGATTGCGCTGGCCAGCAGCGCGATGCCCGACATGTGGTGCGCGGCGATGTCGTGCAGCTCGCGCGACATGGCGACGCGCTCCTTCGAGATCGCCGCTTGGACGAGGGCGTCGCGCTCGCCCTTGAGCGCCGCGATCTCGTTGGCGCGACTCACTCGCGCCTCGGCCCGCGCGGCGAAGAACAGCCCGATGATGAGAGCGACCCCGACGACGGTCAGTGCCTGCAGCACCGCGGCGGCCAGAGTGCCGAAGTCAAAGGGTGCCCCATCGCGGATGTCGTTGACACTCTGCGCGGCGGCCACCAGCAGCACCGCAGCGGCTAGCACCACGACGAGCCGTCGCAGCGGACGCCGCACGACCGCCCAGAAGACGGCGAACGAGACCGCAACTGTGACGAGGCTGAAAGTGGCTCCAGGGATGATGATGGCGTGCAGCATCGGCACAATCGCGACCGCGGTCAGCACCACCCGCGGCGCGTGCCCCGCCCACAGCAGTGCGACGACCTGCACCGCGATGAGCGCGACTAGCGCCCACCAGGCGGAGTCGCTCGGCGTGAGGTTGATGACGACACCGGACTCCGCGGCGGCGAGGTCGGGCAGCGTCAGCGCTCCTCCGACGGCGAGCACGCCGCAGACGAGCGCGGCGATGAGCTCCGCGCGGGTGGGGCGCAGAGGGTGAAGCGTGGTGTCACTCACCCTTGGGATTCTTTCAGTAGAGGCGCAGCATCCGCGCCTGTCCCTCCTTCTTCACCTCGACGAGCTTCGGGCGTGACTCCACGAACTCCATGAAGCTGCTGAACTCGAGGGCCTTCTCGTTGAACTTGGGGTCCATGCGCTTCATCTGCTGCTTGACGGCCGAGCTGTGCTGCCAGTTGTCGTCGTCCTTCTCGCCGAGGTCGAGGGCGCGCTTGAGCAGCACGGCGGCCTTGTCGCGGTCGCTGCGGAGGTTTGCCGGGGTTTTTGTCTCGACAGGCTCGACGCGCACAGCGGGAGCCGTGGTTTTGGTCTCGACGGGCTCGACCCGCGCGGGGGTCTTGCGGGGCTTCTCTACCCCGGGCAGGTCGTCGTAGCTCGCGAACTCGCTGCAGGCGTCGGCCAACGATGACGAGACCGAGCCGGCGACGCCGATGCCGACGACGTAGCGGTCCAGCCTCTTGGCGCGCTGCGCCAGCGAGATGTAGTCGGAGTCGCCGGCGACGATGACCACGTGGGTGATGGTGTCCAGTCGGAAGAGGTCTTCGACGACGTCGACGGCCAGGCGGATGTCCGCGCCGTTCTTGGTGGCTGAGGTGGGGAACATCTGGGTGAGGTCCACGGCGCGCGAGATGAGCTGGCGCTGGTAGGCGGCGTTGACCGGCAGCGACCAGTCGGCGTAGGCGCGGCTGATGACGATGGTTCCGAAGCTGGAGGCGTAGTCGAGGATCGCGCCGATATCCACGGTCGCGTCTGCGAGTCGGGCGGCCATCGCCGGGTCGTCGGTGAAGTTGCGCAGCTGGTCGCGCTTGAAGGTCGGATGCACCTGCGCGTACCTCGAGATGATGATGTTGTCGAAGTCGATATAGACGGCAACGCGGGAGTCGACTGGTTCTGGCATGGGGTCAGTCTGTCGTGAGTAGCTGGGGGTGACTAGTGCTGGGTGGGCGGGTCACGATTCGGCGACAGATGTGGCCTTGCGATGCTGAGTACTGGCACTCTCTCAGTCATGAGCTGGCTGTCTACATTGCTTCGATATCTCTTGGCCGCGATCGTTGGTGCGGTCGCGGTGCCAGCCGCGGCGGTCGCGGTCGAATTTGGCGCCCTCATGCTGCTTGTTGGACTGATTTGGGCGGGCACCGCGTTGTTCGGACGGAATCTATTTCAAGGTGGTGCCGAGCGTCTTGTGCCGGCCGAAGTTCTGGTAGTTCTGTTAGGCACCGTGCTGTTGGTGGGTTTAGTTGAGATAACGCGCCATCTTGCTGGGGGCGTCGCGCGAAGACCCTTCTACAAGCGCGCAATAACGACCGGGGCCATTGCCGCAGTCACCGTCTTCCCGTTCGTGGGCTTCGTCGCCTATGCAACGCTTCATGGACGATCCGAGCCTGGCCTGCCGCCTGCCCTCATCGTCACGGCGATCGTCGCGCACGTCGTGGCGGGTTCTGTTGCGTGGCCCATTTGGGTGTTGCATCCGGAGCTTCGCGCCACGGCGCCGAACTCCGATAACCTGCCCACATGACAGACGCGACAAACCCTCAGCCCGCGGCATCCCCTACCCCGTACGACCCCACCGCGCAAACCCCGCACCCCGCCAAGCCCAAGACGCTCGGCAAAGTCGCGTTCTTCCTGGGGCTGGGCGTCTTCGTGGTGTCGCTCGTGGTGTCCGCCCTCAATGGGGTGGCGGCCGCGCCCTTCGCCGACACGAGCCGCGGGCTGAGCTACAACACGAACCTCGCCTCGTCTGACCCGGCCGAGGTTGCCGTGAGCGTGGTCGCGATGGCGCACATTCTGATTGGGACGCTCGCGGGGCTCACCGCACTGGTTCTCGGCATCGTCGCCGCCGCATCCAACCGTGGTCGTGGCTTTGGCATTGGGGGCGCTGTTCTCGCGTTCCTCGCGCCCGGGCTCTCGCTCGGCCTGTTCTTCGGCGTGCTGGCCTCGTCGGTCTAGTGAACCGCGCCCGCCCCGTCGGCTACTTCCTCTGGGGAGTCGCCTGGCTGCTCATCTCGGTCATGGTGCTGGCCATGCCGCTGGTCATCATCTATGCGCGGCTCAACGGCGTGCTCGTCGAGAGCGGCATGCGCAGCGAGCTGCTGGCGTGGCTGCTGGGCGTGCCGGTGTGTGCCTGGCTGTTCGTCGTCTTTCCGTTCGCGATGGTCTCGCAGGCGGTCATGGCCTTCGTCGCGAGCGGCCTCGCGACGCGCGAGAAGTACCGCGACACACAGATCGTCGAGTTCGTCGGCGGCGCTCGCCGCCGCATGATGGAGGCGCGCGTCAACACTCCGGCCATGCGGGTGCTGACCGCAACCAGCGCGGTCGGCTTCGTGCCGGGGTGGGTGTTGGCGATCTCCGCCATGGTCGTCGTGGCCGGTATCGGCGTGGTGCTCAGTGCCTCCGGGCCGGTGGCCGCGCTTGCAGGCGTCACCGTTTTGACGGTGGGGGCGGGCGGGGCTGTCGTCGGCATCCGCACGCGTGTCGATCAGGAGCTGAAGAAGCCGCCGCCTGGCCCGGTCGACAAGTACGGGTTGACCGAGAAGTACTACAAGGGCTTGGCCTACCGTGAGGGCAAGCGGGCGCGCGACCTGCAGAAGGCACGGGATGCCGGCCGCGCCGGCGACATCGCCACCTGGGGCAGGGCCGAGGCCGAGCACGCGCTGCGCACCTACGGCTCGGCCGCCTATGCCGCGCGCAAGGGCGTTCCCGGAGCACTCGACGCGGCCTTCGCCGACGTCGTCGAAGCAATGGATGGGGCGGTCACCCGCCACGAGGCCGAGCAGCTGGTCATCGACGCGGCCGCCTATCGCGGTAAGAAGCCCGTGCCGGTGCGGGTCACGCCGCCGGTAGCCTAGCCCCGGAGTCCGCTTAGGCCCCATAATCGGCTATGGCTGAGGACGCTCTCACAGCGGATGTCGGTGTTGTGCTCGTACACGGCATTGGGCAGCAGGTGCGCGGCGAGACGCTGCTCGAGTGGGTTGAGCCACTCTACGAGCGCATTGTGCTACTCGCGAAGGGCGGCACTCTGCGCGGGCGGGTCACGATCCGCTCAGCGAATGTTCGCGGCGATGATCGATCCGAAGTGTGGCTCGACGTGGTCGACCACCGCGGCGAGAAGCGCTCGATTCGTTTTACCGAGGCTCGGTGGGCAGAGTCGTTCCTCGAGTCCAGCTACACCGAGGTGCTGCTGTGGTCGGCGCGTTTCATTCCCAAGGCGGCATTGCGCATTTCGCTGCACCTGCTGCGCCACTGGTATTCGGCGGTGGGATCGAGTCGCCAGGTTTTGGCTCTCATTCCGGGAGCGCGCCGACTGCTGTATCGGGACAAGCAGCCGGGACGTGGCGTCACCTCGTCAATGAGCTTCCTGATCAGTCCTATGAGCGCAGTGGGATTCGTAGCCCTCGCTCTCATTCTCGCCCTCACCGGGGTGCTTTCCGTCGCTGTGGGCATCGTGAGCTTGGTCATCGCTTTTCCTGTCGTGGTCTCGCTCGGGGTGGTCGGCGTATTGCTCCTGGTGCTGTTGGCGAGGATCCCAATTGTTGGCCCCCGAGTTCGACCGTTGATCGTCGGGCTATCAACGACCGTGGGCGACGCGAGCGTGTGGATGAAGTCGCCGATCCGGGCCGCGGCCATGAGAGACGTTGTGCGGGAGTCCATCCGTGATGCGCGTGCCATGTCGAACTCGGTGGTGGTGATCGGTCATTCACAGGGTGCCGCGATCGGCGCGCTCGCGGTGCTCACTGCACGCCCCAAATCGGCCGAATCCGCCGACACTCTCGTCACGCTCGGCGCAGCAGTCTCACTGTTTCGGCGAAGCGTTCTCGGGTCGGCATTCGACCCGGTGAAGTCGTGGGCCGCGCGAGGCTCGGTTCGGTGGATCAACTACTGGGCGACCAACGATCCGGTCTCGTCTGGTCCGATCGTTAGCCGACCGTGGAGGGAGGCGACTGCGCGTTGGCGCGAGACCTACGACGTCTCGGCGCGAATCGATGAGAAGGTCGAGATCGAGTCGGCCAAGACGCCGCCGCGCAAGTCCGCCGAACTGGTTGCTGCTGAACAGGCCACTCCTGCGAGGAGCGAGGCCATCGCCTTCGCAGTGCTTCGCACGCTGGCAGGTGGCGGACTCTCGAAAGTGGAGAACCTGCGTGCTCGCGATGTGGAGGAACACCGGGAGCGGGCTCGCCAGCGCATCCTCGACCAGGACCGCAGCTGGATCGCCCGAGAGCCGGGGCCCGCCGGACCAGAAGAGCGGCCAGTGCTCAACAGGGGTTCTCTCATTTTCGACCATGGCCTGTACAGCAAGAATGTCCTCCAAGTCGTCGACCCGATAGCGCGGCTGCTACTCGGGCCGCAGTACGAGAAGGAGGAGAACTCTGAGAAGCAACGTGCGCTAGTGAAGACCCACACCTCGGCGGTGCGGCAGCTCATCAATCTGCGAGCCTGGTCAGTCATTGCCGGGTCGCTGTTGGCTCCATTCGTCTATAGCAAGATCTCGAGCTCTGGGGTGATCGATTTCAGCTGGAAGTACTACGCAAGCCTTGGCACGACGCAGAGCAAGGTGGCGGATTTCGTCAGGGACGCCGAGTGGGTGTCTGCCGCCTACTTGGTGGCAGTGGCAGCCGCTCTCGTTCTCGCTTTCATCGGCATGTCTACTGCGCTCTTTTTTCTATCCGAGTCCGCAGTGCAGAGTCTTCACACGAAGAAGCAAGTGGCTCTGAGAACGGTTCCCCTCATCGTGGTGCGAATGGCTCTTGTGCTCTTCACTATCGTGCTGGTGCTGGCCCAGTTTCCGGACATGCTGCCGTATTTCGAGATCGCGAACGTCGGTATCCTCTTCGTGGCATCTGCCCTTGTGGCTGTGCCATGGACGGTGTGGATACCCTCCAGAATTCCCGCGCGCCGACGCACAATTGCCCCAATGGAGCGCCAGCCGCGACGTACCTTCCTGCAATGGCTGAGCGCCCGACGCACCGCCGCCGCCGCCGCGCCGTCAGCTGTCGGCGCCACCCAGTAACCTGAATGCCATGTCTGACGCCACCCTCGTAGTCGAGATTCACGTGCCCCTGACCCCCGATCGCAACGCGACCGAGGGCGAGAACCCCTTTCCCTGGATCGACGATGTCAGCGAGCTGGTCGCCGAGATCGAGGAGTCGGGTGACGCGTTCGTCGTCGAAGAGGGCGACGAGTTCGACGGCAGCTACGTGATCGTTATTACCGGGGCCGACGAGTCAGGGCTGCTCACTGTGGCCAACCGCGTCGCGAATCTGCCCGGGGTTCCGACCGGCGTCTTCGCCATGGTCACCGACGACGATGCCGACGAGCTCGGCCAGGGACGCCGCGAGGATATTTCGTAAGCGCCGGTCAGGTGATCAGCGGTCCCGCCGTGGCGGCAGGATTGCGCCGCAGCAGCGCGATGCCGCCGACGATCATGAGCAGTCCGATGCCGCCGAAGACGAAGGTGGCTGCGATGAACCCGCCCGATACGAAGCCAGTGACGTTGTCGTCGAAAGCGATGACGGCCGTGCTCGGGTTTGTCGGCAGGTACGAAACCGTGACGTCCCATCCCAGCGAGGTGTTGCAGGGCGAGAAAGTCGTTCGCGAGATCGCCCGATAGGTCTGCCCGTCGACGACGAATGTCGCGATCGGAGTGCACTCGGCCCCACGCGACTGCAGGTCGACGACCTGACCTGTCGTTTCGACGGCACCGGCGCCGGCAGACGAGAGGCCGCCGAAAATGGCGGTCGTCGCGAAGGCTGGCAGCAGCGCGCCGAGCCCGGCGAGCAATGACACGATGCCGAAGCCGAGAAGCACCCAGCCGAAGAGGCGGGGCGAGCCCTGGTTCGACGTCTCGGTGTCGCGCGTCGGCCGCGGGCGGATCGGGGGCCGCGCCGCATAGGGCTGCGGGCGCAGGGTGCTGCGCCGGGTCGTCAGCGAGGGGGCCTCGGTCGGGGCGCGCAGATCATTGGTCCACGCGGCGCCGTCCCAGTAGCGCACCTGCCCAGAACCAGCGGGGTCGGGGTACCAGCCCGCGACAATCTGAGTCATGCTCCGAGATTAGCGCGCACGCCTCTCGAGAATCTCGTAGCGCGCGCGAATGAAGCAGTAGAGCCCGAAGAGGATGAACCCGAGGGCGACCACGCTGAGCACCACGTTGCCCGACGGGAGTTCGCGCAGCGAGCTGAGGGCTCCGTCGAGGCCGGCCGCCTCATCCGCATCGTTTCGGACTGCGGCGATGCCGAAGAGCACGCCGACGGTCAGCAGCGCGACGCCCTTCGAGATGTAGCCGGCGACACCGGCCGCGCGCGCGACCCTGCGCACGTACTTGTTCGGCGGGTCGATGTCGTTCAAGAACTTGCGGCGGATGCCCATGGCGACGAAAACGATGCCGGCGATGAAGATGGTCAGCGCAATCGCGGCGACCCCCCACTGCCCGCCGGGAACAGCCAGCAGGTCGCGGCTGATCTGCTGCGCCTCGGAGCCCTCGGGCGAGTTGCCCGTGGCGAAGCGGAACGCTATCGCGCCGAGTCCGAGGTAGGCGAGTGAGCGCGCGCCCGGCTTGGCCCTCTTCGCCCAGGCCGCTTTGCTGGTGCCGCGCACCAAGGCCGCCGTGAGCAGCTGGAAGAACGCGAGCCCCCACAGCCCGATGACCGTGGCCCAGAGCAGAAGGCCGCCGATCGGGCCATTGCTCAGCTGCATGAGAGCGCCGTCGTGGTTGGCCGTGCCCTTCTCGCCGAAGGCCACCGCGAAAGCGATGCTGCCCATGATCACGTGCAGCAGACCGTTCACGGCGAAGCCGGTGCGGGCGATGATGTGCAGGGCCCGGCTCTCTTGCACGGTGGTGGCCGCGCGCCGGATCTTGGTGCGCTTCGAGGCCATGGGTTCAGCGTACGGTGCGCTAGCGTTGCCTTCGTGCGCTTGCTTGGGCTTCTCTTCTCGATGACAATAGTCGTCGCGATGCTGCCCGACGCCTCGGCGGCGGGCGCGGCCCTGGCCATCGCCGCGCTTGCGCTCGCGGTGCACTCCGCCGCTGGCGTGACACCGCGCCAGATCACTGTGGGCGCACGCGCCCTCGCGCACGCCGAGCCGTTGAGCGAGACTCCGGCCCCGAGCCACCCCACCACCGCAGGCCGCCCGCTCGGCCGGGCTCCGACCTTCGCGATCGCGGCCGCGTAGCTCTGTAACGGGGTGTGCGTGGCCAGACGGCCACCACATCCATTCGTTATTTTAAGGAGCCCTCTCATGGACCCGTTCAGCTTTGCCATTCACCTCGTCTACCTGTTCGTCAGCTGGATGTCGACCTTCATCAATCCGGTGCTCGCGATCGTCCTCTTGACAGTTACCGTGCGGGCGCTGCTCATCCCGGTCGGCATCAGCCAGGCCAGGGCGGAGTGGACCCGCCGCCGCGTCGCCCCCGCGCTGGCGAAGCTGCAGGAGCGCTACAAGAAGAACCCGAAGAAACTGCAGGAGGAGACCCTCGCCCTCTACAAGCGGGAGAACGCCAGCCCCTTCGCCGGCATCGGTCCCGCGATCGCGCAAGCGCCCGTGCTCGCCGTCGTCTACGGCCTCTTCGTGCGCGCGAGCATCGACGGCCACGCGAACGCGCTGCTCGCGGCGACCCTGCTCAACGTGCCGCTCGGGTCGACGTTGCTGACCGGGGGAGTGACTGGCATCGCGATCTTCGCCGTGCTGCTGCTCGTGATCGCCGCGAGTGCCCTCGTCACCCGGCACACGTCGACAGCGACTGGATGGATCAGCTGGCTGCCCCTGATCGCCGTGCCCTTCGCCGCGATAGTCCCACTCGCGGCGGCCCTCTACCTCGTGACCTCCACCCTGTGGACGCTGGCGGAGCGAGCCGTTCTGCGCCGCATCTACTGGGTCTAGACGCTGACCTGCAGGGCGTCGAGCGCGGGCACCTGCCCCTTGACGAGCATGGTGCGGGCATCGTCGAGGGCGACCCAGCGCACCTCGTCGATCTCGGGAAAGGTGAAGGTGCGGCCGGAGCCACGCGGGTACTCGACGGTCATCGGCTCGCTGACGACCTCGGCGACGTGCAGGTCGGCCTCGGCGACGAAGACGGTCACGACCTTGCCCGAGGAGTAGCGGAAGTCGCCGAGCAGTCGGTAGTCGACGGTCGGCGCGGGCACGCCGATCTCTTCGCCGAACTCGCGCAGCGCTGCCTCGAGCGGCACTTCGCCGCCCTCGACGATTCCCTTGGGAATCGACCACGAGCCGTCCTGCTTGCGGGCCCAGAACGGCCCGCCCATGTGGCCGATGAAGACCTCGAGGCTCTGCGCACCCCAGCGGTAGAGCAGGATTCCTGCGCTGCGGTCGTGGGAGGTGGCCATGGGGTCAGCCTAGGCTCTGCTCCTCGAGGAACCTCCGCACCGCCGGATCCGTGGTCAGCGAGATCGCTTTCGCATAGGCCTCCGACGCATCGAGCCCCAGCGATGCGAGCAGGTGCGCGCGGGTGGCCCAGGCCGGCTGAAAGCGGTCGGCACCGAGGGCGTCGAGGTACGCGAGGCCCTCGCGCGCCGGCAGCACCGACGCGAGGGACACGTGCGCACCCAGCGTCGGCGCGATGGCGATGAGCGCGCGGTAGAGCGTGCGCAGGGATTCGACATCCGACGAGCGGGACGTGTGCCACGACTGGATAGCGGCTTCGAGCTGGAACCTGCCGGCGCGATTGAAGGCCCTCGCCTGTGTGAGCAGGGCCTCGCCCTGGGTGATGAGGGCGGCATCCCACTCGTTGGGGTTCTGCTGGTCGAGCGGCACGTAGCCGTCGTGCACCTGGCGGGCGAGCGACAGGCTGAGCAGGGCGGCGAGGCCGAGGGCCTCGGGGTCGTCAAGAAGCTCGGTCAACAGCAGCGCGAGCGACAGCGCCTCGCCCGCGAGGGACGCGCGCACCGACTGCCCGCTCACCTGCCACTCGATCGCATACGCCCCATAGATCGCCTCGAGCACCGCGGGCAACCGGGCAGGAAGATCGGATGTGGTGGGCACGACAAAGGCAATGCCGGCATCCCGAATCCGCCGCTTCGCCCGCACCAGCCGCTGCGCCATCGCCGATGCCGGCACGGCGAAGGCCTGCGCAATCTGTAGCGCCTCGAAGCCGAGCACGGTCTGCAGCATGAGCGGCGTGCGCGCGGCGGGGTCGATCGCCGGGTGGGCGCAGACAAAGAGCAGCTCGAGGCGCTTGTCGGGAATCGCATCGAGATCGTGTTCGATTGTGAGCTCGGGCAGGGCGACGGCCTTGTAGGCCGACGACTTCCACGCGTCGCGCAGGCGGTTGCGCGCAACGGTGAGCAGCCACGCCTCGGGGTTGTCGGGCATCGTCGTCGACCAGCTTGTGAGAGCCTGTTCGAAAGCGTCGGCGAGGGCGTCCTCGGCGAGCGGAATGTCGCGCGTCGGCGCCGCGAGCAGCGCGAGCAGGCGGCCGTACGAGGCGCGGGCGACCTCGGCCACCCGCGCCTGCACCTCTACGGGGCCGGCTGCCACGCGCCGTCGCGGTAGACGATCGCGCTCGGGCGCACCTCGATGGTGCCCCACTGCGCGGCGGGGTTCTTCTCGGCCCAGGCGAGCGCGGCATCCAGATCGGGCACGGT
>FSTY01000719.1_pt1 | contig 10681 bp, 11 predicted proteins | sample 1637021 | NCBI WGS metagenome assembly FSTY01 (sample SAMEA3914818, study PRJEB12502) | metagenome | biome: forest; material: soil | place: Canada | collected 2010-06-26 | depth 0.1 m
AGTTGTACCCCGCGGTGTCGGGCGGCTGGGGGACTAGCGCCAGCGGGTCGTCATGAGGAATCCGATGAACATGATTCCGAAGCCGACGAGGATGTTCCAGGTGCCGAGCTGCGGAAGTGGCAGCGAGCCCCGGCTGACGTAGAAGACGATGATCCAGATCAGGCCGACGAGCATGAATCCGAACATGACCGGCTTGAACCAGACGGCATTGGGAGCCTGTTCGCCGGAGCGGGTCTCGGTGGACGAGTCTGATGAAGTGCGAGCCATGACAGGGATTCTAGCGTGAAACCCTATGCGCAGGCATTGAATGGGAGGCGGCCCGCACTGGTGCCGCGACGCCACCCGTACAATCGAGACATGACCGAGCCCGCTGCCGAGCCGCGCCTTCGCCGTCCTCGGCGCACGCGCGCAACCGTCGTCGGCGTGCTCGGTGAGATCCTCATGACCGGCGGCGTGGTCGTGCTGCTGTTCCTGGGCTGGCAGCTCTGGTTCAACAATGTCGTGTCGACCAACCAGCAGGCGTCGGTCGCCGACGAGCTCTCGGCGGAGTGGGCGCAGTCCACGCCGACCGCATCGCCTGATCCGACCGAGACCCACGACCCCGGAACGCCGGCTGTCACAGCGACCCCCGCCGCCACGACCGCCTTCGCGAACCTCATCGTTCCGCGGCTCGGCGCCGACTTCAAGCGCCCCATCGCCGAAGGCGTGGGCACCGCGGTGCTCGACAACACGCGCTTGGGGATGGGGCACTACCCCCAGACGCAGCTGCCCGGCCAGCTGGGCAACTTCGCGCTCGCGTCGCACCGCTCGGCGTATGGCGGGGCCTTTCACAACATCCACCAATTGGTCGTCGGCGACAGCATCTGGGTCGAGACGGCGGACGGCTGGTACAAGTACATCTACCGCAGCATGGAGTACGTGCGCTCGAGCGGAGTCGGCGTGATCCTGCCGGTGCCGCAGAGCCCCGGCGCAGCGCCCACCGAGAGCATCATCACCCTCACGACCTGCAACCCCTTCTACTCGTCGGCCGAGCGCATCATCGCCTACGGCGTCTTCGACTCCTGGTATCCGCGCGCCGACGGCCCGCCCGCCGAGATCGCGGCGATTGCGACGGTGAACTGATGTACCTCGCCCTCTGGAGGCTGCTGCCCGGTGCCGCCTGGCTGCGCGTTCTGCAGCTGGTCGTGCTGGCTGCGCTCGTGCTCACCGCACTCGTACTATGGGTGTTCCCCGTGATTGACCACTTGACCGCCCCTCAGGATGTGACCGTCGGATGACCCACGTACTCGTCGTCGACAACTACGACAGCTTCGTCTACACGCTCAACGGCTACCTGCTGCAGTTGGGCGCCGAGACGTCCGTCGTGCGCAACGACGCGTTCGCGGCGGCAGACGCGAGCGCGTACATCAGCGACTACGACGCCGTGCTGCTGTCTCCGGGACCGGGCAACCCGGCATCCGCCGGCGTGTCCATTCCGGTCGTGACGGCGGCGTTGGCCGCAGGAGTGCCGCTGCTCGGCGTCTGCCTCGGGCATCAGGCCATCGCCGAGGCACTGGGTGGCGTCGTCACGCACGCCGACGAGCTCATGCACGGCAAGACCTCGCTGATCGAGCACGACGGAAGCGCCTTCTACGAGGGCGTTCCGCAGCCCTTCACCGCGACGCGCTACCACTCGCTGGCCATCGTCGATTCAACGATGCCGGATGTGCTCGAGATCACCTCGAAGACCACCGGCGGCGTGATCATGGGCGTGCGCCATCGCGACGCCCCGATCTACGGAGTGCAGTTCCACCCGGAGTCAGTGCTTACCGAGGGTGGATACCGCATGCTGGGCAACTGGCTCGCCGTCGCAGGACTGCCGAGCGCGGCCGAGACCGCCAAGGGGCTGACCCCGATGGTGAAGCTGGCCTGAGCCGCTACGCCGCTCCGCAGTAGGTGAGGGTCACCGACGACTTCTGGGGCTGATCGCCGACAAGCGTCTGGGCCGACACGAGTCCGCCGGAACAGCCCATATCGGCTTGGGTCACGACTCCGAGCTGCAGGGCGCTGAGCAGGCTGGTGCCCTCGCCGATGGACTTGCCCGTCACGTCGGGAATCGTCACGATGCCGTCAGAGATGGTCAGTGCGATCCGTGTGCCGAGGGGTGCCTCCGCGGGCGCGCTGGGGTCGGTGAGCATGACGATGCCGCCGGCGATGGTGGGCGAGTGCGCGGTCGTGATCGTGCCCACTTCGAAGCCGAGCTCTTTCAGCTTCGCCTCGGCAGAGGCCTGATCCAGGCCGACGAGTTGGGGAACCGTCTCTCTGGCTGCGCCAGACGAGACGAAGACCTTGATGGGGGTCTGCGGGCTGACGTTCTCGCCCGCCTTCGGCTCGGTGCGCAGGATCGTACCCTCGACGATGGTGTCGCTCGACTCGTTGACGCGCTCGGGAACCAGCTTCTCGCTGATGAGCTGCGCCGAGCCGTCCTCCCAGGTCATGTTCTTGACCTCGGGCACGGTCACGGCGAGGCTCGCCCCGATGTCGGTCTGCGTGAGGCTGAGCACCCACACCATGGTCGCGACGATGATGACGGTGATGACGGCGATTCCGCCCCAGATCCAGGCGACCGGCGGACGCGACTGCGTGCGCACCACCCGGTCGTCGTCGGCGACACTGAGCTGGCGGAAGGTTGCCTCTGCTCCGGCGGTGACACTCGGGTTCACTCCGAAGAGGGTGGCGTTGAAGTCGTCGACCGCGGCCGGCTTGCGCGTGGACACCGCCCCGGCTGCCGCGGCAGTGGCGGCGTCACGGAATTCGGCGGCGCTCTGGAAGCGTGCGAAGCGGTCCTTGGCGACGGCGCGCATGACCACGGCATCGAGCGCCGGCGAAACGCGGGGGTTGATCGAGCTCGGCACCGGAACCGGCTGGTTGACGTGCTGGTAGGCAACAGCGACGGGGTTCTCGTCGAAGAAGGGCGGGCGGCCGGTGAGCATCTCGAACAGCATGATGCCGGTGGAGTACAGGTCGGTGCGCGCGTCGACGGACTCGCCGCGAGCCTGCTCGGGGGAGAAGTACTGGGCCGTGCCCATGATGGTGCTCGTCTGGGCGATGGTGGCCGACGACTCGGCGACGGCCCGCGCGATGCCGAAGTCCATGACCTTGACTTGGCCGGTCGCGGTGACCATGACGTTGCCCGGCTTGATGTCGCGGTGCACGAGGCCGGCGCGGTGCGAGTACTCGAGGGCGGTCAGCACCTCGCTGGTGATGCGCAGTGCCTCGTCGGGATCGAGCGGGCCCTCGGCGATGATCTCGCTGAGCAGGCGGCCGTCGACGAACTCCATGATGATGAAGGGAACCTGCAGTTCGGCGCCGCTCGCGTCGTGCACCGTCTCTTCGCCGGCGTCGAAGATGCGCACGATCGTCGGGTGCGCCATCTTGGCGGCATCCTGCGCCTCGCGGCGGAAGCGGATGCGGAAGGCCGGGTCGGTAGCCAGCGCTGGCTTTAGCAGCTTGATCGCGACACGGCGCCCGAGCCGGGAGTCCGTGCCGATGTGCACGTCGGCCATGCCGCCGCGCCCAATGAGATTGCCGACCTGGTACCTGCCCGCGAGCACACTGATGCCCTGCGAAATTTCAGTCACGTGGTTCTCCCGGTCAACGGCTCGAATTGCTCTGACAGTGTATCCGGTCGAGTTTTGAGGTCTGCCTATTCGGTGACTGTGATCGTGGTCGTTGCTGACTCGGGGGAGTTGCCAGCCGCGCCGCACATTGCGTGGTAGCTGACAGTGGCCTGCCCGGCCGTGCTCGGAAGTTCGAGCACCAGAGAGTTAGCGTCTGCGCTTACCGGATTGGGTGAGTCCGGGGCGGTCGCGTTAACAAGGGTGAACTGATAACCGGTGAGCTCGAACCCGCTGGGGCAGCCGAGATACTTTGTCCATTGGATTTGTGGCTCGTCGCCGACCACGTGGGTGTTGCCGCCCTGAACGGTGAACGCGGGCGTCTGCGTAGCCGTCGGCAGCGGTCCGTAGAAGGTGACCGCGATGACGGCGCCCTTCTGAACCTTGCCCAGGGGATCGGCAACATAGGCACGACCAACCGCGTCGATGTCCGAGGCGGGCTTGCCGACACGGGGATCGAGCTGCAGCTCCAGTCCGTCCAAGTAGGACTGCACCTGCGCCTGGGTCTTTCCGATGATCTGGTCCTCGTCGACGACGACCGCGGTCGATGACGGCGTGACCGACGGCTGCGACACGGGCGGTGGGCTGGAGGTCTGCGGGTCTTCCGGGTCGGACGGCGGGTTGAGCACGGCGATCAGGACAGCGATGAGGGCGACAGCCGCGACGGCCACGAAGGCGATGAGGGGCCACGTCCACGGGCTGCGCTTGCGCGGCACCGCGGCGGGGGCTGTCGACGGAGCGGAGGGCAGCAGCCGGGTGGTTGCGTCGCTGGGCTTGCCGTAGTTGGCGCCGGCGGTGTTGGCGAGGGATCCCGATCCAATTACTCCGGGCACGGCGGCAGCGGCGGCGGCAACATCACCGCGGCGCAGGGACTGCGCGGCCCTCGCCATGTGCGCGGCACTGGCCGGGCGGTCGGCGGGGTTCTTCGCGATGCTCGCGTAGACGAGGTTGCGCACCGGCTCGGCGACGGTGACGGGCAGCTCGGGCGGGGTCTCGTTGATCTGTGCCATCGCGATGGCCACCTGCGACTCGCCCGTGAAGGGGCGGCGGCCGGCGAGCATCTCGTAGGCGACGATTCCGAGCGAGTAGACGTCGGTCGACGGGGACGCGGAGTGCCCGCTGGCCTGCTCGGGCGAGAGGTACTGCACGGTGCCCATGACCTGGCCAGTCGCGGTCAGCGGCACCTGGTCGGCGATGCGCGCGATGCCGAAGTCGGTGATCTTGACGCGGCCGTCGGGGGTGATGAGCAGGTTGCCCGGCTTGATGTCGCGGTGCACGAGGCCGGCGGCGTGGGCGGCCTGCAACGCCATCGCGGTCTGGGCGACGATGTCGAGCACTCGGTCGGTAGTGAGAACGCGCTCGCGCTCGATGACAGCGCTCAGCGCCTCGCCGGGTACGAGCTCCATGACGAGGTAGGCGCTGCCGTCCTCCTCGCCGTAGTCGAAGACGTTGGCGATGCCCTCGTGGTTGACGAGCGCAGCGTGACGGGCCTCCGCGCGAAAGCGCTCGAGGAAGCCGGGGTCACCGAGGTACTCGTCTTTGAGGATCTTGATGGCGACGGTGCGCCCGATGACCAGGTCTGTCGCCTGCCAGACCTCGCCCATGCCGCCGATGGCGACGCGGCTCGACAGCTGGTACCGGCCACCGAAGGTGAGGCCGCTCGTGGGTCTCATCTGTTCAGCACCGCCTCAAGTACTTTCTTCGCCATGGGAGCCGCAACCTTGTTTCCAAAGGCATTTTGGCCGAAACCGCCGCCGTTCTCGACGACCACTGCAATGGCGACCTGCGGATTCACGGCCGGGGCGAAACCGGTGAACCAGAGGGTGAAAGCCTGGTTCTCGCCGTTCTCGGCCGTTCCGGTCTTACCCGCCACGTCGACATCGCTAATTCTTGCATTACTCGCCGCACCATTGGATACGCCGTTGACCAGCATTTGCACCATTGTTGCCGAGACCTCCGGGCTCACCGGGGTGCTGAACACCTCGGGTTCGAACTGCTCGATGACCCGAAGGTCGGGCGACGTCACGGAGTCGACGAGGGTGGGCTGCATGAGCACGCCGCCGTTCGCGATCGCCGCACTGACCATGGCCATCTGCAGGGGGGTGACCTTGTCGTCGAACTGGCCGAATGACGAGAGCATCAGCTGCGGCGCGTCCATGCCCTCGGGGTAGACACTCGGGGTGGCCGACATCGGAATCGTAATGCTCTGCCCGAAACCGAAGGACTCGGCCATGTCGCGGATGCGGTCCTCGCCCAGGGCGGCCCCCAACTGCGCGAACGGGATGTTGCAGCTCAGTCGCAGCGCCGTCGCGATCGTCGCGGTCGCCCCGCCTCCGCACGCGCCGCCCTCGGCGTTCGAGATGAACACGTTGGTCTGCGGCAGCTGCAGTTGGCCCGGGTTCGGAAACTCGCTGTCGGGCGTGTAGTCGCCGCCCTGCAGCGCGGCCGCGGTCATGATGATCTTGAAGACCGAGCCCGGGTGGTACAGGTCACCCGCGATGGCGCGGTTGACAAGCGGCTTGTTCGGGTTGGCCAGCAGCTCGTCATAGCGCTGGTCGATGGTCGTGTTCGACTCGTGCGCCGAGAGCTGGTTGGGGTCGAACGACGTCTTCGACACCATGGCGAGGATGCGGCCGGTGCTCGGCTCGATCGCGACAATCGCCCCGGTGTTGTCGCCCAGCGCATCCCACGCCGCCTGCTGCACGATCGGGTCGAGGGTGAGTTCGACGGTGGCACCCTTGGGCTTCTGGCCGGTGAACAGCGCGTTGAGCTGGTCGAGGAACTGCGCGTTCGAGGTGCCGCTCAACTCCTCGTTGAGCGCGCTCTCGATGCCGGAGCTGCCGTGGTTGAGGCTGATGAAGCCGGTCACCGGCGCGTAGAGCTCTGCCTGCGAGTAGACCCGCAGGAAGGAGTAGTTGTCGTCGACCGCCTGGGAGGTGACGATCGGCACGCCGTCGACGGTGATCGCCCCGCGCTCGGTCGAATAGCTCTCGTACAGCACGCGCACGTTGTGCTCGTTGTCGCGGAGGCTGTCGACGGCGAAGACCTGGATGACCGAGGTCGACACGAAGAGCGCGACGAACATCAGCATGATGACGAAGCTCACCCGGCGCAGTTCCTTGTTCACTCGATCACCGTCCTCGGCTGGTGGCGCACCGTGTCCGACAGGCGCAGGAGCAGGGCGACGATGATCCAGTTCGCCACGAGCGAGGAACCGCCGGCGGCGAGGAAGGGGGTGGTGAGGCCGGTGAGGGGGATCACCCGGGTGACGCCGCCGATGACGATGAAGACCTGGAGCCCGACAACGAACGCGAGGCCGACCGCGAGCAGTCGGCCGAAGTCATCCTGCCCGGCGAAGCCGATGCGGAACCCGCGCGAGACGAACAGAAGGTAGAGCGCGAGGATCGCGAAGATGCCGACGAGCCCGAGCTCTTCGCCGAGGCTGGCGACGATGTAGTCGCTCTCGGCGAGCGGGGTGATGTCGGGGCGGCCGAGGCCGAGCCCGGTGCCGGTGAGCCCGCCGTTGGAGAGCCCGAAGAGTCCCTGCACCAATTGGTAGCTGCCGCCGTTGCCCTCGTAGTTGCCGGTGGCGAAGGGCTGCAGCCACGCGTCGATGCGCCCGCCGACGTAGCTGAGCACGCGGCTGGCGGCGAAGGCGCCGCCGAGGAACAGGGCGAGCCCGAGCAGGATCCAGCTGGAGCGACCCGTGGCGACGTACAGCATCACGAGAAAGAGGCCGAAGTAGAGCAGCGCGGTGCCGAGGTCTTTCTGGAAGACGAGCACGCCCATCGAGGCCGCGAACACGACGAGCAGGGGGCCGAGGTCGCGGGCCCGGGGGAAAGTCATCCACAGCACTTTGCGGCCGATCATCGACAGCGACTCGCGCGCTGTCACCAGGAAGCCGGCGAAGAAGATCGCCAGCGCGATCTTGCCGATCTCGCCGGGCTGGAAGGAGAAGGGCCCGAGCTGCACCCAGATGTTGGCGCCGTTCACCGGGCGGAAGAAGACCGGGATGACGAGCAGCACGATGCCGACGAGTCCGAAGATGAAGCGGAAGCGGTAGAGCACGCGGTGGTTGCGCAGCAGCACGATGACCGCGATGGCGAGAACGAGGGCGATCGAGGTCCAGGCGATCTGGCGGATGCTGGCCATGCCCCATCCCTCGTGCGCCTTGGCGAGGTCCAGCCGGTAGATCATGGCGATGCCGAGGCCGTTGAGAACGGTTGCTATCGGCAGGATGAAGGGGTCGGCCTCCGAGGCGACCACCCGCAGCGCCACATGCATGGCGAGCACGAGAACGGAGAGCCCGACGCCAAGGGTGGCCAGGCTCCAGTCGAGGTGGCCGATGGCCCCAAGCTGTACGAGCAGGATCGCTGCGGCATTGATGGCGCACGCGACCACGAGCAGCATGAGCTCGATATTGCGCATGCGGGAGGGCGCGCGCAGCCGGAGGCGGATGCCCCCGGTGATGGTCGGCATCGGTCCAGCCTCGAGGGCCCTCGGCGTGGAGCTAGTCGGCGCTGTCATCGGAGAGTCTGCTGACGATGCGCTCGGCGTCGGCGAGGTTGTCGGCGCTGATGGTGCGCTCGACGGCATCCTGGTTGATCGCACTGAGGTCGCTGAGGTTCACCGTCGTCTCGCGGTAGACGGACGACAGCGAGATCGGGCCGATATCCTGCTGGATTCCACGGTAGATCGCCACGGTCGCGCCGGACGACCCGACGAAGTAGTGGGTCTGCGTCCACCGGTAGCCGGCGATGGCGACCGCGGCCACGAGGGCGACGATCACGGCGATGACCACGATGAGGGTGATGCGGCGCCGCTTCGCACGGCGGCTGTCTTCGATGATGAGCTCGTCGAGGAACTCCTCGGACTCCGGCTCGAAGTGGCTGTCGTCGGGCTTCGTCGACTTGAGCGGGTGCAACAGCAGGGTGGGTATGCGCAGCGGCCTGCGCGGCGCATCCCCCTCGATGGCGAGCGGGTCGGATGCGGAGCCGACGGTGACCGCGGGATGGTGTGCGGAATCCCCCGTACCGTCAATATCGACAACGACCACGGTCACATTGTCGGGCGCGCCCTGGTCGAGGCTCTCTTTGATGAGCCGGTCGGCAACGGCCTCGGCATCGCCCTCGAGCGCGAGGGCGGCGGCGATGCGGTCCTCGGCGACGTAGCTACTCAGGCCGTCGGAGCAGAGTAGCCAGCGATCGCCGGGCTCGGCGCGCTCGATCATGGTGTCGATCTCGGGGGTTGCGTCGACATCGCCGAGCACCCGCATGAGCACGGAGCGGCGGGGGTGCACGGCTGCCTCTTCGACGGTGATGCGCCCACTGTCGACGAGGCGCTGCACGAAGGTGTGGTCGCTGGTGATCTGCTTGAGCACCCCGCCGCGAAGGCGGTAGATGCGCGAGTCGCCGATGTGCGCGATGGCGAGCTCGCCGCCGACCAGCACGAATCCGCTGACGGTCGTGCCCATGCCGGTGAGCTCACTGTGATCGAAGACCGTCTCGGCGAGCACCGAGTTGGCGGAGATGAGCGCTCCATGGAGGGCCACCTCTGCCTCGGACGCGGAGCTGTAACTGCGGTCGACCGAGGTGACGTGCTTGATGGCCAGGGCGCTGGCGACGTCGCCGCCGGCGTGGCCGCCCATGCCGTCCGCGACGATGAAGAGGTGGGCTCCCGCGTATCCACTGTCCTGGTTATTGCTGCGGATCTTGCCGACGTGGGATGCGGCCGCGCTCTTTGCCGTGTTGGCCATTCGCCTACCGCCGAAGCTCAAAGGTGGTGGTGCCGATGGTGATCGGGGTGTTGAGGGGCACCTGCGTCGGTGCGCCAACCCGGGTTCCGTCGAGCAGCGTGCCGTTCGTCGAGTCTAGGTCTTCGAGCACCCAGCCCTTCTCGGTGCGCAGCAGGCGCGCGTGGTTGGTCGAGGTGTAGTCGTCGCGGATCACGAGTCCCGAGTCGCTCGAGCGGCCGATGGAGAGGAACTCGTCGGGCAGGTCGATCTGCAGCCCCTCTTTCGCGCCGCCGGTGATGACGAGGCGGCTCGCGACGACCTTCTGCTGCGGAGCCGGGGTCGCCCGCACCGGCTCAGTGGGAAATGGGGCGGATGCGGTGGCCGGCAACCGCCGAACCCGCTGCCCGAAGAGGTCGCTGCGCAACGCGAACACGACGATGAACACGAACACCCACAGCACGGCCAGGAATACCAGCCGCAGAATGAAAAGGGTGAGGTCGCCCACTACTCGGCTCCGCCTTCCACCCGAAGGTCGGCGAACTGGTCGACGTCGGCGGACTGGGCGAGCACACGGAAGACGATACGCGTGCGGCCGATGTCGATGACAGAGTCGGTGGGAAGCGGTGCCTTCGCGACCGCCTGGCCGTTGAGCAGCGCGCCGTTGGTCGAGCCGAGGTCGTTGACCTGGGCGCGGGTGCCGTCCCAGAGGATCTCGACGTGCCTGCGCGAGATAGAGGAGTCGTCGACGGTGATGTCGGCATCCGTTCCGCGCCCGATCACGGTGCGCGAGCGGGTGATCGGGTAGCGCTTGCCGTTGACGTCGAGCACCGGAGTCCAGGCGACGGTGCCCTTGACGTTGACGGAGCTGACATCGAGCGTGCCCTCGCCGAGGGAGTCGAGTTTCTGCAGCTCGATCGCGATGCCGCCGGCGAAGCTGTACCGCTGGGCGGCGGCGTGCGACTGGACCAGTTGGGTCAGCTCGTCGATGAGCGAGTCGCCGAGCCCGGTCATGCGCTCGTAGTCGCTGGGGCTCAGTCTGACCGTGAAGCGGTTGGGAACGAGGATGCGGTCGCGCGAGACGACGGCGGCCTTGGTGTCGAGCTCGCGCCGCAGCGCGCTCGTGATCTCGACGGGCTGCAGACCACTCTTGAAGGTCTTGGCGAAGGCGCCGTTGACGGCGCGCTCCAGACCTTTCTCGAAGTTGTCCAGCAGTCCCACGGGTCTCCTCGGTCACTTGGCGGTAGTGACTCGATGTTAGCCGGTGGGGGTTGAGGACAGCCCTGTCTGCCCG
>FSTY01000581.1_pt1 | contig 10518 bp, 9 predicted proteins | sample 1637021 | NCBI WGS metagenome assembly FSTY01 (sample SAMEA3914818, study PRJEB12502) | metagenome | biome: forest; material: soil | place: Canada | collected 2010-06-26 | depth 0.1 m
CATCCACCAAGGAGAGCCAAATATGAATAAGCGATCGATTGCCCGCATGGGCTCTATCGCAGTCGCCGGTGTGGTCATCACCGCACTCGCGGCTTGCGGTACGACCACTGAGGGGACTACCGGCGGAGATTCCGAAAACGCTGGCGGAACCGTCACCTACCTCGGCGTCGCCGGGCAGTGGGAAGGCACCGACCCCGCCACCGTCTACTACGGCAACGAGATCGCGTCGTTCCGACGCCTCGTGTACCGCGGCCTGACCGCGCTGCCGATCACCGACGACCCGAACCCCGTTCCGGTCGCCGACCTCGCCACCGACACCGGAACCTCGGACGATGGCGGCCTCACCTGGACCTTCACCATCAAGGATGACGTCAAGTGGGAAGACGGCTCGCCGATCACCGGTGAGGACTTCATCTACGGCCTCTCCCGCTCCTTCGACGAGACCCTCGTCAACGGCACCGGTGTCGGCGTGACCTACCTGTCGAGCTACGCCCCGTCGGTCGTCGAAGCCGGCTACACCGGCCCCTTCACCTCGAGCGACGACGCCAAGGCAGTCTTCGACGAGCACTTCTTCGCCGATGGCCAGAAGGTCACCTACAAGTTCGACAACGCATGGGGAGACTTCCCGTCCGCGGCCGCTGGTCTTCTGACCACCGACCCGTACCAGGCCTCCTTCGACGACGGATCGACCCTCTGGGAGATCAACTCGAACGGTCCGTACATGATGGAGGAGGACGAGTTCGACGCCGCACTGGGCGCGACCTTCGTGCGCAACCCGGAGTACGACGCGTCATCCGACACGACCGAGCTGCGCGAGGCACTGCCCGACCAGTTCACCTTCGAGTTCGTCGCTGACACCGACGTGCTGTTCCAGCGTCTGGTAGCAGACGCCGGTGACGACCAGACGGCCTTCACCGACGCCAACATCCCGGCCACGTTCTACTCGCAGGTCGAGACCGGCGACATCGCAGCCCGCACGCTGAAGAGCACCTCGCCGTACACGCGATTCCTGTTCATCAACTCGCTCACAGTCACCGACCCCGACGTGCGTAGCGCTCTCTCGCTCGCGCTCAACCGCGAAGGCATGATCCAGGCCTACGGCGGCGAGAACTACGGCGAGCCGTCGACCTCGATCGTCTCCAAGGCAGTTTCAGGCTTCGAAGAGAACCCGGCGTTCGCCGACATCGACCCCGCGGGTGACCCTGAGGCAGCCAAGGCGCTGCTCGACGGTGCCACCCCGGCGATCACCGTCGCCTACGCGATCAGCCCGACCAACGAGAAGCTCATCCCGGTCATCCAGCAGAGCTTCGAGGCTGCCGGATTCGTCGTGACGCCTCTCGGAATCGCTCCCGACGCGGTCCCCGGCTACTACGGCCAGATGTCCGCGAAGGACAAGAACGGCCAGAAGGTCGACGTGTTCCTCGGTGGTTGGGCCGCTGACTGGCCCTCGATGTCCACCGTCGTCGTGCCGATCCTGCGCTCGAACCCGGCAGACGCCGAGTCTGGCGTTGGCTTCAACTACGGGTTCTACAGCAACGACGAGGTCGACGACCTCATCGAGCAGGGCCTCGCAGCGACCGACCCGGCCGAGGGAGCCAGCCTGTTCGCACAGGCCGACGCCATCGCCGGTGCCGACGGTGCGTACATCCCGGTTGTTCAGCAGAACAACTACTTCCTGTACGGCTCGAAGATCAGCGGCTTCCTTCCGGACGTCGCCTCGAGCTTCTACCCGGACTTCGGATCGATTTACATCTCGAAGTAAGTAGCTAGTTCCACCACCGACCGGGTGGGCGCCCTCACGGCGCCCACCCGGTCCACGGAAAGACCCGAAGGAAACACTCATGCTCGCGTTCGTCATCCGGCGCATCCTCGTCGGCGTCGCCATGATCGTCGTGATGATCTTCGTGGTCTTCTCCCTGTTCTTCGCGAATGGCAACCCTGCCATCAACCAGTGCGGAAAGTACTGCACCCCCGAGAAGCTCGACCAGATCACCGGCCTCCTCGGCTACGACAAGACGATCCCCGAGCAGTTCACCGCCTTCACCAGCGGCCTCGTCGTCGGACGGGACTTCCCCGTCAACGACGAGTACCGTCAGGCTCTCATCGACAACGGCTACGAGAACCGCATCGTTCACTGCGACGCCCCCTGCCTCGGCTACTCGCAGAGCGACCAGAAGACGGTCAATCAGCTGCTGATCAAGGCGGCCGGCCCGACGCTCTCGCTCGCCATCGTCAGCTTCCTCATCTGGATCGTCTTCGGCGTGCTCATCGGCGTGCTCGCGGCCGTCTACAAGGGTCGATGGCTCGACCGGGTAGTCGTCGGTGCGACCCTCGTCGTCTACGCCCTCCCGGTCTTCGTGATCGGCACCTTCTTCTTGCAGTACGTGTCTATCAAGTGGCAGCTGTACCCGTATCCACGGTTCGAACCTCTGAAGGAACCCGCGGACATACTGCCGTGGCTCACCGGCATTCTGCTGCCCGCGCTCACGCTCGCCCTCTTCTTCATGGCTGCGTACGTGCGATACACCCGCGCCTTCGTGCTGGAGTCGATGTCAGAGGACTACATCAGAACCGCCCGCTCGAAGGGTCTGCCCGAGCGCACTGTGCTCTTCAAACACGGACTGCGTTCTGCACTGACACCACTCGTCACCTTGGCTGGTCTCGACTTCGCGAGCCTCATCGCCGGCGCCATCATCACCGAGAGCGTGTTCAACTACCAGGGCATGGGCGCCCTCGCGGTGAAGGCCAACAACAACCATGACCTCCCGGTGCTCATCGGCCTGGTCATCGTCGGTGCAACCGCGGTGATCGTGATGAACATCGTCGTCGACATCCTGTACGCCTACATCGACCCGCGCGTGCGGGTCACGAAGTGAGCACCGCTATGACCCGCCCATTCCTCTCCGTCGAGAATCTCGTCGTGCACTTTCCCACGCCCGACGGCGTCGTACGTGCGACCGACGGTCTCAGCTATACCGTCGAACCCGGCAAGACCCTCGGAATCGTTGGCGAGTCGGGCTCGGGCAAGTCGGTGTCGTCGTCGGCGATCCTCGGCCTGCACCGCAACACGAGCGCGCAGGTCAGCGGCCGGATCTGGCTGGATGGCGTCGACCTGCTCTCGCTCAGCGACAAGGAGATGCAGGAGCGCCGCGGCAAGGACGTCGCGATGATCTTCCAGGATCCCCTGTCGGCCCTGCACCCGTACTACACGATCGGCGACCAGGTCGCCGAGGCCTACCGCGTTCACAACAAGGTGAGCAAGAAGGCCGCCCGCGACAGGGCGATCGAGATGCTCGACCGCGTCGGCATCCCCAATCCGCAGCTGCGCGTCGATGACTACCCGCACCAGTTTTCCGGCGGTATGCGCCAGCGCGCGATGATCGCGATGGCGCTCATCAACGACCCCGAGCTGCTCATCGCCGACGAGCCGACCACCGCACTCGACGTCACGGTGCAGGCGCAGATCCTCGATCTGCTGCAAGACCTGCAGCGCGAGTTCAACACGGCGCTCATCATGATCACCCACGACCTGGGCGTCATCGCCGAGGTCGCCGACGACGTGCTCGTGATGTACGCGGGCCGCGCCGTGGAGTACGGCACCACCAAGCAGCTGCTCACGGCGCCGGCGATGCCGTACACGCTCGGCCTCATCCAGTCGGTTCCCGACCTCACGAGCGATGTCAACGAGCCGCTGCGCCCGATTCCGGGCAACCCGCCCAGCCTGCTCGACCCGCCGAGCGGTTGCGCCTTCGCCCCCCGCTGCACCTTCAAGCACCTCGTGGCGGACGGCCTGCCCGACACCGTCATGCCAGAGCTCGAGGAGATCGCCCCGGGCCACCTGCGCCGGTGCCACCTCACCGAGCACGACCTGAGCAAGCTCACCCCCGTGGCCGTAGGAGATCTCGCATGAGCACCCCCCTGCTCGAGGTCAAGGACCTCACGATGCACTTCCCGATCAGGTCGCGCGGCCTGATCCCGCGCACGATCGGCCACGTGCCCGCCGTCGACGGCGTCTCGTTCTCGATCGAGGCCGGCCAGGCACTCGGTCTCGTCGGGGAGTCCGGGTCCGGCAAGTCGACGACCGGTCGCCTCATCACCCGCCTGCACCAGCCGACCTCCGGAGAGATCATCTTCGACGGCCAGGACATCGCGAAGTGGAGCGCCCGCCAGATGAAGCCGCTGCGCCGCGACATCCAGATGATCTTCCAGGACCCGTACACCTCGCTCAACCCCCGCCACACGGTCGGCGAGATCATCGGCGCACCGCTCGAGATCCACAAGCTGGTTCCGAAGTCGGGCACCCTACGCCGAGTGCAGGAGCTTCTCGAGATCGTGGGCCTCAACCCCGAGCACTACAACCGCTATCCCCACGAGTTCTCGGGCGGCCAGCGCCAGCGCATCGGCATCGCCCGCGCGCTGACCATGCAGCCGCGCCTGCTCGTCGCCGACGAGCCGGTGTCGGCGCTCGACGTGTCGATTCAGGCGCAGATCATCAACCTGATGAAGGACCTGCAGAAAGAGTTCAACATCGCCTTCCTCTTCATCGCCCACGACCTGGCGATCGTGCGGCACTTCTGCCCGCAGATCGCGGTCATGTACCTGGGCAAGATCGTCGAGAACGCGCCGCGCGAAGAGCTCTACACGAACCCGCAGCACGGGTACACGCGCGCGCTGCTCTCGGCCGTGCCCGACATGCGGCAGGCCGTCGTCGGTGGGCGTCGTGAGCGCATCCGCTACACCGGCAAGGAAGAAGTCATTCCAGCGACAGAGCGATGAAAGACGCCGGCACCCACAGTTACCTCGTACGTGACACCGGGGTCAGCATTGCCTTCGGGCTCGTCGTCGCAGTCGGCTTCCTCATCGTCGTCGACTCGGCTTTCCACGGCGACCTCTGGAAGTTCGCGGCAACGGTATCGATCGTCGGGCTCGTGCTCTGGGGCGTCGGCATGGTGCTGTTTCACCCGCACATCCGCTATGACGAGCAGCGGGTCGTGGTGACGAACATCGGCCGCATCCACGAGATGCCGTGGAGCCGCGTGGTCACAGTACGGCAGAACCTCAGCCTGACCTTCGAGCTCGATGACGGGCGCAAGATCAGCGCGGCCGGCGTCACGGCGCCCCGGGACCGCGGCCTCATCGCGGGCACACTCACGCGCGGCAAGCTGGGCGCGGGCAGCGCCGACTTCCACAAGTTCGCGGATGCTGCAAGGCTCCTGCAGCAGGGGGCCGCCGCGAGCGCCGCCCCCGTCGTGTCCCGCTGGGATGTGCGCGCGCTCGCGATCGGAGGGGCGCTCGCCCTCGCGGTGGTGGCTGTGGTCCTCGTGGGCGTGCTGTGAGCACGCACGACTCCGCCCCCTCGCGTCGCCGCATCGGCGCCGAGATCGGCATCGTGCTCGGCCTCTCCCTCGGCGCGAGCGCTGTCTACTCGGTCGTCGCGATTATCAACCGCCTCACCCGCGAGCAGGCGCTGTCGCAGCAGACCGCCACCCTCAACTCGTCGCTGAGCGACCGTCAGATCTTCGACCTGATCTACCAGCTGCTCGCGGTGTTCTTCGACCTCATGCCCGTCGCGCTGGTCTGCTATCTGCTGTACAACGCCACGCGCCCGCACCTCGCACGCCTCGGGCTCAGCTTCGAGCGGCCGGCGCGGGACATTGGATGGGGAGCGGTGCTGGCACTGGCCGTCGGCATCCCCGGCCTCGCCTTCTATTTCTTCGGCCGGCTGATCGGCATCAGCGTGTCCGTGGTGCCGACCGCGCTCGACGCCTACTGGTGGACGGTGCCGGTGCTGCTGCTCTCTGCCCTCCGCGCCGCGATCACCGAGGAGGTCATCGTCGTCGGATACCTCTACGAGCGGCTCGGACAGCTCGGCTGGGGCCGTTGGCGCATCATCCTGTCGTCGGCCGTGCTGCGTGGCAGCTACCACCTCTACCAGGGCTTCGGCGCCTTCATTGCGAACCTCGCCATGGGCGTGCTCTTCGGGTGGCTGTACACGAAATACGGCCGCCTGCTGCCCCTGGTCGTCACGCACTTCCTGCTCGACGCCGCCGTGTTCGTCGGCTACGCCTGGGCCTACGCCGCCTTCCCTACACTTTTCGCTGGCTAGACCACAAACCCCTTGACACCTCTTCGGGGGTCATGCCACGGTGAACGGGTCGCACAGTGGCGTGCGGCCACCTTCGGGTGTAATCGGAACGGGGTTAGTCCTTGAGCACTGATTTTCAAACCACCGAGCAGTCCGAACGTTTTCAAACACTCAAACGACGGCATCGAAGTTTCGTCTTCCCCGTGGCTGTCGCCTTTCTCGTCTGGTACTTCGCCTACGTGCTCCTCGCGGACTACGCGCACGAGTTCATGGCGACGCCCGTTTTCGGCAACGTCAACATCGGCCTGCTGCTCGGTCTCGGCCAGTTCGTGACCACCTTCGCCATCACCACCTGGTACGTCAGCTGGGCGAACCGCAAGCTCGACCCGCTCGCAGAAGAAATCCGCGCCGACCTCGACGGAGGCACCAAATGATTCTCCCCCTCGCTGACGCCGCTCCGGTCACCACCGTGGGCGAGCCCACCCTCAACATCGGCATCTTCGCCGCCTTCGTGGTCATCACGCTGGCCATCGTCATCCGCGCCAGCCGCAACAACAAGACCGCGGCGGACTACTACGCGGCCGGACGCTCCTTCACCGGACCGCAGAACGGCACCGCCATCGCGGGCGACTACCTCTCGGCGGCCTCCTTCCTCGGAATCTGCGGCGCGATCGCGGTCAACGGCTACGACGGCTTCCTCTACTCCATCGGGTTCCTGGTGGCATGGCTGGTCGCGCTGCTGCTGGTGGCCGAGCTCATGCGCAACACCGGTCGCTTCACCATGGCCGACGTGCTGGCGTTCCGGCTCAAGCAGCGTCCCGTGCGCATGGCCGCAGCCATCACCACGCTCGTCGTCTGCTTCTTCTACCTGCTCGCGCAGATGGCGGGCGCCGGCGGACTCGTGTCGCTGCTGCTCGGCATCAACGACAAGCTCGGACAGGGTCTGGTCATCGCCGTTGTCGGCGCCGTCATGATCGTCTACGTGCTCGTCGGTGGCATGAAGGGCACGACCTGGGTGCAGATCATCAAGGCCGGCCTGCTCATCATCGGCGCGGGCATCATGACGATCTGGGTGCTCGCGATCAACGGCTTCAACCTCTCAGAGCTGCTCGGCGCAGCACAGGCGGCTGCCCCGGAGGGCAAGGATGTTCTCGCCCCCGGAGCCCAGTACGGGCTGACCGACCTCTCGCGGGTCGACTTCATCTCGTTGGCGCTGGCGCTCGTGCTCGGCACGGCGGGCCTTCCCCACGTGCTCATGCGCTTCTATACGGTTCCGACCGCGAAAGAGGCTCGGCGTAGCGTCGTGTGGGCGATCTGGGCGATCGGCATCTTCTACCTGTTCACCCTCGTGCTCGGCTACGGAGCCGCCTCACTGGTGGGCTCGGAACGGATCCTCACCGCACCGGGTGGCGTCAACTCGGCCGCACCCCTGCTCGCTTACGAGCTCGGTGGCACGGTCATGCTGGCGATTATCTCGGCAATCGCCTTCGCGACCATCCTCGCGGTGGTTGCCGGGCTCACGATCACGGCGGCGACGTCGTTCGCGCACGACATCTACGCGAACGTCATCAAGAAGGGCAATGTCGCCCCGAACGGCGAGGTGAAGACGGCGCGGATCACCGTGGTGGTCATCGGCATCGTCGCGATTCTGGGTGGCATCCTCGCGCAGGGCCAGAACGTGGCGTTCCTCGTCGCGCTGGCCTTCGCGATCGCTGCGTCGGCGAACCTGCCGACGATCCTCTACTCGCTGTTCTGGAAGAAGTTCTCGACCCGTGGCGCGCTGTGGAGCATGTACGGCGGCCTCGGCATCGCGATCTTCCTCATCATCTTCTCGCCGGTGGTCAGCGGCGGGGCGATCAACCCGGCGACGGGGCTGAGCAGCTCGATGATCCAGGGAGTGGACTTCCACTGGTTCCCGCTCAACAACCCGGGCATTATCTCGATCCCGGCGGGCTTCCTGCTCGGCTTCCTCGGCACGGTCACCAGCCGCCGCCGTGAAGACCCGGCTATCGCCGCCGAGATGGAGGTGCGCTCGCTCACCGGCCACGGGGCCGAGGGGGCGACGACGCACTAACCCACAGGGACTGTGCCGCGCGGCGACCAGGGATCGCCGCGCGGCACGACACCCCGTCCTCGATAATGACGGGATGCGCGTACTCGTCTCGGTGATGCCCTTCGCCGGCCATGCAGCACCCCTCGGTGCCGTGGTCACGGAGCTTCTCGCCCGCGGGCACGCGGTGACCGTCTACAGCGGCTCGCGCTACCGGCAGCGCTTCGAGTCACTCGGCGCCTCGTTCGTGGCCTGGCAGCAGGCGCCCGACTTCGACGAGTTCGAGCTGTCGACCACCTTCCCCCCGGTGGGCAGGCCCGGTCCGCTCGGGTTGCTGGCGAACCTCGAGCACCTCTTCATCCGCACCGCCGAGGGGCAGGCGCACGACCTGCTCGCCGAGCTCGGCCACGGCTACGACCTGCTCGTCGGCGACGTGATGAGCCTGGGCTGCGGCATCGCGGCCGAGGTGAGCGGCGCGCGCTGGGCGACGGTGTCGATCGTGCCGCTGTCCCTGCCCAGCGTCGACCTCCCGCCCATGGGGCTCGCGCTGCATCCGGGGCGAGGCGCTTTGGGGCGTCTGCGCGACGCGACGCTGCGCGGTCTGTTCGGGCGACTCACGGGCAGGCTGGACCGCGCTCTTGACCAGGTGCGCGCCGCGCACGGCCTGCCGAGTGCAGATCTCGGCACGGCTTGGTACTCGCCGCAGCTCGTGCTGGCGACCGGATCGCCCTCCATCGAGTACCCGCGCTCGGACCTCGGACCACAGTTTCACTTCGTCGGCAGGCTCGCGACCGCACCGCCCGCGGTAGCACCCGTCAGCGCGCCACGGCCCGCGCGGGTTCTGGTGACGCAGGGCACCTTCAACACCGACCCCACCGAGCTGCTGCAGCCCACGCTGCGGGCGCTCGCCTCGCGGCCCGTGCAGGTGCTGGCGACCACCGGACGCAGAAGCATCGTGGATGTCGGCATGCCCGTGCCAGACAACGCCACCGTCGTCGACTTCGCCGACTTCAGCCGCGAGCTCGCCACCACCGCGATCGCCGTCACCAACGGCGGCTGGGGCGGGGTGCTCGAGATGCTCGCCGCCGGCGTTCCGCTCATCGTCGCCGGAGGCGACCTCGACAAGCCCGAGATCGCCGCGCGCGTCAGCTGGTCGGGCGCGGGCATCGACCTGCGCACCGGCCGGCCGAGTGCCGCCGCCGTCGGCCGCGCGGTGGACCGCATCCTCGCCGACCCGCGGTACCGCGAGCGGGCGCAGCAGATCGCGCGCGAGCTGCAGTCCCTCGGCGGGGCTGCGGCCGCGGTCGACCACCTCGAGCAGCTAATCGAGTAGCGCGACACCTTAAAACGGTCGCCATCGATTTGCGCCACATTGCAACTCCCATAGCCCGGCGCTTGCAATGTGACGCAAATGGATGCCGTAGTCCATCCATTTTCCGTTGTTGCGCGATTAAGGGCTCTGTCGACTAGTCGGCGAACGCCTCGATCGGCGGGCAGGCGCAGAACAGGTTGCGGTCGCCCCAGGCCTGGTCGATGCGGCGCACCGGCGGCCAGTACTTGTTGCGCACCTGGCCGCTCACCGGGTAGACCGCCTTCTCACGGCTGTAGGAGTGCTCCCACTCCCCCACGATGACGGCCTGGGCCGTGTGCGGGGCGTTGCGCAGCGGGTTGTCGTCGGCCGGCCAGCGGCCACTGGCCACCTCATCCGCCTCGATCTTGATGGCGATCATGGCGTCGATGAAGCGGTCGATCTCGACCAGGTCCTCGCTCTCGGTCGGCTCGACCATCAGCGTGCCGGGCACGGGGAACGACATGGTCGGCGCGTGGAATCCGTAGTCGACCAGGCGCTTGGCGACGTCGTTGTTGTCTATGCCGGTCGCCGCCTGCAGGGGGCGCAGGTCGAGGATGCACTCGTGCGCGACCAGCCCGTTGTCGCCCGAGTAGAGCACCGGATAGTGGTCGCGCAGCCGCGCGGCGACGTAGTTGGCGGCGAGCACGGCGGCGCCTGTCGCTGCCTTGAGGCCCTCGGATCCCATCATGCGCACGTAGGCCCACGAGATCGGCAGGATGCTGGGCGAGCCGTACTTCGCCGCGCTCACGATGTAGGGGTCGTCGAAGTGCGTCGTACCGGCCGCGCCGGGCAGGAAGGGCGCGAGGTGCGCCTTCGCCGCGACGGGCCCGACACCCGGGCCACCACCGCCGTGCGGGATGCAGAAGGTCTTGTGCAGGTTGAGGTGCGAGACGTCGCCACCGAAGTCGCCGTACCGCGCGTACCCGAGCAGGGCATTGAGGTTGGCGCCGTCGACGTAGACCTGTCCGCCGGCATCGTGCACCGCCTGGGTGATCGCCTTCACCTCGTGCTCGTAGACGCCGTGCGTCGAGG
>FSTY01000535.1_pt1 | contig 10397 bp, 13 predicted proteins | sample 1637021 | NCBI WGS metagenome assembly FSTY01 (sample SAMEA3914818, study PRJEB12502) | metagenome | biome: forest; material: soil | place: Canada | collected 2010-06-26 | depth 0.1 m
CCGTGGCGGGGGAGCGGCCCTTCCGTGGAAGCTCGACCTCTTTCGGGAGATCGTCGAGAACGCGGTGGATGCCGCCGGCCCGCTGCCCCTGACCGTCAAGATGCGCAAGGGCATCGACAGCGACCACCTCACCTACCTCGAGGCGGCGAAAGCTGCGCAGGGTGCCGGGGTCGCGAGCATCGCGCTGCACGCGCGCACCGCCGCCGAGTTCTACAGCGGCACCGCCGACTGGTCGGCGATCGCAAAGCTCAAGGACACGATCACCGACACCCCGATCCTCGGCAACGGCGACATCTGGTCGGCGGCCGATGCGCTGCGTATGGTCGATGAGACGGGATGCGACGGCGTCGTCGTCGGCCGCGGCTGCCTCGGCCGCCCGTGGCTGTTCGGCGACCTCGCGGCCGCCTTCAGCGGGCAGAGCGAGAAGCTGGAGCCCGACCTCGGCTTCGTCGCGAACGCCTTCCGCCGCCACGCCGAGCTGCTCACCGAGTTCTTCGAGGGCGACGAGGAGCACGCGGTACGCGACATGCGCAAGCACGTCGCCTGGTACTTCAAGGGCTACCCGGTCGGCGGCGAGACCCGCGCCGCGCTGGCAATGTCGAGCAGCCTGCAGCAGCTCGACGACCTGCTCGGCAGCCTCGACGGCGACCTGCCCTACCCCGGTGCTGACGCCGAAGGACAGCGTGGTCGTGCAGGCAGCCCCAAGCAGCCGACTCTGCCCTACGGCTGGCTCGACAGCCGTGAGCTGCCCGAGATGGACCGCGCCGAGGTCACCGCCGCGGAGGCCCACCACAGTGGCGGATAGCTACAGTCCAGCCGACTACGAGCGCTGGCTTCCCGAGACGAACCACACCACCCGACGCAGCGACTTCGCGCGCGACCGGGGGCGGGTGCTGCACAGCAGCGCGCTCCGGCGGCTGGCAGCCAAGACGCAGGTGCTCAGCCCCGCGGCCGGGCTCGACTTCGCACGAAATCGACTCACGCACTCCCTGGAGGTGGCGCAGGTCGGCAGGGAGCTGGCGGCATCCCTCGGTCTGGATCCGGATGTTGTCGACACCGCCTGCCTTGCGCACGACCTCGGCCACCCGCCCTTCGGCCACAATGGCGAGCGCGCGCTCAGCGAGTGGTCGCTCGACATCGGCGGGTTCGAGGGCAACGCCCAGACTCTGCGGCTGCTGACGCGTATCGAGCCGAAGGTCTTCGGCCCCGACGGGCAGAGCTACGGCCTCAACCTGACGCGCGCCTCCCTCGATGCCAGTTGCAAGTACCCGTGGCCCGAGCAGCAGGGCGTTCCCGACCCCAGTGGCCGCAGCAAGTTCGGCTTCTATGCCGACGACCTGCCGGCCTTCGCCTGGCTGCGCGAGGGCGCCCCTGACCGTCTGCGGTGCATCGAAGCGCAGGTCATGGACCTCAGCGACGATATCGCCTACTCGGTACACGATTTCGAGGATGCGATCGTCAGCGGCTACCTCGATGTGCCCGCACTCGGCGCCCGCGTCAACCACGACGAGCTCGTCGACTCGATGTTCGAGTGGATCGGCGGCGAGCTCAGCCACGATGAGCTCATCGCTGCCTTCGACCGGCTCGACGGCCTCGACTCGTGGATCGAGTCGTGGGACGGCAGTCGCATCGACCTCGCGCGACTCAAGAACCTCACCTCGCAGCTCATCGGTCGCTTCGCGCACAGCGCCGTGCACGCGACGCGGGCGGCGTACCAGAGCGGCAGCCTCGTCCGCTTCGGCGCGAACGTGGTCGTGCCGCGCGAGACGCAGGCCGAGATCGCGGTACTCAAGGGCATCGTCGCGGCGAACGTGATGAAGACGAACTCCCGCCAGCCGATCTACGTCGAGCAGCGCTCGATCCTCACCGAGCTGGCCGAGGCGCTGCTCGCCGATCCAAGCAGGTTGGATGCGGGCTTCGCCGCCGACTTCGCCAGCGCCGCTGATGACGCGGCCCGCAAGCGCGTCGTCGTGGACCAGGTCGCGTCACTGACGGATCAGTCGGCGCTGCGCTGGCACGCCGACCTCGCCTAGCTGCGGCCTGCGTCAGTCGAGCGGCTCGCCGAGAAGGCCCGCAGGCCGCTGCGGGCAGAGTTCATTCGCTTCGTACCATTCGTCTTCGTCCGCCTGCAGCGCTACCGCGCTGTACAGATCCCACGATGGCCCCGATTCGTACGTGCTGATATAGCTCTGCTGGCTTGGCGGCTCCGGAAGGTCGGTGAAGCCGAGATCTTCGAGGCACGGGGTGGCAACCAGGGTGTAGTAGTCGTAGAGGTACCGGATCTGATCGGTGGTCAGCGCGATATTCTCGCGCGGGTCGATGGGGTACTGCGCGCTACACGTGTAGGACGCCAGGCCGTATGGCAGCTCCTGCCCGGACGGGGCGCTGGATAGGAGGCCGCCGTCGGGAGCGCTTTCGGCGTCGAATCCGGCCTCGGTCAGGCACTGGGCCATCACGTCGGCCCACTCGTTCAACGTGATGAAGCGCACGCGGTCGACGCTCGGAGTATCGGCGTCGGGGAATGCTCCGAGGTACTGGGTGCGCGCCCGTTCGAGATCCAGCGTGGCCTGGGCCTCGAGGTCAGTGGCTGTAAGCGGCGGCACCTGCGGCGGCGCCAGTGTTTCGACGGTGCTGCTGCTGCATCCAGCGATTGCCAGGAGCGCGATCGAGGCGACGAGCCCGACGAAAGCCGTTCTCATCACTGCCGTCAGCAGTAGATGGACGCGCTCGAGAGGTAGGCGCCGTTGGCCCAGCTGCTGCTGGCCGACTGCATGTCGGTGAAGTAGGCGACGCGCACCTGGTAGGTGGCCCCGTTGGTGAACGACTGTCGTGAGGTGGAGTGGTCGGTGGCGTCGACGGCAACGTTCTCGACGGCGTACTTCGCATTCGTCTTCAACTTCGGAAAGTTGGGAATGCAGTTCTTGGCCCCGGTGGTGAGGGTGACCGCAGACGCGGGAGTGCTCGCCGACACCGCGAGGATGACCCCTACCGCCAGCGCGAGAATCGGCTTCATAGTCTTGTTCATTCGGATTCTCCTCGTGTCGCCTCAGTGAATAAACGTCAGCATACGCGACGGCGCATCTCGCGCAACCGCGCGCATCCACAGAGGGAACATCGGCTACTCCCTCACGAATCGGGAGGCTGGCGGTGGGCACTGCGTATTGATGCGGTCCAGCACGTCTTCGGTCTGCTCGCTCCTCGGCAGCGCGTTGTACACCGTGAACGCGGCCTCCCACGGTTCGCCACTGGAGTAGTTGTCGACGAAGGTCTGCAGCGAGGGAGTCGGCGGCGCGTCGTAGCCCAGTGCCTCCAGGCAGGCGATCTCGTCGAGTTCGAGCGCATACAGCCGGGGCAGTTCGTCGCTCGGGATCGGTCCGCTGTAGAAGCCCGCTTCGTCAGCACAGAGAGACTCTGCAGCGAGAAGCAGCTGGAACTGCGCCTCGTCATCGCTGCTGCCGGGCGGCGCGGTGATGCCGCTGCCGTCGGCCACGAAGCCCGGATAGCCGGCGTCCTCGAGGCAGCTGACCACCGCATCCCACGGGTTGTCGATGGAGACAACTGACGGACTGGAGTCAGCGGCACGTGGCCCGTCGCCTGTAGAGCACGCAACCAAGACCGCCACACCGGCGATCGCTGCGACGAGAGCGACCCCGGAGCGAACCTTCACTGGTCGAACCCGGTGATATTGAGGAACCAGGTCGGCGGCGGGCACGCGGTGATAGCCGCCTCGTAGGGGCCCTGCGAGAGATTGTTCAGCACGAGGATTGCGTAATACTGATCGGCCGACGCGAAGGTGTCGAGGTAGCTCTGCTTGCTGGGTGGCTCGTCACTGGGGTAACCCAGGTCGCTGAGGCACTGCTGCTCAGCGAGTTCTTGAACATACAACTCTTCCCGTTGCGACTCGGAGAAATCGGCGAGCCCGGTCGTCCACCCGGTCGTCTGACCACAACCGCCATACGCCGTCTGGAATGCTGTTGATTGAGCCGGTGCGAGATTTCTAGGCCCGTCGACACCACCGTAGATGCTGCGAGTGACCTCCCATCCGGCGTCGCCGAGGCAGCGGACCATCGCGTCACTGACTGGACTTGGCGGTAGGCCCGAAACGTTAGTGCCGTCCGGCTCGCTGGTAGTTGCGGCACAGCCTGCCAGGGAAAGCAGAATAAGCATTGCGACGGCCTCGCGCATGAGACGGCTCCTTTTGATGGCGACGTGCGCACGCCAAGAACATACTGTGCGATCACCCTGTTGTTCCAGCGCGAGTTATCATCGACCAGACAACTTGGTCTACGGGCGGGGGCATCGCATGAAGCGTGCGACTGTGTTGCTCGCGGCACTTCTCCTTCTGACCGGATGCGCCGGGGATCCGACGCCCGTCGCGACTGCGCTCGATGCGGACGCTCGACTGCAGAAGCAGATCGATGACCTCTGGGACGCCTTCTCCCGTGCGAACCCGACGGTGGAGCGCCCCGATGTCCCCGTCGAGCGGATCATCAGGCAGAGCGAGTGGGCAGAGGTGGTCGGCGATTGCGTACAGGGTGAGGGCTTCCCCGATGTGGAGATCGGTGACGACGGCAGCATCGGGTTCTCGACCGAAGGCGACGCGCAGCGAGCGCCCTACGACCTGGCCATGTACGTCTGTCAGGCGCGCTTTCCGCTGGATCCGCGCTACTCCGCGCCGCTCGATGATGACGCCCTCGGCCGGCTGTACGACTTTTACGTCGATGAGCAGGTGCCCTGCCTCGAGGGCCAGGGTTTCGACATTCCCGAGCCGCCGAGCAGGCAGCAGTTCATAGACAGCTACTTCGACTACCCCACGTGGATTCCGTATGCCTTCGTCATGTCGCCGGAGGCTCTGCAGAGCGGATTCGACCCGAGCGCGATCGACAATATCTGCCCGCAAGACCTTCCCGACTCCTTCTTCGGGATCGAGTGAGACGCGTGGCCAGACAATGGGAGCGCCTAGAGGTGGGGATCACGCTGGCAGCCGTGAGCGTGATCCTCGCCGGGTGCACACTGTCGAGCGATGACTCACCGGCACCCGTCAACTCGGTCGCTGCGTCAGATATGAGTGCCCGAGCCGAGTATCTGGCCAGCCTCGCGAAATCGGCGGGGATAGTCGATCCGCCTGATGTCGCCCTCGTTCGTTTCGTGAGCGCACAGGAATGGGCAGCCGTGCAGATCGACTGTCTTGCTGATGCAGGATTTGAGGTTTCGCTACTCGCCGATGGGCAGGGCATAGACACGTCGTCCCTTCCTGACGCGCAAACCGTCAAGGGCGGCCCCTTTCAACTTGCTCAATACACCTGCGAGGCGATGTACACGATCGATGCGGCCGCCGCTGCCGGACTCGACGACGACCAGCTCGCTGTCTTGTACGACTGGTATGTCTCCGAGTCCGTTCCGTGTTTGGAGCACCAGGGCCTCGCAGTCGCGGCCGCTCCTAGCAAGCCGACCTTCATCCAGACCTACTTCACGAGCGAGGGATGGTATCCGTACGCGTCGGTCGATGTCATGGGCATGGATGACGACCAGTGGAATGCACTGAACGCGAGTTGTCCGCAATCGCCACCTGACGAACTTCTGTACGGATAGGTCTGCTGATCTCTGTCGCGTGTCCGCTACCGTAAACCAAGCCATCTCATCCCCGTCCTGAGGAATTCGATCGTGTCGCTAGAGAAACTGCCGAGCCGGAGGGCCGTCTGGCTGCCGCGCGCCGCCATCGGTGCCGTCGTGCTTCTCGTCGGCGGCGCGCTCGGCTGGGCAGGCGCGACCGTACTCACGCCGCCGCGCGACCTGGACGACCCGAGCGCCTACACCTACGTCGAAGTCGAGCAGGGCGAGGTCGGGTCGAGCATCACCCTCAACTCCGTCGCGGAGTGGACGCTGACCCCTGTCGGCTCCAACCAGGCCAGCGGCACCGTCACCACGGTCAACATCGAGGCGGGCCAGGAGGTCGGGGCCGGCACCGTGCTCTACACCGTCAATCTGCGGCCGGTGGTGATCGCGCAGGGCGACATCCCGTCGTTCCAGTCGTTGGCCCAGGGTTCCAAAGGGGCGGATGTGGTGCAGCTGCAGACGCTGCTGGCCACCCTCGGCCTGTACACCGGCGCCATCAACGGCACCTATGCCGCGTCGACAACAAAAGCCGTCAAGGCCTGGCAGACGTCACTCGGGATCGCCGCGGACGGCGTCGTGCAGTACGGCGACCTCGTCTTCGTTCCAAGCCTCCCGACGCGGGTCGCCCTCGACACGAAGGTGATCAAGCGCGGGGCGGCCGTGGCCGGCGGTGAGCCCGTCGTCACGGGCCTGCCGGGCCAGCCGTCGTTCTTCGTGCCCGTGAGTGAGGCCCAGGCCGCGCTCATGCCAGCGGGCACGGTCGTCGAGATCACCGGGCCGACGGGGGAAGCGTGGACAGCGATCACCGGCGATCAGGTCGCCGACGAGTTCTCGACCATCAATGTCGCCCTCGTGCCCGACGGCGATGCACCGATCTGCGCGGATGCCTGCGCCACCGTTCCCGTCACCGGCCAGACCTACCTCACGTCGCGGATCGTGACCGTGGCGAGCGTCACTGGTCTGCGCGTGCCGAGTGCGGCATTGCTCAGCAGCGCCGACGGCACCACTCTCGTCATCGATGACGACGGCGTCGAGCACGACGTGACTGTCGTCACAAGCGCTCGCGGAATGTCGATCATCGAGGGCGTGGCAGCCGGCACGCGAGTGCGGGTTCCGGCCTCGGCCGACTCGTGATCGAGGCGCGCGGAATCACCTTTGGCTACGACCCGGCCGTTCCGATCCTCGACGGCTGGTCGCAGACCTTCTCCGCGGGCGAGGTGGTCGCGGTCACTGGCCCCTCCGGCCGGGGCAAGTCGACCCTGCTCTACCTCTTGGGTCTCATGCTCAAGCCGACCGCGGGAGAGGTGCTGGTCTCGGGCGAGAGTGCCGCGCAGCTGCGCGACGCACCACGCGCCGAGCTCCGGGCTCGACTGTTCGGCTTCGTCTTTCAGGATGCCGCCCTCGACGCCACGCGCACCGTGCTCGACAACGTCATCGAGACGGCCCTCTACCGCGGCGATCCCCGCGCGCTGTCTATCGCCCGCGCGAACGAGCTCATGGAGCAGTTCGGCGTCGATCTGCGCGCCTCGGCGAAGCCGGGGCAGGTCTCGGGAGGGCAGGCGCAGCGCATCGCCCTGTGCCGTGCGCTGTTGAACAACCCCCGCATCCTGTTGGCTGACGAGCCCACCGGCAACCTCGACCCGGCATCGTCGGATGTCGTGGTGGAGGCATTCCGCGCGCAGGCCCATGACGGCGCGGCCGTCATCGTCGTCACCCACGACCCGGCGCTGGTCGCCCGCTGCGATCGCACGGTCGAGCTGTGAGCGTGCTGCAGCGATGGCGGGCCGTGGCGCGCGAGGCGCTGGCCACGTCGTGGGCGCAGCCGGTCGCATCCATCGTGTCCATCGTGATCGTCGCGGGTATGTGTGCGACCGTTCTGCTGACTACCGGGCGAACGGTTGGTGCGGAGCAGGCGGTGCTCGGCACGATCGACTCCGCGGGAACGCGCTCGATCATCGTGCGCGCCGAGGCGGATGCCGGACTCGACCAGACCGTGCTCGACCGCATCGGCGCGATCGACGGCATCCAGTGGGCGGGAGCGTTCAGCTCCGCCACCGACGTGCGCAACGCCGCGATACCGGGCGGCACGCGGGTGCCGGTGCGGCTCGCCTGGGGCGACGACCTGTCGGCTCTGGGCATTGCCGAGATCCAACCGGTCGTCGACAAGAGCGCCTACGCGAGCGCCGCCGCGTTGGAGCAGTTGGGCATGCCCGACGGCACGGGAGGCGTGCTCACCACGAACGGTGAGGACTACGCGGTGGTCGGCAGGATCGCGGTTCCCGACTATCTCGAGTTTCTCGAGCCCGTGGTCGTGGTGCCGCAGCAGCGGTCGTCCGCGACCTCGCCGGTGGGAGTGCTCGTGGTGATCGCCGATACCCCCGACCTCGTCGGACCGGTGTCGAGCGCCGTGCTGTCGGTGCTCGCCGTGGACGATCCGACGAAGGTGAAGGTCTCGACGAGCGAGAGCCTCGCAACGCTGCGCGCTCTCGTGCAGGGGCAGCTCGGCAGCTTCGGCCGCAACCTCGTCATCGTGATCTTCGGGCTGACCGCGGTACTGGTCGCGGCAATCCTCTACGGGCTGGTCATGCTGCGCCGCAAGGACTTCGGGCGCCGTCGTGCCCTCGGCGCCTCGCAGGGGCTCATCGTCGGGTTGCTGCTCACGCAGATGGCCGCTCTCAGCGTGGTCGGTGCCGTCGTCGGCAGCGTCGCGGCCGCGATTGGCCTCGCGGCAACCGGAGACCCGCTGCCGGGGCTCGACTTCTTCGTGGCGGTGTCGGTGCTCGCGATCGCCGTCGGCACCGTCGCGGCTCTGCTGCCCGCACTGGCCGCTGCGCGGCGCGATCCGCTGCGCGAGCTGCGCGTTCCCTAGGCACCGCGGCTGGCCGGACCGCCTTGACGGCAGATGCATCACACCTATACGGTTCTGTCTACTGCTGACCCACACCAGAGTGGATCGAAATGATCGGGGAGCGAAATGAAGCGTGGCCCAGTATCTGTTGCAACTGCTCTGATCGCCGCGGCGGCGCTGACGCTTGTCGTCGCGACGCCGGCGCAGGCGGTCACACTCAACGCCGGCTCGAGATCGTGCAACTCGGGATATCAGGCGTTCACCGGCGGCTTCTACCGGTATGTCGGAGTACATAGCCAGAGCACCGGCGGCACCTGGTTCCACGAGACAGTGAGCAGCCCCTACTTCAAGTGGAACTACGGCACTGCAGGAACCCAGAGCTTCGTGGACTCGACCGTGCAGTCAGACAGTCTTTCGAGCGTCAACACGAAATGCGCTTGAGCTGCCGTTGACCAATCGCCTCCGCCGCGAGGTTGCTCCTGCTGGTGCCCTGATGCTGCTCGTCGTGCTCGCTGCATGCGCGGGTCCAAACACCCTGCAGCAGCGCCCGACCGCCTTCCCCAGCTCTGATGCAGAGTTTCAGGAACTGCTGCACGACTGCATGGAGGACGCGGGCTGGCCCTCGGAGAAGCAGGACGACGGCGTGTACCGCTACTCGTCCTCCGACGAGCAGCGCGACGCGTTTGATGCGGCCAACGCAGGGTGCATTGAGGCCATCGGCGGGAATCTGCCGCTCGCCCGGTCGGACGGAGAATGGCGCGATCTCTACGACTTCTACGAAGAGAGCGTCGCGTGCCTGCGCGAGCATGGAGTGGATGCCGGCGAGCCTCCATCATTCTCGGTCTGGGCGGAGTCGGACTATCTCTGGTCGCCATATGCCTCGGTCAATCCCGAGAGTATGACAACGGAGCAGTTCACCGAGCTCACCAACGCCTGCCCGCAGACCCCCGAGTAGCGCCCACCCGGCAGCATCGAGAACAGAGAAGAAGGCCATGCGTTGTCTCGGAGGCTTGGCGTTGCTGTCGACGGTCACTCTCACGCTTCTAGGCTGCGCTGCAGACGTGCCGGCGGAAGAGGCTGCGAGCGATGACCCGAGCCAATGGGACCTATTTCATGCCGAGTATCCCGACGTTCCCAAGCCGGAAACGACGGTCGTCCGCACAGTGGAACACGACGAGTGGGCTGCGGCGATGGCCGATTGCCTGCGTGAGGCAGGATTCCCCGACGTGCGCGCCGAGCCGGACGGCGGACTCAGTTGGGAGACATCGCAGGCAGACCAGTTCGCGTTGGCGAAATATATCTGCTCGGAGCAATACCCTCTGGATCCCCAATACGACGTGCAGGTAACAGACGAGCAACTCGGCAAGCTCTACGACTATCTGACTCTGGTGCAGGTGCCGTGCCTAGAAGCTCAGGGTTTTGAGATTCCCGAAGCACCGAGCAAGACCCGCTTCATCGAGACCTATTTCGATTCGCCTGAGTGGTTGCCGTACGCCCAAGTAGTAGGCCCAGAGGTGGCAGAAGAGGCTTATGAGCGCGCCGTCGAGCTGTGCCCGCAAAACCCGCCTCCAGGTTCGGAGTACGACCTGCTCCAGTGAGGTGCCGGGTGATTCCGGGAGCTAGGCCAGCGGGCCGACCGCCGCGAAAGTAGACTCAACGCGTGGCAGGCCTGATTCGACGAAGCGATATCGACGAGGTCCGTTCACGCACGAACATCGCCGACATCGTGGGCGACTACGTCACGCTCAAGAGCGCCGGCGGCGGCTCAATGAAGGGCCTCTGCCCGTTCCACGAGGAGCGCAGCCCGAGCTTCCACGTCCGCCCGCAGGTGGGCTTCTACCACTGCTTCGGATGCGGCGAGGGCGGCGACGTCTTCACCTTCCTCATGAAGATGGACCACGTCAGCTTCAGCGAGGCCGTCGAGCGCATGGCC
>FSTY01000474.1_pt1 | contig 10395 bp, 7 predicted proteins | sample 1637021 | NCBI WGS metagenome assembly FSTY01 (sample SAMEA3914818, study PRJEB12502) | metagenome | biome: forest; material: soil | place: Canada | collected 2010-06-26 | depth 0.1 m
ACTCTCTGCTGAGCCGTCGTGACACCGTCGTCGTCTCCACCGTCTCGTGCATCTACGGGCTCGGCACACCCGAGGGCTACATGGAGGCCATGGTCGCCCTGCAGGTGGGCATGCGCATCGACCGCGAGGCGCTCATCCGCCGGTTTATCTCCATGCAGTACAACCGCAACGACGTGGACTTCTCGCGCGGCAACTTCCGCGTGCGCGGCGACACCATCGAGATCATCCCGATGTACGAGGAGCTCGCGATTCGCATCGAGATGTTCGGCGACGAGATCGAGGCGATCTACTCGCTGCACCCGCTCACCGGTGATGTCGTCAAGAAATTGGACTCCGTCAGCGTCTTCCCCGGGTCGCACTACGTCGCGTCGACGGCCACCATGCACCGCGCCATCGAGACCATCAAGACCGAGCTCGAGCAGCGCCTCGCGGAGCTCGAGGGCCAGGGCAAGCTGCTCGAGGCGCAGCGCCTGCGCATGCGCACCACCTTCGACCTCGAGATGATGGAGCAGATCGGCTTCTGCAGCGGCATCGAGAACTACTCCCGCCACATCGACGGCCGGCAGCCGGGCGAGGCGGCGCACACGCTGCTCGACTACTTCCCCGAGGACTTCCTCGTCGTCATCGACGAGTCCCATGTCACCATCCCGCAGATCGGCGCCATGTACGAGGGCGACGCGTCGCGCAAGCGCACACTCGTCGAGCACGGCTTCCGGCTGCCGAGCGCCCTCGACAACCGGCCGCTCAAGTGGTCGGAGTTTCTCGACCGCGTTGGCCAGAAGGTCTACCTCTCGGCTACGCCGGGCAAGTACGAGATGGGCATCACCGACTCCGTCGTTGAGCAGGTCATCCGGCCCACCGGGCTCGTCGACCCGCACATCGTCGTCAAGCCGTCGAAGGGCCAGATCGACGACCTGCTCGAGCAGATCACCCTGCGCACCGAGAAGAACGAGCGCATTCTCGTCACGACCCTCACCAAGAAGATGGCCGAAGAGCTCACCGAGTTCCTCACCGAGGCGGGCGTGCGCGTGCGCTACCTGCACTCCGATGTCGACACCCTGCGCCGAGTGGAGCTGCTTACGGAGCTGAGGCAGGGTGTCTACGACGTGCTCGTGGGAATCAACCTGCTGCGCGAGGGGCTCGACCTTCCCGAGGTGTCGCTCGTGGCCATCCTCGACGCCGACAAGGAGGGATTCCTGCGCAGCTCGACCTCCCTCATCCAGACCATCGGCCGCGCCGCCCGCAACGTGTCGGGCGAGGTGCACATGTACGCCGACGTCGTCACCGATTCGATGAGGAACGCCATCGAGGAGACGGATCGCCGCCGCGAGAAGCAGATCGCCTACAACGTCGAGCGCGGCATCGACCCGCAGCCGCTGCGCAAGAAGATCGCCGACATCACCGACGCGCTCGCGCGGGAGGGTGCCGACACCGCCGCTCTGCTAGCCGGTCGCGGCGACAAGAAGCGCTCGCCCACGCCTAACCTGCGCCGCGAGGGCAAGGCCGCCACCGGCGCCAACGAGCTGGAGACGATCATCGCCGACCTCAACGCCCAGATGCTCTCTGCGGCGGGGGAGCTCAAGTTCGAGCTGGCCGGCCGCCTGCGCGACGAGGTCAGCGACCTGAAGAAAGAGCTGCGCCAGATGGAGGCGGCGGGGCACATCTGACCCCTGCCATAGTCTGGAGCAATGCTCGAATGGCTTTCCTCGCACTGGCTAGAGGTCTTCGGCTTTGTGAGCGGGGCGGCCTGCGTGCTGCTCGCCGCGCGGCGCAACGTGCTCAACTACCCGGTCGGTGTGGTCAGTGCGATCGTCTACATCGTCGTGTTCTTCGAGGTGCGCCTCTACGCCGACCTCGGCCTGCAAGTCGTCTACATCGTGCTGGGAATCACCGGCTGGATCGGGTGGCAGCGATCGAGGGCCGTGGATGAGCGGGTCGCGACGATCCACACGCCGCGGCGCGCGATCCCCGTGCTCGTTGGTGCATTCGCGGCGATCGCGGTGGTCATCACCGCACTGCTGATGACCCTCACCGATTCGACTACTCCCGTGGCCGATGCGGCGACCACCGCCTCGAGTCTCGTCGCGCAGTACATGCTCAATCGACGGTGGATCGAGACCTGGTTCGTCTGGATCGCCACCGACGCGGCCCTCATCGCCCTGTTCATCGTCAAAGACCTGTGGATCACCAGCCTGCTCTACCTCGTCTTCATCGGCCTCTGCGTTCTCGGCTACCGCACCTGGAGACGGGCGCCCCACGAGGTTGCCGCCCGTGCCTGAGTTCGCGCACGGGCTCGTCATCGGCAAGTTCTACCCACTGCACGCGGGGCACTCCGAGCTGATCCGAACGGCGCTGTCCCGTTGCGCGAGCGTGACGGTCGAGGTGCTCGGGGCGACGGTGGAATCCATTCCGCTCGACGTTCGAGCGGAATGGCTGCGGCAGGAGCATCCAACCGCCCGGGTGGTGCAGGCCATGGACGATGCGGAGGTGGACTACGAGTCGGCGGCCGCGTGGGACGCGCACATGGCGGTCATCGGGCCACTGCTCGACCGCCCCGTGGACGCGGTCTTCGCTGCAGAGCCCTACGGCGCCGAGCTGGCCGCTCGGCTCGGCGCGACCTGGGTGCCGGTAGACCGCAGCGTGACGCCGGTGTCGGGCACCGCGGTGCGCGCCGACGTTGCCGCCCACTGGCACTGGCTGCCGACGAGCGTGCGACGGTCCCTCGTGCAGCGCGTCGTCATTCTCGGTGCGGAGTCGACCGGATCGACCACTCTCGCCGCTGCGCTGGCCGCCGAGCGGGGCACACACTGGGTGCGCGAGTACGGTCGCGACTACACCGACGAGCGGGGCGGGCCGACCGAGCCATGGCGCAGCGACGAGTTCACCCTCGTGGCAGAGCGACAGGTGCACCTCGAACGCGAGGCCGCGGTGCGCGTGCCGAGGCCGCTGCTGGTGTGCGACACCGACGTCTTCGCGACGGCGCTGTGGCACGAGCGGTACACCGGCGCGCACGGCGAACTGCTGCTGGCGATGGCCGCGGCGCACCGGCCGCTCGCGTACGTGCTCACCGGCGACGAGATTCCCTTCGTCGCCGACGGCACGCGCGATGGCGAGCACATTCGCCACGACATGCAGCAGCGCTTCCGCGACGAGCTCGCAGCCCAGCCGGTGCAGTGGATCGAAGTGCGCGGCAGCGTCGCCGAGCGCCTGGCCGCGACTCTGCAGTTCATCGACCCCCTGCTCGCGCGGGCCCTGCGGTTCACCGACCCCCTCGACGCGCCGCGCTGAGCCGTCGCTAGGCTGGGCAGATGAACGACAGGTGGCGCCGCGTCTCAGAGTCACCCACCCGGGTCAACCCGCAGTCCGCCGGGCGGCCGCTGACGACATCCGATCTGTTTGCCGAGGGCGGGGGCGAGAAGCCCGACCTCGACGAGCGTCTGCGGCAGGCCTACTTCTGGCTCGTGAACAGTGCGGTCATCTCGCCCTTCTACGACGTGCAGTTCTCGGCCGACGCGCCGCTGAACTTCCCGGTGGGCGACGCCGGCGCGACGCTGCAGCTCGGCACCGACCAGTCGTACTCCTCGAATGTGCTGCTGCCGCTGCTGACCTTCGCGGTCGGCGGCCGCTGCCTGCTCGTCGGCGGTCCGGGGCGCGGCAAGACGACGCTCGCCGTTCTCATGGGCGTGCTCGCCGGCTCCACCCCTCGCGTGGTTCGGCGCAATGTGCTGCAGGGGCAGCCGCAGCTGACGATCAGCGACATCGTCGGATCCCCGCTGCCGAAGGACCTCATCGAGGCGAGCGACCTCACCGGCATCAAGGTCGCGTGGCGCACCTGGCTCAGCCAGCCGGTCAAGATCGTCGACGAGTACAACCGCATCCCGACGAAGACCCAGTCAGCACTGCTGACCATGGTGGCGGAGGGCTACGTAGAGTCCTACGACCAGATTCTCGAGACCGCGCCGGCCGGTGGGATTGAGAGCTGGTACTTCACCGCCAACGACGATTCCGGCGGCGGAACCTTTCCCGTCATCCAAGCGCTCCGCGATCGAATGGATGTGACGGTCGCCGCCCTCGGCTTCAACAGCCGCTTCTTCGATGAACTCGTCGCCCGCGTCGAGGCGGGGGACCGCCCGGAGGACAACGTGCCGCCCGAGCTCGTCTTCGCGGGTGAGGACCGCGCCGCCATCGCCGCCCAGATTCGCGCGACCGAGCTGCCAACGCTCGTGCGCCGCCAGCTCGAGTTCTTCTCGAGCCACTTCGAGTTCGTGCAGCACGGTGGGCGCCGCTTCGAGTACCGCACAAAAGACACGGTGACTACCGCCGGGGGCTCGGTCTCGGAGGTCATCGACAGCAACACCGGAGCCGACCTCGAGGCCGACCTCGGAGCGCAGACCGTGACGAGCATCTCGGTGCGTGCCCTGCAGACCCTCATCCTCTATTCGAAGGCCATGGCCTGGTTCCGTGGCGAGTCGGCCGTGACGGTCGCCGACGTCTCGGCCGTGCTTCCCTTCGTGCTCCGGGGCAAGCTGTTGCCGAATGCTACCCACCCCCGCTTCGACGGCGGCATCGACCGCGAACTGGCGAGCGACAGTATCGCGTGGATTGGCGACCTCTTCGAGCAGTCGAACCGCCAGTTCGCCTCGCTCGGGCTGGCCAACGGCGATGTGGTGGGCGATCAGCTCGCCCTGCTCGCGAAGGGCCTGGACGGGCTCAAGAAGGTCGACGTGTCGAGGCGGATCACCACCGTCGAGACGGCGATCGCCACCCTCAGCAAGTCGCGCAAGCTCTACGGCCGCCACTACGACGACCTCCTCGCCCTCAAGTACCTTCACCAGCGCTACTCGAACTACCTGCGCTGGCTGGAGTCGGCGGGCAAATGATCGCGCGAGCCGCACACTCGGCGAACGCCGGGCTGACTCTGTCGCCAGCACCGGTCGGCTCTGTCGACGGCGTCGATCTGGCGGCAACCGTGGAGCGTATTGCCCGGTGGGGTGGGGATGAGGCCCTCTACACGCACTTTCTCGGCCAGGGGCTGGCCGCGGCCGCACCCTCGGCCGCGAGCGCCCGCGCCCTAGGTGTCGTGGCCGGCTGGCGTAGCGGCGTCGTCGACCTCCGCGACGAGGCCCTCGCGCGCGTGGTCGACCTGGCCGATGAGGCGGCGGCGGCGGCGCTGGGCCTTGCCCCCGCCCAGCTCGACGAATTCCTGGGAAGGCAGGCCACCGACCCCTTCGCCTGGCCGACGAGCGACCAGCTGGTCGCGCGGATCGGCGGTTTCAGCGGCTTCGGCGGGCCGTGGACCGCCCAGCCGACGGCGGCGGTCTTCGTGTCGCCCCACGCAGTCGAGGTGGCCTGCGGCCCAGAACTGTGGGCCGCCTACGTCGACGTCTTCGGGGCACGCATCGTTCGCTCCGACAAGCCCGCTGCCGCGGCTGCGGCCCCCGCGCGCGCATTGGTCGCAGAGAATTCCTACCTCGTCGATATCGCGAGGGCGGCGGCGTGAAGTACGAGCCGCTGAGTCCCGCCGCACTCGCGGGCTGGCGCAGCGCGCAAGATCTCTGGGGCGTGCACATGCACGACGCACGTTTCGCCCCCAACGCGAAGATGCCGAGCTTCGCCTGGTTCGCCTTTCCGCCGACGGTGACCGTTGACCCGGTTCTCGCCGCGCGCACGGGAGTAGACGGGGAATGGCCGAGCATCTTCGCGCACGAGCTCGGCCACCACGTGCTCTCGCCGAGCACGCGCCTCGACCAGCTGAAGATCGAGCAGCAGATGGCCAGGGCTCTCTCGGCGACCAGCGTCGGCGCTGTGGGGCACCTCGCTGAGAAGTGCGCCTACCTCTCCAACGTGTGGTCCGACATGCTCATCAACGTGCGAGTGGCCGAGATGCAGCGTGAGCAACGGCCGGATTCCGAGCCCGGCATGGTCCGCATGTGGCGGATCCTCTCCAGCACGCCCACGACCGATCCCGCGTGGTGGGCGATGATGCGGGCGTACGAAGAGCTGTGGTCGCTGCCCGACGGCACGCTGTGCGGTGCAACGCCACCGCCGATCAACACCACCGCGGACACGGTGGCGGGGGACTACACGACGCTGTTCGCCGCCAACCCCGTGGTCGACGCGCAACTCATCGCCGACACCGTGCGCTTCTTCGGTGAGGACCCCATCCGCGGTGCGCTGCGTTTCGGCATGATCCTGGCGCCCTACCTGGTGTCGCAGCCCGACGGCGAGCGCCCGCAGGACTCCGCAGCGTGCGCGGGCGAGCAGGGAGGCGGGCCGCCGACGGCAGCGGAGCTGGGGGAGGTGATGCGTGACGGACGTCTGCGCGAGGCGCCGCAGCATCCCGCCATCGGTTCCGGAGGCGGTGCAGGTGCCGGGTCCAGCGCGGCGGGAGGGCAGGGCTACGGCCTCGCCGCGACACTGCAGCTCTATGCGGCCTCCGATCGCAATGCGGTCGTCGAGGCCTGGTACACCTCGCGTGCCCGCAATTGGATCCGGCCGCTGACCCAGCGCGCCCTCGCCCCGAGTGCCACGAGCCTCGAGTTGCCAGCCGCCCTCGAGGAGTGGTCAATCGACGACGAGATCGAGCTGATCGACTGGCCGTCGACGCTCGCGAGGGGGCCGCGGGTCATCCCCGGTGTGACGACGAGGTATCGCTCGCACATGGCCGACGAGGCGCAGAGCGACCGGCAGAGCGTGCACCTCGACCTCTACATCGACTCCTCGGGGTCGATGACGCCGCCGTCGAGCGAGTCGCCGGCGGTGCTCGCGGCCACCATCCTCATGCTCTCCGTGCTCCGCGGCGGCGGACGGGTTCGCGTGACGTCGTTCTCGGGGCCGGGGCAGGTCGCGGGCAACGACAGCTTCACGCGCGACCGCGCAGCGCTGCTCAACGCTGTCACCACCTACTTCGGCGGCGGCACGACCTTCCCCCTTGACCTCCTCGCCCAGCGCTACGCGCAGCCCCGGCCCACCGCTCCTGGAGTGGAGTCGCTGCGACACCTCGTCGTGCTCTCGGACGAGGGCCTGATGTCGTTCTTCGGCGTGGGCCAGCCCGAGTACGCCACGGTGGCGGCGACCGTGCGTGCGCGGCTCGACACGGCGACCCTGCTCGTCATGGACTCGCGGCACAGCATCGGTGCTGCCGCCGACCGGGCCGGCTACGCCGTGGAATACCTGAAATCGATGGATGACGCGCCACCCGCCTGCGCGCGCCTCGCCCGCGCAATCGAGAACTACCGACGTCGTCCGGTGCGCCATGGCTGAGCCAACGGCGGGCATCGGGGAGTGGCTCGACCTCGGCTACGACGAGGTGGCCGTCTGGGGCTCCCTGCAGCCCGGACCCCCCATCGCCGACCTCGCGGCACGGCTGTCGAGCGTGCCGCGCGACTTCCTCAGCCCCCGGGTGTCGTTGCGCGGGCTGGCCGGCGACGTGCTCGGCTACGTCGACGGGCCGCTGCTCTCGGTGCTGGTCACCGCGCAGCTGCAGGACGCGCGTCGCCGAGGCGCGTCCCTCGCGCTGTGGCTCTGGTCTAGCGAGGACCTCGTGGGCCCGCTGTCCCCGCCGCTCAGCACCGCCTCCGCGACCCGCGCCATCGCCGCCCTCGCCCTCCGCCTCGCGCCGATCGTCGACCCTGCGGAGTGGCTCGTCGACAGCCGCACCCGCGAAGAGGCGGTGAGGCTCTTCCTGCTCTGGTGCGGCCAGCTCCCCGCCGGCGAGGACGCGCAGACCGCGGGCACGCTCTGGCAGCGTCACGACTCGATCCGCCGCAATGCCGCGCTGACCGCCGCGCTGCAGGAGCACCAGCACCGGCTCGAGGTCACGCAGGCCCTCGCAGCGAAGCGGGCGGCCGAGGCGGCGGCGAGGTACACCCATGAGTAGCGAGGCTGACCCGCTCGCGATCGGCGAGTACGAGCCGAACTCATCGGTTGCCCTCACCGACGACGAGCGATGGCCGGGCATCTCTCGGCAGCACCGGGAGGCGTTGGATGGGGTGCTGCAGCATCCTGCCGCTCCACCGTGGGTGCACCGAACGGGCCACCGCCTCGACGCCGAGGGCATCGCCAGGGCGAAAGCGCCGCTGCCGACGGAGGGCTGGTTGCAGCAGCACCTCGACACGGCCGCCGCACTGCCCGCCTACCGCGGGCACCCGGGTCCGCTCGAGAAGCTCGAGGACTTCCCGCTCCTCTCGCGCGACGACCTGGCGGCCGGTATCGCCGCCTTCGTGCCCTTCGATGCCGACCTCACCCGCCTGATCGCGGGCACGAGCTCGGGGGCGACGGGCAACGCGCTCGTCATTCCCGACGACGTCGAAGACGTCGCGCGCACCTTCTGGATGCTGCACCGCCTACTCGAAGCAGCCGGCGTGCGCTGGCACGCAGGCCGCGGCCGGCTGGCCCTCGCCTACGTGGTGAAGCAGCGGCAGGTCTTCACCTACGCGTCGTCGATCCCCGGCTTCGACGGCGGGGTCATGGCGCGGGTCAACCTCGGAGCGCGCGACTGGGCCACGCGTGACGCGTTTCTCGGCGACGTCGACCCGCAGGTCTACAGCGGCAGCCCGGCGAGCCTGGCCGAGCTGCTCGAGCCCGAGCTGCGTAAGCGCCTGCACCCCCTCGCCATCGTGTCGGGTGCGACCCACCTCAGCGATGCCCTGCGGCGCGAGCTCGAGCAGGCCTTCGACTGCCCGGTGGTCGACATCTACGGCTTGCACGAGACACGGCCGATCGCGGCGAGCCTCGACGGCGGACCCTTCGTCGTGCTCGACACGAGGGTTCACGTCGAGTGCCTGGACGCCGCGGGCGCACCCGTCGCCGCGGGGGAGCGCGGTGAGCTAGTCGTCACCGTCGGATCCAATCCACTGCTGCCGCTCGTGCGCTACCGCACGGGCGACTACGCACGCCTCGTCACCGTCGACGGCCGCGTCGCCATCGCCGAGCTGGAGGGACGAGAGGATGTGACCTTCACCGGCCGCGATGGCGCGCCCGTTCCCTCGGTCGACCTCACCCAGCAGCTGCAGGCCGGTCGGGCGCGCGGCTGGACGGTCGTGCAGCAGGCCGATGGATCGGTCACGGCGACGGTCGTCGGCGGCGATGCCGCGTTCATCCGGCAGCGTCTTGACGCGTTGTTCGAGCGGGTGAGCGTCGTGTCCGTGGCAACGCTCGGCGATCTGGGCGAGGGCAAGCCGAGGCGGTACCGGCGGGGGTAGCCGCGCTGGCCAGCGCGATGTCGGTGGCTTCCGTAGAATTGGGTGAGTGTCGAATACCCCTGTAACCAGCCTGTCCACGCTGCGCGTACGGGGAGCACGGGTCCACAACCTCAAGAACGTCGACATCGAGATTCCGCGCGACTCGCTGGTGGTCTTCACGGGGCTCTCGGGCTCCGGCAAATCCAGCCTCGCCTTCGACACGATTTTCGCCGAGGGCCAGCGCCGCTACGTCGAATCACTGAGTGCGTACGCGCGCCAGTTCCTCGGGCAGGTCGACCGGCCCGACGTGGACTTCATCGAGGGGCTGAGCCCTGCGGTCTCCATCGACCAGAAGTCGACCAACCGCAACCCGCGGTCGACCGTCGGCACGATCACCGAGATCTACGACTACCTGCGCCTGCTCTGGGCCCGCATCGGAATTCCGCACTGCCCCGAGTGCGGTGAGGTCATCCAGCGCCAGACGGTACAGCAGATCGCCGACCAGTTGATGGAGCTCGACGAGGGCACACGCTTTCAGATAGTCAGCCCGATCATCTCGCAGAAGAAGGGCGAGTTCGTCGACCTCTTCAAAGAACTCGCCTCGAGCGGCTACTCGCGCGCGATCGTTGACGGCGAGGTCATTCAGCTCAGCGAGCCGCCCGTGCTCAAGAAGCAGATCAAGCACGACATCTCGGTCGTCGTCGACCGACTCGTCGCCAGCCCCGACGGCCTCACCCGCCTGACCGACTCCCTCGAGACCGCCCTGCGGCTGACCGACGGCTTAGTGGCCGTCAACTACGTCGATCTCGAGGGCCCGAAGGCGTGGCGCAACTTCAGCGAGAAGCTCAGCTGCCCCAACGGCCACCCGCTGCAGCTCACCGAGATTGAGCCGCGCACCTTCTCGTTCAACGCCCCCTTCGGCGCATGCCCCGAGTGCTCCGGACTCGGGTCGAAGATGGCGGTCGATGCGGAGCTGCTCATCGCGGACCCCTCGGTCAGCCTGGCCGACGGCGCCATCCTGCCGTGGACCCAGTCGGGCAAGGGCCTGTTCAACTACTTCGAGCGCCTGCTCGAGGGTCTTGCCCGCGACCTGGGCTTCAAGCTCTCCACCCCGTGGGGCCAGCTGCCCGAGTCGGCGCAGTACGCGATTCTGCACGGCAACGACTTCGAGGTGCAGGTGAAGTGGAAGAACCGCTTCGGCCGCGAGATGAAG
>FSTY01000374.1_pt1 | contig 10384 bp, 5 predicted proteins | sample 1637021 | NCBI WGS metagenome assembly FSTY01 (sample SAMEA3914818, study PRJEB12502) | metagenome | biome: forest; material: soil | place: Canada | collected 2010-06-26 | depth 0.1 m
CCCGATGGAGGCTGTTAAAGAAGGCCGACTCATCATCGTGCGCGTCCCTCTTGAGGGCGGCGGCCGTCTGGTCGTTTCTGTTAACGACGCCGAGGCCAAGGAACTGCACGACGCATTGGCCAATGTCGTAGCGGCTACCGCTTAACCAGCTGCAGTAGCCCGTCACCAACCGGTGACAACGCGGCGGTAACGCCGCTCGACTCGCCCAACATCCCGAGCAGCGAGCGGAATGCCCCGACGGGTTCGTCGCGCTGCGCCGGATCGGCGACCTTGCCGCGCCACAGTGCGTGGGCAACGAGGATGACACCGCCGGTTCGGGCGAGCCGGATTCCGTGCTCGACGTACTCGATCACCGACTCGGGGTCGGCGTCGACGAAGACCAGGTCGTAGCTCGCATCGTTCATGCGGGGCAGCACTTGGCTTGCTGCACCGGTGATGAGGCGCACGCGGTTGGGGGCGACCCCGGCCTCGATGAGGGCCGCCTTGGCGACCTGCTGGTAGTCCGCCTCGGAGTCGATGGAGGTGAAGGATGCGTCGGGAGCGCCGCTCATCAGCCACAGCCCGCTGACCCCGAGCCCGGTGCCGATCTCGACGATGCTCTCTGGCGCGGCCGTCGCGGCCACGAACGCGAGCTGCGCTCCGGTGGCGACGCTGACGGCATCGATGCCCAGCTCGACGGAGTTCTCTCGCAGAACGGCGATGTCATCCCGCTCGGCGATGAATCCCTCGGTGTACTTCCAGTCGAGCTCGCGTCCTGCCATCTGCTCAGCGTACCGGGAGCGTTAAGCTGAATCCGTGTCCTTCGGTCTGACCTTCGAGAAGCTCTTCGTCATCGGGCTGATCGCTGTCATCCTGCTCGGACCGGAGCGCCTGCCCTACTACGCCTCGCAGCTCGCCCGCCTCGTGCGCTCCCTGCGCGACCTCGCGAACGGCGCGAAAGACCGGATGCGTGAAGAGATGGGCCCGGACTTCGACGAGCTCGACTGGAAGAAGCTCGACCCCCGTCAGTACGACCCGCGCCGCATCATCCGCGAGGCGCTGCAAGACGACGAGCCGCTGCCGGTCATCAAGCCGGTGACGGAGTCGGCGTATGCGCAGCGCATGCGGGTGCAGCGTGAGGGTAAGCCTGCGCCGTTTGACTCTGAGGCTACCTAAGTCGTCCGGGGGGCTCAGGAAGCATCGACTCTGCCCGAACGAGATCTACTATTCGAGTTTCACCTTCCATGGCTATGACCAGCGCTTCCAGCTCGTCGACGACCTCGGCCGAGATTTGAATCTCCCACTCATAGATCTGCGTACAAGTACGTCCAGAGCTAGACCCCATTCTCCGGCGCTCAGCGAGCTCTGAACCGACTTCACATCTCGTCCCGGGTGCGCGACGACCTGTCCCAGCACCGATTGAACTCGAGCGGCTAGGGCGTTGCCCCTATTTCGGTACTCGTGGCTGAATGAGAGGGAATCCGGTGACAATGCCCACACCCCCTGGTTGCAAGATCACACGAATGTCAATTCCGCCCCGCATAGTGATCGCGCCAAGATTCGCGGTATTTTCTATGCTTCGGCCTCGACATGCTCGTCCAACCCTTGAGGGAAGCCCTCCGGGTAAGTGTAATCTTCGGAAAAGTAGCGGATTTCTTCGACCAAGGCTGCCGGCACCTTTGCGCCGGATTCGATGATTGCCCAGGCGACCGTATAGAGCGCGTCGGGGCCTTCGCTGTGCTTGGCAAAATCGCGAGCCTCTCTGACGGCTGATTCGGAGATATACGGCTCCGCTAGACGAATTATCGCTTCAACGCGTCGCGGGTACGCTTCAGACGGAATGCTCACGGGTTCCTCGGGACGTTTGTCGGCCAGGCCGTCCAGATCTCATCGTTCCGAATAGCTACGCGGATGTCGATACCATTCCTGGTGCCGTAGTTGCTTCCCACGAGCCTCATCAACAAGTTGAATCGCTCCAGCGTTTCTTGTGGCACGACGCGAGCCGAGCCAATGCCGTAGAGACGTCGCCGGCGCGCGTTCCATAGAGTTTGATGCATCCTTACTTTCACCTAGCGCCCATCACTTAGCCAGTCTGGGTCTGCTTCCTGAAAGGCGTCGCCAATGTCTTGCTGGTGTAGGCCAAGCGACTCAAGCTGATGTATGAGTTCGTCCGCTCGAAGTGGAACGCTGTTGCTCCAAGAAACGTTGAGTCTCGGCCAAGGTGTAACTACGCATAGGTAGCCACCATCGACTCTCGAAATGAGTATTGGCATATAAATGCAGATCTCTCCTAGTAGGCCTTGACGACAGAGTGGCCCCGCCGCGCTAGTTGTACTGAGTCATCAGGTTGGTGACACTCGGCTGATGGGTGTTGCTCCGATGCCGTCTTGGGCGGGGGTGTGCTTGTGCGACTCACCGATCGCAGTGCGGCTAGCCATCCAGTTTTCGGCATCCGCAACGCCTGCACGTTCGCCTGGAGAATTTCAGGTGAGGTTGATCCAAAGAGCGACCAACTTTGATTCGTCAAGCTCCGCAAGGACGCCTCCACAGAACTCGACAACCTGTAGGTGACCGGTGCCCGCTTCAGCGGTCGCAATCTTCAGCCAACTCGAGTCCGGGTCGTAAAACTTCGTGAGGGCAGTCTCAGTAGCTTCAACCGAAGCCCCACGGACAAGACTTGCGCGTTGCTCCCAGTAGAGCTGGCCTCTTTCGGCACGTGGAGGGGCCAGCGGTTGTTCCGTCCAAGACGCTTTCGGGAAGTAGCCCTCGGGGAATGCGACTCGGCCGTCCGATCTGCGCACAAGCAGTGTCAGCGTGTCGAGCGAAACCTCAGCATCGAATGAATCACGATCGATAGGAATATCTGGCACGAAGTTGATGCTGTATTCATGCGCCACATATGTCGCATAGCCCGCAATTGAGGGGCCGTGGCGCCAATTGAACGTCATCTGATGCTCTCGAATCCAAAGTGCAGAACCGTGTTAGTCGCGGTGTCAATCACCAAGCCAAAGGACCCGCGCGAGCCGTTGAATGACCCGGCTGCGTCCCATCTTAAGGCCGTTGCCACCCCGCCTGGATCGACGCGCGAAGCCGTTGAGGTTATCTCGTCTATTAGAAGCGTGTTTCCGATGTAGGGACGTTCCTTTGCCTTCCCTAGAACAGTCGCCGTGTAGTTGAGGGTCTGCGAATTTATCGGCACACCGTTACTGGCCGGCGACAAAACCGTTCTGAGCGTGTCGTCGGAGGCGTTGGCCGCGCTTCGCGCGCCGCGCCTCTCCGCCACTCGCTCGACGACGGACTTGACGATCTTCTTCACTGCGGGGACGACGGCTTTCACTACCGTCCGGGCGGCGAACTTCGCGGCCACGGCGCCGAGGACGGCCAGGCCGCCTACGCCGGTGACGATCAGCGCTGTGCTGACCACTATGTCGGCGATGGTCCCCACGATCTGGCCCGCCCCGAAGGCGGTGTCGTGCTCCTCGATGAAGCAGTCGACGCCGGGGGCCACCGCGCGGATGATCTCGGTGGAGAGGCCGCCGGTGACCGCGTCGGCGGCGCCGAGGAGCCCGGCCCCGATGTTGCCGACGGCGTCGTCCACGAAGCTCTTGAATGCCACCAGCCCGCCGGAGGCGTCGGATATCCAGTCCAGGCCGGTCGGGTCGGTTACGAGCAGGGGGTTGTTGCCGGCGTACGCGTATGGCTGCCGCGTGCTGTCGACGGCGGGGTCGACGGTGAGGAACTGCCCGGTGGCCGGGTCGTAGTCGCGTGCGCGGAGGTAGACGTACCCGGTCGCCGGATCCGTCCAGTTCCCGCTGAAGCCAAACGCGGACCCGGTGGCCCCGCTGTGCGCCGTGCGAGCTCCAAACGCATCGAACGTTTGCGTGCCCACCTGCGCGCCCGCCGAATCGGTAATGAGCCGCGTTGAGCCGATTATGTCGCCGGTGAGGTATTCGATCGCGCCCGTGCTGTCGACCTGCGCGATTGGCGCGCTCCCGGTGCCATAGATGTACTCGCGCTCACCATCTTCCAGAAGAAGTGCGAGACCAGCGGCGGTCGACCAGGTGAAATCGGCGGTTCCTACGGTTGTAGTTCGTGACTGGCGCAGACCGCGCGCATCCGACGCGTAGGTAATCAGGTCTGTCGGTGATTGCACGGACGCTAGGTGACCCGCGGCCGTGTAACTGAGTGTCGTGACGATGTCGGGGTCTGGGCTCGCACTTGGGGTGGTGCTGGCCACTCTGGAACCGTTGCCGTCGTAGCCATAGGTGATCGTTGAGCCTAGGAGTGGCGTCAACGACACAAGTTCTTGGCCGTCACCGTACACAAGCGTTTCTCCACGCTGGGAGGTGGTGAGTGATCCGGCGGGCGTTGCATGGACAGTCGCCGAAGTGGGCCCCCCACCGCCAATCGTCGAACCGACGCTCGCGAGTTGGCTCAGCGGGTCGTATCCGTATTCCTCATCGCTAGTTATGCCGTCGAGCGTGGTGCCGTTGGTGGCAAGTTGACCCGCGTTGTCGTAGGTATAGGTGAAATCAGCTAGGAGTGTCGAGGAGTTTGACACGGACAGCTCCAGCAACTGGCCCGCGGGATCATAGGCAGCTGTTTGCACGACTCCGTTAGGGAGCGTTTGTGTGGCGAGCTGGCCGTCCTCGGTGTACAGGAAGGCCGTTGTGTTTGACGCCCAGTCGGTGAGGGAGGTGAGCTGGCCGCCGTCGTCGTAGACGTAGCTCACCTGATGGCCACTCGGATAGGTGAGAGAGACCATCTGACCGATCTCGTCATAGTCGTAGCTGATCGAGTCGCCGGAGCCATCGGTCTCGCCGACAAGCCTGCCTGTGCCGTCATAGGTGAAGCTCGTGGACCCAGATGCGTCCGTGATCTGCTCGACTCGGTTCGAGTCGTCGTAGGTATAGGTCGAATCGGTGGCGCCGATGTCGCTGAAGTCGACAAGCGAGACCCTGCCGGCAGCGTCGTACTCGTAAACGAGCGCTGAACCATCCGGATTCGTCTGTACGCCAAGGCGCCCGCCAGCGTCGTAGGTGTAGGAGGTCGCCAGAGTGCCAGGCTCAGTCTTTGCCGCCAGCAACCCAGAGTCGAGGTAACTATAGGTCGTGCTGCGCCCATCAGCATTGGTGTAGGTAACCAGGCGGCCAACGCCGTCATAGCCAAGCACCACGGAACTCGAATCGGGCTGAATGACCTGCGTGCGTTGCCCGTCAAGGTTGTACTCGATCTCCCAGACGCGACCAAGCGGATCTGTGACGCTCACGAGCTGGCCGGCGAGGTCGTAGTCGTAGTACGTGGTTAGGTCGTTCGCGTCGGTGCTCGAGACGAGGCGGCCGACAAGGTCATACTCGGATGAACGAGCTGCCCCCGACGGGCTCGTCACCACGAGCAAACGGCCGAGGAGGTCATACTCAAAGTGAGTCACTCGTCCGAGTGGATCGGTGCTCGAAGCCATGCGACCCGTGGCGTCATAGGTTCGTGTTGCGACGTGGTTGAGGGCGTCAGTGACGGTCTCCAGCTGACCAGCGGAGGTGTAGGAATACAGAGTGACCTCACCCGCGCCGTCGGTGACGGAGATGACCTGATCAGCTGCGTCGGAGATGCTGGTCGTTTCGATGAGACTCGGGTCGGTGACTGAATCGCGATTGCCCGCGGCGTCGTATCCGTAGGAAGTGACATGCCCCAGCGGGTCCGTCGTCGACAACAGGCGCCCGGCGACGTCGAACGCGTTTGTCGCAACACTCCCGTCTGATCCGGTTACCTGAGTTCCGTTGCCCGCTACGTCGTAGCCGAAAGATGTTGTTCGACCGTCTGGGTCAGTCACAGACGCGATGCGGCCCGCCGCGTCGTAGGCGTAGCTCGTTGCTGCGCCGAGAGGGTCCGTTGCTGTCGCGATTGTTCCATTGGCGTTGTAGGTCCACGTACTGGTGCGACCGCTCGGAGTGCTCATCGTCAAGACGTTGCCAAGCAAATCGTAGGTGGCCGTTGTAACTCGACCGAGAGGGTCGGTGGTGCTTGTGACCTTGCTCAACGGCCCATACGTGTAGCTGGTGACGTTGCCCAGCGCGTCGGTCTTCGTGAGCACGTTGCCGTTGCCGTCATACGACATTGCACTGACGCCTCCTAGGGCGTCGACGATCTCAACGACGTTTAGTCGCTCGTCATACTTAAAACTGGTTGTGGCTTCTTCGGGCGTTCCTTCGGCCACAGTTTGCGAGGCAAGGACTCCGTTTGTATAGGCCTCCACTGTTCGAGAGCCGTCTGGATGCACAATCGTCGTCTCCGCCCCTGAGTACGAAAACGTCGTTACACGTGCGATGGGGTCAGTTTGATTCACAATGCGACCACTTGTGTCGTAGGCGTTCGAGGTCGTTCCCGCGCCGGGCAGCTCCACCTGAGTCATGAAGTGATCGAGGTCGTAGAGGTATGTCGTTATGGAGCCATCGACTCCGGTCATCCTGATCAGGTTGCCTTGACCGTCGTACTCGTACGAGACAGACCTGCCCGCCGAGTCGATTACGCTCGAAATTCGGGTGCCTGTCCACTCGAACTCGAGGTATCTCGTTCCCGAAGCTGTGACCGTATCGAGCTTTCCTGCCCCGTCGTGACCAATTTGAAGTGCGTTGCCGTGAAGGTCCGACATGGATGTCACTGCTCCGGCGGCACTAAAGATCATGACTTCGGTCTGGTTTCGGGTGAACGTCCAGACGCCGGTGGCCGGGTCGCGACTCAGTGTCGCAAAAACTCGCGACGGTGCGACGTAGGATTCGCCCAGTTTGGTGAAAAGGACCGCAGAGCCGTTCTCCTGGGTGATCTCGACTTGGCGGGGGCGTGGATCGCCTGCTGTGCCGCCAACTATCGCAGCGAGTTTTGCATTGAATCGCGATGACCACCCGAATCCGAAGACCCCGTCTACTGACGCGTTAGACGTCGAGTAGGTTCGAGCGACTTCCAACGCTGGACCGACGCCACTGATCGAGATATCTGTTGCAGGGAGGAAGAACTCACCCGTCGCTGTGTTTACCGGGTCTGCGTGAGAGCACTGGCAAGGGTTCTCGCTGGGGTTTGACCCCCCAGTAGTCTCCCCGGAAAGAGTGGGACCCGCAGGGTCTTCTTCGGACGGATGGTAGTACGTCGTAGAAGCGAAGACACAGCACGAGACGTGGGCGTCGCTGGCGCCTTCGGGGGCGGGTCGTGGCGCAACCCAGAACATGTAAGTCTTCTCGACACCAATCGGAGCAGAGAAGATGCAAATCGTTCCCGAATAACACGGCGAGTCCACGCGAGGCGACCCGATTTCAGGGTCGGAGGCCTCTGACGAGCCATCAAACATGTAGATCGCAACGCGGCCGCCAGTTTTGCCCGGATCCTGGTTCGAAGTGATCCGGAATTGATGGTCGTTGACAATCTCTCCGGAAATTACCCACTCCTGCCTTTCGACCCTCTCCCAGTTGGAAATCGCCTTGTAATCCTCGGGGAGGCCACCCGATGTATTTGACGGCCCGCCGGGAGCGGCAACCAGCGCGAAGTAGCTATATGGCACATAGAAGGGATCGGTCGGCCCGTAGAACGAGTCCGTGACTGTGCAGACGGTTCCAGAGCTGCAGGTCTTTAGAAGACGACCCGTGATGCCCTCATAGATGTAGGTGACGTACTTTCCGCTAGTCCGTCCAACGTTCTGGTTTGTCGTGGCGGTTACCGTGACAGTATCTCCAGCGCCCATTTCGGAGCGATCGACAGTCACGTTCGCTTCCCAGTCGGACAAAGGCAGCCAGTCCGCGCCGTAGCCCGCTTGGATGTCGGTCATCTCTTCGAAGGTGGCAGGAGTGCCGGCGGCGGCGATAAAGCCGACCAGCGCATACCCAGTTTCGGTTCCACTCCATGGAAGCATCGTCTGGCACACAGTCCCCGTGGTGCACGCTTTCTTCACCGATCCCGTGACCATGTCGACGATGTACATCGCATACTTGCCGTTCGTCAGCCCAACGTTCTGGTCTGCCGACAGCGTAGAAACCACACTCTCTCCAGCTGAGAGCGATGACAGATCGTTGGCGAGGGTCACCTGCCATTGCGCGCGCGAGAGGACGAGAGATTCCGAAGAAGCCTGAACCCCTGTCTCATCCTCAGGTGATGCTGCGCCCCCGATAGCGGCAACTAGAGCAACGAACTCGTGCGCGTACTGATCGTCGACGTAGAAGGGGTCACTGTAAACAGTGCACACTTTGCCGACCGTGCAGGTCTTGAGCTTGACGCGCGCGGTGACATCAAAGATGTCGATTGCGTAGGCGCCGCCAGTGCTCGTGACGCTCTGGTTAGCGGTTGCGGTCAAGAGAGCTCTCTGTCCGGCTATCAGGGTGTCGCGAGAGGAGGTCAGCGCAATTGTCCATAGTTCACGTCCAACAGTGACGATGTCTGAGACGAGAGATCCGACGTGAGCGACGTAGACGTGGGGATCGCCGGTTGTGAAGCTCGTGCTGATTGTGCAGACCTTGCCAGTGGTGCAGGTCTTTAGAGTGGTGTACGTCGTCTGGTCGACTATTTCAATCGACGATCCGGACCCTTGAACGCTGACATCGGTGGTAGCCGTGAGTGTGAAGTTCTGGCCGGCTAGAAAGCTGGCTTTGTTCGTCGAAAGGGTCACAACGGTCGGTGCAACTGAGGCGTCTGAGGGAGGGGTCGAGAAGGGCCCGAAGCCCGCGACCTGGAGCAGGGTTACAACCAGGGTGGCACTCACCACCATCGCGATGGTTGCTTTGGTGCGAGTCTCCGTTGATGCGCGGTGGCGAGCGGGCACAGAGCGGCCTAACGTCGGGACACGGTATCGGGTGTCGCTGTAGACAGCGCGTGCGCTGATGGCTCAGGTTATTGATGCGTTTGCTCGGCGGCTAGTCGGCACAAGTGCCGACGCTCGAATAGGGGTCAGAGAACGGTGTTGAGGCACGCGCCCTAAGCCCGCCGAACCGCCTTCAGCACCCGCAGCAACAGCAACATCAACGGCGTGAGCGCGAGCCACTCCTTGCCCGTGCGCGGGAGGGTGAGAATGCCGGTGGCCTCGGCGATGGTGCGGGCCTCGACGAAGCGCAGCAGGCCCTCGGGGCCGTTGCGGCGCCCGAGTCCCGAATGCTTCATGCCGCCCATGGGGGCGTCGACGCTGCCGAAGGTGGCGCGGTATCCCTCGTTGATGTTGACGCTGCCGGCCGTGATCTGGGCGGCGACGGCACGGCCGTGCCGACGGGATCCAGAGAACACGGACGCGTTGAGCCCGTACTCCGAGTCGTTGGCCGCCGCGATCGCCTCATCCTCCCCATCGAAGAGGTGGATGGCTACGACGGGGCCGAAGGTCTCACCGGCCACGCAGGCCATGTTCGGCGTCACGTCGGTGAGCACCGTCGGCTCGTAGAACAGCGGGCCGAGATCGGGGCGTGCCGTGCCGCCGGCGAGCACGGTGGCGCCCTTCGTGACGGCATCCTTCACATGCGACTCGACGCGCTCCAACTGGGCCGCGGTCGTGAGTGATCCCACGTCGGTCGTGTAGTCGAAGGCCGCTCCCTGGTTGAGGGACTTCACCCGCGCGACGAAGGCCTCGGTGAAGGCGGGGGCAATCGAGCGCTCGACGTAGATGCGCTCGATGGAGACGCACAGCTGGCCCATCGACGAGAAGCACGAGTAGACGGCGTTGGCCGCGGCCTTGACCGGGTCGACGTCGCCGAGCACGATGAGCGGGTTCTTGCCGCCGAGCTCGAGCGAGACGCCGGTGAGGCGTTGGGCGGCGCGCTCGGCGACCCGGGTGCCGGTGGCTGTCGAGCCGGTGAAGCAGACGTAGTCGGCGGCATCCACGATGGCGTTGCCGATCTCGTTGCCGTCGCCGGCGATGACGGCCCAGAGGGCGGCCGGAACGCCCGCGTCGATGAAGGCGCGGCGCGAGGCGAGGATCGAGAGGGCGCCCTGGTTGTCCGCCTTCTGAACGACGGCGTTGCCCGCGGCGAGGGCGGGGATGACGTCCATGAGCGAGAGCGACAGCGGGTAGTTCCACGGCGTGATGATGCCGACGAGCCCCTTCGCCTTGTAGGTGAGGCGGGTCGAGATGACGACCGGGATGCCGCCGCGGCGACGGCAGGTCTTGAGCACCCGGCGGGCGGTGAGGGCGTAGTAGCGGGTGACCGAGGCCCCCGAGAATACTTCCTCGAACGCCTGACCCCGGGTCTTGCCGGTCTCGGACTGCAGGGCGTCGAGCAGCTCCTCGCGGCGCTCGAGCAGCAGGTCGTGTGCTTTGAGCAGCACCCGGCGGCGGTGGGCGAAGCCGGCCTGCTGCCAGGCCAGCTGGGCGACGCGGGCCGCGGCGACGGCATCCTCAACGTCCTGCTTCGTTCCCTGCGGGAGCTCGTGCAGCAGCTCGCCG
>FSTY01000698.1_pt1 | contig 10315 bp, 10 predicted proteins | sample 1637021 | NCBI WGS metagenome assembly FSTY01 (sample SAMEA3914818, study PRJEB12502) | metagenome | biome: forest; material: soil | place: Canada | collected 2010-06-26 | depth 0.1 m
GGAGTTTGGATGCACCGGCGATGCCGAGCGCGGCGGCGAGAGCCTGCAGCTCCGGCAGCTTGAGCGCACTCGGGTTGGTGCGGACGTCCACGCTCGGTGCGTGGACATTGACGTCAGTCACTACTGGGGTTCCTTTCCCCTACCTGGTTCCAACTTCGAACCGGAGGAGAGTTTGGCTCGTCACATGTCTGCGCGAATGCGCAGGGATCTAGTGATACGAACCGGGGTGAAGTGCAACCTGGGGAGCTGCTGGCTAGGCCAGCGCTTCTACCGGGTGCACTGTCACTGTAGCACCCTTGAAGTCCACGGCTGGCATGAGGGCCTTCCACGGCGCCCCCGGGAAGCCGTCAACCAGCTCGGCAGCCACGAGGCGCTGGGCAGGATCGCTCGCCAGCACGAGCACCGACGGCCCGGCCCCCGAGACCACGGCAGGCAGCCCCTGCGCCCGCAGCTCGCGGATGAGGTCGTCGGTCTGCTTCATCGCGCTGGCGCGGTAGTTCTGGTGCAGGCGGTCCTCGGTGGCGGCGAGCAGCAGCTCCGGGCTCTGGATGAGAGCAGCGATGAGCAGGGCAGAGCGCGACACGTTGAAGATGGCGTCCTCGTGGGGCACCGACTCCGGCTGCAGGCTGCGCGCCAGCTTGGTCGACATCGTGGCCTCGGGCACGACCACGAGGGGCGAGACGCCGCGGTGCACCATGAGCTTCTTGTGACGCGGGCCGTCGGATCCAGTCCAGGCGATGGTGAGGCCGCCGAAGAGGGCGGGAGCGACGTTGTCAGGGTGCCCCTCCAACTCGGTGGCGAGGCGCAGCAGAGCGTCGGAGTCGATCTCGACGATGCCGTCGAGCAGACCGCGCGCGGCCATGATGCCGGAGACGATGGCGGCGCCGCTCGAGCCGAGTCCACGTCCGTGCGGGATCACGTTCTGCGCCACCAGGGTGAGACCGGGCATCGGCTGCTGGTAGGCGTCGAACACATAGCGAATGGACTGCACGACGAGGTTGGACTCGTCGGTCGGAACCTCGCCCTCGCCCACACCGTGCACCTCGACGAAGGCGCCGGGCTCGGGGCGCACCCGCACCTCGAGCTCGTCATAGATGGCGAGCGCGAGGCCGAGGGTGTCGAGGCCGGGGCCGAGGTTCGCAGTCGTGGCGGGGACCTTGACGGTCACCGCCCGTCCCGCGAAGTTCGTCATTTGTGCTTCAGGCCGAGAACGCTGGCAATCTCTGCCGTGTCGACGGGAACGACCGTCGGCGAGACCTCGGAGCCGTCGGCCGCCTTGAGGGCCCAGGACGGGTCTTTGAGGCCGTGGCCCGTGACCGTGAGCACGACCGTCGAGCCCTTGGGGATCTGCCCGGCCTCGGCGCGCTCGAGCAGGCCGGCGACGCTGATCGCGGAGGCCGGCTCGACGAAGATGCCGACCTCGGCCGAGAGGATGCGGTGCGCCTCGAGGATCTTCGCGTCGCTAATCGCGCCGAAGTAGCCGTCGCTCGTCTCGCGGGCCGCGATGGCGAGCTCCCACGAGGCCGGGTTGCCGATGCGGATGGCGCTGGCGATGGTCTCGGGGTTCTTGACGACGTGGCCGAGCACGATCGGTGCAGAGCCCTCGGCCTGGAAGCCGAACATGCGGGGCAGCTTGGTGGTCGCGCCGATGGCGAGCTCTTCGCTGTAGCCGCGGAAGTAGGCCGTGTAGTTGCCGGCGTTGCCGACGGGCACGATGTGGAAGTCAGGGGCCTCGCCGAGCACCTCGACGACCTCGAAGGCTGCGGTCTTCTGCCCCTCAATGCGGTCGTTGTTGACCGAGTTGACGAGGTGCACCGGGTAGTTCTCTGCGAGGTCGCGGGCGATGTCGAGGCAGTCGTCGAAGTTGCCCTGCACCTGCAGCAGCTCGGCGTTGTGGGCGATGGCCTGGGCGAGCTTGCCCATGGCGATCTTGCCCTCGGGCACGAGCACGGCGGCCTTGATGCCGGCATGGGTGGCGTAGGCGGCCGCGCTGGCCGAGGTGTTGCCGGTCGAGGCGCAGATGACGGCCTTCGCACCGTGCTCGACGGCCTTGGAGACGGCCATCGTCATGCCGCGGTCCTTGAAGGAGCCGGTCGGGTTCATGCCCTCGAACTTGACCCAGACCGTGGCGCCGGTGCGCGCCGACAGCGCGGGCGCGGGGATGAGAGGCGTGCCGCCCTCCCCGAGCGTGATGATGGGGGTCGCGTCAGTGACGTCGAGACGATCGCGGTACTCGTGGAGGACTCCACGCCATTGGTGCGCCATGGTTACAGGCCTTCAACTCTCAGGACGGATTCGACGGAGCGCACTGCGGTATTCGAGGTAAGGGCTTCGACCGTGCTGGCCAGCGAGGACTCCGTCGCCGCGTGCGTTCCAATGACAAGGGTAGCGGTGAGGCTCTCGTCGCCGTGACCGGTGACGGACTGCGACACGGTCTCGACCGAGACGCCGTGCTCGGCGAAGAGGGTGGCGATGGCCGCCAGCACGCCCGGCTCGTCGACGACGGCGAGGGTGATCTGGTAGCGGGTGGTGACGGCCGACATCGGCAGCACGGTGAGGTTGGCGTGCGTCGACTCGGCGACTCCGGGGCCGCCGACGACGTGACGGCGGGCGGCGGAGACCAGGTCGCCGAGGACAGCGGATGCCGTCTCGCGACCGCCGGCGCCGGCGCCGTAGAACATGAGCGAGCCCGCAGCCTCGGCCTCGACGAACACGGCGTTCTTGGCCTCGTGCACGCTGGCGAGCGGGTGGCCGAGTGGGATGAGGGCCGGGTGCACGCGCGTGCTGACCCCGTATTCTGCGGTGCCCTCGATCGCGATGCGCTCGGCGACGGCCAGCAGCTTGACCACGTAGCCGGCCTTGCGGGCGGCCTGCACCTGCTGAAGCGTGACCTCGGTGATGCCCTCGCGATAGACGGAGTCGAGCGGCACGGTGGTGTGGAAGGCGAGGCTGGCCAGGATGGCGGCCTTCTGGGCGGCGTCGTAGCCGCCGACATCCGCCGTGGGGTCCGCTTCTGCGTAGCCGAGCGCGGTGGCCTGGGCGAGCGCGTCCTCCATCGACGCGCCCGCGGTGTCCATGAGGTCGAGGATGTAGTTGGTCGTTCCGTTGACGATGCCGAGGATGCGGGTGACCCGGTCGCCCGCGAGGCTGTCGCGCAGCGGGCGGATGATGGGGATGGCACCGCCGACCGCGGCCTCGTAGTACAGCTGCGCGCCGACCTGCTCGGCGGCCTCGAAGAGCTCGGGGCCGTGGGTGGCCAGCAGGGCCTTGTTGCCGGTGATGACATCCGCGCCGCTGTTAATGGCTTTGAGCACGAGGGAGCGGGCGGGCTCGAGTCCGCCGATGAGCTCGATGACGATGTCGGCTCCGAGGATGAGGCCCTCGGCGTCGGTCGTCAGCAGCTCCTTCGGGATGCTCGGCGAGCGCTGCGCGTCGAGGTCGCGCACGGCGACACCGATGAGCTCGAGGCCGGCTCCGGCGCGGCTGGCGAGCTCATCGCCGTGCTCGAGCAGCAGGGAGGCGACGTTGGCGCCCACGCTTCCGCCGCCGAGCAGGGCCACCTTGAGGTTGCGGTATTCGATCATGCTTGCACTCCAGTGTCGCGGGACAGTAGGTCGGCCTCGGTCTCGCCACGAACGAGCACGCGGGCGCGCCCCTCGTGCACGGCGACGACCGGGGGCCGCGCGAGGTAGTTGTAGTTGCTGGCCAGCGACCAGCAGTAGGCGCCGGTGGCGGGCACGGCGAGCAGGTCGCCGGGGGCGACATCGCCCGGCAGGTACTCGGCGTGAACGACGATGTCGCCGCTCTCGCAGTGCTTGCCCGCGACGCGAACGAGGGCGGGCTCGGCGTTCGAGACGCGGCTGGCGATACGCGCCGAGTAGTCCGCGGCATAGAGCGCCGGACGCACGTTGTCGCTCATGCCGCCGTCGACGCTGACGTACTTGCGCACGGCGTCGCCCACGGCGACATCCTTGATGGTGCCGATCTCGTAGATCGTCGTGGTCGAGGGGCCGATGATGGCCCTCCCCGGCTCGACGGCGACGACGGGGACGACGATGCCGAGGGCGGCAGCGCGTTCGCTGACAATGTCGGCGAAGCGGCGGGCAGTCTCGGCGACGGGCAGTGCCTCATCCGCGCTCGTGTAGGCGATGCCGAAGCCGCCGCCGAGGTTGAGCTCGGGCACCGGGCCGTCGGCCAGCAGCTGCGCGTGCACCTCGAAGAGGCGGCGGGCGGCCTCGGCGAAACCCTGGGACTCGAAGATCTGCGAGCCGATGTGCGAGTGCAGGCCGAGGAACTGCAGAGACGAAAACGAGCGGATGCGGGCGACCGCCGCCGGTGTGTCGGCCAGCGTGATACCGAACTTCTGATCCTCGCGCGCGGTGGCCAGATACTCGTGGGTGTGGGCGTGCACGCCGCTGTTGACCCGAAGGCGCACCGCCTGCACGCGCCCGTGGAGCGCGGCCGCGGCTGCGACCCTCTCGATCTCGATGAGGCTGTCGATGACGACGGCGCCGATGCCGACACTGACGGCACGGTCGATCTCAGCGATGCTCTTGTTGTTGCCGTGCAGGCCGAGGCGGGCGGGGGCGACTCCGGCGGCAAGCGCGACAGCGAGCTCTCCCCCGCTGCAGACGTCGATGTTGAGGCCGGCCTCGATCATCCAGGCGGCGACCTGCTGCGTCAGGAAGGCCTTGCCCGCGTAGTAGACCTTCGCGGAGCTGCCGACCCGCGCGAACTCGCGGTCGAAGGCCTCGCGCACCTCGTGGGCACGGGCGCGCACGTCGGCCTCGTCGAGCACGAACAGCGGCGTGCCGAACTCCTCGGCGAGCGAGGTGGCACTGCGACCGGCGATCTCGAGCACGCCTTCGGCCGTGCGCGCTGCCGAACGCGACCACACGGCCGGGGCGAGGGCGTTCGCATCGGCGGGATGCTGCAGCCACTCGGGTGCGAGCGGATTGACGGACACGGGCTGACCTCTGCGAATCGGTGGAGCTGCATGCCAAGCGAACGCGGGACGGTCCGGCAGAGCCGCTCCCATAGTACCGAGGGCACGGTGCCCCTTGGACGGGTGCCACCTGTATGCGGACCTTTTGCCGGCTCTCAGCGAATCACCAGAATCGGAGCTACCCGCCACTGCACCACACCTAGCAACCGCCCTACCAAGAGAGACACCGCCATGCTTACCTCCCTCCCTACCCGCACACGGACGCACAACGACACGGGCTTCACCCTCATCGAGCTTCTCGTCGTCGTGCTCGTCATTGGCATCCTCGCTGCCATCGCCATTCCGGTCTTCGTCGGCCAGCAGAACCAGGCAAAGGATGCCGCGGCGAAGTCCGACATCGGCAACGCCAAGCAGGCCCTCGCCGCCTTCTTCACCACCGATGGATTTAGCTACAGCACCCTGCAGGAGGAGTTCACGAGCTACGGACTCGTCGTCAGCGACGGCACGAGCGGCCTGGAGATCCACCCCGGCCCGGGCGACGAACTCTGCTTTCAGGAGACCTCGGCGAGCGAGGCTATCTTCCACGCCAACGACAAGGGCGGCGTCGAGAGCGGAGCGTGTGAGTCAAACATCGTGCTGTGGGCGTACGACTACGACGAGTAGTCGCTAGCCGCAGCTGCCGAGTGTGCGCAGTGAGGCATCGTCGAAGATCGCCCTGTCTGCGCCGATGGTGATGACGAGGTCGTCGTCTCGCACGGCGACCTCGTCCACCGTCAGCGCCACCGGCAGCCAGCGCGCCACACAGATCGAACGGGTCTGCAGCAGGGTGTCGGCGATGCCGCCGAACTGGTTCTTGAGTGCCGCGGCCGAGGTTCGCGAGCCATTGAGCGACACACTCGTCGGGGTGAAGCCGATCTCGCCGTTCTCGGCGAAGGGCTCGATGCCCACTCCGACATCGACGCCGAAGCCGAGCACGCGCAGCTCGCTCTCGAACTGGATCTCTGGCGCGGCGAGCGTCACCTTGTCGATAGTCGTGGCGCTGAGGAAGTGCGCGATCTTCTTGATGCTGGTCTCGTTCACCGTGAACTCGATCTGCACGGTGTCGACCGGCCGGGACAGGTCGACGGGGATCCCCTCGGCCCGCAGCTCGACGCCGCCGGTGAAGTCGCCGATCGTCACATCGTCGACTCCGACATCGACCTGCTCGAGCGATCCGGTGAGCACCTGCGCGATGACCGACACTCCGGCGATCTCGACCGTGACCGGCTCGTCGGAGTCGAGGCTGAGAACCTCGTGCACCTTCTCAGTGACGTAGTCGGCTACCTGCTGGCGCGCCCACGCGTCCACGCCCCAGAGGGCGCCGAGAACGACGCCGACGGAGGCGAGCACCGTCGCGACCACGGTGCGCTTCTTCGGCTTCTTCTTCGCCGTCACCGCGGCGGGCTCGGACACGCTCACGCCCCGAAGGTCGGACACGTGCCCTTGGTGGACAGCCCGCTCAGCTTCACGGCCGTGCCAGAGAATCCGAGAACCAGGCTGTCGCCCTTGACGGCCGCGGACGAGAGCAGCAGCGCTGCCGGCAGGTAGCTGTTCACGCAGAGCGGCGCGGGGGCGATCAGCGCTGCGGCCGTCGGGCCGTAAGACCCGTTGCGCACGTCTTCGAGGTCTACCGGCGAGCCGTTGACCGCGACGGCGGTGGTCTCGAGGGCGATGACGCCGTCGGCCGCCGTCGGCACAACGGTGAGCTCGATCGGAGTCGGCGTACCGCCGAGGTCGGCCTGCGACGCCACGACGAAGGCGCCGTCGGTGAAGCTGACCGTGCTGCCGGCGGGCACGACGGACTGCAGGGCGATGGCATCCAGCGTCAGCGTCGCGGTGACGGAGTCGGCCGTCCCGCCCATGTCGAGGGGCAGGCCCTCGGCGATCAGCTCCAGGCCGGCCGACCCCTCGCCGACGGGGAGCCCGTCGGTCGAGATGGTGACCTGGTCGAGCGATCCGCCCACGGCCTGCAGCAGGAAGAGACCCGGGCCGAGGTCGACGTCGACCGGCGAGGTGGAGCCGAGCGCGTTGGCGACCGGGCGGGCGATGACGCCGCCGGCAGCATCCCTCGCCAGCTTCTCGGCCACGAAGAACGCGGCCACGACGAGTCCGATGAGTACTGCGAGTACGACGACAGGGCCAACCCAGCGTCGCTTCTTCTTGGGCGGCTGGTAGCTCATGCCCTACATCCTGTCAGGTGCGCTGACTCCGAGCAGGGTCAATCCGTTGCGCAGCACCTGGCCGGTGGCGTCGTTGAGCCACAGGCGGGTGCGGTGCAGGTCGCTGACGGCCTCGTCGCCGAGGGGCGTAACGCGGCAGTTGTCGTACCAGCGGTGGTACGAGCCGGCGAGCTCTTCTGCATAGCGGGCGACGCGGTGCGGCTCGCGCAGCTCGGCCGCCTGACGCACGACCCGGGGGAACTCCGCGAGAATGCCGAGCAGCGCGCCCTCGGTCTCGTGCGTCAGCAGGCTGGCGTCGAAGGCCTCTGTGCTCACGCCCGACTCGGCCGCGTTGCGGGCTACCGAGCGGGTGCGCGCGTGGGCGTACTGCACGTAGAAGACCGGGTTGTCGTTGGTCTTGCGGCCCAACAGGTCGAGGTCGACGTCGAGCTGCGAGTCGGCGCTCGAGCGCACGAGCGCGTAGCGTCCGGCGTCGACGCCGACGGCATCCACGAGGTCCTCGAGGGTGACCACGGTGCCCGCGCGCTTGCTCATGCGCACCGGCTCGCCGTCTTTGAGCAGGTTGACCAGCTGGCCGATGAGGATCTCGAGGTTGTAGTACGGCGTGTCGCCGAAGGCGGCGACCATGGCCATGAGCCGGCCGACGTAGCCGTGGTGGTCGGCGCCGAGCAGGATGAGGTTGCGCTCGAAGCCGCGCTCGCGCTTGTTGAGGTAGTAGGCGAGGTCGCCCGCGATGTAGGCGGCCTCGCCGTCGCTCTTGATGACGACCCGGTCGCGGTCGTCGCCGAACTCGGTCGTACGCAGCCAGGTGGCGCCGTCGGCCTCGAAGATGTGGCCGAGCTCGCGCAGGCGCGCGACCGCGTGGTCGACCGCGCCGGTGTCATACAGGTCGTTCTCGTGAAAGTAGGTGTCGAAGTCCACGCCGAAGTCGTGCAGGCTCGCGCGGATGTCGCCGAACATCAGCTCGACGCCGACCGCGCGGAAAGCCTCCTGCAGCTCGGCGGGCGGCAGGGCGTCGAGGTCGCCGGGGTAGTCGGTGATCACGCGCGCGACGATGTCGCTGATGTACATGCCGCCGTAGCCGTCCTCGGGCGTCGGCTCGCCCTTGTAGCTGGCGACGAGGGTGCGGGCAAAGCGGTCGATCTGCGCGCCGTGGTCGTTGAAGTAGTACTCGCGGGTGACCACGCCGCCCTGCGACGCGAAGATGCGCGCGAGGCTGTCGCCCACGGCCGCCCAGCGCACGCCGCCGATATGGATCGGGCCGGTCGGGTTGGCCGAGACGAACTCGAGGTTGATGGTCACGCCGTCATAGAGGTCGCCGCGGCCATAGCTGTCGCCCTCGGTGACGATGGTCTGGGCGAGGGCGCCCGCCGCCGCCGCATCGAGGGTGATGTTGATGAAGCCGGGGCCGGCGACATCCACCGCTTTGACGCCGTCGAGGCGCCCGATGAGGGCGGCGACCTCGGTCGCCAGCTCGCGCGGGTTCGCCCCGAGGCGCTTCGCGAACTTCATGGCGACGTTGGAGGCCCAGTCGCCGTGCTCGCGGTTCTTCGGGCGGTCGAGCGAGACATCGTCGATGGTGAGCTCGAGCTCAGACCCGCCGTGCTCGTCGACCACGGCCCGAACGATCTCGAGGATGGCGGCAGACAGGGTGGCTGGATTCACGGTAGTCAAGCTTATCGTGGAGGCATGCGCCCCCTCCTCGCCCTCCTCGCCTGCGCGGGCCTCGTGCTCGGCCTTGCCGCGTGCGCCCCCGACGACCACACGCTCTCGCCCACGGCGACCGCCCCCGGAACCTTCGGCCCCGACGACGACCCGGTCAACGAGGCGATCGGCATCAACTGCCAGGCACTCGTCACCGACCAGGCCGTCTACGACTGGGGCAGCGGCAACTTCGCGATCGACGTGGACTACGAGCCCGCGGCGGACTCCCCCGCGGCCGAGGCCGTCGCTGCCGGGGGCCTCGCCTGCAGCTGGCTCAATCTCACCAGCGGCGAGCGATTGGATGTGGCCGTCGCCATCCTGCCCGCCGACGAGCTGGCGACGACCCGCGACGCAATCGCGGCGACCGCGGCGGCGACCGACTTCGGCGCCGACGGCTACTTCGTGGTCGAGGCCGGAGCGGGCCGCGCCGACGCCTTCACGAGTGACTACTGGCTGACGGCCACGTCGTCGGCCTTCGGGGTTGCAGGCGACGCGGCGCCCATCGTCAGCGCCGCCCTCGCGGCGCTCGGCTAGCCCAGCTGCAGCAGCTGCTGGCTGTCGTCCGTGGGCAGCTCGTCGACGATCGCGAGCACCTCCAGAGTGGTCAAGGTGAGGTTCGCCCAGTGGTTGGTGAGAAAGGCGATGTCGGCGGCGTCGCGCCCGGTGGCAATACGCACCATGCTCTGCCGCGGGGCGAGGCGGGTCGCGTCGACGATCCACCACTGCCCGTCGATGTAGGCCTCGGCGACCGCGTGGAAGTCCATCGGCGTGAGTCCGGGCGCATAGACCGAGACCATGCGGGCCGGCACGTCGAGCGCGCGCAGCAGGGCGATGACGAGGTGGGCGTAGTCGCGGCAGACCCCGCGACGGGCCATGAGCGTGCGGGCGGCACCATCGGTCGGCAGGCTGGAGCCGGGCACATACGAGAGCCGCTCCCACACCCACAGCGTGACCGCCGTGAGCAGGTCGTGGCCCTGGAGGCCCCGGAACTCGGATCGCGCGGTCGGCAGCAGGCTGTCGGACTCGCAGTACCGGCTCGGCCGCAGGTACGAGATGAGGTCGAGCTCGTCGACCGGCGGCGCCTCGGCGTGGCCGTCGACCACGGCGCGATACGACACCGACAGGTGGCCCGGCCCGGCGGCGAACTTCTGCAGCCGCGAGCCGTGGCGGTCGACCAGCTCGGTGTAGTCGAGCGGCTGCCCGTCGAACTCGAACAGGATGCCCTCTTCGCTCACCGACGACTCGCGCGCGACCGCCATGCTGAACACCATCTCGCTCAGCCCGGCGACCTCGATCTCCATACGGGTTGAGACAGTGCGCAGCATGATCCGATCATGTCACGAGCGCTGGTAGCCTAGTCACCGTCCGACCCTGGCCCCCTTAGCTCAGGGGATAGAGCACTGCCCTCCGGAGGCAGGGGCGGCAGTTCGAATCTGCCAGGGGGCAC
>FSTY01000686.1_pt1 | contig 10169 bp, 11 predicted proteins | sample 1637021 | NCBI WGS metagenome assembly FSTY01 (sample SAMEA3914818, study PRJEB12502) | metagenome | biome: forest; material: soil | place: Canada | collected 2010-06-26 | depth 0.1 m
AGGGGTCGGGAGGGGCGGTGCCGGCCGGAGGGGCGGGGCGGGACGCGCTGAACGACGGAGCGCTCTTGTCGGAGCGCAGGTCGTCGTCGAGCAGCCAGGCTCCACAGCTCGTGCAGAGGCGTGATCCGACCCGGATCGGCTCGCCGCAGGTGGGGCATTCCATGCGTGGTGCCCCTTTCCCGTCGTGCGCCACCTCAACGGTAGCAAGCCCGCACGGCATCAACCCAATCTGGCGGTGCAATCAGTCGAAGACGCTGCGCACCATATCGGCGGTGTAGCCGTACTGCCCGTGGCCGAGCCAGTGGGTCGCGATCCAGACGCCCTCGCGAAAGAAGTGGGACTCGCCGGTGGGGCCGGTCGCCGCCTCACGTTCGACGAAGTAGCGCGTGCCGCCGTGCTCGGTGAGCTGGGTGAAGCCCAGGCTCTCGAGGCGGGTGACGGCCGCGGCGTGCTCGAGGGCGTCGACCTCGGCGACCCGGGTCAGCAGGCCGGCGGCCTCATCCGTCCAGTGGCAGTCGAGCTCGGCGTCGTGCAACAGCGCGCGCAGCTCGGCATCGGCGCTGCCGGAGTGCCACGGTCCCTCGTAGCCGGAGCCGAGCTCGAAGCCGAGCTGCTCGAGGGTGAGCGTCATCGGCTCGCTGAACAGGCCGCCGCATCCGGCCGGAAGCATGCTCGGCGGCGCGGTAGTGGTCTGCACGGCGGACGGCGCCGGGCTCGACGGTGGCGCACGCGTCGCCGCGGCCTCCTCCTCGGCCGGCCGGGTCAGCGCCGTCACCAGTAGCGCGACGGCCGTCAGCCCGCCGCCGCCGAACAGCGCGGAGAGCGCGGCGGTCAGCGCGCGACTGCGCGGCGGCTTCGTGGCCGTCTCGTCGAATCGCGTGACCCAGTCGAGCTCGTGGTTCTCCATGTGCCGACGCTAGTCAGCGTGCCTCGGAGAACTCCGAGAACTACAGCGCCTTGCGGGCGTCGAGGCGGATCTTCACCAGGCTGGCGATCGTCGCCACCGCCATCGATGCGACGATGACGCCGAGCGAGACGAAGGTGTTGATGTCGGGTGCCCACTCGACCGGCTTGCCGCCATTGATGAACGGCACGTCGTTCTCGTGCAGCGCGTGGAAGAACAGCTTGACGCCGATGAACGCGAGGATGAACGCTATGCCGTAGTGCAGGTACTCCAGCTTGTCGATGAGGTCGCCGAGCAGGAAGTAGAGCTGACGAAGGCCCATGAGCGCGAAGATGTTCGCGGTGAAGACGATGAACGGGTCCTGGGTGATTCCGAAGATCGCGGGGATCGAGTCGAGGGCGAACAGCAGGTCGGTCGTGCCGAGCGCGATGAACACCACGAGGATCGGCGTGAACACCTTCTTGCCGTTGATCACCGTGCGCATCTTCACGCCGTCGTAGGTGTCGGTGATCTCGATGCGCTTGCGCAGGAAGCGGATGAAGCCGCTCTCGGTCTCATCCATGTCGTCGTGGTTCTCGCGCGCCTGCTGGATGGCGGTGTAGATGAGGAAGAGCCCGAAGAGGTAGAAGATCCACGAGAAGTTCTCGATGAGCTGGGCACCCAGCAGGATGAAGATGCCGCGCAGCACCAGCGCGATGATGATGCCCACCATGAGCACCTCCTGCTGGTACTTCCTCGGCACCGAGAACCTCGCCATGATGATGACGAAGACGAAGAGGTTGTCGATGCTCAGTGAGTACTCGGTGGCCCAGCCGGTGATGAACTGCACCGCGTGCTCGGCGGAGCCCTGCCAGAACATGAGGCCCGCGAAGACGAGGGCGAGCACGACGTAGAAGCCCACCCAGAGCGCCGACTCGCGCGTCGAGGGGATGTGCGGGCGCTTGTAGGCGAGGAACAGGTCGACCGCCAGGATCAGCAGCAGCACGACGAAGGCAGTGATCTCGAACCAGGCGGGCAGCGCGGCTTCGGTCGTCTTGGCGGACGTCTCGCTAGCGAGAGTGAGAAGGGACACGAGGCCTCTTTCGGTGGAAATGAGCAGGGGGGAACCCGAAAGTCTCTCCCGCATCCAATCGTTGACAACCGGATGCCGCCGTGTCCGGGGCTTCGACGCTGGAACCCGTGCTGACGATCACGGCGAGGTGGGATACTCCCCTTCGCGCTGCCAATGCTATCCGACCCGATGACCGCGAACTCAACCGACCGGTTGAGGCGGTGGATGCGGTGGCCGACCTACCGTGGAGGCATGACGAACGAGACCCCGCAGGATGACATCCGCACGCTGGCCAAGAAGCGCCTGAAGGCGCAGCAAGACTTCAAGCACTTCCTAGGAGTCTGGCTCGGCGTCTCGCTGCTGCTGCTCGCGATCTGGGCTTTCACCTCGTTCAGCACTGGCAAGCTGCTCTACTTCTGGCCGGCCTGGCCGATCGGCGGCATGGGCGTCGCGGCCTTCTTCATCGGACTCGACGCCTACGGCCCCGGCCAGCGCGGCATCACCGAGGCCGATATCGACCGCGAGGTCGAGCGGATTCAGCAGCGCAACAGCGGGCTCTAAAGCCCGCCAAGACAAAACGCCCACTCACAAGAGTGGGCGTTTTGCGTTGGTGACCCCAACCGGATTCGAACCGGTGTTACCGCCGTGAGAGGGCAGCGTACTAGGCCGCTATACGATGGGGCCGTCACGACAACTAGACGAGTATGCCACACGCGAGAGGCGTCGACAAACCGTGCCAGATCAGCTGAAGGCCGGTGCTGTGTGGGGCGCGAGAATCAGCAGCGCGCCCGGCACGATCTCGATCTCTGCGGGCAGCGGGCCGAGCGTCTCACCGTCGGCGGTGGCCGAGATGTCGTCAGCGTCGACGATGACGTGCTTCGCGTTGGTGATGCTCACGCGGTGGTCGGTGATGTGCTCGCCCTTGTAGACCCGCGGGAAAATGCGCAGAAACGACAGGCGGCCGAGCTTCTGCACGATAAGCACATCGAGCAGGCCGTCGTCGACCTTGGCGTTCGGGGTCACCAGCATGCCGCCGCCGAGCGAGCGGTTGTTGGCGACCGTGATGAGGGAGGCCTGGAAGGTCGACTTCACGCCGTCCAGCGTGAGCCGGTAGGTGATCGGCTTCATCTTGGCGAGTTCGTAGATGAGGGCGAGGTTGTAGCGGCTCGGGCCCTTCGGGTAGGTCCACTTGTTGGCGCGCTCGTTGACGATCGCGTCGAAGCCGGCCGAGACGAGGCAACCGAACCAGGTCTGCTTCTTCTCGCCGGTCGTCTTGTCGGTGTGGGTGACGCGGCCCGCGTCGATCGGGCGGGGCTTGCGCTCGAGGGCGTCCGCGAGGATGCGGATCGCCTCCTCGGTGTTGTTGAAGGGAATGCCGAGGCCGCGGGCCATGTCGTTGCCGGTGCCCGAGGGCACGATTCCGAGCGGCACCTTCGTGCCGGCGACCAGGTTGGTGCCGAGGTTGACCATGCCGTCACCGCCGACCACGACGAAGGCGTCGGGCTTGGTCGCGACCGCCTTGCGGCCCGACTCCATGACGGAGAAGTAGTCGTCTTCGACGAGCGGCTCGACCGTGTGCCCCATCGCCCGCAGGCTGGTGATCACGGCTGGTCCGACGTTGCGACCCTTGCCGAACGACGCACTCGGGTTGATCGCAACGACTATACGTTTTGGCTTCGTCGACATGCGCTCATTATGACGGCTCTACGACCCCAATCGAAGACGCCGCAGCAGCTGTGCATTGAGCGCGACGACAATCGTCGACACCGACATGAACAGCGCGCCGAGCGCCGGCGACAACAGCACGCCCGCGCCGAACAGCACACCGGCCGCCAGCGGAATGCCGACCACGTTGTACCCGGTCGCCCAGAACAGGTTCTGCTGCATCTTGCGGTAGGTCGCGCGGCTCAGCTTGATGGTGTCGAGAACGGCGCGGGGGTCGCTCGAGGCCAGCACGATGCCCGCGGACTCGATGGCCACATCCGTTCCCGCGCCGATGGCGATGCCGACGTCCGCCTTGGCCAGCGCGGGGGCGTCGTTGACGCCGTCGCCGACCATGGCCACCCGGGTGTGGTCTTCCTGCAGCCCGGCGACGACATCCGCCTTCTGGCCGGGCAGCACCTCGGCGAAGACCTCGTCGATGCCGAGCTGCGCCGCGACCGCGTTCGCCACCGCGTGGGAGTCGCCCGTGAGCATCGCCACGCGAATGCCCGCCTTCTTCAACCTCGCAACGGCCTCCTTGGACTCCGCCCGCACGACATCCGCCAACGTCACCAACCCGACAACCCGGCCCTCGACCACGATGAACACGTAGCCCGCACCCGCGGCCCGCGCGTCGGCGGCCGCGTGCACGAGGTCGGAGGGCGCACTCAGCCCCCGTGCCGTCACGTGCCGCTGGCTCGCGACGGTGACGCGCTGCTCGGCCACCGTGGCCTCGGCCCCGAGCCCGGCCAGGGCCGTGAACTTGCTCGACCGCTGCGACTTGAGCTTGCGGCTCTTTGCCTCGGCGACGATCGCCCGGGCGATGGGGTGCTCGGACTTCGCCTCGACGGCGGCGGCGAGCGCGAGCACGTCATCGGCCGACTGCCCGGCAGCGCCGACGACCTTCGTGACGCCCTGGCGGCCCTCGGTGAGGGTTCCCGTCTTGTCGAAGAGCACGACCTGGATGCGGCGGGCGTCTTCGAGCGCCGAGCGGCTGCGAACGAGGATTCCGTTGCTTGCTGCCTTCGCGGTCGAGATCTGCGCGACCAGCGGGATGGCGAGGCCCAGCGCGTGCGGGCACGCGATGACGAGAACCGTGACGACGCGCTCGACGACGAAGGCCGGGTCACTCGGGTCGATGAGCCACCAGGCGGCGAGGGTGATGAGCGCGGCCGCCAGGGCGACGTAGAACAACCAGGACGCGGCCCGGTCGGCGAGCACCTGCACCGCGGACTTGGAGGCCTGGGCGTCGGCGACCAGCTTCATGACGCCCGCGAGGGCGGTGTCCTGTCCGGTCTTGGTGACTTGGATGGTGAGCGAGCCACTGCGGTTGATGCTGCCGGCGACCACGAGGTCGCCCTTCTTCTTCGCGACGTCGGCCGATTCGCCGGTGAGCAGGGCCTCGTCGACGTCGGACTCCCCGTCGGTGACGGCTCCGTCGACCGGCACGGCGGCGCCGGGGCGCACGAGCACGTGGTCGCCGACCTTCAGCGAGGCGACAGGAACGACCATGACGTGGTCGCCGTGCAGCATGTCGGCCTCGTCGGGGATGAGCTTGGCCAGCTCGCCCAGCGCGTTCTGCGCCCCCATGACGGCCGACATCTCGACCCAGTGGCCGAGCAGCATGATGGTGATGAGGGTGGCAAGCTCCCACCAGAAGTCCATGCCGGGGAAGCCCACGAGAACTGCGATCGAGTAGCCGAAGGCGACGACGATGGCCAGCGAGATGAGGGTCATCATGCCCGGCTGGCGCGCGCGCAGCTCTGCCCACGCGCCCCGCAGGAAGAGCAGCCCGCCGTAGAAGAACAGGGCAGTACCGAAGACCGCGGGGATGAAGTCGCTGTAGGCGAAGCGCGGACCGGTGAGGCCGAGGATGTCTTGCAGGCCCGTCGAGAAGACGAGCGTTGGGATGGTCAGCGCGAGGCTGATCCAGAACTTGCGCTTGAACTGGTTCGGATCGTGCGCGCTGTGGTCCATCGCAGCGTGCTCGTGGTGCTCATGGTGGCTGTGGTCCATCGTCATTCCCTGTTACCGATCTCGTAGACGCGCAGCAGCTCGTCGACTGCCATGCTCTTCTGCTCTCCCCCGGCGGCGAACATATCGCTGACGTGGGTGCGCAGGTGGTTCTCGACGAGCAGCTTGTTGAGGCTGCGCAGCGACTTCTGAATGGCGAGCGACTGCGTGAGGATGTCGATGCAGTACTCCTCGCCCTCGATCATCTTCTCGAGGCCCCGCATCTGCCCCTCGAGAATCTTGGTGCGGTGTAGCGCACGTTTCTTCAGCTCGTCAATCACAGGGTGAAGTATACCCCCCGGGGGTATCAGGAGTTCTAGTGTTGGCACCATGAAGCTGACGAAGTTCGAGCACTCCTGCCTGATCCTCGAGGTCGCCGACGAGCGCCTCATCATCGACCCGGGGGTATTCACCATGCCCCTTGGCGAGTTCGGCGACGTCGTCGCTGTCGTGGTGACCCACGAGCACGGCGACCATTGGACCCCCGAGCAGCTGGAGCGCATCATCGAGCGCAACCCGGAGGTCGTCATCTACGGTCCGGCCGGAGTCGTCGCGGCCGCCGGCGACATCGCCGTCACCGCCGTCAAGGACGGCGACGTGATTGAGGTCGGGGCATTCACGCTCAAGTTCTTCGGTGAGAAGCATGCCGTCATCCACTCGTCCATCCCGGTGATCGACAACGTGGGTGTGCTCGTGAACGACGAGCTGTTCTACGGCGGCGACGCGCTGCTCGCTCCCCCGGTCGCCGTGAAGACGCTGGCCGCCCCCGTGGGTGCACCCTGGCTGAAGATCGGCGACGCCATGGACTACGTGGTCGCCGTCAATCCGAAGCGCGCGTTCCCGGTGCACGAGATGGTGCTCTCGGTGGCCGGCAAGGGATTGGGCAACGACCGCCTCAGCTGGGCGACCCAGCAGGGCGGCGGCGAGTACTTCGTGCTCGAGCCGGGCGAGACTCTCGACCTGTGAGCGTGCGCGACCGCTACCGCGCGCTGTTCGAGCGCGGGGAGTCGACCGAGCGCATCGAGTTCTTCAGCGATGCGGTCTTCGCGATCGCGATGACGCTGCTCGTGCTCGACATCCGCCTGCCGGCGGGGACCGAGAACGTCGCAGAGGCGCTCGTAGAGCTGGTGCCCGAGGTCTTCGCCTACGTGCTCAGCTTCGCCCTGATCGGCGTCAATTGGATGAGCCACCACCGCAAGTTCCGGGTGATCACCGGCTTCGACACCCGGCTGATCCAGCTGAACCTCGTGCTGTTGCTGCTCGTCGCCTTCCTGCCCTTCCCGACCTCGGTGCTCGCCGAGACGGACGCGCAGGTCGGGTCGGTCGTGCTCTACGCGGCGACCGTCGGGGCGATCAGCCTCGCGCAGCTCGCTCTCTGGGCCTATGCCCGGCACGCGTCGCTGCTAGACCCCTCGGTGGACCGCGGGGTGTTCCGCTACCTCGCGCGCAGCCTCATCATCACGCCGGCGGTCTTCGCGCTGTCGATAGTCATCGCACTCCTGTGGTCGCCCAGCGCGGCGATGTACTCGTGGTTGCTGCTCGTCCCCGCCTCCATCATCGGAGCCCGGGTGGCGCTCAAACGCGACTGAAGCGCATCGTCCAGTTGGTCTCCCACTGCTCGCCGTCGGGCGAGTAGGCCTGCTCCCACAGGGCCGACGTCGGCGTAATCTCCGACCAGCTGAAGCGCACGCGCACGGGTGTTCCGTTGTGGGTGTCGTCGCCGAAGAACTCGCCGCGGTCGCCCTCGAAGCGGCCCGTGACCGGCGGAAAGAGCACGCCGGTCTCGCTGTTCGACCAGTAGAGCGACCAGAGCTGGGTCTGCTGGTCGAGCAGGCGCAGGGTCATGCCCTTCGAGTTGGTCTCGGGAAAGTCGATCTCGTCGATGTTGCCGACGCCGCCCAGCAGCGGCCAGCAGGTCTTGGTACTCGGGAACTCGTACCAGTCGCTAGACCCGGTCAGCGGCTCGCGCAGCCGACGGTTCTCGATGGTCCAGCTGCCGTACAGAAAGTCGAAATCGCTCATCCGCCCAGAATGGCGGGCACCTACGACATGCGGCTGGCAGCGAGGGCGGCGCCGATGAGCGGAGCGTCGTTGAGCAGCTCACTGCGCGCGATGGCGACGTCGGTGTCGCCGAGGCCGCGCCGCAGGGCGGGCTCGATGAGGTCCCACGACTGCGAGATCGACCCGCCGACGACGAAGATCGTCGCCCCGAAGTCTGCGATAAAGGGGGCGACGAAGCGGCCGAGGTGCTCCATGGTGCTGTCGACGACAGAACGAGCGGATGCCTCCCCCGCCCGAGCGCGCTCGAACAGCTCCCGCACGCTCACCCCGTCAACGCCATATGACGCCAGCAGTGCCCGCGTCGATACGGTGTCTTCAATCGGGCGGCCGAGGTAGTCGAAGGGGTAGAGGTTGCCCCCCGGGGGCACACCCGGCCCGCCCGCCTGGGGATACCCATCCTCAAGAAAAGCGGCCCCCACCCCGGTGCCGAGGGTCACGCCGATGACCCGGCCGTGCCCGCGCGCCGCACCGGCTACCCACTCCCCCATGACGTAGGCGTCGGCGTCGTCGACGAAGCCGACCCGCGAGCCGAGGCGTGCGCCCAGCTCGGCGGTGAGCTCGAGGCCTGCGATGGCACCGAACTTGGCGACGCCCTCGAAGGTGCCCACGCCGCGCTCGTAGTCGAAGGGGCCGGGAAAAGCGAGCGTCCAGCGCTGGTGCAGGCCGAGCTCGAGCCCGACGCCGGCGATGGTGCCGAGAATCTCGTCGGCCGAGCCGTGCGGGTCGAGGTCGGCCTCGGCTCTCGCAGTGACCCGGCCGTCCTCGACGAGCGCGGCGGTGACATGGCTGCCGCCGACATCCATCACTGCGGTCGAATCTGGCACGAGCTATAACCTAGCGCTCATGAATGATCTGCTGCTCGACCGCCTGCGTGCCGCGGGCATCGACGCGACCGAGGTCACTGCGGCCGAGGGCGGGCTCGCGGCGACTGCGGGCCTCGCCCGTCTCGCCGACGGAACGCAGCTCTTCGTCAAAGCCTTCGACGAAGCGATGGGTGATGCCTTCGAGACCGAGGCCGAGGGGCTCCGCGTCTTGAGCGACCACGTCGCAACCCCGGAGGTGGTTCTGGCGACCCCTGACCTGCTCGTGCTCTCGACGCTGCAGCCACGGCCCGCGACGACACAATTCTGGGAACAGCTGGCCCACAGCCTCGCCCGGGTGCACGGCGTGACCAACGACCGCTTCGGCTGGCACCGCGACAACTGGCTCGGGCGCCGCCAGCAGCACAATGCCTGGAACGACAACGGCTTCGAGTTCTTCGCCGAGAACCGCCTGCTGCGCTGGCTCGAGGAGCCGCGCGTGCGCGAGGTCGTCGATGCGCGCGCCCTTGAGCGACTCTGCGACCGCCTGCCCGAGCTGCTGCCCGCGAAGCCGGCCGTGCTCACCCACGGCGACCTGTGGATGCAGAACGTGCTCGCCACGGCATCCGGCGAGCCCGCGCTCATCGACCCGGCAATCTCGTACACGTGGGCCGAGGTCGACCTCGCCCACCTGTGGACGACGGTGCCGCCACCCGAGTCGGCCGCGTTCTTCGACCTCTACGCGTCTCTCACATCGTTGGATGCGGGGTGGAGAGAGCGGATGCCGATCCTGCAGCTGCGCCAGCACCTGGCCGTCATCGCCCAGTTCGACCCCGACTGGGGAGCCGCCGACATCGTGCGCGAGACCCTCAAGCCCTTCTAAAGGCAGAATGCAAAAAAGCCGCTCACAGGCGGCTTTTTTGCTGGGGTACCTGGACTCGAACCAAGAACAAAAGAATCAGAATCTTCCGTGTTGCCAATTACACCATACCCCAAGGGGCTAGGCCGAAGCCGAGCCGACTGTCTACTTTAGCGCATGACTCAGGCGTTGACGAACGCCCGCAGGCGCTCCAGCCGGGCGATCGTCGACTCCTTGCCGAGCAGCTCCATCGACTCGAAAAGCGGCGGGCTGATGCGTCGGCCCGAGAGAGCCGTGCGCAGCGCGCCGAAGGCGAGGCGGGGTTTGAGGCCGAGCTCCTCGATGAGCGCCACCCGCAGGGCTGCCTCGATCTGCTCGTGCTCCCAGTGGCTGAGGGGCGACAGGGCGGCGATCGCGGCGTCGAGAACCTGGGGGGCTTCGTCGCTCGGGAGGGCATCCGCTGCGTATTCGAAGGTGTCGGTGAAGAGGAAGCTGAGCAAGTCCGGGGCCTCGCCGAGAAGCTGCATGCGCTCCTGCACGAGGGGGGTCGCGAGACGCAGCAGCGCGCGGTCGTCATCGGTCTTGACGAGGTCGGAGAGGTGCGGCTCGAGGCGCGCGGCGAGGTCGTCGACGCTCAGCTGCCTGATGTGGTCGCCGTTGATCGACTCCGCCTTCTTGAGGTCGAAGCGCGCCGGGTTCGGGTTGACGTCCGCGACGTCGAAGGCCGCGGTCATCTCCGCCATCGTGAAGATGTCGCGGTCCGGGCCGATCGACCAGCCC